>ENA-ORSM01002463-ORSM01002463.1-human-gut-metagenome-genome-assembly--contig:-NODE-2463-length-13032-cov-9.707482_pt1 | contig 13032 bp, 10 predicted proteins | sample MGYA00241903_ERZ509170 | MGnify/ENA primary metagenome ERZ509170 (study PRJEB26280, sample SAMEA2338784) | human gut metagenome | biome: human gut; feature: human-associated habitat; material: faeces...
TAAAGTGGCACGCGAGCTGGGTTCAGAACGTCGTGAGACAGTTCGGTCTCTATCTGTTGCGGGCGTAGGAAGATTGAGGGGTCCTGACTTTAGTACGAGAGGACCGAGTTGGACGAACCTCCGGTGTATCGGTTATGCTGCCAAGTGTACTGCCGAGTAGCCGCGTTCGGTCTGGATAAGCGCTGAAAGCATCTAAGCGCGAAGCCATCCCCGAGATAAGTCTTCCCTTGAGGGGCGTAGGAGACTACTACGTTGATAGGCTGCAGGTGTAAAGACAGCAATGTCAAAGCCGAGCAGTACTAATTACCCGATAGGCTTTCTTTTTCGAATCTTTATCTCATCTCCTGTACGTGTCAAATTTACCGGATGCGACGGATTATATATCGAAAAGATATATTCGCATAGTTCCGATATATTGGAGCAAAAGTTCTTTTAGGTGGTTATAGCAGTGAGGTTCCACCTCTTCCCATTCCGAACAGAGAAGTTAAGCTCACTAACGCCGATGGTACTGCGCTACGCGCGTGGGAGAGTAGGTAGCCGCCTCTTCAAGCCGGATCCTGAACAAGGGTCCGGCTTTCTTTTTGTTCGCGGGCTTGCGTGTCCCTTCCCCTCGTGCGGTTGGCTCTCAGCGGCAGAGCCTGCCAAGGAGGGTTATGTCGGTTTAGAGGTTGATATTTTGTGTTTGGAGGTTGGCGTGGGCATACGCTTTACAGCACGTATTCGTAGTGGGGCCGGTTTATAAACGCAGCCAAAAGCCGGGAATAACGGCGCCCGAAACCGAAATCCTGTAAAATGAACCGGATATTGTTGCTTTGCCGCTGCAGAAGAAATGCAGGCCGTATAGATTGTAATTCCTTCGAATGTGCGGGAGATTTGTATGTCGCAGGACGGATCTATGATCGAGATAGGCTCTTCGTTTGTGCGGGGTTTTCGGAAATTCAATGTAGAGCGATCCGCTATTTTAAGTAATCCGGCTCTTCGGGACGGAAGTGATTCGTGATATGGTTCGGGAGCGGAATGTCACTTGGGAAATACAGGAGCGATAATCGGCAAAACGGGATGGGACGGAGTTCAGATCCGAATGCGATTTTTGGAGGGTTGAAATAGTCCCAAACGATAAACAACGAAGTTTTTGCGTATGCGGCGAAGGGATCAGGGGTTTCCTCTGTCGTAGTATCGCACTGTCCTATCAATATCTATAGAGTATTGTATTGCCGGCGGAATTCGTCTGTACTACACTTTTGCTTCCTGCGGATGGATTTCCCTGACTATTCGGCCTCCTTGGAGGCGGCGCTTGGGTTAAGGACTGCGATACCGATCGTGTTGCCGGTAGGGATCGTGCTCCGGGGGAGGGGTGAGTCAAGAACTGGATGCCGGTCTGGAAACGTGTACCCGGTGGAACGGATTACTTCCGTTCGTTTCCGATGTTATGCTTTAAGGCCCGGAGCTGTGCTTGCATGCGGTGAGGACCTTGGTTCGCGGATGAAATCGCGGGTACGGGATCCCGAATGTTCTGTCGCTGCGGTTGGATCCCATATTTCAGCCGAAGATAATGGTTGGAGTTATATGAGGTCCGGATCGTTTTCGCAGACAGGGACGGATTCGTCGTAGAATTGTTGGTGTCTTCCTGCTGTGGGAATAACGGGCGGTTTCCTGGGCGCTTGATTGGTCGGTGTCGTGGTGAGGAAGTGGAGTGCCGGGAGCATGGTTTCGCAAGATAATAACCATGTTAGCTCGATCCGGTGAAGCCGGCTTCATTTGAATTCGGGGTTCTCTAAATCCGGCTTGTCAGTAGGCGCAGGGGCGCTGTATGCGGAGTGATTTCGGTCCATTGCGTCGATGCGGGCAACAACCAGGTTTCGCCCTGCCGGACATCGATTCGATTGCCTTCGTTGTCGGTCAATGAACCACTCCCCTGAAGCAGAACTATTGCCACGAAAGAGTCCGTTGCCGACCAGTCGCAGCGTGTTCGTGCGGTCAGGGTATATAGCGACGTAGTAAAGTAAGGCGTGGTGACAAGCCGGACTTCCTGATTGTTCTCCGGAGCGTACGTTATGCGGCTGTTTTCGGAAGATTCGAAATCGATCGCTTCGCGTGCCAATTCGGTATGCAACTCCCGGGAATTGCCCGCTGCATCCCGCCGGTCGAAATCGTAGATCCGGTAGGTGATGTCCGAACTTTGCTGGATCTCGACGATGAAGGACCCCTTTCCGATGCTGTGCACCCGTCCTGCCGGCAGATAAAAGACGTCGCCCGATGCGATTGCCTGGCGATTCAAAACGTCGGTCAATGTATTGTCGGCAACGCGACGTTCGTACTCCGCCGGTGCGATCGGACGGGAGAATCCGGTCAGTAACGAAGCGCCCGGTTCCGCTTCCAGCACGTACCACATCTCGCATTTCCCGCTTTTCCCGTGGCGCTTTCGTGCCAGTTCGTCGTCCGGGTGTACCTGGATCGAAAGATCTTCCCGGGCATCTATGAATTTTACCAACAAGGGAAATTCCTGCCCGAAACGGGCATAGTTGGCTTTGCCCAGAAGTTCTGCGCCGAAGCGTCCGATCAGCTCGGACAGGGTGCTTCCGGCCCACGGCCCTTCCGCCACCACCGATTCCGAACCGGGCATGCCGGAAAGTTCCCAGCTTTCGCCTACACGGGAGAGCCCGGATGCGAGTTCCTTGTAGGGGATGATGCGTTCGCCGCCCCAGAGGGTCTGCTTCAGAATCGGATGAAATTTGAGGGGACGCAATGCTTCAGGTCTTAATTTGTTCCTACAAATATACTATTTTTCGGCAAGCAGAAGCTTTCTGCGACGAGAAAATGAGACGGGAAGCCGGTGTATTTGCAACCGGGTTGCAAGGAAAATGCACTATATTTGACACCAAAGAAGAATAAAAGCATTATGAAAAGTCAAACGAATGGTCGCGGCTGCGCCGCTTGCGATGCAGGTCCTGACCATGACCATCATTCGCAAAGCTATTGGAGGCCCGTTGCGTCGGCCGTGTTGTTTGCGGCGGGACTCGTCATGCAATATACCGGTGTCGAATTTTTCGCATCTCCCGCAGTACGGTTCTGCTGGTACCTCGCGGCTTATTTTCCGGTAGGGCTTCCTGTGCTCCGGGAGGCATGGAACGGTATGCGGCAGCGGGATTTCTTTACGGAATATACGCTGATGAGCCTCGCTGCCATCGGTGCTTTCTATATCGGAGAGTATCCCGAGGGGGTTGCCGTGATGTTGTTCTATTCGATCGGAGAGGCGTTGCAGGAGCGTGCCGTGGAGCGGGCGCGGCGGAATATTCGTGCGCTCGTCGATATCCGGCCCGAACAGGCGAACGTTTTGGTGGAAGGGAAACCGGTGGCTATGCCCGCTGCGCAGGTCGTGCCGGGCCGGACGATCGAGGTGCTTCCGGGGGGACGTGTCCCTCTGGACGGCGTTTTGCTGTCCGAGGCGGCCCCGTTCAATACGGCGGCGCTGACCGGAGAGAGTACGCCGCGGACGATCCGTAAGGGAGAAGAGGTGTTGGCGGGTATGATCTCTTCGCTGCAGCCGGTCCGGATCGAAGTGACGCGCCCGTATGGGGAGAGCGCCCTTTCGCGGATTCTCTCCATGGTCGAAGAGGCTGCGGCGCGCAAGGCTCCCGCCGAATTGTTCATCCGCCGTTTCGCCCGGATTTATACTCCCGTAGTGACGGGATTGGCCGTGCTGATCGTCGCTTTGCCCGGATTGTGGTCGCTCTTGCACGGAGGCTTCGCCTATTCGTTCGACGAATGGTTGTCCCGGGCTTTGGTATTTCTGGTGGCCTCTTGTCCTTGTGCGCTGGTTATCAGTATTCCGCTGGGCTATTTCAGCGGTATCGGCGTTGCTTCGAAGGCCGGCGTGCTCTTTAAGGGCGGTAGCTATTTGGATGCCATTGCGCGGGTCAATACCGTGGTTTTCGACAAGACCGGCACGCTGACCGAAGGTTTGTTCGAAGTCCGGGAGGTGCATGTTGCTCCGGGCGTGAATTCCGGGGAGCTGCTCGGATGGGTCGCTTCGGCCGAACGGACCAGTATACACCCGGTGGCCCGGGCAGTCGTGCAGTATGCCGAGAGGGAGGGTGTTGCTCTTCTCGCTTCGGAGGGCGCAGTTGAAATCGCCGGACACGGCATTCGGGCCGAATTCGACGGGAAACAGTTGCTGGTGGGCAATACGCGTCTGATGGCTCGCTTCGGCGTGGAATATCCGTCGGAGGTCGATGCGATTCCCGAGACGATCGTCGTATGTGCGCTCGACGGCCGGTATGCGGGCTATCTCGTGATTGCGGACAAGCCCAAGGAGGATGCCGCGCGTGCCGTGGCGGAATTGAAGTCGCTCGGAATCGAGGATATTCGGATTTTGTCGGGCGACCGGGAGGCGCTGGTGGCGAATTTGGGCCGCAGGCTGGGCGTTTCCGAGGCCCGGGGGGATCTCCTGCCCGAAGGTAAGATGGAGATACTCGAGGCGCTGCGCGGAGAGCCCGGCAAAGTCACGGCTTTCGTCGGCGACGGATTCAACGACGCTCCGGCTCTCGCAACGAGCGATGTCGGGGTGGCGATGGGGGCTTTGGGTAGCGATGCAGCCATCGAAACGGCCGACGTGGTGATCCAGTCCGACCAACCTTCGCGTCTGCCTGCGGCGATCCGTATCGGACGTCTTACGCACCGCATCGTGCGGCAGAATATCCTGCTGGCGATCGGGGTGAAGGTTGTCGTGCTGACGTTGGGCGCACTCGGCATCGCAACCATGTGGGAAGCGGTCTTCGCCGATGTAGGCGTCACTCTGCTTGCGGTTCTGAATGCCGTGAGGGCTTCCAATCGTCGTTTTTAATGCGTATCTTGCACCTATGAACGAAAACGAATACATTTCCCGCCTCAAGGCCCGCGATATCCGTCCTACGGCGCTGCGGCTGTTGATTCTGCGTACGATGGCCGGATTCGACCGGGCTTTCAGCCTCGCGGATCTCGAAGAGGAGCTCGATACGGTGGATAAATCGACTCTTTTCCGTACGCTCACTCTTTTTCTGGCGCATCACTTGGTGCACGGCATCGACGACGGCACCGGTTCGCTCAAATATGCGCTTTGCAGCAGCGATTGCGATTGTGAAATCGACGACCTGCATACCCATTTCTATTGCACGCATTGCCGGCGTACCTTTTGCCTGCGAGGGGTGGCTGTTCCGCAGGTGGGTCTGCCGAACGGATTTTCGGCCGAAACGATCAATTTCGTTATCAAGGGGATCTGCGCCGACTGTTCGGGGCGGAACTGACAGGATGGATCGAGGCGGCTTGTCTGAACGACGAAACCCCGTCCGCCCCGGTCGGAAACGGTCGATTAAAGGTCCGGGAATTTCCGGAGGCTCCTTTCCCGCAGCGGATGTCAGCAGGTGGCGAGCCAGTTGCGGATCAGCGCCGGGCCGCAATTCGAAATGCAGGATTCGGGGTGGAATTGCACGCCGTGTATCGGCAGATTCCGATGATAAAAGGACATGATGTGTCCCGCTTCATCGTGCGAACTTGCGATCAGCTCTTCGGGCATCGAGTCCGGATCGACGACCCACGAATGGTAGCGTCCTACGATCAGGGGCGGAGCGATTTTCTGCAGCAGCAGATCGCCCGCATCGGTTACGGTCAGCGTCGTCGGATGTCCGTGCAGCGGGGCCGACAGTTGTCGCAGTTCGGCTCCGAACGCCCGGGCGAGCGCCTGATGTCCCAGACAGATCCCCAGCACGGGGATTCGCTGCCGCACGATCTGTCCGATCGCCGCCATAAGGTCGCCGGCCTCTTCCGGGATTCCGGGACCCGGGGATAGGAGTATCCCGTCGTAATCGCCGAATTTTTCGAAGTCGATCCGGTCGTTGAGTTGTATCGTAATATTCACCGGTTCGGACGATTCCCGAAGCAGTTGTACGGCGTTGTGGACGAACGAGTCGTAATTATCGATTACCAGTATCTTTTTCACGGCTACAAAAGTAACCTTTTTTATACCTTTGCGGAATAAAAATCGTCAGAATGGAAGCTCAGCTTGTCCGAAAAGCCGTGAATCGTTGTGCCGCGCAGGGAAAACCGTTTCTTTTCGGGGTCGATTTCGAATTGCGGGAGGGATTTTTCGTGGAGAATCCGCTCGTCTGCCGGCAGATCCCGTTTGCCTGCGGAGAGATTACCAATGTGCCGGATAGCTTCTCCGGGGAGGCGGAAATTACGCCCCGCCTGGAGATTCTGCATACCGATCGGGAGGCGTATCTTCGCCGGTTCGCCGTCATTCGCCGGGGGTTGCTTCGCGGGGACAGTTTTCTGACCAACCTGACCGAGCGGACTCCGATCCGAACGAACCTTACTCTCGAGGAGATCTTCCGCCGCAGCTGTGCCCGTTACAAACTGTTGCTGCCGGGGCGTCTGGTCTGTTTCTCTCCCGAGTGTTTCGTCCGCATTACGGACGGGGTGATCCGCTCCTACCCGATGAAAGGAACGATCGACGCTGCGTTGCCCGATGCCGAGGCCCGGTTGCTGGAGGATTACAAGGAGCGTTGCGAACATTACACCATCGTCGATCTGATTCGCAACGACCTGAACCGGATTGCCGATCGTGTGCGTGTCGAGCGTTTCCGTTACGTCGAGAAGATCGCTACCCTGCGGGGCGAAATCTTGCAGACGAGCTCCGAAATCGCCGGCGACCTGCGGTCGGGATGGCGGCAGGAACTGGGCGACCTGCTTTTCAGCCTGCTGCCTGCCGGCTCGATTTCGGGGGCTCCGAAACCCGCGACCCTGCGGTTGATCCGCGATGCCGAGCAGTGCCCCCGGGGATATTATACGGGGGTATTCGGCTATTTCGACGGTCGCGATCTGGACAGCGCGGTGATGATCCGCTATATCGAATGCGAGAATGGGCGGTTCTATTTCCGCAGCGGCGGCGGCATCACCGTGCACAGCGCCCCCCAGCAGGAGTACGACGAGGTCGTTACCAAAATTTACCTGCCGATTCCCTGATTGCGATGGATGAGTTGCTTTTCATAGAAACCATTCGGGTCGAGGACGGAACTTTCGTTCGTCCCGAACTTCATTTGCAGCGTATGCGGCAGACGGTCCGCGAAGCGTACGGCGTCGCCTCCGGTTTTGATTTGGCGGACGGTTCGATTCCGCTTCAGCATCGGAAGGGAACGGTGAAGTGCCGGATCGTTTACGGCCGGTCGCTGTCGGAGATTTCGTTTGCGCCGTATGTTCCCCGCGAGATTCGCTCCCTGCGGCTGGTCGCTGCGGACGACGAATTGGATTACCATTTGAAATATGCGGATCGTAGCGCCCTTGCCCGTCTTTTGCAACGTCGGGACGATTGCGACGAGATCCTGATCGTGCGCGACGGGGCGATTACCGATACCAGTTACAGCAACGTGGCGTTTTTCGACGGACGGAAATACGTTACGCCGGATACTTTCCTGCTCAACGGCACGCGGAGGCAGTACTTGCTCGGTACGGGAGTTTTAACCGAATGCCGCATTACGCCTTCCGACCTGGGCGGTTTCGAGCGGGTCGTGCTCATCAATGCCATGTTGGGAATCGAGGACGACCTCGCCGTTCCGATCGAACGGATTCGGGGATTATAACCGAAGGTAAGTGGCATAATCGCAGGGTTGCGGACCCTGCGTTTTTTATCGATCAAATCCGGCCTTTGGCGGGATTCAGCGGTATGTCAGCTTTGTCGTTCGTAATAGGCGATCCGGTCGCAACAGACTTTTTCCGTGATGTCGCGCATGAGTTCGAGGCGCGGGATCAAGGCGTCGATGTCGGTCTTGGTAACGACGAAATCCTTGTTGTAGCGGGCTTGTACATAGGCATCCTGTAACAGATTGAACAGGCGCCGCTCCTCCTCCGTATTTCGAGGGAAAACCGATACCAGTTGCAGCGTGTGCGTCTTGCAGCGATCCATCAGAATTTCCAGCGCATGATCTTTATAGCCGTAAAGGATATATACCAGCGGAATGGTACGCAGGTAATTTTCCGCAGCTTGATGTAGATGGAAAGAGGCCATTTTATATTTCTGCAACCCGGCATAGTAACGTGCTCCTAACAGAAAATCGCTGGCGAACTGGAATTTTTCGCTGAAATAGTCGCGGGCGATTTGCGCGATTTCCGCATAGTTCAATTTTCGGCATCGCGCCAGTTTGAACTCCTGCGAGGAGTAGAGCATGATTCCCTGCTTTTTGATTTCATGGTAGAAGTATTGTCCCAGTTCGAGGTTTTTATTCAGCCGGGAAATACTTTCGTTGATGAATTGCGGCCGGGTGTAAAATTCGCTTTGTTTGTTTTCGAAAAACCGTTCGGTGATGCGGGCGTAAACGTCGTATTCCTTCAGGCCGAGCCTTCGGCGCGTGACGATCAAAATGTCGTAGTCGCTCATGAAAAAGGTCGTCACCCCGTAATCCCGCCGACGGTCGCAATCGACGTACATATCCCGGGCGTAACTGCCGTAAAGAATAATCATTACGCAATCTTTTATTTCGTTTCGGATGATCTCCACAAGTTGATGCAGATCACGTCTTTTTTCCGCAGGCAGGAAGTTGATCGAACTTTTCATGCATACAAAGTTAGCAAGAAAATTGAAACGCCTAATTTTTACAATGAAATTAAAATACTATATTTGTGCGTAGTATTTTCGCGCGATGACGTTTGTTGTAGTGGGGCGGCGTGTGTCGTCCGGGAACAAATAAGCAGTTTGGATGCAATGCGGAAATACGGTAGTTCGGCGTAGCCGACAGACATAAAAGGGTACACAACTCTTATGCCTACCGTAAAATTGGGAATTTACAGTAATCAGGTGTAGCAGTTGTCTGTCCTTGTTATGCCCTGCTCGTTTCGACGGGAGGGGCAGGCAAGGGCGCAGGACAATCGACTGATTACGGGCTCCCAATGCCTTCGGTAGTAGATTGACACCGCGCCTTCTTTTCATTTTATATGCGAGAAGGTGCAAAATCCGATCCATAACATTTTATGTCCGGGGCCCAACAATTCCTGATATAGATTGATACATCCAAAGAAGCTGTAAATCAGAAAGTAAGAATTGCTCCTACGGAATAAGTAATTTTTGGTTGGTATGAAAAAAACGGATTATTCTTCCTGGAGAAGATTGGAGCGCGTGATTGAATCTTCTGGATTGACAATCAATTCATTCGCCAGATATGTCGGGTTGCCGCGAGGCGAAAATCTTTATCAGATCAAGCGGGGAAATTATGGAGTAAGCCTTGGTGTGGCTAAAAAGATCCATGCGAAATTTCCGCAGTATCCGATTTCCTGGTTGATGCACGGTGAAGCCGAATCCGCTGCTACGCCGGAAGGCGATGCTTTTGTCGTTCGGATTCCTGTATATCGGGACTCTTCCGTGGCGGAGTTTCCGCCCAAGGAGGTTCCAGAACGGTATCTGCTTCTTTCTGCCGAAGAGGCTCGGGGGGCTCAAATTGCATTATGCACGGACGATCAATTCGGAACGGTTTTGCAGCATTGGCTCGTGTTGCTGCGGGAGCCGGATGGAGAAGTTATAAACGGGAGAGTTTATTTCGTTATGACGGAGTGTTTCTATCTGTTTTGTTCCGTCTATCGTATCGAGGGGGATCCTGCTCGTCTGCGGTTGAAATCTTTGTTTGCAACTGCAGACGACGACCTGGAGGTCCGATGCGAAGAGATTTGTGTGATGTGGCCGGTTTGTGGGGCTATTTGCGGATTAAAATAGATTCGTAGTATACGGGTTTCCGAAGAATAGTGTTGTTTTTTGTCGGAATAGTCTTATCATAATGTAAATAGGAAGGTGTTTCAGAAGTGAATTTATGCTGAAAAAAATTAAATTCGCTCTTTCCGAAGGGATTTTGCATAATAAGAAAACACTGATTGCCGAACCTGGAAAAGAATAAGGCGATCGCTTTATTCTCTTATTTGTCAATCGAATATAAAAATAAAAAAGGATGGATTCGAAAAATCCATCCTTTTGAAAGTTGCTTTGTGCGGATAAAGGTGCTTCCGCACGAATGTAAGCCCGATGTATATCAACGAATTGCGACGGTTTTTCGGCTTCTGTCCCCGCATCGCCTACCGTCATTCTGCACGGTCTTGCGCCCGCCTGCCCGTTTCGCCTGCGCGGCCGCCGTATCTCCTTGCATGACAGTACAAAGATAGCGATTTCGGACGAGAAATCCAAATGCCGGAAAATTTTGAGATGCAAATAGATTATACGGTCAGATCGTGTTGTTTGAATTATATATTTTTTATATTTATGTGTGTTAAATTGATTGGTTGAATCGAAATAAATATATCAGCTATGAAGAAATTCGAATATAAATCTTTTACTTTCGCTTATATGGAGAACGATTCTATTGCGGGATCCGACATTAAAGTGTTGAATAAATTGGGGGCTCAAGGTTGGGAGGTGATAGCGATAGCTCCTGTGAAACAGTGGAAACAAGTTGGGCATCCCGAAAACTTAGTGGCTATTTTAAAACGAGAAATAGAAAAATAAACATTATGTATCTGCATGAAGCGATGGAAAAACTATTTCGCCAAGTCGGACGATCAATGACGACAAAAGAAATAGCGGAAAAATTGAATGAAAATAAATGGTATCGAAAAGCAGACGGTTCGCTAATAACTCCGTATCAAATTTATGGGAGAGCTAAGGGGTACCCAGAGCTTTTTTATTGTGAAGGTTCGACAATTTCTCTCAAGGGGAGTACAACAAGAAAAATTGCTTTTGAGAGAACTTCCAAGCAACATGTTCGCATATCTCAAAATACAGTAAAAGATTCTGTTTTGGTTGAGAAAATGTTGATGAACAAACAGAACTTTAAATCTGCCAAAGATGTTGACGGGTTTGTTCCCCAAGCGTCTGGTTTATACTGTATACGCATTAAAAATGTACATTTGCTTCCGGAGCCGTTTGGTACTATTCTTTTGGAGAGGGGGCATGACATTCTTTATATTGGTATTGCCTCTGAGAATCTGTACAATCGGTTCCTGAATCAAGAACTTCGGGCAAAGGGCCACGGAACGTTTTTTAGAAGTATGGGGGCTGTTCTTGGGTACAAGCCCCCGAAAGGATCGTTGATTGAGAAGCGCAATAAGAAAAATTATAAATTCTCGAAAACCGATGAATTGAAAATAATCGGATGGATCAACGAGAATTTGATGGTAAATTGGGTAGAATCCGCCGGAGATCTCGATAGCTTGGAAACCAGCCTAATCGTCAAATATCTACCATTGCTTAATCTTTCGAAAAATCCAGCTGCGCTTCAAATTTTGTCGTATTTGCGAAAAGAATGTGTCGAAATCGCGAATAGAAATTAGGAATTGGAGGTATAATTTAATTGCATTGGGAAATATCCCGATGCTTCGGGTTTATTCGTATCTTTGTTTCTATGGACAACGGGGAGATCATCATTTACCGGACGGCCGACGGCGAGACCCGTCTGGAAGTCCGCATGGAGAGCGACAGCGTATGGCTGACGCAGGCGCAGATGGCGGAGTTGTTTCAGACGACCCCGCAGAATATTACAATGCACACGAACCACGTATTTCGAGAGGGCGAATTGGAAAAGGAGGCAACTTGTAAGAGATCCTTACAAGTTCGCCAAGAGGGTACGCGCACGATTCGCCGTATACAGAATATCTACAACCTTGACGTGATTATCTCTGTCGGCTACCGTGTCAAGTCGCCGCGCGGCACGCAGTTTCGCATCTGGGCGAACAAGGTGCTGAAAGAGTACCTTATAAAGGGTTATGCCGTCAATAATCAAGCGAAAGCCGAGCAGTTGGAGGAGCTGAAAAAGACCGTCCGCCTGCTCTCCAATGTCTTGGCTGCGAAGGAGGTTACGAAATCCGAGGCGGTCGGGCTGCTGCGCGTGATTACGGACTATACTTATGGCCTCGATACGCTCGACCGCTACGATTATCAGCAGTTGGAGGTATCGGCCACTACGTCTGAGGAGCCGTTCCGCGCGACCTATGAGAATGCGATGGCGGCGTTGCAGGTGTTGCGCGACAAGTTCGGCGGCAGCGCCCTGTTCGCCCGCGAGAAGGACGAGTCGTTCAAGAGCACGATGGGCGCGATTTACCAGACCTTCGGCGGCCGCGACCTCTACCCGAGCGTCGAGGAGAAAGCGGCCAACCTGCTCTACCTGACGGTCAAGAACCACTCGTTCAGCGACGGCAACAAACGCATCGCGGCGTTCCTGTTCCTCTGGTTCTTGGAGAACAACCGCATCCTCTACCGTCCCGACGGCTCGCGTCTCTTGGATAACAACACGTTGGTGGCCCTGACGCTGATGATCGCAGAGAGCCGCACCGAGGAGAAGGACGTGATGACGAAGGTGGTGGTGAATCTGATCAATAAGAATAATTAGAAGGATTTTGTATCTTTACATAAAATTATTGCATAATGGCAACCATGAACACGGCCGATATCGGCTTTGAGAGGGAAATATGGAAGGCCGCGGACAAGATGCGCGGCAATATCGACGCATCGGAGTACAAGTCCGTTGTGTTGGGGCTTATTTTCCTGAAATATATTTCCGATAAGTTCGAAACGAAATACCGGCAGCTTGTCGCCGAGGGCGAAGGATTCGAGGAGGACAAGGACGAATATACGGCCGAAAATATCTTCTATGTCCCGACCGAAGCCCGCTGGGAGCGGATTGCGGCCGAGGCGCACACGCCCGAAATAGGCCAGGTGATAGACAATGCGATGCGGGCGATCGAGAAGGAGAATAAGCGATTGAAAGATATTCTCCCGAAGAATTTCGCTCGTCCCGAACTCGACAAGCGCCGGTTGGGCGATGTGGTTGATCTGTTCACGAATATCCGGATGCACGAACATGGCGACTCGAAAGATATTCTGGGACGCGCCTATGAGTATTGTCTTTCGAAATTTGCCGAGGCGGAAGGGAAACTCGCCGGCGAATTCTATACGCCCGCCTGTATTGTCAAAACGCTCCTTATGCTTCTACCATAAAAGTCTTAATAAATCGAGCGAGCGTATTTCTA
>ENA-ORSM01002475-ORSM01002475.1-human-gut-metagenome-genome-assembly--contig:-NODE-2475-length-12982-cov-8.020577_pt1 | contig 12982 bp, 10 predicted proteins | sample MGYA00241903_ERZ509170 | MGnify/ENA primary metagenome ERZ509170 (study PRJEB26280, sample SAMEA2338784) | human gut metagenome | biome: human gut; feature: human-associated habitat; material: faeces...
TCATGGGGAATAACAGGAATGTTCACGACCGTAAGCCTGGCCGAACGGCCTTGAGTGTGTCGTGAACAGGACGCCCGCCCTCCCACGGAGACGCGCCTCTGTTTTTTACTTATTAATCGCCTTTATATTGCCGAAAAATCGCTTTTTAAATCGCAACTTAAATCGGAATTAAAAAAGTTTCACGCGTCGATGCCGACCGCCTCGCTGACATGTTCGAACCCGTCGCGCCTGAGCAGTTCGGCCAGTCCACGCTTCAACACGGTGATCTGCTGCGGACCACGGTACATAAGCGCGCTGATGAACATCACCAGCGACGAGCCGCAACGAATCTTCTCATACGCCTGCTGCGGGGTGAAGACGCCACCGATGCCGGCGATTGCGAACCGGTCGCCATACTCGCGGTAGACCTGCTTGATGCGTTCGTTGCTGGCCGCGTAGCATGGCGAGCCGGACAGTCCGCCCTCCCAATCGCGCGGAATGGACATGCCGGTGCGGTCCTTCTGCAGATTGGCGATCGACAGTCCCTGCACGTTGTGCTCGGCGAGCACGTCCAGCAGATCCTTGAATTCCGGCCACGTCTTATTGAGCGGCATTTTGACGAGCGTCGGCTGCGGACGGTCGATTTTGTCCAGTTCGGTGAACAGCTTGTCGAGCGCTTCCGGGCTTTGGTTGAACGGTTCGCCGGCCATGGTGTTCGGGCAGGAGATGTTCACTTCGACCATGGCGGTGCGTCCGGCCGCGCGGCGCATCGAAATGCAGTAATCCTCGATGCCTTCGTCCAGATCGCCGGTCTTGCTGTCGTTCGTGCGGGCGATCGAAACCGACACCTGCATGCTCTTCGCCTTCGTCCATGCGTTCTCGGCGCGCGGAATCACCACCGCGGAACCCTCGTTGGCAAGGCCCACGTGCACCATCATCGAATCGTATTCAGGCAGGCGGTGGAACCATGGGCGCGGGTTGCCGGGGCAGGGGCGCGACGTGGTGGAGCCGACCGTTTCGAAACCGAAGCCGACGTTGTCGAGCAGCACCGGCATCTCGCAATCCTTGTCGAGGCCGGCGGACAGGCCGAACGGATTGGCGAAGTCGACGCCCATCACGTTGGTTTCCAGTATCGGGTCGGTGTAGTCGAGCATTTCGCGGCATAGCCACATCAGCGGTGGAATATTGCGGGTGACCTTGCAGAAATCGATCATCTGGCTGTGGGCCACGTCGGGCGTCTGGTTGAAGATGAAATGCGGTTTGATGATGTGCTTGTAGCCGAACGTGAAAAGGTCGGTGGTGGCTTTGTTCACTGCGTCGTGCCAAAAGTTTTCGGAAACGTATGTCATGGTTCCTTATTCTCGCACGTTTTCATTGGTTTCGCATGGCATTTTGGGCAAAAGCCGATGTGTGTCGGTGCGGCATATAGGACGTTCGTTTTTGTTCGTTTTAGGCTGAATTTGAGGCGATTGTGGTGCGGCTTTGCGTGAAACACGCGCGAAGCGCTCAACTCAGTTGTATTTTTGAGTGAACATGTGCGATAATGTTCATATGATTTCGTCGCAACGCCAGCATTTGATTTTGAGCCGTCTGCGTACCCGTGGTGCGGTGCGCATCACTGCACTGTCCAAGGAATTGGGCGTCTCCGCGATGACCATCCGCCGTGACATCGCCGATCTGGCGGACAAGGGTCTGCTGAAGCGCGTGCACGGCGGCGCCGTCAGCACCAGCACGCTGCTGAGCGAACCGCTGTTCTCTGTAAAGTCGCAGATGGACATCGGTCTGAAGGACGCCATCGCACAGGAAGCCGTCAAATACGTGGCCCCCGGCGACGTGATCGCCATCGGCGGCGGCACCACGGCGTACGTGTTCGCGCAGCATCTGCTCGAATCGCAGCAATCGTCCGGCATCACCATCCTCACCAACTCCATTCCGGTGGCGGAGCTGGTGCAGGCGCTCGAATCGAAAGACGTGGAAGTCATCGTGACGGGCGGCGTGACCACCCGTTCCAACTCGCTCGTCGGGCCGATCGCAGACAAAGTGGTCGCCTCGCTGCGCGTCAACACCGTATTTCTGGGCACGCATTCCGTGTCCATTCCACGCGGATTCCTCATGCCAAACTCTCTGGAAGCCGCAACCGACATGGCGATGATGGACATTGCCGATCGCACGATAATTTTGACCGACCACACCAAGTGGAGCTGCACGTCACTGTCGCTGTTCGCACGTTTTGACCAGGTGGATACGGTCATCACCGATGACGGATTGGACCCCGATTCGGTGTCGAAAACAAGGGATTTGGTCAAAGAGCTCGTTCTGGCACGCCAGGCCGAGCCGGTTCAGGAAGGTGAATAATCACATGAGTGATTTCGTCAACTACACTCCGGGAGAATATGCGAAGGAGCATATCCGTATCACGCCGACCACGCTTGCCGATGGCCGCGACTTCTTCTATCTCGATGACGATCCGGAATACGTTTCCGGCGTCAAGACTCGCGAACTGAAGGATCCGCGCCAACTTCCGTACCGTTTCTCCAACCAGCTCAACGCGGCCGGCGAGGAAGTGCCGTACGCGGCTCCGGAAATGCGCCGCGACCCGCTGACCGGCGATTGGATTCCGATGGCGACCGCACGTATGAACCGTCCGATCACCGCCGGTCCGGGCGCGACGGCCAAAGGCAATCCGCTGGCCGCGCGCAAGCCGGGCGATCCGTACCAGGACGGCGAAGTGCCGGACACCGACTACAACGTGGTCGTGTTCGAAAACCGCTTCCCGTCGATGGTTCGCGTGCCGGGCCGTTCCGAAGCCGTGGAATACGTCAACGGTAACCCGCTGTGGGAGAAGAAGCTCGCTGCAGGCCGCTGCGAAGTGATCTGCTTCGACCCGGATGAAGACGGCCTGCCGGCGGACCTGCCGGTCTCCCGCCTGCGCACCGTCGTGGAGGCATGGGCGTTCCGTACCGCCGAAATCTCCAAGATGGAGGGTATCGAGCAGATCTTCCCGTTCGAGAACCACGGTCAGGAAATCGGCGTCTCCCTGGCGCACCCGCACGGCCAGGTCTACTGCTATCCGTTCATCGCACCGAAGATGGAAGCCGAACTCAAGCAGACCGAAGCCTACCATGAGAAGACCGGCGGCAACCTGCTCAAGGATCTCATGAACGCCGAAATCGAGGCCGGGGAGCGCATCGTTATGCGCAACCACAGCTGGGTCGCCTATGTACCGGCCGCGGCACGCTGGCCGCTCGAGGTTCATGTGGCCCCGGTGCGCGACGTGCTCACCCTCGACGAGCTCAACGACCAGGAACGCTGGGATCTGGCCGTCATGTACTCCACCCTGCTCAAGCGCGGCAACGCGTTCTTCGACAAGGGCGATGGCAAGGGCATGGACCTGCCGTACATCGCTGCCTGGCATCAGGCCCCGATCCACGACAAGCGCCGCGAGAACTACCGCCTCAACCTGCAGTTCTTCTCGTTCCGCCGCGCCGCCAACAAGATCAAGTATCTTGCCGGCTCCGAATCAGGCATGGCCGCATGGGTGTCCGACACCACGCCGGAACTCATCGCCAAGCGCTTCCATGAGCTCGGACCGATCGACATCGAAGGCTGAAAGCCAATAAAACCCAAAGGACAAAACACCAATGACTGCTGTTGAATTCATTGAGCCGCTCTCGCATGACGAGGGTGTGAAGAACGCGACCGACCTGTTCCGCGCCACCTACGGTGAGGAACCGGCTGGCGTATGGGCCGCACCGGGCCGTGTGAACCTGATTGGCGAACACACCGACTACAACGCGGGCCTGTGCCTGCCGATCGCACTGCCGCACCGCACGTTCATCGCATTGAAACCGCGTAAAGATACGAAGGTGCGTGTGGTATCCGACGTGGCCCCGGACAAGGTGGCCGAAGCGGACCTCGACGGACTTGAAGCTGGGGGAGTGGATGGCTGGGCCGCCTACCCGGTGGGCGTGGCCTGGGCTTTGCGCGAAGCCGGCTTCGATGCGGTGCAGGGCTTCGACGCGGCATTCTCCTCCTGCGTGCCGCTCGGTTCCGGTCTGAGCTCCTCCGCAGCCATGACCTGCTCCACCGCTTTGGCGCTGGATGATGTGTACGGTTTGGGTTATGGCGCATCCGATGCCGGTCGTGTGACGCTGATCAACGCCGCCATCAAGTCGGAAAACGACATGGCGGGCGCGTCCACCGGTGGCCTTGACCAGAACGCGTCCATGCGCTGCACTTTCGGACATGCGTTGCGTCTTGATTGCCGTCCAGAGCTGAGCCCGCTGGAGAACGTCTCCCAGCAGGAATTCGATCTCGACAAGTACGGTCTGGAACTGCTGGTGCTTGACACCCAGGCTCCGCACCAGCTCAACGACGGCCAGTATGCCCAGCGTCGCGCCACTTGCGAGAAGGCCGCCGAAATCCTCGGCGTGGCCAACCTGCGTGTGGTCGCCGACAGCATCGCCAAGTCCGACGATCCGTTCCAGGCGCTCAAGGAAACGCTCGACAAGTTGGAAGACGACACGATGAAGAAGCGCGTGCGCCACGTCATCACCGAAATCGCCCGTGTCAACTCCTTCGTGCGTGCCTTCGCCAACGGCAAGATCGACGAGGCGGGCCGACTGTTCAACGCGTCTCATGATTCGCTCGCTGCGGATTATGAAGTGACTGTGCCCGAGCTGGATATTGCCGTGGATGTGGCTCGTGTCAACGGCGCGTACGGCGCACGCATGACCGGCGGCGGCTTCGGCGGCTCCATCATCGCGCTGGTGAACAAGGGCCAGGGTCACGAGATCGCGCAGAAAATCGCCGACCGCTTTGAGCAGGAAGGCTTCAACGCACCGCGCGCCCTGCCGGCATACGCAGCCGCCGCGGCCAGCCGCGAAATCTGATTGGAACAACGGCTGGCGCAACCGCAATATATAAGTAATATATATTTTGTATATATAAAGTATGTATGAAATATGTACTTGCGATTGCGGGGTGGACGATTGCGGACGCGGCCGTCTCAGTATGTAACGCAATCGGGTAAAAGGCACGTGTTTTGGCACGTGCCTTTCCTATACTTGAGGGCACGTCCGGCAATCGCCGGGACGGTATTGGATATTCACACCTCACGTTTAGGGAGTTCCATGAACAAGGCAATCATCACCGTCGTCGGCCAGGACACTGTCGGCATCATCGCCCGCGTCTGCACCTATCTTTCCGCGCACCAGGTCAACGTGCTCGACATCTCCCAGACCATCATCGACGGTTTCTTCAACATGATGATGATTGTGGATTATTCCAACGCGGACGAGGAATTCGGCACAGTCGTCGACGACCTCGACAAGCTCGGCGAGGAGATCGGCGTGCGCATCCGCTGCCAGCGCGAAGAGATCTTCACCAAGATGCACCGCGTCTGATCCGCGGCACACGTAAGCCATGCAAGCAACCGAAGCCACGAATCGTACCAATCGTAAGGAAAAACCATGCTGAATATCATGGAGGTCCACGAGACCAACAAGATGATCGAGCAGGAGAAGCTCGACGTGCGCACCATCACCATGGGCATCAGCCTACTGGATTGCGCAGCCGACAGCGTCGACGAGGTCTGCGAGAACATCTACAACAAGATCACCACGTACGCCAAGGACCTCGTGTCCACCGGCCAGGCCATCGAACGCGATTTCGGCATCCCGATCGTCAACAAACGCATCACCGTCACCCCGATCTCCCTGGTCGGCGCAAGCTCCTGCAAGAGCTCCGAGGATTTCGTCAAGATCGCACACGCACTCGACCGCGCGGCCAAGAAGGTCGGCGTCGACCTGATCGGCGGCTACTCCGCGCTCGTGTCCAAGTCCATGACCCCGGCTGAGGAAATGCTCATCCGCTCCCTGCCGCAGGCCCTGTCCGAAACCGACATCGTTTGCTCCTCCGTGAACGTGGGCTCCACCAAAACCGGCATCGACATGAACTCCGTCGAACTGCTCGGCCACATCGTCAAGGACATCGCGCACGCCACCGCAGACAATGATTCCTACGGTTGCGTGAAGTTCGTGGCGTTCTGCAACGCCCCGGACGACAACCCGTTCATGGCAGGCGGCTTCCACGGCGTGACCGAAGGCGACGCGGTCATCAACGTCGGCGTCTCCGGCCCCGGCGTGGTCTCCCGCGCGCTCGACGAGGCCAAGGGCAAGGACTTCGAGTTCCTGTGCGAAACCATCAAGCGCACCGCGTTCAAGATCACGCGCGTCGGCCAGCTGGTGGCCCAGGAGGCATCCCGCCGACTCGGAGTGCCATTCGGCATCATCGACCTCTCGCTCGCCCCGACCCCCGCCGTGGGCGACTCCGTCGGCGAAGTGCTGGAGAAGATCGGCCTCGAACAGGTGGGCGCCCCAGGCACCACCGCCGCGCTCGCCATGCTCAACGACCAGGTGAAGAAGGGCGGCATCATGGCGTCCTCCTATGTGGGCGGCCTGTCCGGCGCGTTCATTCCGGTCTCCGAAGACAAGAACATGATCGACGCGGCCAACAACGGCTGCCTGAAGATCGAAAAGCTTGAGGCCATGACCTGCGTATGCTCCGTCGGCCTTGACATGATCGCCATCCCCGGCGACACCAGCGCCGCCACGATCTCCGGCATGATCGCCGACGAGGCCGCCATCGGCATGGTAAACCAGAAGACCACCGCCGTGCGCGTGATCCCCGTGGCGGGCAAGGGCGTTGGCGAGATGGCCAACTTCGGCGGTCTGATGGGCTACGCTCCGATCATGCCGGTGAACCAGACGAGCTGCGAGGCGTTCGTGACCCGCGGCGGCCGTATCCCGGCCCCAATCCACAGCTTCAAGAACTGACGGGCTGCGCGGCGCTCCTCGGTGAGCCGGTGTCGCAGCGATATCGCTGAGCTGATAGTGCCGATATCTCAAGCGGCCGTTTCCGCATGTGCGCGGGAACGGCCGCTTTCATTATTATCTCCATCCAAGCCGCCTGACGTTTTCTTCCCCTCCCCGTCACCGATTCCAGCAGTGGAGTACTGATGAATATCGGCGGGGAATTTGCTGGGCATCAGGTTACTGTGCATACACTTGCAGCGTAGGGGAATAGAGAAAAACGACGTTGAATTTATGACGTCGGCAGAAGGCGCATGACATGCATCAGACACAAGCATCATCCGATTTGGCCTCATCCGGCATAGGGCATCCGTCCCGTTCTCCGCTGCCGTGCCGTCCGTGTCGCCGTGTCGCCTGCGCCGTCTGCTGACGGGTAGTGTGGTTCCGTTGCTGGCCGTCGGTTGTGCGTACCTACTGATTCCCGCGTTCGGCCACGCGATTTGGTATGACGAGAGCTATTCGGTGGCGCTCACCTCGCACGGGTGGAGCGGCATATGGAATCTGGGCTCGCTTGATGTGCATCCGATCGGCTACTACATGCTGCTCAATCTGGTGCGGCTCGTGTTCGGCGAACATGTGGTGGCGTACCGTCTGATGTCGGCGGCGGCATCATGTGCACTGGTCGTCGCCGGATACGCGATGAGCGCCGGGACTGGGGAGCGCGCGCCGCACGGCTGTTCGCGGCGTTGGCGTGCTTCGCCCCGCCGTTCATGCGCATGGCGTTCCAGATTCGCATGTACTCATGGGCGGTGCTGGCCGTCGCGATGTGCTTCCTGTTCGCGATGCGCATCTGCATCAAGGCGCGCGGCAGTGGGCCCGTGCGCGTGAACGAGTGGATCGGATTCGCGCTGTTCTCCCTCGCCGGCGCGTACCTGCATTACTATGCGGTGCTCGTCGTGACCATCATCAATGCGATCGTGCTCGCCGTCGTATGCGCACGCGCCGTGGATCGCGCAGATGCTGTCGCAGGTGCGCAGTGTGTCGTCGGGGTATTGGATTCATTTCGAGTTCCCAATGACGTTGATCCGGCTGATCGATTATCCGCTGATGGGCGAGGGTGCGCGGAACATCTATGATCCGGCGAACGATATGCCTGCCGACTATATCGTGAAGGCCGTCGGCGGGAACGTGCACCGCAATGCCGTCATCGTCTCAGACAGTCCCCGCATACTTGGCGTGCTCGCCGCATCCGGGCGCCGGGATATTCCGCTGCGCTACGCGTTGTGGACTGAAGACGCATGGTGGGATCAGCGGGCTTTGCCGGCGTATCTGGACCGGGTTCGCGTCTGCCACAGCTGGGATATGGCCGTGCAGTCTGATACCAGGCAAGTCGTTGTGATTCGCTCGTTGCCGGCCGGCCCTGCGGGAGAGGCCAGACCGGGCAATGGCGAGGTCAAATTGGGTGGATTCATGAGAGGCCTTTCCGGCCGCAAGAGCCTGCGCGAACATCGTGTGTTCGTGCGGCCGTATGACCAAGACGTGGGCCGTGTGGGTCTTCGACGTGCATCGGTAGATGTTGTCGTCACGCCGTCTTGCCGACTTTGCCCTGTACCAGGCGCGGCTCTGACATGGTCGTGGGCTCGGCTGGGGTTCGCAGATGGCCGGGCGTGATTTATGGAGCGGTCTCGTCCTCGATTGTGTGCCACACCAGGGCGAAAATGGGTGTTTTGAGCCTAGTGTGGCACAATTTGTGCCACAGAATGAGATGTAAGCGCTTAGAATCCATGTCGTGGCAGTTGGCTGTTTCGCGATATTGTTGGAAAATGGCCGAAACCGTATGCCGTAGATAATCGATGTCGAAATCGCCTGTGCCATACCAAGGCAAAAATGGGTGTTTTTGCCCTGGTATGGCACGCAATCCGCGACTTGTCTCATGGATCGAGACAAGATATATCGGATATTGATTCAAGCGGTGAGTGGAATGGTTGCGCTGTTTAAACCACGCCTCCGAGGGCTTCATGCCGACCGGGAAATGCATCGTGACGTGGAAATCGTCATGGATTGCGAGGTATAAGGGGCTACACATACGCTAACAACGCGTCACTGTGCGTGGGCAGCGTCACTGTGCGTGTGCCCACGCACAGTGACGTACCGGCAAACCCTTGATATTGCAATGTTTTTCAGGAATCGTCACTGAGTGTGCGTCCACGCACAGTGACGACTTCCACGCACAGTGACGCACTTCGTGCTCGCGCACTGCCGGCAATTGTGATTTTGCCTCGCGAGGCTCATGGTTTCCTCGCTCGTCCCTGTCGGGACTTGCTCGGCGTCGCTACTCGGAAGCCCACTGGGCTTCCTCCCTACGCTCCGTCCTGCAATTGTGGTCTCGCTGCGCGAGTCTCAGTGTTTTCCTCGCTCGCGCCTGTCGGCGTTCGCTCGGCGTCGCTACTCGGAAGCCCACTGGGCTTCCTCCCTACGCTCCGCCCTTGAACCCTAGTTGGCGCCAGGCTTCGTAGATGGCGATGGAGGCGCAGTTGGTGAGATTCAGGCTACGCAGCGAAGGACGCATCGGCAGACGCACCTGCTCGGCCACATGCGGGCCGGCCATGATGTCCATCGGATCGGGGATATTGCCCGGTTCCGGACCGAACAGCAGGATGTCGGTCGGCTTGTATTCGATGTCGGTGTACAGCTTGGTGGCGTGCGCGGTGAAGGCGATGATGCGCGAATCCGGCATCGATTCCACCAGATCCTCGAAATTCGGGTGCAGCACCACATGCGCCATGTCATGGTAGTCGAGCCCCGCACGGCGCAGCTTGGTATCCCGCAGATTGAAACCCAAAGGTTCCACCAGGTGCAGAATCGTTCCCGTCACGGCGCACAGGCGGATCGCGGAACCCGTGTTGCCCGGAATACGCGGGGAATAGTAGCACAGGTGCGGGGTGGAGGTCTCCGCCTTCGCCGCGTCCTTCGCGCTCAGCATCGCGTCCACCACGGAAATCGGATTGCCGTGCGCGTCGGTCACCAGTTCGTCCGGGCCGTAATTGGACTTGCGGTACCCGTATTCGAACATCTTCTCGACCTTGGCTTCGGCCGCCTGCGTCTCGGCGTCGCGCGTTGCGCCCTGCGCGTTATCGGTATGTTCTTCGTTCGTCATAAATGCTAAGAATAGGAACGATGAACGACACGAACACCACATACGACACCGCCGTACGTGACGCCGACTTTGACGACTTTGCCGATTCCGCCACCGCCGTCACCTCCGATGCTTCCGATGCTGACGAAATCGCAATGACGCTCGCGCAATGGTGGCAGACCAACGCGCGCGACCTGCCATGGCGATTCGGCCGCACCACACCGTGGGGCGTGCTCGTTTCCGAAGTGATGAGCCAGCAGACGCAGATGGGCCGCGTCGTGCCGTATTGGACCGCATGGATGGACCGATGGCCGGACGCAGCCGCGCTCGCCGACGCCCCGAAATCCGACGTGATCACCGCATGGGGGCGGCTTGGCTATCCGCGGCGCGCCCTGCGATTGCAGGAATGCGCGCACGTCATCGCATACGATTACGCCGACGAGCTGCCGCATACGTACGACGAATTGCTTGCTCTGCCCGGCATCGGTGATTACACGGCAAGCGCGGTGCTGTCGTTCGCTTTCGGCGAACGTATCGCGGTGGTCGACACGAACATCCGCCGTGTGCTGTCACGTGCGTTCGTCGGCGTCGAATCGCTCGGCGGCAGCGCAAGTCCCGCGGAACGCGCGCTGGCGAAACGGCTGCTGCCGGACGATGATTCCGCGAAATGCCGTCGTTTCGATCGCCCGTCCGTCGTGTGGAACCAGGCCGTCATGGAACTCGGCGCGACGGTGTGCACTGCGAAATCGCCATTATGCGAAGCCTGTCCGATCGCCGGAAAATGCGCGTTCCTACGCAACGGAAGACCGGGATTGGGGCAGCGGCGTACGCGACCACGCCAACTATTCCAAGGTACGGACCGGCAGGTGCGCGGGCTGGTGCTGAACGCGCTGCGCGGCCTGCCGGATGGCGAGACGGTGCTTGATCGCAAGAGCGTCGAACGGCTGTGGAAAGACCACGTGCAGCTGGACAAATGCATCGCGTCGCTTGACGAGGACGGTCTGATCGAAATCCTGCCCGGGGGAGGGGTGCGGCTGCCGGTGTAACGTACACGGCATGCGTGGTGCGTGCGGCCGCGGTGCCGCACGGAGGATGACACGCTAGACTGGGAGCCATGGCTTACAAGACCTCCCCGCGGACCGGTAAGAAACGTACGAAACAACAGCAGGCGATGTATCGCCGCCGCCGCATCGTTTTCGGTATCGCGACGGTGCTGGTGCTGAGCTTCATCGTATTCTGCCTGTATTCGCTGACGCAGGGCGTCGTCGCTGTCAACCGCGAAATCCACCATGCCGATGTTTACGCGATCTCCCGCAAGGAGGTGCCGTCGCCGACCCAACAGCAGAAAAGCAGCGTCCCCGATTGCGACGCATCCAACGTCGCGCTGTCGCTTACTCCGGCCGCATCGAGCTTCGGTGTGGGCGGCACGATGGACTTCACCGCTTCCGTGAAATACAACGGTTCCGGCAAGGCTGGCTGTCTGATCGACGTGTCCCAGGCGGGCATGGTGCTGACGATCAAGTCGGGCAAGGACGTGGTCTGGAAATCGAACGTATGCCCCGTGGACACGGATTACCGGCTGATAGCCAAGGGCGACGAGGTCAAGCAGACGATCACTTGGCCGGGCGTGCGTTCCGGCAGCGAATGCGCCGACGCGGCGGACCTGCCGAACGTGGACCGTGGCGTGTATTCGGCCCAACTGTCGGTCAAAGGACATGCGAAAACCAAGTCGGAACCGGTCGGCATCACAGTGGAATAAAATCTACAGGCTATGCTATTCTTATGACTTTGCGTAGATGCGTGTCATATAGCGGGCACGCTGACAAGGAAGAGGCGCCCGCGTATTAGGCATATGGTGGCCAATGAGAGCGCTTCCGGGGAAACATATCGATACGATTAGCGAGCGATAAGGAACGTCCATTGGCTGAGGCTACGACGAACACCACCACCATCATCGCACGCGCCGACCAGCATGATATTGATCTGCACAAGGCGTCGGACCGTGTGAATTTCGGCTCCATCCGCGAGCCCATCCCCGTGCCCTACCTGCTGGGCGTGCAGACCGACAGCTTCGACTGGCTGATCGGCAACGAGCGTTGGAAGAAGCGCGTCGAGGAGGACGAGGCGAACGGCACCGACACCGTTCCCCACATGTCCGGCCTTGACGAGGTCTTCAACGAGATCTCCCCGATCGAGAACTTCGCGCAGACCATGAGCCTGACGTTCTCCGAGCCGTACTTCGAGGAGCCCCGCCACACCGTGCAGGAGTGCAAGGAGAAGGATTACACCTACTCGGCGCCGCTGTACGTCAACGCCGAATTCGAGAACGGCGACACCGGCGAGATCAAGTCCCAGACCGTGTTCATGGGCGACTTTCCGCTGCAGACCCCGCACGGCACCTTCATCATCGGCGGCACCGAGCGAGTGATCGTCTCCCAGCTCGTGCGCTCCCCGGGCGTCTACTTCGACCGCAGCCGGGACCGCGCCACCGGCAAGGAGATCTTCGGCGCGAAGATCATCCCGAGCCGCGGCGCATGGCTGGAGTTCGAGATCGACAAGCGTGACGTGCTCGGCGTGCGTGTCGACCGCAAGCGCAAGCAGTCCGCGATCGTCTTCCTGATGGCCATCGGCATGACCAAGCCCGAGATCCGCGATGCGTTCGAAGGCTACTCGCTCGTGCTCGACGCGCTGGAGAAGGAGACCATCGAGACGCAGGACGAGGCCCTGACCGACCTGTACCGCAAGATCCGCCCGTCCGACACCGCCACCCCGGAGGCCGGACGCAACCTGCTCGACTCCTTCTACTTCAACACCAAGCGCTACGACCTGGCCCGCGTCGGCCGCTACAAGATCGACCGCAAGCTTGGCCTGGAGCACGAGATCAACGACCGCTCCCTGAGCCGCGACGACATCATCGCCACCCTGAAGTACCTGGTCACCCTGCACGACGGCGGCAAGACTTTCCCGGGCAAGCGCAACGGCGAGGATGTCGACCTGCACGTGGACGTGGACGATATCGATCACTTCGGAAACCGTCGTATCCGCCAGGTCGGCG
>ENA-ORSM01002480-ORSM01002480.1-human-gut-metagenome-genome-assembly--contig:-NODE-2480-length-12968-cov-3.433594_pt1 | contig 12968 bp, 15 predicted proteins | sample MGYA00241903_ERZ509170 | MGnify/ENA primary metagenome ERZ509170 (study PRJEB26280, sample SAMEA2338784) | human gut metagenome | biome: human gut; feature: human-associated habitat; material: faeces...
TCATGCTCTACTCATGAACGGTATTTGGTTGATGCCCCTGTGCGGGGGTGCCTTTTGGATGCCCGCCTTTTTACTCCTTTTCCAGCTCATAGCCCATGGCCGTCAGCTCCCGTCGGATCTGCTCCACATGGGCGGCGTCCCGGGTCTCCAGCACCATGGAGACCATGCAGGCTCCCACGTCGGAATGCTGATCCTCCCGGGCATGGTTGATGCTGAGGATGTTGGCGCCGCTGTCCGCCACCACCTTCAAAAGCTGCAGCAGGCTGCCGGGCTTATCCGCCACCTTCGTGCTGATCTCTGCGATCCGCCCAGCCTTGGACAGGCCCTTGGTGATGATCCGGGACAGCGTGGTCACGTCCACATTGCCGCCGGAGACCACGCACACGGTTTTCTTCTCCGACGTGTCCACCTTGCCGAACATCACCGCCGCCACCGGCACGGCGCCGGCGCCCTCCGCCACGGTCTTCTGCCCCTCCATCAGCGCCAGGATGGCCGCGGCGATCTCGTCCTCGCTGACCGTGACCACGTCATCCACGTACTGGCTGACCATCTCATAAGTGGTCTCGCCGGGCGTCTTGACCGCGATGCCGTCGGCGAAGGTGTCTACGTGGTCCAGCGTCTCGTACTTGTGGTCGTGGAAGGCGTGCTCCATGCTGGGGGCACCGGCAGCCTGCACACCGTAGACCTTGACCTCGGGGCGCAGGCTCTTGATGGCGAAAGCCACGCCGGAGATCAGGCCCGCCGATGGGCACGATGACCGCGTCCACATCGGGCAGCTGGTCCAGGATCTCCAGGCCGATGGTGCCTTGGCCTGCGATGACCAGCTCGTCATCGTAGGGGTGGATGAAGGTCATGCCGGTCTCCTGCTGGAGCTCGACGGCGCGGTCGTGAGCATCGTCGTAGGTACCCTTGACCAGCTCTACCTCCGCGCCCAGGCGCTTGGTGCTTTCCACTTTCATAATAGGGGCACCGTCGGGCATGCAGACCACGCTTTTAATGCCCATGCTGGTGGCGGCAAGCGCCACGCCCTGGGCATGGTTGCCAGCCGAGCAGGCGATCACGCCCTTGGCGCGTTCTTCCTCGCTCAGCTGGCTGATTTTATAGTAGGCACCGCGGACCTTGAAGCTGCCGGTCACCTGCAGGTTTTCGGTCTTCAAGTAGAGGTCTGTGCCGGGGCAAAGCCGGGGCGCGGCGATCAGGTCGGTCTTGCGGGCGACTTTTTTCAGTACGAATTTGGCGTGGTAGATCTTGTCCAGTGTCAGCATTGGGCTGCTCCCCCTTGAAATTGCAATAGTTCAGCCCGACCCTGCGTACAGGATCGGGCATCGGCTGCACCGTTGCAGCTGTGATATACTTGATTATAGTTGAGTTTTACTAATTTGTAAAGTGAATAATTTTCATGTTTAAATGTTATTAGCACCGTCCACAAGAATTTTTTCGTATTTTTGTGGAATATTGCTAATTTTCCAGCCTTGACAAACGCGCTATAATAAAAAGGAAATAAGGCAAAAAACATCCGCTTTGGCGGTAAGGAGGATTCACTTTTATGGACATCCGCTATTCCTGCAATCAGCGCGATTTTAAGCGCTACACCACCGAGGAAGTCCGCGATGAGATGCTGATCACCGGCCTGTACAAGGCTGATGAGGTCGTGGCCGTTTACAGCCACGTGGACCGCATGGTCACCCTGGGCTGCATGCCTGTACATGAGGAAGTTTCCATCGACAAGGGCATCGACATCTGGGCCAACTTCGGCACCCATTACTTCCTGGAGCGCCGCGAGATCGGCATCTTCAACATTGGTGACGGCGCTGGCACCATCACGGCCGACGGTGTGGAATATCACCTGAACGTCAAAGACTGCCTGTACATTACCCAGGGCACCCAGAAGGTCACCTTCAAGAGCGATGACTCCGAGCATCCCGCCAAGTTCTACATGGTCTCCGCCCCGGCACACTGCCGCTACGAGACCAAGCTGATCACCCTGGAGCAGGCCGCCAAGCGTCCCCTTGGCAGCCTGGAGACCTGCAACAAGCGCACCATCAACCAGTTCATCCATCCCAGCGTGCTGAAGACCTGCCAGCTGTCCATGGGCATGACCTGCCTGGAGCCGGGCAGCAACTGGAACACCATGCCCAGCCACACCCATGAGCGCCGCATGGAGATCTACACCTACTTCGACCTGCCGGATGACCAGGTGGTCTTCCATATGTGCGGCGAGCCGCAGCAGACCCGTCACATCGTGATGCACAACTACGACGCTGTTATCAGCCCGTCCTGGAGCATCCACAGCGGCGTTGGCACCTCCAACTACACCTTCATCTGGGCCATGGGTGGTGAAAACATGGAATTCGATGACATGGATAACATTGCTACGACTGATCTTCGGTAAAACCTTTTTATAAAGAAAAAAGAATAAAGAATAATTAAAAATGATGGTGGACCGCCGCGCATAGCGCGGCTCAGAAAATCAGGTTCGTTTTTATGGAAAATAATGTACTACTGGAAAAGTCGCTGGCTTTTGCTGCGCGCATCGTAAAAGTTTACCGCTATTTAAGTGAGCAGCAGCACGAAACCGTTCTTTCCCAACAATTACTGCGCAGTGGAACTTCAATCGGTGCCAATGCTAACGAAGCTGTCTATGCAGTAAGTAAAGCGGATTTTATTTCTAAGCTCCATATTTCCTTAAAAGAAACCGCTGAAACGGAGTATTGGCTGCGTTTGCTGACTCTTTCACAGTACTTAACAGCTGCCGAAAGCCAATCATTGCTTACTGACTGCCTTGAACTCAAGCGCATTTTAATTGCCATTCTAAAAACTTCAAAGTCCACTTCTGAACCGCCTGCAACCTAATATTTAATCCGTGCCGAAGGCACACCTTCATTATTCTTTATTATTTATTCTTTCTTCATTTCCAATCTCGTTCCCCTGCCGCTCTATGCGCGGCTTTTGAATTACATAACATCACTTTCAGGAGGTAAGAAATATGTCTGTCTGCACCCCGAAATCTTTTGATCTGACCGGCAAGGTTGCCCTGATCACCGGCGCTTCTTACGGCATCGGTTTTGCTATCGCCACCGCTATGGCAAACTGCGGCGCTACCATCGTTTTCAATGATATCAAGCAGGAACTGGTTGATAAAGGTCTGGCCGCTTACAAAGAGGCCGGCATCACTGCCCATGGCTATGTCTGCGATGTTACCAACGAGGACGCCGTCAACGCCATGGTCAAGCAAATCACCGAGGAAGTCGGCCACATCAACATTCTGGTCAACAACGCCGGTATCATCAAGCGCATCCCCATGTGCGAAATGACCGCTGCACAGTTCCGTCAGGTCATTGATGTTGACCTGAACGCTCCCTTTATCGTTGCCAAGGCCATCATCCCCGACATGATCGAGCAGGGCGGCGGCAAGATCATCAACATCTGCTCCATGATGAGCGAACTGGGCCGTGAGACTGTTTCCGCTTACGCTGCTGCCAAGGGCGGCCTGAAGATGCTGACCAAAAACATTGCTTCCGAGTACGGCCAGTACAACATTCAGTGCAACGGCATTGGCCCCGGCTACATCGCCACCCCGCAGACCGCGCCCCTGCGTGAGATCCAGCCGGACGGCAGCCGCCATCCGTTTGACCAGTTCATCGTTGCCAAGACTCCCGCTGCACGCTGGGGCAACGCCGAGGACCTGGGCGGCCCCGCTGTCTTCCTGGCATCTGAAGCTTCCGATTTCGTCAACGGCCTGATTCTGTACGTTGACGGCGGCATCCTGGCCTACATCGGCAAGCAGCCGGGTTGATTGGGTGTCGGTTTGTCTCCCATAAAGGTCTGACCTGATCATAAAAGATTTTCCCCCGTTTTGCAGCAGGCGTAAATGCCGCTGCGGAGCGGGGGATTTGTTTTTTATGTTGATGTATGGGCATTTTTTAATAGGCCAGCAGTTGGATTATTTGAGTTACGGAATATTTCGCAGCTCGTCCGCGGGCGCACAATGTGCGCCTCTACTAGTGTGGTAATTCTAAAAGCTTTACTTTTTATGATTTGGAGACTTTCTCCATTTGGCTTTGTTACGAAGCGGCTCTAATTTTTTAGATAGAGCAAAAAGGTAAAGTTTTAGTCTTAACACACTACTACGGGGGTACGTTTTGGGCTTAGTTCCATGTGATATTTGAAATGCGCACCCAAGTTATGCCTGACAAAAAAGCGAATATACAAAAACACCCGCAGGGATCGGCCAAGTGGCTTACACCTGCGGGTGTTGCTTATTGCTTATTCAGCGTAGCTGGAATCAAACCGGATGAGACTTGTTCTCATAGTCAGCATGCAGAGCGTCCACACCGTGCATACGGGCATTGCGCTTTTCGAAGAACTTGGGAGCGACCTGCGGGAACATAGCGTAGGTCAGAACGTCCTCTTCCTGGATGGCATACTTGGCAGCTTCGGCCTTCAGCTTGTCCATTTCGGGGGCAAGGGTATCAGCAAAGCGGCAGGTAATGGGCTCTTCGCCCTTCAGAATAAAGTCGCTGAATTCCTTCTTGATGGGAGCGGGAGTCTTGCCGTAATCGCCATGAACCAGGCCCTTGAACTCCTTGGTGACCATCTTGTAGCGCTCGCCCATGATGACGTTGAACACAGCCTGAGTGCCAACGATCTGGGAGGTCGGGGTGACCAGCGGCGGGTAACCGGCATCCTCACGCACGCGGGGGATTTCGGCCAGAACTTCGTCCAGCTTATCTTCCCTGCCAGCGTCCTTGAGCTGCTTAAGCATGTTGGAGAACATGCCGCCCGGAACCTGATACAGCAGGGTGTTGGCATCAACGCCCAGGCTCTTCGGATTGATCTGGCCGTTGGCGATGTACTTTTCGCGCAGTTTGGCGAAGTAAGCACGCACAACGTTCAGCTGGTTCAGGTCAAGGCCGGTGTCATAATCGGTGCCCTGCAGGGCGGCGACCAGGCTTTCGGTCGGCATATGGGAAGTGCCCAGAGCCAGCGGGCTCATGGCGGTATCCACAATGTCAGCACCGGCTTCGATGCCCTTCAGGATGGACATGGAGGCCAGACCGGCGGTGTAATGGCTGTGGATGTCAATAGGGATGCTGACGGTCTTCTTCAGCTCGCTCACCAGCTCGGCGCAGGTGTAGGGCTTGAGCAGGCCTGCCATATCCTTGATGCAGATAGAGTCTGCGCCCATCTCTTCCAGGGTCTTGGCATACTTGGCAAAATACTCGTTGTTATGCACCGGGCTCAAGGTGTAGCTGATGCAGGCCTGAACATGTGCCTTTTCCTTGTTGGCTGCCTCGATGGCAGTCTTCAGGTTGCGGGGGTCATTCAGAGCATCGAAAATACGGATCACATCAATGCCGTTGGCAACGCTCTTCTGTACAAAGTACTGAACGGCGTCGTCAGCATAGGGGCGGTAGCCCAGCATGTTCTGGCCGCGGAACAGCATCTGCAGTTTCTGATGCGGCAGTTCTTTACGCAGGATGCGCAGACGCTCCCACGGATCTTCGTCCAGAAAGCGGATGCAGGAGTCAAACGTTGCGCCGCCCCAGCACTCCACAGAGAAGTACGGGATCTTGTCCATTTCGGGCAGGATGGGACGCATTTCATCCATCGTCATACGGGTGGCCAGCAAAGACTGATGCGCATCACGCAGAACGACTTCGGTAATCTTAACAGGTTTCTTAGCCAATCTCGTTCACCTCATTTTTTAACGTTCGGGATCGTTTACGCTTTATCAGCCCATGGTGTACAGCACATCGCCGGAGTTGACGGTATCGCCCTTGCGAACGTCAATGCTGGCAATGGTGCCGTCCTGCGGTGCGCTGATCTCGTTTTCCATCTTCATGGCTTCGAGGATCATGACAACATCGCCAGCCTTAACAGCAGCGCCTGCCTTGACCTTGATGTCCAGGATGGTGCCCGGCATGGGAGCGTTGACAGGAACAGAACCAGCGGCAGCGGGTGCGGCAGGTGCAGCAGCCGGAGCAGGTGCAGCGGCGGGTGCCGGAGCGGCTGCCGGGGCAGCAGCAGGAGCAGCGCCGTTGGTGTTTTCTTCAACGGTAACGTTGTAAGCAACGCCGTTCACGGTAACAGTCAGGTTTTTCATAAAAAGGATCCTCCTTAAATATTACAGGGTGATGTTGCCGTGTTTCTTAGGCAAACGGGTGGTGCGCTTGGTGGCCAGCATATCCAGGGCCTGTGCGGCAGCAGCACGCACATCGGCAGCCTTTACAGCGGCATCGGCAGCACCGTTGGCAACAGCGGCAACTGCGCTGCACTGCTCTGCCTTGTAGGCAGCAGCCTTCTGCTTGGTAGCCTGCTGGATGTTGTCAGAAGCAAAGATCTCGTCCTTGTACAGAACGGTAGCGGCGGTTTCCGGTGCCAGCGGGGCAACGGTGCAGCCGTCCACAGCAATACGCCAGTCAGCGGAAGCTGCAAAGACGGTGTAGATGGGGCCAACAGCCTCACCGGCAAGGATTGCGACCTTAACGGTGGTAGCTTCGGCATAAACGCCAGCCATACGGGCAGCCTGGCGGATGCCGCCAGCCTGGTCGTCGCCTTCGCTCTTGACAAAGCCTTCCGTGTTGACAACAGTCACAACGGGAATGCTGTAAGCATCGCACAGGCGCACAAAACGGGCTGCCTTAGCGGTGCACTTGTGGCACAGGGTACCCTTGGCGGTAGCAACGATACCGACAGCCTGGCCGTTGACGGAACCAAGTGCGGTATAGATGTTGCGGCCATAACCAGCGTACAGCTCGGTCAGGCTGCCTGCATCGGCAATAGCCTCGGCAGCGCTCTTGGCATCATACTTGACCAGGTTGAGCGCAGCGGCGGGAGCTTCGAAATCAAACACAGCGGGGCCAGCCAGGTTGTTGGCCGGCAACATACCCACAACGCGGGCAGCGGCGGAAGCTGCCTTGACAGCATCTTCTTCCACGATAGCGGCAACGCCTGCCTTGGCGGCAAACTCAGCAGAGCCGGCAGCCTTGACCTTGTCCTCTGCATTGAAAGGAGCGGTCAGGAACAGCTCAGCGTCAGCTGCCATGATGCAGACATCAGCTGCGGCGGCCTGCACAGCGCTGGTGCCGGCGCAGGTACCGGTAACAACGGCAACCTGAGGCACAACGCCGGAGATGCGGGCGATCTCAGCGGTCAGGCGGGAGTTTGCGTTCAGCAGCTCCAAGCCGCCTTCCAGCTTAGCGCCGGTAGAATTGTAGAACGTTACAACGGGATTGCCGGTCTCAGCGGCCATTTTCAGCACGCGAGTGGTTTTATCCAGATCTGCCGCGCCAACGGGTTCCCCGTTCTGGTAAACGGCATAAACGCTTTGGCCATTGGCACAGCCGAACGCTGCGCTGACGGCACCGTCAGTAAACAGAGGAGAATAGTTCCCCTCATCAAAAAATGCTGCAAGGATTGCTTCCTTGCTTGGCTTATTAGCTGCCATACATTGACCTCCTGTTTATTCAATGAGCAAGATGGTTATCATATGCCATATGGCTTTATTATACTACTTCGTCGAAAAGCAGACAAGTGGAAAGCGCCAAAAAGTTTTGCGTTTTGCCTTATTTTTCAGCTTTTTCTGCACAGTTTGCCCAAAATTATGACAAAGCCGCCCCTTGCGGAGCGGTTTGTTTGCATAGAATGTTGTGATTCAGCTTGCTTAGTCGTGCTTGATGGGGCCGGGGCGGCGGGCGGCGGCAGGGGCGGCTTTGCGGGCCGGGGCAGCCTTGAGCGCGGCATTGCGCAGGGCACTAATCTCGGATTTTTTCAGTTCGCGGTATTCGCCAGGCTGCAGCATGCCCAGTTTGACCGGGCCTTCAGCGCTGCGCTTCAGGCGGATGACCTCCAGGCCGACTGCTTCGCACATGCGGCGGATCTGGCGGTTGCGGCCCTCGTGCAGGGTGATCTCCAACACCGTGCGGCCGGGTTCATCCACCACAACATGGATGACGGCGGGCTGGGTTTTTACACCATCGTCCAGCACAACGCCGCTGGACATTTTGACAACCTGTTCCTCGGTCGCGCGGGGGCGCACAGTAACGCGGTACAGCTTGCCCACGCCGCCGGAAGGATGAGTGAGCAGGTTGGCAAATGCGCCGTCATCCGTCAGCAGCAGCAAGCCTTCGCTGTCTTTATCCAGACGGCCGATGGGATACACACGGCGGTCCACGCCGGTGAGCAGATCCATAACGGTCTTGCGGCCGCGTTCGTCCGATGCGGTGGTAATATATCCGCGGGGCTTGTTAAGCATCAGATAGGTATACTGGCGCTTGCGCACAATGCGCACGCTTTTGCCGTCAATGCTGACTTTATCAAAGTCGGGGTCCATCTTATCCCCCAGCGTGACCGGGTGGCCGTTGACCTTGACGCGGCCTTCATCAATCAATTTTTCTGCAGCGCGGCGGGAGCACACGCCCTGGTCCGAGAGTACTTTTTGAATCCGTTGTTCTGCCATGGTGTTCCTTTCCAATATCAGGGTAATATCCGCCGGGTGGATTTGCTTATATGAGAATGTCCTCCCGGCATTTCAGTTGAACAGCCCGCTTTGGGCCGGGTTCCGGTTGGGGAAAAATGAAATCTGTCCGCTTATTCCTGCGGGGTTTCGGGCTTATCCTTTTTGATTAGGGCGCTGATGCGGTCCACAAGGTCCGGCAGAGCGTTGATAGCGCTGTCCACCGGGCTGACATGTTCCACCAGCTGGATGGTGCGCACATTGCCGCCGCTGATCACCAAAAACGCGATGGGTGCAATGGAAACGCCCGCGCCGGTGCCGCCGCCAAACATCTGCTTGTTGGTTTTTGCGCCAACATCAGAGCCGCCGGAGGCAAAGCCAAAGGTAACGCGGGAAATGGGGATGATGGTTGCTCCATCCACCGTGATCGGTTCGCCAATGATGGTATTGGCATCCACCAGCTGGCGGATTTTTTCCATGGTAACGCCCATCATGCCTTCAATCGGATGTTCTGCCATTATAAATTACCTCCCTGTTCTGTTTCAGGTGTATTGTATTTGGGATGTTTTGGGGGCAGCAGCTGCGGGTCATGCCGGGCATGCCACACAAAGCACACCACTGTAACCAGTGCCAGCAGCGGGCAGAGCAGCAGTTTGAGCGAAACCACACGCTGCTGTTTGGCGCTACCGGTGTAATCAGCCTCCAACCAGAGCTGATCCGCCTGTATTTTAATGTGGTCCTGTGCGATTGCCAGGATGGTGTTGAGGGTGGTCAGCGTCTGGCCGTACAGGATGGCCGTTTCTGCAGCGGTCTCCCCTGTTATCGTCCAGATCACATTCAGCTTGCTGACGCGGAAGCCGCGCAGCAGCGGCCCCACACTGGCGCGCAGCACGCTGAACAGGTGCCGCACATAGCCAACAGGGTCCGCCCTGACTGCCGCTTTGATGCGGTCCACAAGGCCGGCATCTTCTTCCGGCTGTGGTTCCGCGGCAGGTGTTTCCGCTGCCGGGGCATGGGCAGCAGCGGCTCCCGGTTGGCTGGCCGGGGCAGATTTGGCTTTTGGTTTTGGTACTGCCTGTTCCGGCTGCGGGGATGTTTCCGGTGCTTTTGGTTTTCCCTGTTCCTTTTCAGCGGGCGGGGCCGGTTCTGCTTTTTGGGGTTTTTCCGGCGCTTTTGCGGGCTTTGCTTCCGTAGGTTCCGTCTGCTTTTCCATTGTAGGTTGTGCGGGCAGTTCCGCTTTTGCAGGCGGCGGGGTTGGCTTGGGCGGTGCAGCGGAAGTCGGCTCGGTTTTGGGCGTGTTCCCCTGCTTTGTTTCTGCCTTCGGTTCTGCCTTTTTTTCCTCTTCATCCGCTTTGCGCGGGTACAGGGTAAAGTGCAGCGGGCCATAACACAGCTGTAAACGCAGGCCGCCGATATGGCTCCAACGGAAGTGAATGCCCGCAGGCAGCAGCAGCGCCAACAGCAAAAGCAAAAGCAGTGCCAGCAAAATCATGCCGATTATTTTTAGCACCATCAGCACAACCGCCAACACGGCGCTCATTGCAGTTCCTCCAGGGTTCGCTGCACCGGCAGTTCTTCTTCTTTCTGGGGGTCGTCATGCAGCGGGGGCAGGTCGGCCAGACTGCCAAGGCCGAACACCCGCAAAAAGGTATCCGTCACCCGGAACGCCACCGGCTTGCCGGGCAGATCCAGGCGGCCAGCTTCCTCAATCAGTCCGCGTTCCATCAGCTTGGACACGGTGGAAGAGGAATCTACGCCGCGCACCTGCTCGATAAAGCTGCGGCTGACCGGCTGGTTATAGGCGATAATAGCCAGAACTTCCAGCGCAGCGGGCGAAAGCGGCGCGTTGCGGCGGGGAGGCAAAAAGCGCTTGACCACCTCGCCATAATACGGGCGGGTCGCCATCTGCCAGCGGTCGCCGTCAAAATGCAGCAGCATCAGGCCGCTTTCGGTTTCATCATAGCGCTTTTGCAGCTTTTCCAGCAGGGTCAGCACCTCTGCCGGGTCGGCGCGCATGGCTTCGGCCAGGCGGTCGGTTTCCACCGGTTCGGCGTTGGCAAACAGCATGGCTTCTAGCATGCCAATTTTATTGCGCTGTGTGATCGGCATCGGCTGCGGCCTCCTTTCCTGTGGGTTGGTTTTGTTTGTTGCGCGGGCGGCGGGCGCGGTCCATCGTCAGGGTTCCGGTTTCATCCAGCCGCACACGCCCGGCGCGGATCAATTCCAGCAGCGCCAGGAACGTTGCCACATTGGTGCTGCGGCTTTCCTGCGGGCTGAACAGCTGGCCCATGCGGCACAGCGTACCTTTCAGCATACCGCGCAGCATGTGGGCCACACGGCTTGCCACCGATACGAACGGCGCGGTGACCAACGGTTCAAACCGCTCCTGGGTGGGCTTTTTGCGGCGCTGGCTGCGGCCCATCAGGCTGAACCACGCCTGCACCAGCCGGTCGGGATCCTGTTTGCGGGAATATTCCGCCGGGCCTTCCGGTTTTTGGGGCTGGCGCACCGCGGTGTACAAATCCCGCGCACGGCTGCCCAACTCCGCCGCCACCTGCTTGCAGGTGCTGTACTTGATCAGACGGCCGGTCAGCTCCGCTTTCATGCGTTCCGCTTCAGGGCTGCGTGGCAGCAACAGGGCGCTTTTCATCTGAACCAGGTGCGCGGCCATATCAATGAATTCGCTGGAGACTTCCAGCTTATCGGCCTGCATGGTCTGGATGGCGGCAGTATACTGCTCAATGAGTTCCATGATATTGATATCATAGAGGTTCATTTTATTTTTGCCAACCAGATAGAGCAGCAAATCCAGCGGACCTTCAAAATTATCTTCCTGTAGCTTAAAGGTAAGTGTTTCCATAAAACAGCGGATATCGTTCCTTACTTAAATTGAGATGTGCCATCAGGCAATGCCGAACAACAGTTCCACAAAGCCGGTCAGGTTCAGCAGCAAACGCCACGCCGCGTTTACGCAGAGATTGAGCGGGGTGTTGAGCAGGCCAAAGAACACCAGAAGCAGCACAACGCCCATGATGTATTTTTCATACCGCATGGCCTGAAAATACAGTTTTTGCGGCAAGAACAGCAACACAATGCGGCTGCCGTCAAACGGCGGTACAGGGATCAGGTTGAACACGCCAAGGCTGATGTTCATGCTGATCAGAACATAAAGGAAATTCAGCACCAGCTGGGGCGCCGCGCCGCCGCAGGCATAATATACCACTTTATAGAGCAGCATGGCCGCATAGGCCAGCAAAAAGTTGGAGAGCGGCCCCGCCGCGGCGGAAACAGCCATCCCCCGTTTGGGATTTTTGAAGCGCGTGGGGTTGATGCCAACCGGCTTTGCCCACCCGACCCCGGCCGCAATCATGCACAAAGCGCCCAGCGGGTCAAAGTGGCGCAGCGGATTCATGGACAGGCGGCCCATATCCTTGGCGGTGGAATCGCCCAATTTCCAGCTGATAAGCGCGTGGGCGGATTCATGGAACGGGATGACGATCAGCATGGCCACGGCGCGCAGAGCGTAATAATACAGCTCCTGCGGGGAGATCACGCCATTGAGGGCAAAATGATTCATAAAAACCTCAGCATACCGCATAGCAGGCCACACAGGCACATACGGGTAATTATTTAAAGTATTATACCGTACAATCCGCCCCAAAACAAGGGCAGCGGGACACTTTGCGCCTGTTTTTGAAAAAATGTACCGTTTCTGCGGATTTTTTACGGATTTTTTCAAAAAGGGTATTGCATTTTGGCTTAAGATTTGCTATTATAGTACAGCTATGTTAAAGGAGGTGCAAGCAGAATGGCCAAATGTGCATGTTGTGGCAAGGGTGTCACTTTCGGCATCAAGGTTTCCCACTCCCATCGTCGGAGCAATCGTACCTGGAACCCCAACGTCAAGCGCGTGAAAGCGGTTGTGGATGGTTCCCCGAAGTATATCTACGCCTGCACCCGCTGCCTGCGTTCGGGTAAGGTTACCCGCGCGGTCTGATCAAGACGCAAAAAATTGCCGGTCACAGTTGGTGGCCGGCATTTTTGCGTGCTTTTTATAAGCGGGTTCCCGTTGCTGTCAGGGGCTGCCTTGGCAGTGCTTTTTTGATTTTTATCAGGATGTATCTGATCAGATACGCCTTAGGAGGTTGCTATGCTGCCAGCTGACCCAATCATCCTGCTCAGTTATATCAACACCCAGCTGCGGGATCATTACGCAAGCCTGGATGCCCTGTGTGCCGATCAGGACGCCGATAAGGATGCCATTTGCGCAAAACTGGCCGATGTTGGCTATGAATACAACGCCAGCCGCAACCAGTTTGTGTAACGGTGTTGATCACACCCACATGTTTTCGCACGGCACTTTGCCCCGCAAGGGGTAAGGTGCTGTTTTTTTGGGTAAACCGCAGCGCTGTTTGCTGCGCAAGGCACGCCTGAAAGCTATGGCAATACCGCATCATTCTAAGTGCCGATACGGCGAGCGAGGTGCGGCAGATGCTAAGCCAAAAGCGCA
>ENA-ORSM01002486-ORSM01002486.1-human-gut-metagenome-genome-assembly--contig:-NODE-2486-length-12955-cov-7.344806_pt1 | contig 12955 bp, 13 predicted proteins | sample MGYA00241903_ERZ509170 | MGnify/ENA primary metagenome ERZ509170 (study PRJEB26280, sample SAMEA2338784) | human gut metagenome | biome: human gut; feature: human-associated habitat; material: faeces...
TCGCGTTCAATTTGACTAGGCTTTCCTATTTCCTCTTCATACTTTTTTGAAAGCGCATTGTTAATTACCATAACCTGAGATTCTCTAAATCGGTAATTTTCTACCAAATCATTGCCCATATTAATTGATTGTGCCACCACATAGTCAACTTTATGAAAAAAAAGTTTTATTAATGTATGTGTTACAATTTTTCGGAACAAAGATTTCGTATGCTTAAACTCAACTGTCAAAGTATTAATGCTTCGTCCCAGGATTGGGAATTTTTTCTTACAAAGAATTTTCGCCAGATACAAATTTACACATAGTTCTGGTCCAAAAGCCCATGCACACTCAATTTCGTTATTCTTTACATAGTCAATCAGTGCAAAAAGAGCACTTTTGGCTCCAACCGCATTTAATGAAGTAATATCAATTTCACTATTGATGTCCTTTACATGCACTTCATCATTTAGATTTTGCGTAACTATACCAACGTTATAACCATTTTCACAAAAGTAATTCATAACAGTTACGAAAACTCCTTGTGCTCCTCCCTTGGATAAGTCAAATATAAAACCTGTAATTTTCATATTACTCTCAGTTCCCCAATTTCACTTTTTTAGGCTCATTTTCACTTCAACTATTCGTATATTTGAAAAGTAATTGTTCAATATAAAAACGTAGCAGAAGTCACCTTATAATCTAAATTTTCATTTCTTTTCCGAATATATTTTGCCGGAACACCGCCCCATACCTCATAAGCAGGCACATTTTTTGTAACAACTGCCCCTGCTGCTACAACCGCTCCATCACCGATATTTACACCCTGCAAAATTGTTGCACCTGTACCAATCCAGCAGTGATGCCCAACATGGATTGGCTTAAAGTCTGCTGTAAAGTCCGGGTCATCAATATCGTGGCTTCCTGTAATCATCTTTACATGGCTGGAAATATTAGTATCGTGGTCTACCGTAATACCACCACGCGCATCCAATTCTGCAAACCAGCCCACAGCAACACCGTCACCCAATTTCAGTCCCTGCGGCAGAAGAATTTCCACACGACGGCACGGGAATGTGTTTTTGCCCATCTTTGCGCCAAGCATCTGATAAAACCATTTACGCAGATGGCGGCTCGGAATCTTATTCCAGATTGCGTTGCCAAATAAAGTCACAGCGTAGTAAATACACTTAACCGGCTTGGACATTTGATTTCCTAAGCTTTTTGTATGCTCCATTTTATAGCCCCTCATAAAAAGCGATATATCTTTCGGACAATTTCTCAAAAGAGAATTCATCCCGATACCGTTTCATTGCTCGTATTCCCATACTCTCCCGCATTTCAGGATTTTCAATTAGCTCATTCATCTTTTCGGCCAGTTGCATCGGGTTGCGCGGTTCCACCAGATAGCCGTCTACGCCATCACGAATAATTTCCGGTGTTCCGTCTACTGCCGTTCCGATCACTGTTTTACCAACAGAATAGGCTTCTATCGGCGTAAGCGGAAGCCCTTCCCAAAGCGAGCTCAGAACAACTAAATCCAGCTGGCTCATTACATTTTGAATATCATTCCTGTATCCAAGAAACAGAATCTTATTCTGCAGTTTCTTTTTTTCTATCTGTGCATGAAGCTGCTCTCTTTCTTCACCATCTCCCACGATAATAAACCGTGCCTCCGGATGCGTTCTTGTTGTAATTTCAGCCGCTTCAATAAAATAGGTCATGCCCTTTTGTTCAGACAATCTTCCAATATTTCCAATCAACACATTTCCTTTTGCGTGTTCCTTATAAAGCATTTCAACCGGAACATTTTTGCCGTCAAATGGCTTAACGGCATTATGGATAACACAAACCTGCTCTTTAGGAATTTCAAAATACTCTGTCAGGTTTTTCTTGACCATTTCTCCCACGGCAACAACTTTTGTATTTCTATATGCCAGTTGAGTCAGTTTTTTCTTATCAGCAAATGTGTTGTGTGCATTCGCAACTTTTACGGCACTCTTTGGTGCAACAAGTTCCGCATAGAAAGCAGCCATCCGATGATGGGAATGGACAATGGTAATCTGTTCCTTATCTATAATGCTTTTTATTGAACGACAGCTTTTCAGCATATCCATCGGATTTTTGCTTGCAATGTCTGGGATCAGATAATGCTTGATTCCCATTTCTTGCAACTTTTTCTCGTGGACACCGCCGGACGAGCATACCACAATTTTATTTACTTTATCCGATAGGATTTCACATAACTGCAGAACCACATTTTCTGTTCCTCCCAGTCCCATCGTGCGCACAATAAAGAGAATATTTTGGTTCTGTAAGTTCATCGAATCACCTATACTTTTTAATTAACCCAACAATTTTCACATCGTCTACAAAATATCTCTTAAACATTCGCTTGGGTTCCTGCAAAAAGCGATAGAACCACTCCAGCCCATGCTCGCTCATCCATCTTGGTGCGCGGTTGACATTACCCGCAAGAAAATCAACGGTTGCACCCGCACAAACGGATACCTTAGCATCATACTTTGAGATGTTTTCGTAAATCCACTTCTCCTGTTTCGGGCAGCCAAAGCAGGCAATCAACAAATCCGGGTGAACCTCTGAAATCATTTGGTTGATCTTGTCCAATTCCTTTTCATCCTTTTCAAATCCAAGCGGCGGCGCATATGTTCCCACAATCTGGATTCCCGGCAGCTTTTCTTCTAGTTTTCGCTTTGCCTGTTCCGCGATGCCATCTTTTCCGCCAATGATAAAAATCGAATATCCTTTTTTGGCTGCGACATCACAAAGGAGTGGAACAAGATCAGACCCGGAAATCTTCGCTTTCAGCGGTTTACCATACAGCTTTGAAATCCAAACCAAAGGTTTTCCGTCTACCAAGACCATATCTGCATTATCAACTACCTGCTTAAGATATGGGTCATTTTCGATTTTCATCACTACATCGACATTGATTGCAACAACGTAGGATTTCTTATTGTCCGCAATCATTTTTTCAATGGCCGCAATCGTTTCGGGCATCGATACATTATTGATATAGGTGTTTAGCAATGCCTGCTTTTCCATTTCAACTGTTCTCCCCAAAAAATCTCTCTTCCAACATCAGACACAAGCAATGATACACAGGAAGGTGTAGTTCCTGAATCATATACGTTTCTATCTGCGGAACCTTGATGCAAATATCGCTCATCTGTTCCAGTTTGCTGCTTTTGGCTCCTGTAAGCCCGATAACCTTCATCCCTTTTGCATGAGCCGTCGTTGCTGCATAAAGCACATTTTTACTGTTTCCGCTTGTGGAAATTCCCAAAAACACATCTCCCGTTTTGCCATAGCCATTGACTTGCTGTGCAAAGCAAAGCAACGGTTCACAATCGTTCATGTATGCGGTCGAAAGAGCCGGATGCCCATCCAAAGCAATGGCTGGCAGTGCCCCCTGTAGATTTTCTGCCAGAACAGAACCAAATTCCTGATTTTCCGCAACCAGCTTTTCTGCGAAATCTGCGTCAGGCTTACGAGGTAGCTTAAAGCCCTTCATCAGTTCTCCTACAATATGCTCCGCATCCGCAGCAGAACCACCATTTCCGGCAACCAACAGCTTTCCGCCGTGTGCATAGCAGTTTTCCAAAATCTGATATGCGTTGAAAACCTCATTTTCTATAGCTTTTAATACTGGATATCTTTCAACTAGTAATTTAATCTGTTTGTTCTTCATTCTTTCCTCACAGTTTCTTAATCGTCGCTGGAACCCCCAACGCAAGTGAGTTTGCTGGTACACTGTGTGTGACAACTGCATTTGCTCCGATAATGGAATTGTCTCCGATTGAGATGTTCCCTAAAATCACAGCTCCTGCTCCTATCATCACATTATCACCAATGCGGGGAGCTTCCCCCAAGCAGTTAGCTTTTGACCATTTGCTTCCAATCGTTACACTTTGAAAAATTTTACAATTTTTTCCTATAACAGCTTTCGGATGTACCACACATCCAATCCCTCTATGATAGAAAATCGTTCCATCGCCAATTTCGGCATCAATGGATACCGAACAGGCGCAAATCAAATGATTCATCAATTCAAGAAGTCTTGAAATCTTGCGTGGTACCCCCCCCCATTTTTGACAGGCGATTTCCAAACCTCCATAATTTATTCATTCATTTTTCTCCTTACACCAAGGAATGTGTAAATTCAGCTAATGAAGTGACTCTCACGGTCTGTCCATAACTTTCATTACCGTTGCTTAAAAGCACAGTCTTACACCCAGCATTGATTCCAGCCTGGATATCATTTTCGCCATCGCCCACCATCCACGACCTAGAAAGGTCAATGTTGAAATCCACTGCTGCCTTTAACAGCATTCCGGGCTTAGGTTTACGACAGTCGCAGTCAATTTTTAGTTCTGGACGCTCGCCCTCGTATCCCTTATGTGGATGATGCGGACAATAATAGATTGCATCCAGATAGGCTCCTTCTTTTCCTAGAAGCGTTTCCATCTTATTATGAATCTCTTCAAGTTCTTCAAAAGATACTTCGCCGCGAGCAACAACCGGCTGATTTGTCACTACAACAGCAAGATAGCCGGATTCATTGATTTTACGAATTGCTTCAGCAACACCATCAATTAATTCAAAGTCATCTATATTTCTAAGAAACCCAACATATTTATTGATTGTTCCATCCCTGTCAAGGAAGATTGCTTTTTGCTTGTTTTTCAGATTTTTAGCCGAGATTTTGCCTTCTTTGCAATCTTTACAAACGGAATAGTAGCGTTCCGGTGTTCCCATGTCTTTGACATACTCTGGGCTGTCATAGCAGAATATCTTACCCGTTCCAGCCAGTGGTTTTAATAGCTGACGATCCAAATCGACCTTTACAGGCTTACCATCCACGCCAACCTTACCTACTGAATCGGCATTGATTCCGACAAGTTCCAGCACTTCAGGATTGATAACATGTAATCCTGCATTCACTCGATTTCTATAGTACTGTGGCCGTTCATCTTCCTTTGCCAGCCACTTTTCGACAGAGCCGTTTTTATTTGCAATAATCAATCCACTGTCATAGGGGTGGCTGTTCGGGTGCGTAAAAAGCGTAACCAATCCGCCATGCTTCCGGTGAAAAGCAACAAAACGGTTGAAATCCACATCAAACATCGCATCTGCATTTAACAGAAGAAAATCTGATGTCAGCTTATCTTTAATTTTGAACAGTGCCCCCGCATTGCCAAGAGGCTCTTCTTCAAAATAGTAGTCAATATGTACGCCAAACGGCTCGCCCGTTACCGGAGAGTTTCCAGAGCCATCACCAAAGTAATCCATGATAATATTTCCCAGATGGCTTACCGTTAGAATAATGTCATCAAATCCTTGATTCTTCAGACACTCGATTTCTCGCTCCAGAACGGGGATGCCTTCAACTTTTATCATGGGTTTTGGAATATCACTTGCTACGGAGGAAATCCGAGTTCCCTTTCCTCCTGCCATAATCACAACTTTCATACACTCAATCCTTTGGCACATAGTCTTCCGGGGTATAATGAATTACCCGCGTACCGCCATCTTCAAACTGAAACGGAATATACAGGAGATCCCGCATTGCCCAGCGAACAGCATCCTGTCGTTCCGGCTGCACATAGAACACAAGGAAACCTCCGCCGCCAGCACCAAGAAGTTTTCCGCCCAACGCCCCTGCTGCAATACCTTTGGCATAGAGTTCATCAATGCTGTTAGTCGAAACTGCTGAACCCGTCTGGCGTTTCAATTTCCATGTATGGTCTAGCATTCTGCCAAAATCATCCAAATCCCGTTCCTTGTTTACCAGCACCTTCTCTGCTTCATCAACTAACGCCAGCATTTCTTTCAGTTGTGCTGTTTTATCTACTTTTCCTGCGGCGTTTGCCTTCTGGACATCTGAGGAAAACCGAGTGAATCCAGTAAAGAACATCATCAGGTTTTTGTTCAGTTGCTTCTTTCGCTCTGGAGCGATAATTACTGGAAGTACTTCATATCCGTCTGCATTGAAGTTGATACGGTTAAAGCCACCGAAGGATGCCGCGATCTGATCCTGCCAACCGCCCGCTTCCTGACACAGATTCCGTTCAAGATAAATCGCTTCATCTGCCAGTTTTTTCTTATCAGCATATTTCCCTTTCAGCGCATAAAAAGCATTCAACATTCCAACTGCGAAAGAACTTGAAGTGCCCAGACCAGAGCGCGCCGGAAGGTCTGCCTCATATGTAAGCCGAATTTCGTGCATATCCAACATCTTCATTGCATTACGAATTGCAGGATGTTGAATATCTTCAATGCAGGTCACGCGCTCAGTTTTTGAATAGGATAATTCCGTGGAATAGTCAAAAAAGCGTGGCAGATGACGTACATTTACATAGCAATATTTATCAAACGTTGTAGAGAGAACTGCTCCGCCATTCTCTCTAAAAAAGCTCTCCATGTCTGTTCCGCCACCAAAGAAAGACATGCGAAACGGTGTTTGTGTAATAATCATAATAATTCCCCTTGCCTACATCACAATTTCTTGTTGAATCCCCTGCTTACTTCATTGCACGACAACAAGCCTGTATACAGATTGCAGCAGCAATCTATACGCAGGCTCGCCTTCGTACCTCCTTATTCTGTTTTCTGCTCTATCAGCTTTCGCTGTGGGTGGGTTAAGTATAGAGCGCAACCAGAAGCCATTAGCACCTGAAATCACGCTGGCCGTAACGCACCATGACAGGCAGAAACAGGTTGAGGTGAAAAGGTCAAGCCGCGTAAAACCGCATGAAATCAGGCTTTTTTCTGGTTGTCCATATTATTTCACACTCCCCTTTACTTGTAACAACGTCCAATCCCCATACATTCGATTTTTGGGTCATTCCAGCCAACACAAAGAGCGGATAGGCTTGCTCACCTGTCCGCTGGCTGTCACCCCACCCTCATGGTTGAGATTTCTTCCTGTGCGGCATTTCTGCCACACAGAAAGATCAGTCGTTCATTCTTCGGGTAAGAAAATATGAACTTCGGGTTGCGGAGCCTTTCATTCTCTGCCGTACCCTTGACCCTATTATGACAGCCGCGTATTATTTCACACTCCCCATCCGGATTCAGGTATACCGTACCACCCAATTTATGGATTTCTCTGTAAAAATGACCAGCAAAAGGCCCAATTCGGCAAGCCATGATATAAACAATCGGATGCGGAATATGGTTTTCCTTGATATGTTCGCAACAAGCTTTCAGCGCAGCAACATCATAATAAATTGCCTGCGCGGGCCCAATCTGAGGAACATCAATCTTGAAACAGTGGGCATTGTGGAATTCAAATTCGTGGTCATTGATCTTTGTCACGCCCTCAAATTTGCTCTCATCCATACACCCATCACCATTAGCTTTGCAGGCAACATGATATTTGATGTTTTCTTTATTCTGGTGGTACTCAGTGAGCTTATAAACAAATGTCTCGTATCCTCCATATGCACCCAGTGATTTTGCACCTACAAGATATACGTGTTGCACTTCTTTCTTCAAATTCATTCCTTTATTCCATCCTCAACCACATTTTCACGCACTCTCCGGCAGAACTACTTTTCCAGCTCCCCCTATCAGTACCTCTTTCAATTTCTCAACCTGTTCCGGCTTCAGCTTTCCCGGTTCCTCCCGCAGCAGTTTTTTCTGCAGATACCACCATCTGCCCAGCCAGAAGCCCTCATCCGTTTTATACTTCGCTGGAATGTTCAAATCGCCATACTTTTTTTGATATGCTTTCACGCATTCCAAGCGAGTCTCCCACTGCTCTTCCCGGGACAATCGAACCGTTTTCGCTTTTGCAGTCGGCTTTACCCACTGCATCCCGATGGTATCCAGCATTGCAATGCGTTCCGGAGTCAGCTTTGTGCGGACATCTGTCTGTTTCTTTCGGGCATGACGCAAGGTTGCAATCCATTTTCCAAGCTTGATGCCATCCTCAGTCACATAATTTGCTGGAACATCCAAATCGCCATGCACCTGATAATAGCGTTCTGCCGCGTGATATTGCTCCATCCAGCGGCGGTAGTTCCGTTCACCCCAATTCATGCCGATCTGCTCCAAACGGCGGATCTGCTCCGTACTCAGCAGCCCTTTCTGGTAAGCGTCCTTCTGATAGGAGATCCACACGCCAAGCTTTAAGCTACTCTCGGTGATATATTTCGTCGGCACTTTCAAATCGGCATACTGCTCATAGTAGGCCGCCGCTTCTGCATAACCGCGCTCCCATTTGGCACTGACTGCATTCCACGCCATTCCAAGGGCATCCAGCTGGCGAATTTCTTCTTCGGTCATCCGGCCATTGGAGCGATCTTTCCTCTTCGTCAGAATCCAATGCCCAAGCGCAAAATCATCTTTCGCCTTGTATTTTGCGGGTACCAGCAAATTCCCCTGCTCTTCAAAATACGCCTTAGCGTGTTCTAATCCACGTTTCCACGCAAATTCTGCACGGTCATCCCAAATCATTCCGATGTTGTCCAATCGCCGGATTTGTGCCTCGGTCAGACTGCCCATCCGTTTTCCATTCCGGATCAGCCGCTGCAGCTGCACCCACGTGCCGAGATGCAAACCCGCCGATGTCGCATAGTCCACCGGCACCCGCAAATTCCTGTGCTCTGCGTAGTAGATGCTGGCCTCGGAAAAGTAGTGATCCCAAGTGGATGACAAGCTGGCCTGCAGCCGCTCAAACAGCACCCGGCAGTCCTGCACCTGCTCGACGACCTCAAAATGTTCGGTCACAATCTTGCTGCCCTCGCCATTGGCAAACAGTCGATGAACCGCTTCGTTGAGTTCTGACTGAATTCCCGAGATGCTGCTCAGACCCTCAAAATTGTTCACCACATCCAGAATCAGTGGTGTCTTGCTGTCTCCCGCTGTTAATGCTCGGCCGATCTGCTGCTTGTAGATGATGGGCGAAATCGTCGGCCGGAACAGGATCACACCCGAGATACCATCCACATGGACACCCTCGTTGAGCATATCAATGCAGAACAGCAGCTTTAAACGTTTGCTTTGGTCTGCCTTGAAATCTGCGAATGCCCGATCCGTACCGGGATCGTCTGAATAAGCTTCGTACACTGCCACATCCGGATTGACCCCGGCGAACCACTCCGGCACATGGGACACCATCTCATCCATGTGCTCCTTATTGGCACAGAACACGATGTACTTGCCTGATTTATTTGTGATATGATGGGCAAAGACCTTGTCCAGACCGTCTGCCTTTTCCAAAGTCCGACGAAGTGCATCCAGATACTTCTGGTTCACGTCCTGAATCCCGGCAGAGCGCAGATTGTTGATTCTGGTCTGATATCTCGCCAGCTCTTTCTGATACTGATAAACGGTCGTTACATATTTCGGGGCAGGCAAAATCCCCCGGACAATGGCTTCGCCCAGGGTCATTTCCGATGCAATGTGGCCACCGAACAACTCTTCGGCCATATCGCGGTTATTATCCAGATATCGGATATTTGTTGCCGTCAGCCCCAGAAGCTTTGCATCCGGGCATAACTTTAATAAAGCCACCGTGCTTTCGCCCCAGCATTCCGCACCGGCACGGTGGAATTCATCGAGTATAATATAAGCAGGCTTCTGCGCCGCAATTTCGTCCAGCTGCGCCTGCGTGCAACACATCAGTTTGGCATAGGTATAAAAGTGAACGTTTGCCAACGGAAAATCCGGGTCGTTCCTTTTCAGGCTTTCCAGCTGGGTCTTGAAGATATATTCACTGGGAGAAAGCCAGATTGCAGTCTTCTCCGGATTGTCCTCGATCAGCTTGAACGCAATATAGCTCTTTCCGGTGCCGGTGGGATGGACAATGGCGGCCTTACCGTACTGCTCCATCATCCGGACTGCCGCATGATATGCTTTCTCGTTGTGCGCAAATAATTGCAATGCCACCTTGTTCACCCCCTGCCGCAATTCAGGGGTATCCTCCACAGAAAAAATGGAAGATACCTCTTCTTCGACCGATTGTCTTACATCTTTCTCTATTTTATCATTGTCATAGGGAATAAGCAAGCCCAAAAGAGGGAATTGCAAACGACGAAAAATCGAAAAATATCAGTTTTGTAAACGCATTCTTGAAAGTTTTGTCTGATTTATCTGGAAACATCCGTCGAAATGCGGAATTCCCATCGGATAAGGGGTCAGACAAGGGGGCAAAGACAGGAGGTCCAACAATGGCAAAACGAGGAGAAAATATCCGCAGACGAAAAGACGGTCGCTGGGAGGGGCGCTACATCAAAAGCCGTACGTCGGAACGGAAACCTGTCTGGGGATATGTTTATGGTTCTGCATACGCGGACGTAAAAGAAATTCTGATCCGCAAAAAGGCAGAGGCCGGATTTTATGCGTTATCTCGTACAGATCTGATCTTCCGAGAATTGGCTGAACAGTGGCTGGCATCCATTCGGGTGAGTATCAAAGAATCCAGCTTTGCCCATTATCAGTATACTTTGCGCAAATATATCCTCCCCGTTTTAAAAGATGTGCGTGTTTCCAATTTGTCCGAGAATATTTTGGAACAGGCTATGCAAGTGATAATTTCTCCCCGCAATCAAGAGCATCGTCCTTTGGGGCATTCCTCAGCAAAAGAATGTCTGTCCATGCTCCGTCGAATCTGCAAATATGCGACGCATCTGAGACTGATTCGCCCTATGGAAATCTGCGTTCATCTGCCGAAGGAACCGCATAAGGAGAACGAACCTTTGACTAAAAAAGAACAGAAAATCACAGAAGAATTCGTTCTTCAAAATCCAACGCCTCGCAAAATCGGCTTATTACTGGGGCTTGAATTAGGTCTGCGTATTGGTGAGATCTGCGGCCTGCAATGGGGCGATTTTGACCTGAAACTTGGCACGTTGAAGATCAACCGGACGGTCTGCCGAATTTCCTGCGGAAACGGCCACACAAAGGTGGTCATCCAAACGCCCAAGACCCGCACCTCCCGCCGGGAAATTCCCATCCCGAAACAGCTTCTCGCCACGCTGAAAAAACTGCACGAAAACGCCAGCGATTCCACTTGGTTTTTGTCCGGTAATGGGGAAAAGCCCGTGGAACCCCGGTGCTACCGGAAAAGCATCAAGGCATATCTGAAGCAGGCGTCTGTCCGGCAGGTGCGCCCCCACGGGCTACGCCACACCTTTGCAACCACCTGCCTGCAGGCGGGCTGCGATGTAAAGACCCTCAGTGAATTATTGGGTCACGCCAATGCCAACATCACCCTGCAACGCTATGTACACTCTGACCTGACCCGAATGTGCCGGGAGATGAACCGAATATTCTCCCATCCGGTGTCCATAAAGGGCGGAACAATGCAAAATCCAATGAAATAACGCTTGATTCTGGCCACGGCCTTCCATTTTTTCTATGGAGGATACTTTTTTAGTTTTCGGGCAACGTTTCCACAACGCAAAAAGGCCCCTGTCAATCACATTTCTGTGAAAGACAGAGGCTTTCTGTTGCTAGATTTTAATCAGGTCTGGGGAGATGAAACAACTATCTTATTCTATCGGGTCAGTGTCCCCTTCCAGATTTTTAACTCCCCCCGGGGTGTCTGACATGGCGTTTTCCTGCTGCATTCTGGCGCATACCGCTTCGTAGATATAGGCGTTTACGCTTTGTCCCGCCTGTTTCGCTGCCTGCTGGATAGTTACTTTTTCTCCTTTGGGAACCGATAGCTCCAAACGGTCATAATTATTTTTCACATATTTGTGAACTGCGCGCTGTTGTGCTGCACTCGTCTTTGCCATTGATTTTTTCCTCCCGTACATTATAGTGCTTATTATAGCATCTGTGGCCTATTCTCGTGAATATATATTTTGCACAAATTAACGACCAAATCACTGTACAGCATTCCATCTTTATATATTCCCGTGAATAGTTTATACTCATGCCATCGGGAACACCGGTTCTCACATCCGACCATTCACCAACAATTTGAAGAGAGGTACACACATGAGTATCAACGTTTTACTGACCCTTGTCGAGCAGTACAAGGAGGCCGCCCAACTGATCGAGGCTGCACAGGCTGAACAGGAGCAGCTGAAGCTCCAGATCCGCGAGGCACTGGCTGAGCGCTCCGCCAACTATCTGGAAGCAGGATGCCACAAAGTCCGCCTGTCCGATTTCTCCAGCACCCGACTCGACAGCAAAGCCATCAAGACCGTATCGGACGCACCGTTTGGTAGACTTCAGGTACAGCAAAAGCAAGACACACTTCAAAATATCAGGAGGATAATATCATGAGTGGAGCTATTTCCTTTTTCCTTGGTTTGTTTGGTCTGGGCGCAGCCGGAGCCGTCAATGCCGGGCAAAACATCAGTCAGTCAAAGAAGCAGGCAGAGCTTGACCAGATCTATACCGCACGAGCCGCCGATCGGTCAGACGCAGATATTCGCCAGATGCACGAGCGGGTGCGCAAGGAGTGGTGAAGCATCCCTGACTGCCATCAGAACTGTCTTGGAAAGTGGCCCAGCGCTTATTCCGACCGTATGGGGTCCTACTATCAGACTAAGTTTTGGTTCCGTGATAATCTGAACGCCAAGGGTATCCCGTATGATGATGCTATTCTGGACGAGGTCTGCGGCGTAAACTATGAGAAGCTGATGAACAAAATGCTTGATGATGCTGTTCATGGCAGAAGACGGCGCAGATGGTTCTAGCAAAAATTCAGCTCAGTGATCTGCTTCAGCTCCAGATATTCCAGCAAAAACCGGGTCGCTGCCTTATAATTGCGCACAGAACCTTTAGCCAGATGGCGGTATTCACAATCATACAGAAATTCGTCGCGGAGATCTTTCAAACACATAAAAAAAACACCCTTCCTCTCACGGAAACCCGCAAAAGGAAAGGTGTTGAACTCGTTATCCTGTTGTCGTACCAATCACAGCATGTTCGTACCAGCAAAGCCAATACTAGTTGTCATTCAGCACGGCACCTCAAGCACTTTTGAGCG
>ENA-ORSM01002490-ORSM01002490.1-human-gut-metagenome-genome-assembly--contig:-NODE-2490-length-12937-cov-2.915463_pt1 | contig 12937 bp, 6 predicted proteins | sample MGYA00241903_ERZ509170 | MGnify/ENA primary metagenome ERZ509170 (study PRJEB26280, sample SAMEA2338784) | human gut metagenome | biome: human gut; feature: human-associated habitat; material: faeces...
AAATCGGATAAATATGGCTGTATTTATCCGATCGTAATTCCTTAGTTAAATCAATAAATCTAAAATTGTTAACCTAAAAAGAAATTTTTATGGTAAAGAAAGCTATTTTCCCTAATCTAAAGAAGAAAGTTAATCTTTTTTTGATAATTAACGCCTTTTTTATGATTCCTTGCTGTGCTTTGGCTGAAACAGTTGCTAAATGGGACTCAGAAAAAGACTTGTTCACAGTACAATCAAATAATGTGACCGTAAAAGATGTATTAAATTACATTGAAAAAAACAGTAAGTATATTTTTATTTATTCGGAGGGCGTTCAGAAAACGTTGACGGATAAAGTCTCTATTTCGGTTGATAATAAGAAGATCGATGTTATTTTAAGTGAGTTGAGTAAGAAAACGGGATTGAAATATAAGATTGTCGGGAGACAGATCACGATTTCTAGGCCGGAAGTGGAATCCCCTCAGCAAGATACAAGAAAAGGTGTAAAGGCAACGGGTAACGTGAAAGATGATAAAGGTGAGCCATTGATTGGCGCCTCTGTTCTTGTGAAAGGAACTACTAACGGAACTATTACCGGGATAGACGGAGACTTTACACTGGCTAATGTCAAAAAGGGCGATATCCTTGAAATCTCATTTTTGGGTTATAAAACTACCACTGTTACTTTCCAAGGTAGTAAAGTTAGTGTTATTTTGCATGAAGATTCAGAAACTCTTAGTGAGGTAGTTGTTGTGGGATTTGGTGTGCAAAAAAAGGCATCTGTGGTAGGCTCTGTGGAATCTATCAAACCGGCAGAACTGAAAATACCGTCCAGTAGTTTGAGTAATGCTTTTGGTGGTCGTATTGCCGGTGTTATCACGATGCAGCAGAATGCTGAACCAGGTGCAGATGGGGCTAGCTTCTGGATTCGGGGTGCGGCTACCTTTAGTGGTACTACTAATCCGCTAATCTATATCGACGGTGTGGAATCGTCTACCGATGACATGAATGCTCTGCCGCCTGAGGCTATCGAAAACTTTTCTGTATTGAAGGATGCTTCAGCTACAGCATTGTATGGTGCCCGCGGTGCCAATGGGGTTATTCTGATAACAACTCGTACTGGTAAAAAGGGAAAGACGAGTATCAATTTTACGGGCTCTTATGCGATAGAAAAACCATCACGTTCTTATGACTTTATGGATGATTACCCACGTGCATTGACATTGCAACAGTTTAGGGCAGCATCAGGTACAAAGCGGGAAAGCTATAATTTCAAAGATGGGACGATCGATCAATGGATGGCGTTAGGAATGATCGATCCGCTACGCTATCCGAATACTGATTGGTTTGATACCTTCATGCGTACCGGTACCCTTCAAAACTATACGCTTTCAGCAACCGGTGGAAACGACAAGTCTAATTTTTACATATCTATCGGTATGATGGATAAAGAGGGCATTCAGATGAAAAACGATTTTAAGCGTTATAATACTCGTTTCAATTATGACTATAATATGTTCAATAATGTGAAAGTGGGTGCTCGTTTTGATGGTAATTGGTCTGAATTTACTTATAGTGGTTATGCCGATGGTATTACAAACAACGATACCAGCGATTCCGGAGGTGGTGATATGCAATATGCGGTTGCGGGTGTAACTCCTTATGATCCCGTGACTGGTCGTTATGGAGGTGTTATGGCTTATGGCGAAGATATTCAGGCTTATAACCCGTATGCTTTTTTTGACAGTCGCAATCCGAAGCAGACTCGTCAGCAATTGAACGGAAGTATTTATTTGGACTGGAATGTCTTTAAAGGCTTTACTGCCCATGTCGATTATGCTCTGAGCTTTAGTAACTATTTTCAGAAAAGAGCTGATACTCCAACCGGAGCTGCTTATGATTTTCAGACGGGAAAGGATATTGGACGTTACTATGTTGCCGACAACGTGGGTGTCAGCGACAATAATACTACCAATTACAAAACTCAGTTGAACGGCCGTTTGCAATATGAGACGACTATTGCGCAAAATCATAATATTGGTGCAATGTTTGTTTATAGCGAAGAGTATTGGCATACTCGTTCGACAGGGGCTTCCCGTAACGATCGTATTCATCCGTCAACCAGTGAAATCAATTCTGCGCTGACAAATGTTCAAAGTAATTCAGGAAGTTCTGCTTCAGAAGGTTTGAGATCCTATATCGGTCGTATGAATTATAGTGCATATGATAAATATTTGTTAGAATTCAGCTTCCGTGTGGATGGTTCTTCAAAGTTTATTAAAGGGCACCAGTATGGTTTCTTCCCGACTGTTGCAGTCGGTTGGCGCTTCACTGAAGAAGAGTTCCTGAAAAAATATCTTTCCTCCTGGTTATCGAGTGGTAAACTTCGTGCTTCTTGGGGAAAATTGGGTGACAATTCAGGAGTAGGACGTTTCGAACAGTTGGAAACTCTGACAGCGATGAATTATATGTCGAGTGATGTTGTTAAAGGGTTTGTGAACAAGAAAATGATCAACAAAGATCTTTCTTGGGAAGTTTCTACTGATATTAATGTGGGCTTGGATTTAGGCTTCTTGAATAATCGTTTACGTACGGAAATTGATTTTTATAACCGTTTGCGTACAGGCATGAATCGTCCGTCTCAAATGTCAATCCATCTGACTGGGGCATATAGTGCTCCTCGTGCTAATATCGGTGATCTGCTGAATAGAGGTTTGGAATTGAACTTGACGTGGAAAGACAAAATTGGTAATGTGGAATATTCTGTCAACTTGAACGGGGCTTATAACCGTACAGTATTAAAAGAGTGGAATGAGTTCCTCAGTCGCGGTTGGGTCTATTTGGATATGCCTTACCACTTCTTATATGTTTATGAAAACAATGGTATAGCCCAAACATGGCAGGATATTTATAACAATACGCCTCAGGGATTATCTCCGGGCGATGTGATCCGTAAAGACTTGAACGGAGATGGTATAATTGATGGGAAGGATAAAAAAGCTTATCCGAATATCCAGCGGGATCGTCCGACAACCACTTACGGCATTACCCTGCAGGCTGCTTGGAAAGGATTTGATATATCCATGTTGTTTAATGGAGGTTTAGGGCGTAAGGATTTCTGGCTTACAGATTTCAATAATACGGCATTTGCCGACAGGCGGTATGCTTCCACTTGGGATCACTGGACCGAACCCTGGTCTTTGGAGAATAGAGGTGGGGAATGGCCAAGGTTAGGAACAAGCACGGACAGAAGCGATAATAGTTATTGGCTCTATAACATGAATTATCTTAGAATGAAAAATATCATGTTAGGATATAATTTGCCGAAAAAACTTTTGTCCAAAATCTCGATGACGAATTTGAGGATTTATGCTTCTGCCGAAAATTTGTTTACCGTGACGCAATATCCGGGGCTGGATCCTGAAAAGAAGAATAGTGCTCGTGACTTGTATCCGATCAATCGGTCTTTCTCAATCGGTCTTAATGTTAGTTTTTAAACAGGAATGGTATGAAAAAAAATAGATTTAAAATATTAACGGTCGCATGTGTTGTTGGAGCTAATCTGATGTTTTCTTCATGCGTTGATAATTTATTGAACCAGACTCCGGGGGGAGAACTGGCTTCTTCCTTGTATTGGAAAACTGAAAGCGATGCGGAATATGCTGTCAATGGTGTTTATAGCCAGGCACGAGCCATGTTCAATCGTGATTATGTATTCGATGGAAATACGGAATACCTGAGGTTCAGAGGGAATGTCGGGACTTCTCAGGCTACCGGAGACCGGAGCATCGCTTATCGTAACGGTTCTTATAACAATCCTTCTTCCACCTACGGAAGTAGTTTTGATAATTACTATCAATATGCTTATGCGACAGTCAATCGTGCCAACTATGCTATTCAGAATATAGAAAAAATGCTTCCCGATGCAAAGACGGAAGAATCCAAGGCAAAATTGGAGGCCTTTATTGGCGAAGCTAAAATGCTGAGAGGAATGGCCTATTTCCGTCTGATTTCTATGTGGGGAGATGTACCTTATTTCGATAAGATAATAGAGAGTAATGATGAGGTTGCTAATATTTCACGTACTTCTATTACAGAAATTAAACAGCACATTTATGATGACTTTACTTATGCTTGGGAAAAACTGCCGGCGAAACCAGTGGCATTAGGGCGTTTTACTAAATGGGGGGCTTTGGCATTCCGTGGTAAATTACAACTATTCTGGGCTTGCTGGAACCGTACCTCTTGGCCGTGGGATACCCCCGTCTCTCCTAATGGAGGTTGGCCGGAACTGGACACATTTACGCCTAATGCGTCTGAATCGGTACAAGCTTATAAAGATGCCGCCGCCGATTTTAAGAAAGTGATCGAGGAATCGGGCATTAACTTGTTCCGTAGCGGTGAACCTGGTGACTGGGGAGAAATGGGAGGGTGTGAAGTCTTGCCTAATTATTTCTATCTCTTTTTGCCGACGGCAAATACAGATCCTGAACTGATGGTCGGTTTTACACATGGTGGAACCGGAACCGGACAGGGTGAAGAATTAATGAGAGATTTCGGTACACGTGCTACGGAAGGTAGCCAAGGCTGGGGACAACCACGTGCTGAATTGGCAAATCGTTATCAGTCTACAGTCACCGGTGATTTTTGCGAGAAACTGATCCCGAGGAATCCGGCAGATGCAGATGCCCGTACTGCTGTTAATTCTGCGTTAAATCCGGAATCTTATAAAGATCGTGATTATCGTATGAAATCGACGTTATTGTGGGATGGAGAAACGATGGTAACTATGTTAAATCTTTCTTTTGACCAAATCCGTAAATATCAATATAAGACATTAAAAGGTACAGTAGATGGGTATGGGGCTATCAATGCCGATGGAGATCAGACTGGTTACATTATGAGAAAGTTTGTCCGTAATTATGCGGGACAAGGTCGTTCGGATGGTGATTACCATATGCCGGTAATGCGTCTGGCCGATGTTTATTTGATGTATGCGGAGGCTGCAAATGAAGCTTATGGTCCTACAGGTGATGGGGGGCTGGCACTCGATGTGGTTAACCGGGTTCGGCATCGTGGTAATTTGCCGGCTTTAAAGCCTGAGAAATATGTTGATAAATTGACATTCTTTTATGCGATTGAGCAGGAGAGAATCGTAGAACTGTTTGCAGAAGGGCAACGGTTCTTTGACCTTCGTCGTTGGCGCTCCATTGAGCGAGTATTCTTATCTCCGCAGACGTCTCCGGGAGTCAGGATGTATGATACACACGGTGCTTTGAGGCAGACCGTCTTTAATAATACTTCCTTGTTGAATTATCAGCGAAACTATATTTTCCGGATTCCACCTTCTGAAAGAAATAAGAATCCGAATTTGACACAGAATACACCATGGTTGTAATTAAAAAATTGGATGATATGAAAAAGATGATTAGTAAAATTTGCTTGTTTTTGTTCATTGCCTTGATTGCTGTATCATGTGAAGATTTTCCGGTAGATGAAGACGGGTTGTTAATCACGACAAGAGCAGAATGTTATGTGAGTAATTTTGATTTGTATAATACGGATCATCAAACAATTAAGTTGGGTAATGCCTATGTTGATACAACAGCTCAAGTTGCTATCATGTATGTCAAATTTGGTACCCCGATTAATAATGTTTGGCCGCGTATATCTCTTTGTGAAGATGCAAAACTGGCTCCTAAAATTACGGGGTGGATGGATTTCTCCGGTTCCAAAATGAATATGGAATTCATCGAAGGTGATTGGAAGTCCGGGAATCCGTCGGATCAGTTGAGTGAGCGCATAGTGAATAATCCGTCGGCATTTCCTTCGATGGCTAAACGGTTCACTGTTATCGCTGGTAATCGTGAAATTAAAAAGGAATACATATTCCTTATAGTAGAAAGACCATTGCAATAATAAAAAATGAAAAGTATGAAACTGAAATATTATTATTTTGTATTGTTGTCATTTGCTTTAACTTTGGTTGCATGTGATGATGATCCTGTGTTATTGAAGGATCCGGTCTCTGCATTAAGCAATGATTGTATCAAACGCAGTCTGCCTGTTGCACCGAATATTGTAGGTAATGAAATAGAATTTGCCTATGCGATGGCTATTCCTAATGAACTTGGGAAACTGTCGTCCGCTCAGGTTGTGAGCAGCATTGCTGGTGCTACCGGTACTTACTTTGATCCAAATTCGTATTATACCAATTCGTCCGGTCAGGATATTCCGGTAAAAGTTTGTTCTGATTCACAGACGAACGGGACAACAACTGTTATAGACTTCACTGTTGATACCTGTGCGGCAACTCTTCGTTATTATTATATTATTCCGGAAGAAGCTCGTGGCAAAGATGTACAGTTTTCATTTTCGGTTAAAGCCAGTAACGGTCAAGTTGCGGAATACAAATTAGGTCCGTATAAGATTTCAAAAATGGATATGGCCAAAAATTTGTCAGTGACTAATGATAAATGTTATCTTTCATTCTTGAATGAGGGAGAGGCCGTGCATATTTATTCAAAAGCAGATTTGCAGGCTAACCCTTCGTTGGCTGCGAAAATTGATATCATGTATGCGTATAGTGAAAAATCGGATTTGTCACATGCCTTCTATACTTCTTCTTCTCCAAAAGAATATATGGGTGGAACAGAACTCCCTTCCGGTTTTGTCAATAATACCAAGATGATCAAAGTTTATGGCTTACAAGATCGACAACTGTCTGACTTGCAATACAGCAAATTTATTGATGATTTGGATTTTGAGACAATCGATATGTCTAAATGTACGAACTATATCTTGGGATTAAAAGAAGAGGCCGGTGCGTGGGTTGAGACGGCTGACGGTAAATATAGAGCATATGTTTATATTAACAAGGCTTCTGCGAGTGAGGTGACTGTTAGTGTCAAAAGGTATAAAATGTAAGTTCTATTGATGAATTGATAGGTTGGTAAGTTGCTGAATTCAGGTTCTTCGACTTACCAACTGATTACCCTTAATTTTGTTTTTTTAGTCTATTCTATTATATAAACCAATATATCATGAGACATAATATACGATTTTTATTGATAGTGACTATGCTTTTGCTGGTGACCGGTAGCGGAACTGCCCAAAAGTTTGTACATCCCGGAATAGATATGAATTCAGCAGACTTGGAGTATATGCGTAACCAAGTTTTGGCGGGAAAACAACCTTGGAAGGATGCTTATGATTTGTTGAAGGAAAAAACGCCATTGGATTTTCAAGTAAAACCATTTGCCCATGTGATCAGTGGACCCTATTCCCAACCTGATATAGGAGGAAAGGATTTGTCTCAGTCGGCACGTATGGCGTATAGCTGTGCCGTCTTATGGTATATTTCAAGAGAAGAGTGTTATGCTGAAATAGTGATAGATATTATTGAGAAGTGGGCCAATACTTTACGCAGTTTCGATGAGAATAACGCCAAATTGCTTGTGGCATTGACTGGTTATGAGTTTTGTAATGCTGCCGAGATTTTGCGCTATAATTATCCTGGGTGGAAAAAGATAGATACGGAAAATATGACACGATTGATGATGTCGGCTTTCTATCCAACTATTCGTTATTATTTTCCTGTTGCAAACGGTAATTGGGATGGAGCTATTATGCATACCTTGCTGGCCATTGCTGTTTTTACTGATAATAGGGAATTATTCGATAATGCAGTCTATCATTATCTGCATGCTAATGCGAATGGCAGTCTGATTAAGTATATTTATCCTACCGGCCAGTGCCAGGAGACCCGTCGGGATCAGGGACATGTCCAAATGGGACTTTATGAATTTTCAGGAGCGGCACGTATCGCTTATACACAGGGGGTGGATCTGTTCAGTGCTGCGGATAACAGGTTGGCTTTAGGTTTGGAGTATTCTGCACGTTTTATATGCGGTGATTCTGTTTATGCTTATGGCGTTCCTTCGCAACGGGAACGGTTTAAATATCGTGCAGGATTTGAACATTGCATCGATCATTTTACGGCAAAGGGAGTCAACATGCCTTACCTGAAAGAATTATGTAGTCGTACTAACATGAACAATCCGGCAAATGCCCTATGGAAACTGACTGCATTTCGTGAAGAGTTTCGGCAGAAACCTTATGAACTTATTGATATTCAGGAAAGTAAGATCGCTTATCATGCAGGTGCGACATTGGAACAGGCTCAGCCGGTGGGGCATTCTGTGATCGAAGTAAATAGCCGGGAAGATCTTCAAGCAGTATTGAATACGAATGCCGGTTCTGGCAAAACGCTTTTTTTACGTGCCGGTGAATATCGATTGAAACAATCCTTGACCATTCCTTCTGATATACATATCTGTGGAGAAGGGCGGAGCACAGTCTTGATTTGTGAACCGACGATCCGGACGGCAGCTATCTTATTGGGTGATTTGGATGCAAAAAATATTACGATAGAGAATCTTGTAGTGGATGGTTCCAAAGAACATCAGGAAGCTTATGATCCGAATTCCGGACGTTTCTACAGAACCGGGCGTTATAGTAATGCCTTGGCGGGAATTTCTATGAGAGGAGAAGCAGGACATGCTTTCAGCAATATTAAATTGAAAAATCTGACTGTGATCAACTTTTCCAGATCAGGAGTTTATATATCGGATGCGGAAGGAATCGAGATCGACCATTGCGATTTTACGGAAAATGGTGCACATGTCGTTCCCGGTCCAAGGCTACAACATAACCTGATGATCCAACACTCCTCCAATATTATGATAAAGGATTCACGATTCGATACTTCCATACGTGGTTGTGGATTGGTTCTTGATCATTGTAAGTCATTAAAGGTCGAAAATTGCGAAATTGCCAGAAATGGTTGGCATGGCCTGTTGATGGCCGAATGTCATAACGGCAAAATCGAAAATTGTCTGGTTGAAGGGAATGATGGATGTGGTTTTATGGGTGAATATCTGCATGATGGCTCTAACTTGATTCAAATTAGGCATAATAAGATTCAGTATAATAATGAGTATGGCATTCGGGTATTTGGCATGAAAGAAACAGATATAAAAGATAATCTTTATAGATGGAACGGTAAAGAAAAGCGGCAGGAATGGCTTTCTTCTGAGAAAAAACTGCAATTGGAACAATTATAATGGACAAATGATGAAAACGATATATAGTATAATTTTAGTCTTGTTTGCCAGCTTATCGGTTTGGGCAGAGAAATATCCGCATATTCTTGTCAAAGATGAGGATAAAGTGGCTGTGTTAGATAAAATAGAGAAACAGGCTTGGGCGAAACATATTTTCAATCAGACAAAGGAACGGTTGGCTGTCTATGTGGAAAGGCATCAGGCAGAACCGGATTGGATTTTGGACCGCTATTTGATGAACAGGATTCCCGGAAAACGTTATACCCGTTTTATATCAGATAAAGAAGGTACACAATTGATTGGTTACGAAGGTGACGCTCCGGTTCCGACTGTACGGGTATCACCACATAAACGTGCTCCGATCACACCGCAAGGCCGGGCTTATGTTGTTCCTGAAATGGAGGATATTGTCCCGAATGATACGTCTATGACAATGAATTTGCTGAATCCGGACACTCAGAAATATGAATGTGTGGACCCACAGGCATATGTGGGCACTATTAACGGAAGAATCAATGCATTGGCTTATGAGGCTTCTGTCATTTATTGGCTGACAGGAGAAGAAAAATATGCTAAGTTTGCTGCCGATATTTTGAACCAGTGGGTAAGCGGAGTTGTCTATCAGGAACCGATTGACGGCCCTGGACGTACCGGCTTTTTAGATATCCAGACGTTGGGAGATGAGAAAGAGAAGCCGTTGATTTTGGCTTATGATTTCTTGTATCCTTATCTGGTAAAATATAAGTATCCTTTGGAAAATTATGACAAAGCTTTTGAAAAGGTCGCTTGGGCGTTGTCGTTTAGGGGATATACAGGGAATAACTGGTTTGCCGCTGAAAGTTCGACTTTGGTCGCAGCAGCGTTATCATTAAAAGATGCACAGAAAAGGAATTTTTATTTGGATTTTTATTTGAACCGGGATACGGTTGTGGATGGTTGCGGACAACTAAGCCTACCTTCCGCATCCAAGTTGTGGTTTACACCGGATGGGCATTGGAAAGAACCAGGAGGTTATCATAATTATCCGGTATCGAAGTTAATAGAAGCTGCACTCATGCTTGAAAATAATGGCTATCAGATTTTTAATCAATATCCTATTTTGTTGAACGCTTCTTATGTTATGTTGAAATATTCGTTTCCCGACTTAACCGCTTCCGCTTTTGGCGATACGGGAAGACCGCGCCAAAGCATGGAGTGCTTGGAGAGTGCTATTCTGATGGCCGACAAATATCAGCTACCGATTCTTCCGGATTTGTTGAATGCTGCCATGATTTTGGAACAGGCAGGACAATATGACCGTTCAAAATCCGGATTGACTGGATTGTTATGTTATTTGCCTGAATTACCGAAGGCTAAGAGTGTTGATAATCATCTTTGGAACAGATCGGAGAAGTTGGATTTTGCATCTTGTTATCTTCAGCGAAATGGAATAGATCCGCAGAATGGGTTAATGTGTGTAGTGCAGGGAGCTACTTATAATCATAATCATTCCAATGGTATGAGCATGGAGTTATATGGAGCCGGGACTGTTCAAGGTATCGATCCGGGTAATGGACCTACCTATGAACATCCGATGCATGTTAATTATTATACACAATGGGCGGCTCATAACACGGTTGTAGCTGCAGGTGCCTCTACTTCGGTAACTCCGTTTAGAGGTGGAGGGGGAACGAAAAGGATAGGACAGGTTGAATTGGTATCGATGGAACCTTCAGTTGGTGAAAAGGCTATATCTGAGGAGTTTTCGTATACATTGACAAAATATTATGATGGTTCGACAAAAACGAATCAAGACCGTTTATTATCGATTCTTCGTATCGATGAGAAACATGGCTTTTATGTGGATTTTTATCGTTCCGATAATGCGATCAGTAATGATTATTTGTACCATAATATAGGTGATAGTGTGGCTCTTTATACACAAGACGGAAAAGTACTGAAACAAGATGAGGTTCTTTCTTATCCTTGTGTTGGGGAGGATCATCCGGGGTTACGGTATTTCCGTTCGGTACGGACAACCGGACGCAATGAAAGCACGGTTGTCGCTTTATTTTCTGCAAAACTATTAAACACAGGAACAAGCTACATGAAGATGTGGATGCCGGCATCTTCAGATGTTTCTTATTTTACAGCTTTAGCACCCAGTGCGAAAACCGCTTCATCTCCTTATCAAAGCAAACCTTCTCTTGTTGTTACGATGCGGAAAGAGAAACCTGCTGTGGAAGAACCGTTTGTTGTTGTTTATGAACCCATATCGGATAAGTTATCCACTGGTTTAATTGAGTCTGTTGACCGGATAAAATTGGATTCATTGGGAAAAAAAGGTTGTGCTATTAAAGTAAAGACAAAAGAAGGTGATACTTTTACATTAGTTAATATTTTGAAAGATGGACCTGTCATATTGAATAATCAGAAATGTTGTGGTGATTTTGCTATTTTTGCAAAGCGGAAAGGAAAAAATAGTGTGTATGTGGGAAATGGATCCTTTGTAGAAAATAAGGAATTTAAGGTTGAGTCGGAGAATCGAGGTAGTTTTTATATGGAATATGATCAAACCTCACTTCTTGTCCGTTCTAATTGTCCGATAAAAATACAAGCGAAGAATGGGATGTTGAAAGAACCTTTCTATTTGACTGGAGGCGAGAGAGTCTTTAAGATGAAGTGATTGAAAATAGTACCATGAAATAATAGGAATGTTATGAGAAAAGTAATTATTGGAATATTGATGTCCTTTTGTTTGTTTGGCATGTACCAATCGCTATGGGCGAACCATAGCATGCATCCATTAAAACAAATAGCCTTTGTGAAAAAAATGATAGGACGGAAACAGGAACCGTATCATACGGCGTATGTGCAATTGATCCGTTATGCAGATTCCATTCAACAGGTCACTCACCATGCACGAAATGACTTTGCTGTTCCCGGTTACTATGTGAAACCCGAAGAGCACCGGGCCAATTCGTTGGCGTTGCAACAGGATGCTTTTGCCGCTTATTGTTCTGCACTGGCTTACCGGTTGTCGGGAAAGAAAAGGTTTGGAGAAAAAGCGTGTTATTTTATGAATGCATGGGCTACCATTAATAAGAAATATTCGGAACCGGATGGACCATTGGTGATGAGCTACTCCGGGTCGGCATTTTTAATGGCAGCTGAGTTAATGGATGATACGTCGGTATGGGACGCCGATGAGATGCAGCTTTTTAAGGATTGGGTGACGTCCGTTTATCGGAAAGCGACAAATGAAATTCGTGAACGAAAGAATAATTGGGCAGATTGGGGACGTCTGGGCTCTTTGTTAGTCGCTTCTTTTTTGGATGATAAAGAGGAAATCGAACGTAATATCAAGTTGATTAAAGGTGATTTGGGTGATAAGATCGCAAGTGACGGTCATATGCCGGAAGAAGTTAGGCGTGGAAAGAATGGTCTTTGGTATACCTATTTCTCGTTGGCTCCTATGACTGCTTCTTTTTGGGTTACTTATAATTTGACGGGTGAGAATCTGTTCTTATGGGAACAAGAGGGAAAGTCGGTTAAAAAGGCATTGGACTATCTGCTTCGCTATCAAAAATCTCCATCTGAATGGAAGTGGTATGAAGGACCGAATGTTGGGACGCATGCCACTTGGCCGGACAATTTGCTGGAGGCTATGGCGGGTATATATGGGGAGTCTGCATATGGGGAATATGTTGAAAATAGCCGCCCTCATATTTATCCGGTACACCATTTTGCATGGGTTTTCCCGACATTGATGCCACTCTCTTTAAGTGGGTATAATCAGGGAGGTCAATCGTTTGTAGCTAAAAAAGATGCCGATATAGAGAAACTTAGAAAAC
>ENA-ORSM01002502-ORSM01002502.1-human-gut-metagenome-genome-assembly--contig:-NODE-2502-length-12886-cov-13.853636_pt1 | contig 12886 bp, 9 predicted proteins | sample MGYA00241903_ERZ509170 | MGnify/ENA primary metagenome ERZ509170 (study PRJEB26280, sample SAMEA2338784) | human gut metagenome | biome: human gut; feature: human-associated habitat; material: faeces...
GTGGTCAACCGCAGCCTTTTTGAGCAATACGGCATCCCGCTGCCCACCGATTCCGAGAGCTTTGCGGCGGCCTGTCAGGCATTTGAAAAAGTGGGCATCCGCGGCTTTACCGCCGATTATACCTACGATTACACCTGCATGGAAACGCTGCAGGGGCTTTCCGCCGCCGAGCTTACCACCACGGCGGGGCGCAAGTGGCGCACTGCCTACAGCGACCCCGCCAACACCGCGCGGGTGGGTCTGGACGATACCGTGTGGCCGGGAGCGTTTGAACGGATGGCGCGGTTCATTCAGGATACCCACCTCACGGCGGAGGATCTTGAGCATACTTACGATGACGTGATGAACCTGTTCCGGAACGGGGAAGTTGCCATGTACTTTGGCACCTCTGCCGGGGTCAAGATGTTTCAGGATGAGGGCATCGACACGATCTTCCTGCCCTTCTTCAGCCAGAACGGGGAAAAGTGGCTGATGACCACCCCCTATTTCCAGATTGCCCTGAACCGGGATCTGGAGCAGGACACCGCGCGCCGCGAAAAAGCCATGAAGGTGCTGAACGTCATGCTCTCCGAGGAGGCGCAGAACCGCATCGTTGCCGACGGGCAGGATGTGCTGAGCTACAGCCAGAACGTCCCCCTGCGCCTGACCGAGTATCTGAAAGACGCGCGCGATGTGGTGGAAGAAAACCACATGTATATCCGCATTGCCTCCAACGATTTCTTCGCCGTCTCCAAGGACGTGGTCTCCAAAATGATCGCGGGCGAGTACACGGCAAAACAGGCGTATCGGGCATTCAACACCCAGCTTCTTGCCGAAGATACGCCTGCCGATGACGAGATCGTGCTGACCTCCGGGAAGAGCTACTCCAATGTCTTCCACAAAAACGGCGGCAACGCCTCCTTTTCCGTGATGGCAAACACGCTGCGCGGCGTTTATGGCACCGACGTGCTCATCGCCGCCGCAAACAGCTTTACCGGCAACGTGCTGAAAGCGGACTACACCCCAAAAATGGCCGCTTCCATGATCATGCCCAACAGTCTTTTGGCTTACCAGCGCGCGATGACCGGTGCGGAACTGAAAGAGATCGTCCGCGCCTTTGTGGAGGGCTGCGAGGGCGGGTTCGTGCCTTTCAACCGCGGCTCCCTGCCGGTGGTCAGCGGCATCGCCGTGGAGGTCAAAGAGGCAAGCGGCAGCTATACCCTGACCGGCATTACCCGGAACGGGCAGCCGCTCCGGGACGACGACACCGTTACCGTGACCTGCCTGGCAACGGCAAAGCAGATGGCACCGCTGCTTGCGGACAAAAGCGCCGGATTCACAGGCGGAGATCAGCAGGTAAAGAGCACATGGACGGAGGATGTCTCCGGCGGCGGCGCGGCGCTTGCTGAACCGGAAAACTACATGACGTTGAGGTGAGCAGGATGGCAAACGAAAAGCACGAACCCCAAGGCAGCCGCCATCCCCGGCGGAAAAGGCTTTCTGCCGCTGCTGCCATCTTTCTGCTGGTCTTGCTGGCAGCAGGTTTCAGCATCCGATACCTCTCGTTTGTGTCGCGGACCATCTATCAGGAAAGCACCTCGCATCTGGAAGAGGTGCTGCATAAATCCAACAATATGCTGAAAGAGATGGTGCGCAAAAACCTGACCTATCTGCATCTGTACAACGGCTTTCTGGAAAGCACCTCGGATGAGGACGAAATTCAGGCGTATATCGAGGCAGCGCAGCAGAATACCGGATTTGCCGACTTTTACTTTCTTACCTACGACGGCAACTACATGACCGTGACCGGGGAGACCGGCTATCTTGGTTTGCAGACCAATCTGGACGAAAGGCTCGCTCACGATGAGGATGTCGTCGTGAACACGGCGCTGCCCGGCAAGCCCCAGATGCTTGCGTTCATCTGTCCCGAAACGCAGGGCAGCTACCGGGGCTTTGCCTACGATGCCATTGCCATCTCTTATTATAATGACGCGGTGCTTCGATTACTGGACAACTCTGCCTTTGAGGGCAATGCCAGCAACTATGTCATCTACCCGGACGGGCGGGTGGTGATCGACAATTCCGTAAACCGTAAGGAAGTGATTTACAACTTCCTTGCGACGCTGCGCGACCATTCCGACCTTTCCGAGGAACAGATCCTTGCCCTTTCGGATGCCTTTGCGCAGGGCAGCAGCGGAAACTTGAAGGTAACACTGGGCGACACCAGTTATTATCTGGTCTACGAGGGCACGGCGGTCCAGAACTGGACGATGGTGGGGCTTGTCCCGGTCAGCATCGTCAACGCCAGTCTGGATCAACTGTGGTTCTATACGGTGCAAATCGTGGCAGGCATCGTCCTTGGCTTTGCGGTGCTGGTCATCCTGTTGATCGCGCGCAGAAGCCATACTACTTTGCGCCGGAAAGACACCGAGATCCGGTACCGGGACGTGCTGTTCCAAAAACTCTCGCTGAACGTGGACGACGTGTTCCTGATGCTGGATGCCGAAACCTCCAAGGTGGATTACGTCAGCCCGAACATTGGCCGTCTGCTGGGCATCCCATGGAGAAACGTCCGGCAGGATATCCATGCTCTGGTGGCACTGTACCCGAAAGATGACCCGGACCGCGACAAGAATTTTCTGGAGGGGCTTTCCCGCGGGGAGCAGCGCGAGTGGGACGCGGCGTATCTGCATCAGGAGACCAGAGAGCCGCGCTGGTTCCACATCGTTGCCATGGGCAGCGAGGTAGAGGGCAAAACCAAGTACATCCTTGTCATGTCCGACCGCACCGCTGATAAACAGGTGAACCAGGCGCTTTCGGATGCCGTTGCTGCCGCAGAGACCGCCAACCGCGCCAAGAGCACCTTCCTCTCCAATATGTCCCACGACATCCGCACCCCTATGAACGCCATCATCGGCTTTACCACACTGGCGATCAGCAACCTCGACGATAAAGAACGGGTGAAAGATTATCTGACCAAGACCCTTGCTTCCAGCAATCATCTGCTCTCGCTGATCAACGACGTGCTGGATATGAGCCGCATCGAAAGCGGAAAGATCCATCTGGAGGAAGTGGAAGTCAACCTTTCGGATGTGCTGCATGACCTGAAAACCATCGTCAGCGGGCAGATCCACGCAAAGCAGTTGGAGCTTTATATGGACGCGATGGATGTGACCGACGAGGATGTCTCCTGCGATAAGACCCGGCTGAACCAGATCCTGCTGAACCTGCTGTCCAACGCCATCAAGTTCACCCCGGCGGGCGGCACGGTCTCAGTGCGGGTGCGGCAGCTTGCCGGAACGGTGCGCGGCTGCGGGCAGTACGAGTTCCGCGTCAAGGACAACGGCATCGGCATGAGCCAAGAGTTCGCCAAAAAGATTTTTGAGCCGTTTGAGCGGGAGCGCACCTCCACGGTAAGCCGGATCCAGGGCACCGGCCTTGGCATGGCTATTACCAAAAACATCGTGGATATGATGGGCGGCACCATCGAGGTGCAGACGGCGCAGGGCAAGGGCAGCGAGTTTATCATTCGTGTGCCCATGCGTGCGCAGGCAGAGCACCGTCCGGTGGAAAAGATCACCGAACTGGAAGGCCTGAAGGCACTGGTGGTGGATGACGATTTCAACACCTGCGACAGCGTGACAAAGATGCTGGTCAAGGTGGGCATGCGTGCCGAGTGGACCCTTTCCGGCAAGGAAGCGGTGCTGCGTGCACGGCAGTCCATCGAGATGAGCGATGCTTACCATGCCTATATCATCGACTGGCGCTTGCCGGATATGAACGGCATCGAAGTCACCCGCCAGATCCGCAGCCTGAACAATGATACGCCCATCATCATCCTGACTGCCTACGACTGGTCCGACATTGAGGTGGAGGCAAAGGCTGCCGGTGTGACCGCCTTCTGCTCCAAGCCCATGTTCATGTCCGACCTGCGCGAGACCCTGATGAACGCCATCGGCCAGACACAGACGGATGCGGCGCAGGAGCTTCTGCCGAAAAAGAGCACCAACTTCAAGGGCAGGCACATCCTGCTGGTAGAGGACAACGAGCTGAACCGTGAGATCGCGCAGGAGATCCTGCGGGAGTACGGCTTCCGGGTCGATACGGCGGAAAACGGTGCCGTGGCGGTGGAAAAGGTAAGCACTGCCTCACCGGGCAGCTATGATCTGGTGCTGATGGATGTGCAGATGCCGGTGATGGACGGCTATACCGCCACCCGGCAGATCCGCGCACTGGCCGACCCTGCACTGGCAAAGATCCCGATCCTTGCCATGACTGCCAATGCATTCGATGAAGACCGCCGCAATGCCTTGGAAAGCGGCATGACCGGCTTTTTGTCCAAACCCATCGTGATCGGCGACCTTGTGCAGGAGCTGCGCAAGATCCTGTGACCAACTCATCATTGACAAACCTACATTGTGAACTCAAGGAGCCTGTCCAAAAGAAAGCATAAAAATGCATATAACGCCCTATGAAATGGTGTCACGGGGCGTTTTATTTTGTCTTGTTTTGTGGGCGATGTTGCGGTTTATGTTGCGGTTTTGCGAAAACTTGCGAGACTAAATAAAAAAATCCCACGAAATTACGATTCTAAACGTAAATTCGTAGGATTTTTGGAGCTACTGACCTGATTCGAACAGGCGACCTGCTCATTACGAGTGAGCTGCTCTACCAGCTGAGCCACAGTAGCAGATAAAATTTTCTTGCATGTTCTGCAACGAGAAATATTCTATCATACTTCCTGTGCGCTGTCAAGATTTGATTTTGCGGCAGAACAGGTGCAAATAGTCTGTGACGCAAGAATATAACTGCTCTCCGAGAAAAACTCGAAGAGCAGCCTTGCACACAAGAATAATCAGTTGAACAGCTTACGGCCGATCCAGATGCAGATGCAGGCACCCACAACGGAAACGAGGATCTCACCCACGATGCCGGTAGCGCTCAGACCGATCAGGCCGAACACGATGCTGCCTACAAAACCGCCCAGAATGCCCAGCACGATATTGCGCACGGTGGAAGTTTCGCTGCCCATAATGCGGCCGGCGATGTAACCAGCCAGAGCGCCGATCAGCAGACTGAAAATAAAACCAAACATAATATTCTACCTCCTGAGTTTTAAAGCTCTGCGCTCTGCCCGGCGGTTTCCCGGGCAAAGCGGCAAATATCCTTCAAACAACATTTTTCGCATTCTGGTTTGCGCGCATTGCACACTGCCCGACCATGCATCACAAAGCGGTGGCACAGGTCGCTGCCTTCTTCCGGAGGAACGATCTTCCACAGGGCCATTTCCACCTTCTGCGGTTCCTTGATGCCGTCCACAAGGCCGATCTTGTTGCACAGCCGGATGCAGTGGGTGTCTGTTACGATAGCAGGCTTGCCAAACACATCGCCCATGATAAGGTTTGCGCTCTTGCGGCCTACGCCGGGCAGGGCGAGCAGCTCTTCAAAGGTGGTGGGCACCTGACAACCGTATTTATCGCGCAGCACCCGCATACAGGCGGAGATATCCCGCGCTTTGGAGTGTCCCAACCCGCAGGGCTTGACGATGGCTTCAATGTCTTCGGGTTCCGCAGCAGCCAGCGCAGCAACATTGGGATATTTGGCAAACAGGTCTTCCACCACAATGTTCACGCGGGCATCGGTGCACTGGGCTGCCAGACGCACGCTGACCAGAAGCTGCCAGGCGTGGTCATAATCCAATGTACAGCCGGCATCTGGGTATTCTTTTTTTAACCGGTCGATCACTTCCAGCGCCAGCGCCTTTTTTGCAGTAAGGTCTTCTGGTGCTTTTTTGCGAACAGGCATTTCATCCACTCCTATCGACAAAAGCTGATACGATAATACCATGTTTTGCGTTTTTTGTAAACTGCGGGTAAAAATTATCTGAGAATGATTTTCAGATAAAACCTTGCTCTTACTGCCAAAATGCGATATACTATAGAAAAATGCTGGGGGAATCGCGCCTCGGTACGGGAGGAGGAAAACACGATGAACGAACCACTGGCACAGCGTCTGCGGCCCAAAACACTGGCAGATGTCTGCGGTCAGCAGCATCTGTTGGCACCGGGCAGGGTGTTCCGCCGTACCATCGAGAGCGGACGCATCCCGAACATGATCTTCTACGGCCCGTCCGGTACCGGAAAAACGACGGTGGCACGCATCATTGCAGAAAACAGCGGTATGACGCTGCATAAGCTCAATGGCACTTCCTGCGGCACCGGGGACATCAAGGCGGTGCTCAAGGATATCGGCACGCTGGCAGGTGCGGGAGGCATCCTGCTGTATCTGGACGAGATCCAGTACCTGAACAAAAAACAGCAGCAGAGCCTGCTGGAATGCATTGAGGACGGCTCGGTGACGCTCATTGCATCCACCACCGAAAATCCATACTTCTACATTTATAATGCGCTGCTGTCCCGCTGCACGGTGTTTGAGTTCAAATCACTTTCGGCAGCGGATGTGGAGCGTGGGGTGCACAATGCACTGAAAAAGCTTTCGGAAGGGGAGAGCACAAAGGTCTGCATGGATGAGGATGCCTGTGCCTACCTTGCCGAGAGCGCAGGCGGCGACCTGCGCAAGGCGCTGGGCTGTCTTGATTTTGCGGTGACGGCAGCTCCCATTGAGGAGGGGGAAAAGCACATTACGCTGGAAATGATCCAGCAGGTCACCCGCCGCACTGCCATGCGGTATGACCGGGAGGGCGATGACCACTACGACATCGTGTCAGCCTACCAGAAGTCCATGCGCGGCTCCGACCCGGATGCGGCGCTGCATTATCTGGCCCGTCTGCTGGAAGCAGGAGATCTGCCCTCGGCCTGCCGTCGCCTGATGGTATGTGCCTGCGAGGATGTGGGCCTTGCCTATCCACAGATCATCCCCATTGTGAAGGCGGCAATTGATGCCGCCAACATGGTGGGCCTGCCGGAAGCACGGCTCCCGCTGGCAGATGCCGTCATTCTGGTGGCCACCAGTCCCAAGTCCAACAGTGCCCATGATGCCATCAACGCGGCCATTGCGGATGTGCAGGCGGGCCGTACCGGGCCGATCCCGCGCCAACTGCAGAACAAGCACTACGACGGTGAGGATGCTCTGGTGAAGGGCCAGAACTACAAATACGCCCATGACTACGACCATCACTGGGTGGAACAGCAATACCTGCCAGATGCCATCAAGGACGTGAAATATTACACCTTTGGCGATAACAAAAATGAGCAGGCGGCCCGTGCCTACTGGGCAAAGATCAAGGGCGAAGAGAACGTCTGAGCCACGCCTTACACCCAAAACCCAAAAACAAAGAAAAAGGAGAACGATATGCGATATTCCAAACAGCGTGAGCTGGTCATGCAGACGGTGCAGAACCTGTGCGACCACCCCACCGCCGAGGAAATTTATGATGCTGCAGTCAAGGAATGCCCGGGCTTGAGCCTTGGCACCGTATACCGTAACCTGAATAGTCTGGTGGATGCGGGCCGGGTGCGCCGGGTGTCCGTTCCAGGCAAGGCTGACCGCTTTGACCACACGCTGCCCTGGCACAGCCATCTGTACTGCACCGTGTGCGGCAGCGTGACCGATGCCGAGGTGGACGAAAAGCAGGTAATGAAGCTGGTGAAAAACCAGAAGGGCTATGTGCAGGACTGCGCTGTTGTGCTGATCGGCGTATGCGAGGCCTGCTGCGAGAAGCAGGCGCAGGAAAACGCCCACTGAACCATAAAATTTGCACGGAACCTCTTGCCCGGAGCGTATAAACAGGGTATACTATAGAGAAGGCTCTTTTCAGAAAGTGCAAGTAGATTTTCGCCGCACAGGGCGCTTCGACCCGGCGGAGAAGGATGGTTTGATTGGAATACATTAGTTTTGAACATAATAACATTGCCGCTGAGCTGGTAAAGCAGGCCTATGATACGCCGCCGCTGGCCTTTGTGCACAGCTATGGCTGTCAGCAGAACGTGAACGACGGCGAGCGGATCAAGGGCGTGCTGATGGACATCGGCTATGGCCTGTGCGATAAGCCCGAGGATGCAGACCTGATCCTCTTCAACACCTGCGCCGTGCGTGAGCATGCCGAGCAGCGTGTGTTCGGCAACGTAGGTGCCCTGAAGGGACTCAAGGAAAAAAAGCATGATCTCATCATCGGCCTGTGCGGATGCATGGCCAACCAGAAGCACGTGGTAGAAAAGCTGCGCCAGAGCTATCCTTACGTTGACCTTGTGTTTGGCGTGGACGGAATCGATACCCTGCCGCAGCTCATTGCCCAGAAGCTGCAGAAGCATAAGCGTGTGCTGATGGAACCCGCCCAGCGCCCGGTCATCGTGGAGAATATCCCCATCCGGCGTGAGAGCGAGTTCCGCGCATGGCTGCCCATCATGTACGGCTGCGACAACTTCTGTACCTACTGCATCGTGCCTTATGTGCGCGGCCGCGAAAAGAGCCGCAAGCCCGGCGATATCCTTGCCGAGTTCCGCGGTCTTGTGGAGGCAGGCTATAAGGAGATCACATTGCTGGGACAGAACGTCAACAGCTACGGCAAGGGTCTGGAAGAAAAGGTGGACTTTTCCGATCTGCTCAACCTGCTGTGCACGGTGCCCGGCGATTATCACATCCGCTTTATGACCAGCCACCCCAAGGATGCCAGTCACAAGCTGATCGACACCATTGCCGCCCAGCCGAAGCTGTGCAAGCACCTGCACCTGCCGGTGCAGTGCGGCTCCGATGAACTGCTGAAGAAGATGAACCGCCACTACACGGTGGAGCAGTACATGGAGCTGATCGAATACGCTCGCAAAACGGTGCCCGGCATCACCTTTTCCAGTGACATCATCGTTGGCTTCCCCGGCGAGACCGAAGCGGACTTTGTAAAGACGCTGGAACTGGTGCAGAAGGTGGGTTATATGCAGCTGTTCACCTTTATCTATTCCAAGCGCACCGGCACCAAGGCTGCCGAAATGCCGGACCCCACCCCCCGCAAGGAAAAGACCGACCGCATGACCCGCCTGCTCAAGGTTCAGGACGAGATCGCCATGGCGCTGGTCAAGGCGCAGGTTGGTCAGACTGTGAAGGTACTGGTAGAGGGCTTTGGCCGCAATGAGGGCACCCTCTCCGGCCGTCTGGACAACAACCTGACGGTGGAGTTCACGGCAGACGCTTCCCTGATGGGCAGCTATGCCAACGTACATCTCACGGGCGCACGGGCGACTGTGCTGCTGGGTGAGCTTGCCTGAGTGATTCCGGGGCAGTGCCCCTGAACGTATAAATAAGAAGGAGACCATTCAAATGGATTGCATTGATCTTTTCAAGCGCGCAGCCGTTGCGCTGCAGACCGATAGCCGCTACCTCGTTCTGGATCAGACCCGCAAGGCAAACGATAAGGACGAAGAGCTGCAGAACCTGATCGGCGAGTTCAACCTCGCCCGCATGGATCTGAACAATGAGATCGGCAAGAGCGAGCGCAACGATGCCCGCATCGCCGAACTGAACGAAAATAACCGAAACGAAGGATAAACGAAGGATATTTGCCATGCTCATACTGGCGACGCAGGATGTCATTGAAAAGCCCGGCTTTCCATCCTGTCCCGTCCGTTTCCCCCATCATCCAAAGGTATCCCAGCACGGCATCGTATCCACGGTCTGAAATATCGTCCGGCAACAGGGTCATCGCCTTTTCCGCAAACTTGTTGTCAGGCCCCTGGGAGGCGCGGTAAGCACATATATTATAGGTATAAGTCTCCGGAATAGCCCGTTCCATACGCTCCAGGATACGGGGCATTCCTCCATCGTTCTTTCCACGGGAACAAGATTTCAGCCCCCAGGCAGCCTCAAACAGGTTGCGCCATGCCTTTTCATCCTGCCCGTCTGCGTCCACCTCTCTTTGCCAAGCCTCAACCTGGCCTGCATACCAGAGCGAGTCGTGCGCCTCTTCCACGATTCCTTTTATCTCCTGCGGTTTCTGTGCCGACGCGCAAAGCGCCACGGCCACCGCCCACGAAACAATCAACGTCCTTCTCATATTCTTTCTGTTTCTACCATGAATAATGTTTGTACTTGCAACACGTGTCATAAGGATATACACGCCACAAGGCATTTCGTTCAAAGAAAAAACAAGGCATGCCACGCCCATCCTCCTACAATACGATAGAAACGGTTTCGGGCTGTGGAGCTCCCCCGAAAATCACCCGGCTGACATCGGAAAATCAATCTCAGGCGAACGAAAAATCGTTCGCCTGAGATTGATTTTTCGTTTGGCGCAGAAAAATCGGGCCGCTTTTTCCCGTGGAAAAAACAGCCCCTTGATCCATATACACGTCCTTCATCCCGGCCTTGCACCGAACTAAGGAGCTTGCCAGAAATAACGGTCGTCATAGGTAGTATGTCCGGATAACGGCCAGACCCCCTCCGGTACCAAATAGATTTGACGGCTTCCCGACCCGTCAGCAGGCTCCGTCTCAAACCGGCTTTCAAGGTGGGCATCGAGCATATAAAGGTTCTTGGCCATGTAATTCTCCAAATATCCTTCTTTGGTCTGTTTGAGCTTATGGTTCCAGTTCGCATCCTCGTTCAATACCAAAGGGAGTCCCTTGATTAGCCGCTCGCGCACCTCGCCCAGATGCAACAGCAGACCGTTTTCGTCGGTGACGTAAGCTGCAAAAGATGCGTCCATCCATATCCATTTCCCCAACTGGCGGCTCCACACCATATTGATGACATGGCAATCGGTGTCGGTGTCATACGCTTTCGACTGGCACGTCACGAAGCGAGACGGGAATCCCATGGCCAGATACATCTCATTGAGCACCTGTGCCAGGAAACGGCAGTTCAGCCCACGCCCTTCGCGCTTGCATAACTCATACATGGCTATCGAGTTCCGCGCACAGTCCGGCCTCCCCGAACCACCGTCGTGACGGATGGCATCATGCAGCCAATACATCAGATTCTTGATTTGGCTGATTTCGTCGCCGCCACCGGCTATGCTGTCCAAATTGAAATAGCGGCGCACACGTACCAGATTGCTGTCCGTAGGCGGTTGGTACGTAAATGCAGACATCGGACGGGCATCTTCCCGATAGGCCGGGGACTTCTTCAATATATAAAGGTAGTCCCCCACTTCACGCACCTTTTCCACAAGGGCTTGAAACTCCGGATTTCCGCGCAGGGCATCCCACTCCTTGTCGCTCTTTATCCGGTCATACTCGGTAAATCCCAACTTTATTGCGATGTCCAAATGCGCCAAAGCCTCCTTGTCTCTTCCCTCAGATGCCCAAGCGCAGGCCGAACGATAAAACCAAGGGGAGGAGGTCTTCTTCATGTATCCCATCACCTCTCCGCCGTGCGCCCAAATCCGGTGTACAACCGACGCGAACCGACTCATGAAGTCGGCCAAGCCGCGTCCCTCCAGACTCTCTTCATCCGATAATTGCGGAACGAAGTCTTTATGCTGACTGTACAAGACCTTTCCTTTCACGGTATATCCTTCAAACAAAGGGCAATGCTCTGCCTCACCGAGTCCTGTTTTCAATATGTCGCCATGGAACACCACCTGTTCCAACCGGGGACAGTCCGCCAACAATGTGGGGCCTCCCGATCCCAAGACAACGCCACGGAAATCCACACGCTTCAACTGCGGGCATTCGGCAAAAGTGCGCCACCCGTCGAGTTGTCCCACGTCTCCGTTCACTTCTATCCGCTCCACGGACGGCATCTTCTGGAAAGCACATCCACTGATAAAGTCCACATGATTCAACGACAAGACTTTCAATTGGGTACATCCTTCAAAAGCCCCCTTCCAAATGGCTTTCGTATGTTGGGGGAAGACCACTTCCGCCAATTCGCTGCTCCCATAAAAGGCAGAAGCACCCACAAACACATTTTCCGGCAATACGATCCTGCTGATTCGTGTGGCTCCCAAAGCCCCTTCCGCTATGGTGTCCAACCGTTCGGGCAAAACGATATGCGCCAATCCACATTCGCTGAACAAATAAGGCGGAAGCGTATGCTCTCCCTGCACCTCTCGCCATTCCCCGTGTCTTACGTACCCACCTCCGCCACGGGCAAAAGAAACGCCCCGCATGTCCAACGTGCGCAAACGTCCCGGTGTGGATTGCCGCTCTTTGTCCCTCCCGGCCATTTCGCGCAGGAAGCACAAGTCCCTCCCGTTCAATGTTCCTTTCAGCGTCAGGTCCGTCACCTTGTACTTGGCTTTCTTCCCCACCAGTTCCGGTAACGTCCCGGGCGTTTCCACTTCCACTTTCAAACGTTTTGCCACGGCATGTCCCACATTTCCCAAAAGACAAACCCACACGAACAATATCCGGGCATAATACAAAACACCCTCACTGCTACAGTTTTCTTTCCGTTCCATGGTATTTCACTTTTTAATAGTCCTACATATATGAATACGCAGAAACCGGATTTTTGTGACAAGAGAATCGTGTTTTTCCTCAAAAACTGGTCAAAAAAGTATCTCATTCATCAAAAAGAGGCTTGACAGACCTCAAATACTTGTCCCGTGAAATCGCACGGTTGCAACCGCTCCGGTCAGCCCTAAAATTCGTACATCCCAAGAACGGTTCTCCCCATCCTTCTTTCACTATCAAATAACCGTCCTTGCAACAGTCGCATTTCAGGATGGGCAAATCACCGCCCTTCAGGTTATTGGTCATGAAATCGCAAATCTCCGGTTCATTGGAACAAATCCACAACTTCAACCCGTATGCCTTCTTGTACCTCAGCTGCATGGGATAACCGCATACGGGACACCGTTTCATTTCAGTGCGCGTCTCCCGGCAATCGTCCAATTTACCATTTACCATCACGCCGGGATAGTCTTTCACGAGTTCCCGTACAAAATCGGAGGGATGCTGTTGAGGCGTAACGATGTACACGCGGTTCTTGGTACGTGTCAAGGCCACATAGA
>ENA-ORSM01002503-ORSM01002503.1-human-gut-metagenome-genome-assembly--contig:-NODE-2503-length-12885-cov-5.841855_pt1 | contig 12885 bp, 14 predicted proteins | sample MGYA00241903_ERZ509170 | MGnify/ENA primary metagenome ERZ509170 (study PRJEB26280, sample SAMEA2338784) | human gut metagenome | biome: human gut; feature: human-associated habitat; material: faeces...
GGCCAGCGCCATTACGACGTGGCCCGCGCCACCCAGGAGGTGCTCCAGCGCTACCGGGAGCTGCAGGACATCATCGCCATTCTGGGCATGGAGGAGCTCTCCGACGGAGACAAGCTCACCGTCAGCCGGGCCCGGAAAATCCAGCGGTTCTTCTCCCAGCCCTTCTTCGTGGCCCAGGCCTTCACCGGCAAAGAGGGCCGCTATGTGCCCGTGGCGGAGACTATCAAGGGCTTCGAAGCCATTTTGGGCGGCGAGCTGGACAACGTCTCCGAGGTGTGCTTCAACAACATGGGCACCATTGACGAGGTCTGGCAGAAGAGCAAGGAAGAAGCGTAAGGAGGGCTTTCCATGGCTTCCACATTCTATCTGGAGATGGTCTCCCCCCAGGACATCTTTTACTCGGGCAATGCCCGGCAGATTATCCTCCCCGGCCTGGACGGCGCCTATGGGGTGCTGCCCAACCACGAGCCCATGGTCACGGCCATCACCGCGGGCATTGTGCGCTATCAGGACCAGGAGGGCCGCTGGCACATGTGCGTGGCCAGCGACGGCTGCGTGGAGGTCATGCCCGAGCGCGTCATCGTCCTGGCGGCCACCATCGAGCGCGCCGAGGACATCGACCGCAACCGTGCCGAGGCGGCCCGTATCCGCGCCGCCGAGCGCCTGCAGCATAAGCAGAGCATGCACGAGTATTATCAGACCAAGATCGCCCTTGACCGCGCCATGCAGCGTTTGCAGACCGCGGCCAAATACAAACGCTGACGCTCCTTTCCCGTTTTATCCGGCGGCGTTTCCACATTTTCCAGACAAGAGGGCCTGCCCTTGCCGCACCTGCGGCGGGGCGGGCTCTTTTTTTGCGTCCCTCTCTTGACAGCGGTGCGGCAAAGTGATATGATTTTGGTATCAAAAAGAAACGTTTCCGGCCCCATAAGGAGGGAACTGTTATGGAAGAGAAAATTTTGAACGCCCGCAAAAACGGCATGGCGGCACTGCTGCTCACCCTGCTGGGCTATGTGGCATCCATTGCCCTGTTCGTTTACAGCCTCCTGCTGCTGGAGGACGACCGGCTGCTTCTGGGCATCCCGCTGCTGATTTTGTCCATTGGCTATTGGATCGCAGGCATTTTTCTGTTCTGCGGCCTGAAAGTACTCAAGCCCCAGGAGGCGCTGGTACTTACCCTCTTTGGCGATTATGTGGGCACCCTAAAGGGCCAGGGCTTTTACTGGGTAAACCCCTTCTGCGCCGCCGTCAACCCTGCCGCAGGCACCCGGCTGAGCCAGAGCGGGGACGTGACCAGCAAGGAGAGCGGCGCAGCCGCCCTGCTGAGCGTCAGCGGCCAGAACAGCCAGCTCGCCTCAAGCAGCGTAAGCAAAAAGATCTCCCTGAAGATGATGACCCTGAACAACTCCCGGCAGAAGATCAACGACTGTCTGGGCAACCCGGTGGAGATCGGCATCGCCGTGATCTGGCGGGTCACCGACACTGCCAAGGCGGTGTTCAATGTGGACAACTACAAGGAGTACCTCTCCCTCCAGTGTGACAGCGCCCTGCGGAACGTGGTGCGGGTGTACCCCTACGATGTGGCCCCCAACGTGGACACCACCGGAGACGGCGTGGCCGACGAGGGCAGCCTGCGGGGCTCCTCGGAGGTGGTGGCGGCCCGCATCCGGGACGAGATCCAGAAAAACGTGGCTGAGGCAGGCATCGAAGTGGTGGAGGCCCGGATCACCTATCTGGCCTATGCGCCGGAGATCGCCGCAGTGATGCTCCAGCGCCAGCAGGCCAGCGCCATCATCGACGCCCGCAAGATGATCGTGGACGGCGCCGTGGGCATGGTGGAGATGGCACTGGACCGGCTGAGCGAAAACAAAGTGGTGGAGTTGGATGACGAACGTAAAGCGGCCATGGTCTCCAACCTGCTGGTGGTGCTCTGCGGCAACCGGGACGCACAGCCCATCGTGAACAGCGGCAGCCTGTACTGATGGCAGAGCCCAAAAAGCAGATTCCCCTGCGCCTGAACGCAAAGCTCTACGAGGCCCTTGCCGCATGGGCTGAGGACGATTTCCGCTCGGTGAACGGGCAGATCGAGTATCTCCTCACCGAGTGTGTGCGTCAGCGCAAAAAGAACGGCAAATACGTCTCCGACCAGCTCGACGTACCGCCGGAGCTGGATATTGAATGACCCTGCTCCCCTCCGGGGGCAGGCCTTGCAAAAACGCCGATGGTATATCGGCAGGGAGGATGACTATGACAGTAGGTATGGTACCCGGGGCAAGCATCGCAGGCATGGTGTTTTCCCTTGTCGTCTCCTTCGCACTTCCCATAGGCCTCTTTGTTTACGCAAAGAAGAAGCTGGGTGCGAAGGCTGCACCGTTCTTGATCGGGTGCGGCGTTTTCTTCGTGATGGTGCTGGTGCTGGAAGCTGCCATCCATCGCATCGTGTTCCAGCTGGCCGGAGAAGCGCTGACCGGAAGCGTGATCCTATACGCAGTCTATGGCGGCCTGATGGCAGCTCTTTTTGAAGAGACCGGTCGTTACATCGCCATGAGGTTTCTGGTGAAGCCGATGGATTTTCCGAATGCCTTTATGTATGGTGCCGGACACGGCGGCGTGGAGGCAATGCTTCTGTGCGGCGTGGCATCTATCAACAACATCGCAAGTGCCGTGATGATAAATTCCGGCACCATGTCTGCACAGCTGGCGACTCTTGACGCAGAGAAGGCGGCAGACACGGCAGCGGCTCTTTCGGCGCTGTGGACGACACCGAGCTTGACGTTTTTTGCAGGCGGCGTAGAGCGGATCATTGCGGTGGTGCTCCATCTGAGCCTGTCGATTCTGGTGTTCCAGTCCATCCGCAAAAAGGCCCCCATGGAGCTGGTGCGGGCCTACCTGTTCCACTTTGTCATCGATTCGCTGTCCGTTCTGCTCAGTGCAGTGGCATCTGTCTGGGTGGTGGAGCTTGTCACCGCACTCGTGACCGGCGGGGCTGTCCTAATGGCAAGGCATTCCTGCATGGAAAAGTGAACGCGCGGAAATATTCTTGATATGTAGTATACAAAAGTCCCCTCTTCGTCATTGGAGCAAGAACCGTGACGAAGAGGGGACTTTCGCTTTCTGTTATTTTTTCTCGTGGCTGCTCCACCCGCTGGACGTCACAAGCTGTCCATCGGTGGTGCACCAGAGGGCTTCCACGCCGTCGAGGCTTTCCACGATCTTCTGGCCCTCTTCCAGCGGCATACAGAACAGGCCGGTGGTCAGGCAGTCGGCCACGCCGGAGTCCGGGGCCAGCACGCTGACGCCGTTGAAGTAAGCGGCGGGCCAGAGGGTGGCCGGGTCGATCAGATGGTGGTAGCGCACGCCGTCCACGACGTAATACCGCTGGTAGTCGCCGCTGGTCACAAGCGCCATGTCGCTCATGTTCACCGCCGCCACATAGGAGGAATCGGAGGTATAAAATTCCGAGGCGTTCCACGGGTTCTCCACGCCGCCGGACCACTGGCTGCCGTCCGGCTTGACGCCGATGGCCCGCAGGTTGCCCCCCACGCTGATGAGAGCGCTGGTCAGGCCCCGGGCCTCAGCGGCCTGGGCCACCATTTCCACGGCGTAGCCCTTGCCCACGCTGCCCACATCCAGCGACATTTCCGGGTCCGCCAGATAAACGGTTTTGGCTTCTTCATCCATGACAAGGTTGTTGATGTCGCAGTGCCGGGCGGCGGCGTCCAGCTCTTCCTGGCTGGGCAGCTTGTTGTCCGCGTCCGTCTCGGTCTGCCCGGCGGCCTCCCGGTAATCGTGCCAGATGCGGAGCACGCTGCCCATGGCAATGTTCAGCTTGCCGTCAGTGGTATTGTACATCTGCCGGGCCAGCTCCAGCATCCCCAGGATTTTATCGTCCACCTGCACCGGGGCAGTGCCCGCGTTGTCGTTGATGGTCTTGATATTGGTCACGCCGTCGTAGTCGTTGTAGATATCATAGAGCTGGTGATACTCCAGCAGGTCGGCGTGGAGGGCGTCCATCTGCCGGGTAAACTCTTCCTCGCTGTCGCAGTAGGCAATGACCTGGGTCACCGTGTCAAAGGCATCATAAAAGATGGTGGAGTAGCGCTGAGGCCCCTCCTGCGCCGCTGTGCCATCCGAAGAGCCTGCCGGGTTCTTTCCCGTGCAGCCCGCCAAAAGCCCTGCACAGAGCACCGCAGCCGTCGCTCCGGCGGCAAAGCGCTTCCATTGTTTCAGTTTCTCGCGGATGCTCATGCCTGCTCCTTTGCCGCCGCGGTAAAGGCAGTGTGCTCTTCCTGCAGGTGGGCCAACAGGTCGCCGAAGACCCAGTTTTTATTGCTGGGCGTCACGATGGCCTTGAGCGGGATATTCACCTTGGCCTGCTTCATCAGGTCCAGCAGGGTGTCCACATCTTTTTCTTTGAAGTTTGCCAGCACCAGCGCGGGCGGGTACGCACCCGGCTCCAGCACCAGCGTGCGGGCCGCTTTCGTCTCCACCTCGCCCAGCAGCTGGGCCACGGTCTTGCCCGCGTCGGCAGGACGAGCAGCAGTTTCATTCCAAAGGCCGGTGCCATCCCCTCCAGAATGCCCCGGTCTGCCGCCGAGAGATTCCACCCCAGCGCCAGCGGCACCCCGGCGTTCTGGTTGCGTGCAATGTGTGCTTTCATATCCTACCTCTTTCACGGCAGGGAATTTCCCCTGCACGAATTTTTCCGATAACAGAGTATACCACATTTTTGCGCAAAAGGAAACGAGGGAGTGTCTCGTATCCCATCCAAGAAAAGGATCCCCCTTTTCTTTTGTTCTCTCTTGTTTCTGCTTCGCAAAAAAGCTACAATAGATTCAGAAACATTCATCACCGTACAGATTGGAGAACAGCGATTATGGAATTTGTATTGAAGCTGTTTGATGATATCCTGCTCTCTTTTACAGCTCATCGGACGTTAAACGGCACAGAGGTCCATATCACCTCTTTTGATCCATCCAAAAGAGCCAGGCTTCCTCTTGGCATGGAAGCCACCGATTCATCTTTAGAGCGTTGGCTCCGGCATCGCACCATTCCGGCCAATCGGGCTTATGTTCAAAATTTTCTCTCCAAAAACGGTCTGAGCGAGAATGATTTCATCGGAATTTTGTCAGTCTGCAAAGGTCTTTCTCTGATCGACTGCTATTGGGTCACGACCCCCGATGATAAAAAAACTTTTCAACAGGTCAACCTGTTTGACAATCGTTTCAGCCAGGTTTTATCGCAAATTGCTTTTACCGGCTATGGCAGTTCCCCGCTTTCAAAGTTTCGTTCTTCTCCTGAGTTTACAACAAACGGGATGCTTCCAAAAGCCTGGCGCAGGGTGAAAGGTGAAATTTACCTTTATAAGGGCGGTACAAGCGGTTTTGCCAATACCGGGAAAGAGCCTTTTTCCGAATTCTATTCCGCTCAGGTTGCAGCCGCCATGGGGCTCGACCATATCTATTACAGTCTTTCCATGTGGAAAGGTCAGCTTTGCTCCACCTGTAAACTCTTTACCAGCAAAGAGATTTCTTTTATCCCCGCTTCCACTTTAATGGATACTTCCCGTATTACAGAGATCATCGCCTGGTATGACCGCCACGGCTGGAAAGAAAGCCTTTCTGACATGCTGGTATTTGATGCCGTGATCCGCAATACAGACAGACATCTTGGAAATTTCGGTTTTCTGGTAGATAGTCACACGAACAAACTTCTTCAGCCTGCCCCCATCTTTGACAATGGCTTATCTTTGTATTGCTATGCATTGGATTCCGACCTTGCCAACATTCCCCAGCAGGAAAAGACATTATCTCCTGCGCTTTATGCTGATTTTGATGAAGTTGCCCGCCATGTCATGGAAGCAAAGCAACGAGAGGCTCTTCGGCATCTGCTGAATTTCCACTTTAAAAAGCATCCCCGATATAACCTGCGTTCTCAGCGCCTGCATCTTCTGGAAGCAGCGATCCAATCCAAAGCCCGCGCTTTATTGGATTGCTGAGTTTTCATCGCATCAAGCAATCTCCTCATTCTTTCTTTTCATCGATTCGGTCTGCATAACCCAAACGATCCATTCAAAAGGAGAAACACTATGGAACCCATTCTTTCTGCCCCCTGCACCCCGGCGCAGCGCCAGCGGGATGTGCTGCTGGGGGCCCTTGTGGGGCTTGCCCGCTCCACGGTCAACGAGCCCAAGACCGAAGACACCGACCACGTCCTTGCCGCCGGGCTGCGCCAGGCGGCGAACGCCGACGCTGCCGAGGAAGCATTGGCCCGGATGACCCGGATCGTGGAGACCGAAAAGCACCGCGTGGCCCCCAACTGCGCCACCTGCACGATGCGCTGCGGCAACACCGACAATTACGATTTGGCCCGGTTGTGGACGGCCCCGGAAAACATCCGCGCCCTCAAGCTGCGGATGCTGCGTTGTGTGTTCCAGCTGGCGCAGGGCCGCCCGGATGCCGCCGCCCAGGAAGTGATCGACCAGGACCTGTTTGTGCTGGCCGAGGATTGGGACGAAGACCTGCTCCTGCCCGTGGTCCAGCGGGCGGAGGCACTCTGCGGCCGATAAACTTTCCTGTAACCGCCCCGGTGTTTTGCTGCCGCGATCCGCCGGGGCGGTACTGTTTTTTCGCCCGTTTCAGCCCTTATTTTCAGCCGTAAGGGCGTAATTTCTGCAAAAATGAGTTTGCCGGGCCGTTTCTTTGCGAAATTGGACCGGATTTTTGAAAAAACGCTTTACAAATGACGCACAAAATTTTATTATATAAGCAAGTGTTTCCAAAAAAGATTGGAACATCGCACCTAAGTTTTCCGGAGTCATCCAAACCGTTCCCACGAACATGCATTTTTACGAAAGAAGGTAGAAGATATGTCCGAGAAAAAGACTGCTGTCCCTGCAGCACCGGCTGCTGAAGTGCCCGCCTCGGAACCGAAAGCCCGCAAAGCTTCCGGCACCCCTGCGCGCCGCGGTCGTCCTCCCCTTACTCCTGAGGTCTATGTGGAGTACGGCGGAAACCAGTACAACATCACCGATGTGGTCGAGCGCGCCAAGGCCGATTACCGCACCACCCACAAAGTGGGCGTCCAGTCCTGCAAGGTTTACGTCAAACCCGAAGAGGGCGCTGCTTACTACGTCATCAACAAAGTTTCCGGCAAACTGGAGCTGTAATTTTCCCTGCGATGACTCCTCTCATACTCCCCCAGCCCCAAGAAAACAGGAAACAAAAAAGACTGCCGCAGAAAGGTCATTCCCTCTGCCGCAGTCTTTTTTGTTATTTCCGGGTGTTACAGGCCGTACAGCTCACTGAATTTCCGGGTCAGGTAGTCGGTGTAGTAGTGCGGGTCAAAGGTGCCGCAGGCGTTCCTGACCACATCCGCCGGGACATACAGCCCGCCGTACTGGTGCACTTTCTCGTGCAGCCAGGCTGTGATGGGGGCCAGCTCGCCCTTTGCGATGCTGTCCTCCACATCCACGTCCTGCTCCATGTTGTGGAGCATCTGGGCACCGTAGGCGTTGCCCAGCGCGTAGGAGGGAAAATAGCCGAACGCGCCGCTGGACCAGTGGCTGTCCTGCAGGCAGCCGTCCCGGTCGTTGGGGACGTCGATGCCGAGATATTCTTTGTAGAGCTTCGCCCATTCCGCCGGGACATCCTTGGCTTCCAGCGTGCCGCCGATGAGCTGCTTTTCGATCTCATACCGCACCATGACGTGCAGGCAGTAGGTCAGCTCGTCGGACTCGGTGCGGACGAGGCTGGGCTGGGCCTTGTTGACCGCCCGGTAGAACTGCTCAGCGCTCACGCCGCCCAGCTGCTCCGGGAAGAATTGCTGCACCGTGGGATAGATGGCCTCGATGAAGCCCTGGGAGCGGCCCACCAGATTTTCATAGAAGCGGGACTGGCTCTCGTGCACGCCCATGGAGACGCCGCCTGCCAGGCAGGTATACTGCAAGTCGTCCCGGATGCCCAGCTCATACAGGGCATGGCCGCCCTCGTGCAGGACAGAGTACATGGAGGACGCCACATTGCGGGTGTCGTAGTTCGTGGTAATGCGGACGTCCTTGTTGTTGAATTCCAGCGTGAACGGATGCTCCGTCTCGCCCAGGCCGCAATGGCCCCGGTCCAGCCCCATGACCTGCATCAGATCATCCGCAAAGGCTTTCTGCTTGTCCACCGGATAATAGTTGTGCAGGAAGCTGTCGTCGATCTGGGGCTTCCGGGCAATCTTCTGCAGCAGCGGCACAATGGTCTGGCGCAGAGTGGCAAAAAATTCGTCCAGCATTTTGGTATCCACGCCCCGCTCGTACTCGTTCAGGAGGGCATCATAGGGGGCTCTGGTGCTGTCGTAATAGGCGGCAAATTTGCGGTTATACTCTACCAGCTCCTGCAGCAGGGGGCAGAACATTGCAAAGTCATCTTTTTCTTTTGCCTTGTGCCAGACATCTCCCGCTTTGTTCACCAGCTCACTGTAGGCGATATACTCTTCGGCAGGGATGCGGGTCAGCTGGTCACAGCGGCGGCGCAGCTCCTCCACCTCGCGGCGGTGGAGAAGATCCAGCTCGTCCTTTTGGCGGTCCAGCTCATCCAGCAGGGCTCGGGTCTCGGGGCAGATCATGAGCTGCTGCTCCTCGCCCGCCAGCACACCCAGCGCCACGCCCCGGCCCTCTGAGGTGTTCTTCGGGGCCACGGTGTCGGCATCCAGGTTCATGGCCGAACAGGCGTAGTGGATGGCGTAGAGTTTTTTCTGCAGCTGTTCCAGCTGCTGCAACGCATGTTGTTTTTCCATGGGATTCCTACCTCAATTCTCGGTCGTAAAGGCCGGATTTTTCCAAAAGAATTTTCGCTGGGCGGTCGGGTCCGGATCGGGGATCTCAAACAGGTACCGCTCTGTGGCGTTGATGACCGTCGTCCGGCCATGGGTGCAGACGCGGGGGAGTTTGGCGTCGTAGTTCAGGTGCACATGCCCGTGCACGAACCACTTGGGCTGGTAATCTTCCAGCAGGCCGTTGAACGTCTCAAACCCAATGTGGGCCTTGTCGCCGCCGTCGTTCAGGCCTTTGGCCGGGGCGTGGGTCAGCAGCAGGTCGATGCCGCCCGCCCGGTGGGCCTTGAACCAGAGTTTCCGGGCACGGCGTCGCATCTCTTTTTCGGTGTACTGGTAGGTGTCCTCCCGGTTATACCGGATGCACCCGCCCAGCCCCATGATGCGGAGCCCTTTCCAGATATAAACTTCATCGTCCACACAGATGCAACCGCCTGGCTCATCGCCCTTATAGCTGCCATCGTGGTTGCCGTGAACATACAAAATGGGGGCTGCGGTAAAGTTAGTCAGATACTCCAAATATTTCTTGGGCAGATCCCCGCAGGAGAGGATGATGTCCATGCCTGCCAGCTTCTCCCGGGTGCAGTAATCCCACAACGCTTTGGATGGGACATCGGAAATTGCAAGTATTTTCACGTTTCGCACTGCTCCATTCCGTTCTTCTGTTTTTTACCGCGGCTCGTCCTTGTAACGGTCCAGCCCGTTGACTCCCAGCAGGAACCGGCTCTTGACATCCAGCGCTTCGTACCGGGGCATCTCGCCCTCCACGCACTCGTCCAGCCAGTCCATCTTCATCAGCTCCTGAGGAGTGTAAATGCCGGTGGCAGCGCCCTGCTTGCGGTGGCCCTGGGCGTACTCTTCGCTGGGGAACACCTGCACATCATCCTTTGCGATCTGCTTTTCCACCAGCCGCAGCAGCTGCATGGTGCCGCTGTTCTGCCCGGCGCTGTAGTTGATCTGCTCCGCGCCGCTCTTCATGCCCCACCAGTAGTTGATGGCGCGGCCGTTGGCGCTGTTCCAGGTGCCGTCGAACACCGAGCGGACGATCTCGATGAAGAACGTGTCCCACCGCCATTCCGGCAGGCCGATGGGCTGCAAAATGCCGTCCGGCAGACGGCGGCAGAGGCCGTAGTCCCGGTGGGTGCCCTCCGGCTCCCGGGCATCCCGGGCATAGAAGACTTCAATGTCTTTCCGGTCCGAGAAATCCAGCGGATGAGCCGGGTCCGGCAGGCAGGCCCAGCGGAGGACCACTCTGCCCTCTGGCCGGACGCTCCTGAGCCCCTGCACAAAGGCATTGATGGCCGCCGGCACGCCGTAGACCGGGTTTGCCGCCACATAGCCCACATGGTCGGAGCGGGAGGTGATGCCCGCCAGCATTCCCAGCAGATACGTTACCTCATAGGTGCGGGGGTAATAGGTGCGCACCAGCGGGTGGGGCGCGTTGAGGGAACAGTTCAAAAACCGGGTGCCGGGGTGCTGCGCCGCCACTTTCAGGCAGGCGGGGTGCATCCGGGCGCTGGTGGTAAACACGATGTCGGCATTGTCATGGGCCACATCTTCCAGCACCTGCTCCGCATCCACCTCCGGGTTGACGTTTTCCCGGCAGCTGACACGCACCCGGCCCGGGAACGCCTTGAGCAGCGCGTCCCGGCCCTTATCCTGACCCCGCACCCAGGCACTGGTCTGGGCGTTGTGCTCGTGCAGAAGCACCACCCGCAGCTCACTGGGCCGCGGGCTGAAAATATTCAGCTTGCTGAGCAGCGGTTCCGCGCCCTGCTTGGTGGCGGGCTCCAGCTGCAGCTCCACCGCCTGCGGCCGGTTCAGGATCTTGATCTCATCCCAGAGCTTGGAGAGGTTCTCCCGCACCTGGGCAGGGGTGGATTCAATGGCGTCGGAGTAGCGGTAAACCGCCAGGTACACCAGCAGCGCATCGCCGGGCGTCAGCCCAAGGGCCGAGCCGCCCAGTGCATAGAACTGCTGGCTGAACATGGTGTAAAGGGAAGCGAAATTCAGCCGGTCGTCGTCTGTCCAGCTCTCGCCCGTAGCCTTGCAGACCAGCGTCTGCAATTTGGCATAGCCGCCCAGCCGGGAGAAATGGACATAGTTGATCTTGGAGAGCTTGTAAAAATCCAGGAACTCATAGTAGATCTTATTTTCCAGCGTCTCGTTCCGCTCCGGCACCAGCCGGGTCACGGTGCCGGGGATCTTGACCGCCTCATAGTACTTGAGCACCGAGACCCGCTTGTTGCCCTCTTCCACATAGAATTTGTTCAGGTATTCGTAAGCCGTAATGGGATTCCGGATGCCTTCTTCCAGATGGGCGTCGCAGAGGTTGGACCACTTGCGGGCAAACTCGCTGTCGGCTTCCAGGATCGGCATGAAATTGGGGGCAAAGGCCGTGTGGCGGCCCGCCGTTTTGGTGCCCACAATGCTCTCGGCCGGGATGTCCACCAGCCCCAGCGGCTCCTGTGCCACAATGTTGACACCTCTCAAAATATCGTCCAGTACCGCCAGGTAGGGCGACTGACCGCGTGCCTGCGCGGCACGGGTAGCGCGCTGACCCGCGCGCAGGGCGTTTCTGTAATCTTCCAGCATCGGCAGGACTCCTTTTCAAAAACGAGTTCCAATCATTTCTTCTGAGAAACGGGGCACTGCAGTCTGCCCGCACTGCCCCTGGTACAGTATACCATGAAATTCCGCTTTGTGGAACTTTTCTCCGGCAAAGGTGTTGAATTCTTGCAAAATTTCAGGTACGATAGGAGAAACGATCGAAGTAAAGAGGTACCAGTATATGAATACACAGCAGCTGCCCAGACTGGAAGCAGGCGAATATCCCGGCGGGGTCTGGTATTACGAGCCCCATACTTACCAGCCCTACCGTTTTGTGCTGGGCCGGGTGGGCCGCCACCCGCTGGTCTGCATCGGCATCAACCCCAGCACCGCCCAGCCCGGCGCGCTGGACCCCACCCTGAAAAGCGTGGAGCGGCTGGCCGCCGCCAACGGGTTCGACAGCTGGATCATGTTCAACGTTTATCCCCAGCGTGCCACCGACCCCAACGATATGGACAAGACCCCGGACCGCGCCCTCTGTGACGAAAATCTGCTCTGGCTGCGGGCGGTACTGGCCGAGACGGAACCCACCATGTGGGCCGCCTGGGGCACCCTGATCGAAAAGCGGGATTACCTGCCCGGTCTGATGCGGGAGATGGTGGCCCTGACCCGGGAGCGGGACATTCCGTGGGTCACGTTCGGCAAGCGGAGCAAAAAGGGCCACCCGCACCACCCGCTCTACCTGCGCAAGGATTCCACACCCGAGCCTTTTGATGTGGAAAACTATCTGGATACCTGTTTCTGATTTCTTTTTCGGGAGGGACGTTCCATGACCCCGGAACAATACCGTAAAATACGCGATGGGCTGGATGCCCGGCCCACCCTGCGCCAGCTGGTCCTCTTCTGCAACCATTGGCTTCCGGCCGTGCCGTTCGTCTGCTACCCGGTGCTGCTGGTCATCTTGAATGTGCAGTGGTTCGCCCTGCTGCGGGTGGGCTCTGCCGCCGCCCTTGATTTTATGCAGCAGATCGCCCGGGCCATTCTCGTGCCGGGCATCACGTTCTGGTTCGGCACGGCCCTGCGGGCCCGGCTGGACCGCCCCCGCCCCTATGAGCAGCCCGGCTTTGTGCCGCTGGTGGCCAAGGAGACCAAAGGCCACTCGTTCCCCTCCCGCCACGCGCTGAGTGCCGCCGTGCTGGCCATGACCTGGCTCCGCTTTTTCCCGGCCGTGGGCGTCGCGATGGTCATCATCACCCTGCTCATCTGTGCACTGCGGGTACTGGTAGGGGTGCACTCGGTGCCGGACGTTCTCTTTGGCGCTGCCCTGGGCTTCGGGCTGGGGGCCGTGGGCATGTGGCTGTTGTAAGTTCCCGGCCCTGCGAAACGCGGAAAAAGAAAAAACGGGAATTTTCAAATTTGTTCTTGACAGGGTCCCCCGAGTATGGTATTATACTTCTCGCAGCGTGTGCCGACACACACTGCCGCCATACAGGAACCCAATGGGATAACAACGTGCGC
>ENA-ORSM01002509-ORSM01002509.1-human-gut-metagenome-genome-assembly--contig:-NODE-2509-length-12871-cov-3.808052_pt1 | contig 12871 bp, 10 predicted proteins | sample MGYA00241903_ERZ509170 | MGnify/ENA primary metagenome ERZ509170 (study PRJEB26280, sample SAMEA2338784) | human gut metagenome | biome: human gut; feature: human-associated habitat; material: faeces...
CTTTTATTTTTGTTTGTTTATGGGTTCAGTGCGCGGTGGATCAACACGCGCAGGTTTTGTATGGGCGTTAGCGCGTCCGGGTGCTTGGAAACATAGCACAGCCCTATCAGCCCACCCGCCGCAGCGGAAAGCAGAGCCAGATCACAGTAATCATCCGGCAGGGCGGGGTTGATCTCCCCTTTTTGCCGCAGGGCTGCCATGGTTCTGTGCAGCACCCCACGCAGGGCTTGCACACACTCGTCCATACCGCGGAGATTCTCCCGTGCGCCAATACTGGAAGCGATCACCTGATAGGTTCCCATCCGGTTGCCGGAAAGATCCTGCAGGTAGGCCATCACGGCATCCTCCAGCTCTTGCAGGGTGGTGCATGGCTCCATCAATACGGCAATGCGGGCAATCTCGGTATCAAAGCAGTACAGGGCCATTCCCTGCAGGATCTCATCCTTGGAGGCAAAGTATTCATACACGGTGCCCTTGCCGATTCCGGCTTCGTCCGCGATCTGCTGCACCTTCATGGCGGCGGGGTTTACCCCCTTGGCAATCAGGCGCAAGGCGGCTTCGTACAGGGCGGTTTCGCGTTCTTTGCGGATATCTGGTGTCATTGCGGCGTCCCCTCCCCGTTTTCGGTATCGGGTTTACCGGGCTGCTTTAAGTGGCGGTGCTCGGCGGTATCCGGTGTTTCTGGTTCCGGCTGGTTCTTGCCCTCTGCTGCGCGGCGGGCGGCAAATTCTGCGGCAAACTCGGCCGCATCATCGGGCAGGTCATCCATTCCGTCATCGCCCACATCAATGTTGACCGGCGGCTTGCGGTAGAAGAGGTCATACATCACCGGCACAATAAACAGGGTCATCAGCGTTGCATAGGAAAGGCCGCCCACAATAACAATGGCCATGCCTTTGCCCATCTCGCTGCCGGCATCCTTGCTGAAGATCATCGTTACCATGGCAAGCACGGTGGTCAGGGTCGTCATCAGGATGGGGCGCATACGGGTGCGGCCGGTTGCCACCAGGGCATCGGTGCGCTCCAGCCCGCCAATGCGCAGCTGGTTGGCGTAATCCACAAACACAATGCCGTTGTTGACCACCACGCCCATCAGCACAAGGAAGCCCATGAGCGAAATGACCGAAAGCTGTTCGCCGCCAATCATCAGGCCGATCATGCCGCCGGTAAAGGCCAGCGGAATGGTGAACAGCACAATGAAGGGGGAAAGCAGGCTTTGGAACTGCGCCACCATGACAAAATAGACAAACAACAGTGCCAGGGCCATCATTTTGGCCATCTGCTGGATCATCTCGGTCACCTGGGTGGTTTCACCGGCAATTTCAGCGGTGCAGCCATCTGGCAGGTCCAGTGCTTCCAGCTGGGGGCTCAGATCACGGGAGATCAGGGCGGTGTTGTAGCCTTCGGCGGTATCGCTGGTCACGCTGATCTTGCGGGAGCCGTTTTCGCGCGCAATGGTCGCATAGGCGTTGCCGTTGGTGCGGGAGGCAAACTCGCCCAGGGTATGGGTCTCGTTCACGGTGTTGCCGCCATCGTCGGTGGTCGTTGTGATGAACTCCATCTGGAACAGATCGTCCAGGTTCGGGGTATCGGTCTTATCCACAATCGTCACATCATAGGTATCGCGGCCCACTTTCAGGGTGGTTGCGGTGGTATCGGTGCTGAGCTTTGTGGCGATCTGCTGGTACACCTGCGCCACCGTCAGGCCAAGGCGCATGGCTTTGTCCTTATCAATGACGATATGCACCTCCTCGTCGCCGGTTTCCTGCCCGTTGGAGACATTCTCGATGCCGTCCACACTGTTCAGCAGGTTCATCACCTGCTGGCTGGCGGTGGTCAGGCTGTCCAGGTTCTGGCCGTAGATGTCCACCTCCACGCCGCTGCCGGACAATGCGCTCATATCCATGCTGCTGGCGCTGATGTCCACTTCGCAGTTCAGGTCAGCGGTGTCATCGGCGATCTGCTGCTGGATGGCCTTGCTGTTGCTGGCGCCCTCGTCAGTCAGCAGAACATAATAGGTAAAGCTGGTGTTGTCCGTGGTGCCCTCAGTGCCGGTCATCATCAGCATGCTGCTGGTGCTGTCGCTGCCGCCGGACATGGCGCCCACCGTTTCCACGCCGTCAATGTTGGTAATGGCGTCCATCACGGCGTCTGCGGTGGCAAAGGCATCCTCTTTTTCGGTATCCGCAGGCACCGTTACCGTAATCGAAAGCTGGTTGGAGCCCATATCCGGGATGAGCACCACGCCCATGGTGGCAATGCGCCAGACCGATACGGCCAGCAGCACGATCGCCAGTGTGAGCGGGATGGCCTTGCGCTTTAAGCAGAAGCGCAAGAGCTTTTCGTACCCGTTCAGGAAACGGTCGAACCAGGGGTGCTTGATCTCTTTTTGCTTGCGCAGTACGGTGGAACCGGCGCAGGGCACCACGGTAAGGGCCACAATGAGGGATGCCAACAGGCTGAACGTGATGGTCCATGCCATATCGGAAAGCAGCTCCAGCACCATGCCGGTGGTAAACACCATGGGCAGGAACACGCAGACCGTGGTCAGGGTGGAGGACACGATGGCCCCCGCCACCTGGCGTGCGCCCTGCACCGCAGCACGCGGGGCCGGAATGCCGCGCCCGCGCAGGCGGTAAATATTTTCGATGACAACGACCGAGTTATCCACCAGCATACCAACGCCCAACCCCAAGCCGGACAGGCTGAGAATGTTCAGGGTAATGCCACTGAAATACATCATGACAATGGCAAACAGCACACTGAGCGGCATGCTGATGGCCACCACCAGCGTGGGGCGGATATCCTTTAAGAACAGAGCCAACACGATGATGGCCAGCACAGCGCCTTCGATCAGGTTGGACATGACGCTGTTCACAATCAACTTGATGTAATCGCCCTGATCCATGATGGTGGTCAGGTGCAGGCCGTCGTTTTCTGCCATCAGTTCTTTCATAGCAGCGGTGCTTGCGTTGGAGACAGACGAGGTGGAAGCCGTGGAGCTTTTATAGATTGAAAGCAGCACGGCGCGGTTTTTGCCCACCTTGGCGTAGCTGTCGTCCGCGTTATCGGTCAGCTCAATGTCCGCCACATCGGAAAGCCGCACATCGCCGATGCCGTCAATGCTGCACAGGACCATACTTTTCAGCTCATCCACATTGTCAAACGCATCGCCGACTTTTAAGATGTACTGGTTATCGTCCCCTTCCCCGCCGTCAATGTAACCGGCGGGCATAGAGAAGTTCTGCGCGGCGATCAGCTGCTTTAAGGTGTTCATGTTCAGCAGCTGGTCCAGATTGGCGCTTTTCAGCGCTTCCTCGCGGGCCGATTCATACTCTTCGCGGGCGGAGTCCAACTGGGTCTGGCCCGCTTCCAGCTGGGTGCGGCCGCTGCTGATCTGGAACTCGCCCAAACTGAGCTGGGCTTCGGTGCCGCTGAGCAGCAGCTGCACGGCCATATCAGCCAGTTGGGGGTCTGTCGGGTTGGCAGAAAGACTTTCCAGCATCGATTGCAGCTTGCCGCGCTGATCGTTCAAATTGGCCAGCATGGCTTCGGCTTTGTCGATCTGGGTGTTCAGGGTGGTAATCGTCTGCTGTAGGGTTTGGCGCAGTTCCTCGGTGCTCTCGTTCAGGCTGGCTTCGGCTTCCTGCCGGGCTTTCAGCAGCACCGTTGCGTTCCGCAAGGCCGTCTGGTCCGTGCCTCAGGAGTTTGTGAAGATGATCAACGAGAATGGCGGCAAGATGCCTGACGCCGTGGGCATCCCCGAGGATCAGCTGCGTCAGGCCGCACGGGGCGCCGTGTGCAAGATCAATATCGACTCCGATCTGCGTCTGGCCATGACCGGCACCATCCGCAAGTATTTTGCCGAGCATCCCGCCGACTTTGACCCCCGGCAGTATCTGAAGCCCGCCCGTGAGAACATCAAGCAGCTGGTCAAGCATAAGCTGATCAACGTGCTGGGCTGCGACGGCAAGGCCTGATCGAACTTCTGCCTTTTGAAAAGGGAGCGCTTCGGCGCTCCCTTTTTTCATACCTAGTTCGCCAAAGCCGCCCCGTAGGCCCATGGTGAGAAGAAGGAGACAGAACTTTCAGGTGAGATGAACCCGGGACCGTTTTCTGCATAAAATGGGGGCAGGAGAGGGGAGAGGTCCTTTGCACGATATCCTGCCCTATGACCGCGGGGCGGCGGTGCGCTATGCCCACCGGTGGGCGTATGATCGGAATCCGGCGTACTACGATTTCTCTGAACTGGGGGGAGACTGTACCAACTTCGCATCCCAATGCCTTTATGCTGGGAGCGGCGTGATGGACCATACGCCTACCTTCGGATGGTACTACATCAGCGGAAATCAGAAATCTCCGTCCTGGAGCGGCGTGCCCTACTTTTATAACTTTTTGACCCGAAAGGACAGCAGGCCGGGGCCCTTTGGCACGGAAGCCGGACTGGGTGAACTGGAGCCGGGGGATTTTATCCAGCTCAGCTTTGCCGGCGGCGTCTTTGCCCATGATCCTATCGTGGTGGAGATCCGGCAGCCGGCCTTTCCCGACACCATTCTGGTGGCCGCCCACAGCCAGGACGCCGACTTCCGGCCGTTGAGCACCTACCCATATCAAGCCCTGCGGGGCATCCATATTCTGGGGGTCCGTCCCAGATAAGTGATAGACCTCCCAATTGGTTTTGGGAGGTCTATCGCTTTAACGCTCTATGGGGAGGCCATTTTCATCAAAGGTGTTTTTCAGCAGGGCATCCACCAGAAATGCGGAGATACACAGAAATACCATCTGTCCGCCGATCAGCCACAGTACAAAGGAGGAGGCACTCTCCCGGAACACAACCATAAGCACTGTGGACAGGATGCTGAGAAGGAGTCCGATGCGCAGCCAGAGCTTAGAGATGTGCCGGTGGGCGAAGGCCCAGGTCTCCTCGGTTTTGCTGGAGAGGGCGGTGCGGTAGGCTAGAAAGCCCCCGTCCCGCTTGGGGGGATGGATGCGCCAAATCAGCCCCACCACCGCCATCAGGACCGGCGTGAGCATGGCAAAGACGAACAGTACATAATACATGGGTCACGAACTCCTTTTTTCTTCCTGTTCCATGATCTCTCTTTGGGCCCGCTTGGTCAGCTTCTGGAATACCAGTTCATAGGACATGCCGCAAAAGTCCCGCAGCACGTCGTCCGGGAGAGCCCCGTCCAAATAGACCGAGTTCCAATTCCGCTTATCGCTGTAAAAACCGGGCACTACCTCCGGGTACTGCTCGCGAAATGCCTCGGCCAGCCTGGGATCGCACTTCAGGATCACCATAGTCCGCCCAGCATGGGCGGCGTGTTCCGGTCCTGGGGTGCAGACGGCTGCAAACATCCGCCCGCCTACCAAATAACGCTGCCACTGCCATTCCAATTTGTAGTCGGTGACGGCACCGGGCATGGACAGCAGATAGCCCTCCAGCCAGGAATATCGGTTCATGTCTCGTCCTCACTTCCCCTTTTTTTCTTCTTTACCATCCCCAGAGGATTGGCACGGGCTGCGGTGCGCAGATCATCGCTGTCCACGTGGGTGTATATCTGGGTCGTGTTCAGGTGGTCGTGGCCCAGGACCTCCTGCAAAGTGCGCACGTCTACGCCGTTTTGAAGCATCAGAGTAGCGGCAGTGTGGCGCAGCTTATGGGCGGAATACTGGGTGCTGTCCAGCCCGGAAGCGGCCAGATGCTTTTTCACCAGCTTGTGCACCGCAGCGCGGGAGATGCGCCGGCGGTTCTGATGGGTGATGAAGAGGGCCTCCTTATCAATCAGTGTCAGCATGTTCCGCTCTGTCAGCCAATCCTGGAGAGCCTGCTGACAGGCTTCGTTGAGAAAGAGGACCCGCTCTTTGTTGCCCTTGCCCAGGACTCTGAGCTGATCGCCCCGGACATCGGTCACGTTCAGGCCGACTAGCTCTGAGATCCGCAGGCCGCAGTTCAAAAACAGGGTCAGGATGCAGTAATCCCGCACAGAGTTAGCTCCGTCTACCGACTCCAGCAATTCCACGCTCTCTTCCAGATCCAGGTAACGGGGCAGTGACTTCTTGATGCGGGGGGAATCCAGATCCTGCATAGGGTTCTCAGTCAGCAGCTTGGCCTTGTTGGTGAGGTACTTATAAAATGAGCGGATGGTCGCCACCTTGCGTGCCCGGGAGGACGCAGACAATCCATAGCTGGTGTCTGGGCTGTTCGGATGGGCCGCGCGGTCTCGGCTGAGATAGCTCATATAGGCGTAGACGTCGGTCAGAGTGACGGAGCGGATGAGTTGGATGTCCACATCATCGATGGGGATCGATTCCATGGGCGTATCCTTGGGGACGAGCCGTTTTTCCAGCTTGAGATAGCGGAAAAAGCTGCGCAGATCCAGAAAGTATTCGTCCACGGTTTTTGGGGAGTGGCCCTGGATGGTCTCATGATAGACCAGAAAATCCCGAAGGATGGGTGGTGATTCTGAGCGGTAGTCCAAATCGCAGCCTGCGGGCCTTGGATGGGTGAAAACGCGGTTTTCTCCTATTGCTCCTCCTCTCAGGTCAACAAAATTTTTATTTTGTTGACCTACGAGTCTTCCCGCAGTACCTCCCTTCGCAGTGCTTCCCCTGCATCATACCACACCGGCGGAGCGGTCGCAAGCCCTGCGGCCGGCTTTTGCCGCCTTGGCCTCCAGGGACGCCTGCAAGAGCCGGTCGGCCATCGCATAAATCATGCGCACGAAAAGACCGCATCAGAAAGACTCTAGCTTCCTGATGCGGTCTTTTCGCATAGATATCTCTCATCTGGGCACACTGATGACCATGATATCATGGCCCGCATTTCAGCCAAACAAAAAAGGTGTGATCTTTTGAGCCTGATCGTCTGCACCGACCCCTGCGTCTACCAACAGGACGGCTACTGCTCTCTGGCCCGGGCGGCATCCTGCGGGAGTACCGGCGGGAGCGGCTGTGTCAACTTTGTTCCCCGCTTACAAAATGGCGGCCAGTGCTTCCCGGATGTTGGCCACCCGGATCACGTCCAGGCCCTCCGGAACAGACAGCTTTCCTTGGACCCGTTTCGGGATCAGGCATTTGGTAAATCCCAGGCGCCGCACCTCACTGAGCCGCTGTCCCAGGGCACTCACCGCCCGCAGCTCGCCGGTCAGGCCGATCTCTCCGATGGCAGCCAGGTCGCTGGGAACAGGCCTGTCCCGGAAGCTGGAGGCAAAAGCGATCATAGCGGCCAGATCAGCGGCGGGCTCCTCCAGTGAGAGGCCGCCGATCACGTTCACATAGGCATCGCAGCCGCTGAGCATCAGTCCGCCGCGCTTTTCCAGCACCGCCAGCAGCAGCATGGCCCGGTTGTAGTCCACCCCGTTGCTCACCCGGCGGGGATTGCCCAGGCTGGAGGGCACCACCAGCGCCTGTACCTCCGCCAGCACTGGCCGCACCCCCTCCATCACGCAGGTGACGCAGGTCCCGGGGGCGTCGGTGGGCCGCCCGGCCAGCAGGGCCTCCGACGGGTTGGGCACTTCCGTCAGTCCCGCGTCTGCCATCTCAAAGACGCCGATCTCATTGGTGGCGCCAAAGCGATTTTTCGCCGCCCGGAGGATGCGGTAGGCCATCTGCCGCTCTCCCTCAAAATAGAGAACGCAGTCCACCATATGCTCCAGCACCTTAGGGCCGGCGATAGATCCCTCCTTGTTCACGTGGCCGATGACAAAGACGGTGATCCCCTCCCCTTTCGCCAGCTGCATCAGGGACATGGTACACTCCTTCACCTGGGAGATGCTTCCCGGCCCCGAGCTGATATCCCCGTGATAGAGGGTCTGAATGGAGTCCACGATGAGCACATCGGGCTGGAGGCTGTGGACTGCGTCCAGCACGTGTTCCAGGTTCGTTTCCGACAGGAGATAGAGCCCCTCGCCGGCCACGTTCAGCCGCTGGGCCCGCAGCTTGATCTGCCGCTCTGACTCCTCACCGGATACATACAGGACCTTGGCGAACCGGCACAGGTTGTCGCAGATCTGGAGCATCAGGGTGGATTTTCCAATGCCCGGTGCGCCGCCCACCAGCACCAATGAACCGCGCACCGCTCCGCCGCCCAGCACCCGGTCCAGCTCTCCCATCCCGGTGCGGAAGCGCAGCTCATCGGTGACCTCCACCTCTTCCATGGACTTAGGACGGCTGAGAGGGACGCCGATACCGGATGTCCCCCGGGCGGGCCCTCCCTTCCTGGGGGTCTGTTCTGCGGGCCGCTCCACCACCGTATTCCAGGCCCCGCAGGCCGGACATCTCCCCTGCCACTTGGGCGTCTCATTTCCACATTCCGTACAATAAAATACCGTCTTGGCCTTCATATCTCATCCTCAAATCTCTGTGGTATGGGCCGTGATCCGCTCCCCCTGAAAGGTCAGGCAGGCGCTGGCCAGGGCTGCGGCGATCTTGGTCTGATAGACCGGGTCTCGGAGCCTGGCGGCCTCCTGTGGATTGCTGAGGAAGCCGCACTCCACCAAAATCGCCCGGTTGTCAATGTGATTCATCAGATATACTGTGTCTGGGATCTGCTTGGCCTGCCTGCCGTTGTCCGGGTCCAGCGTTTGGCGCAGGATCTCCTGGGTGTATTCGGCCAGTGCCTGGGAGCCCTCTGTGGGTGCGTAGAACACCTGTGCACCGTCGTAGCGGCTCTCCGGGTAGCTGTTTTGGTGGACACTGATCAGGGTGGCGCCGGACAGATCCTGGACGGCCCGGGTCCGGTTGCGCAGGTCCGAGGACTTCTTCTCCTTCAGGGAACCGGCCTCCGGGTCGTGCAGGGAGATATCCTCCCGGCGCAGCATGACGGGGGCGGCACCGCAGAAAGCCAGGATGTCCTCCAGCCGAAGGGCTATGGCCAGGTTGATGCCGCTCTCCTGGGTGCCGTCTGCCGAGACCGCACCGCCGTCCTCTCCTCCGTGGCCGGCATCCACGATGAAGGGGCCTGTCTCTGTGCGGGCAGCGGCGGAGACAGCCTCTCCCTCTCCGTTCGGAGACACGAAGGGGGCCATACACAGCAGTACCGCCAGGACGCACAGGACCGAAATGACATGTTTCATATTGGCATACACCTCCCGTCCATCCTATGGCCGGGAGGCCGCTTTCATGTTATTATACCGCAGATAGGTCCAAAAGGCAAAGGCTCATGCTCACATTAGCTGCAGTATTTTGGAAAGGACTATGAAGCAGTTTTCTCCCAGTTGACATAATATTAGAGGGCGGGGCGCGATTGGAGCGCCCTGCCCTCTTATTTGTTACAGGATGATGCAGATCAGTCCGCCGGAGCCCTCGTTGATGATGCGCTGGAGGGTCTCCCGGAGCTTTTCCCGGGCGTCCTCCGGCATCCGCTTGACCTTGGTGTTCAGGTCCTCCCCCACCAGCTCGTAGAAGGATTTCCCAAAAATGTTGGACTGCCAGATCTTGGAGGTGTCCCCCTCAAATTCCTGGAGCAGATAGTGGACCATCTCCTCGCTCTGCTTCTCCGTACCCACGATAGGGGCAACTTCGGTCTCAATATCCGCGCGGATCATATGGATGGAGGGGGCGCTGGCCTTGAGTCGGACGCCGTAGCGTCCCCCCTGCCGGACGATCTCCGGCTCCTCCAGCACCAGGGAATCGATGGAGGGCACCACGATGCCGTAGCCGGTCTCCTCCACCTCCTTCAGAGCGTCTGCCACCTTGTCATATGCTGCCTTGACTCCAGCCAGCTGGGTCAGCAGAGAGACCAGATCTCCGTCGTCCTGGATCTGGAAGCCGGACTGCTGGGACAGAGTGTGGTAGAACAGGGCCCTGGGCAGGTCCAGTACCGCAGCGGCCAGCCCGGTGCCTAGGTCGATGGAGGTCACCCGGGCGTCGCTCACCTCCTCGCACTCCTTGATGGAGCGGACCGTCTGCTCCACGTCCCGGATGCGGTACAGGTCGGAGGCCCCCTCCCGGATGGCGGTGTACAGGGCGGACTTGATGGGGTGGTCCTGAGCCAGGGCGTCCACCCAGGGGGGCAGGAACAGGTCCAGCTCCTTCACCGGGAACTCGTAGAGCACATCCTTCAGGACGGTGTTGATGTCCCCCTCGCTCAGCTCCAGGCAGTTGAGTGCCCGGCAGGCCACCCCGTACCGCTGGCTGATGTCCGCTTGGATGGCCTGGGCCCGCTCCGAGTTGGGATAGGCGGAGTTGAGGAGGACCAGAAAGGGCTTCCCCAGCTCCTTCAGTTCCGTGATGACCCGGTCCTCCGCCTCCAGATAGTCCTCCCGGGGAATCTCGGTGATGGTCCCGTCCGTGGTGATGACGATGCCGATGGTGGAATGTTCCGCAATGACCTTCCGGGTGCCGATCTCCGCCGCCTCCGACATGGGGATCTCGTGATCGAACCACGGGGTGGTCACCATCCGCTGGGTCTCTCCTTCCAGATGTCCCACCGCTCCCTCCACCATGTAGCCCACGCAGTCGATGAGCCGGACCTGGAAGGCGGCGCCCCCCTCCATTGTGACAGCTACCGCTTCCTCCGGGACAAATTTGGGCTCCGCCGTCATGATGGTACGCCCGGAGCCGCTCTGGGGCAGTTCATCCCTGGCCCGCTCCCGGCGGTACACATTTTCAATGTTGGGGATGACCAGCGTCTCCATGAACCGCTTGATAAATGTGGATTTTCCGGTCCGGACCGGCCCCACGACGCCGATATAGATATCGCCCTCGGTCCGAAGCGCGATATCCTCGTAGATTTTGCGATCTTCCACTGAAATTCCTCCTTCGGCCGAGCAAGCCGGTGATTTCCTTACAGTGTATGGGGATAAGCTGTGGAATATGACCTTGCCGCATAGCTTTTCCAGCCTTTGTTTGAAAAAGGAGCCGGACCGCAGGCCGACAGGCCCGGTCCGGCTCCTTGCCGATGAGATCAGCGTACCCGGGGGATCAGGAGCATCCTGCCCGTGGGCAGGCAGCCCTCCTCCAGCTCATTGGCTTGGGTGATCTCCTCCGTGGTAGTACCGTACGCTTTCGCGATGTCCCACAGCCGCTCTCCCGGAGCGGCCATACGCAACACCACAGAGGGCTGTGTCCCGTCCGGCTTGGCCCGTTCCTCCCCCAGACGCGCGGAGGAGATAGCGGCCTGCCTGCGCTCCGCCAGACAGAGGCAGTGGAATTCCAGAGTGAAGCGCACCTCCAGTCCGCCGGCCGCCGGCACCACGGCCAGATCGCCTGGGGCGGTACACCAGCACTGACACACCGCCTGGACCGGGCAGTCCAGCCTGCAGTCCGTCTGGACGGTGCGCTGGATAGACTGAAGCTCCTCCCCGTCATCCAGATACAGGGCCGTGATGAGTACCTCTGCCGAAAGGATCATCTGGTCGCCCTCCCGGCTCTGCCGGATCTCCCCTAGGGACAGCCACCCGTCTATGGCGTTTCGTACCAGGGTGGTGGTCTCCAGGATCTCACGGACGCTCTGGGGCCGAATGGACTGATCCACCACCTGGCGCATGGTGTGTTCCTCGGTCTGGACCTCCAGCATCCATCCGGTGCTGTAAATATCCTGGAGCATGGTGACCGGCCGCTGGCTCCTCACCACCGCCTGGGCCAGGAGCTCCAGCGTCACCTCGGCGGAGCCCACCGTTGTCCCAATGGCGGGGGCATTCAGATCGGTAAGGACGACCCGCACCTCACATTCCGCGTCCTCTCCGGCCCCAGGAACTTCGATGATCTGAGAAAAGGGCATGGACTCCCTGGCTGTCCGAAGGGTCCCGTCCGCGTCCCGCAGGAGGGCGTGGAGCTCCACACTGCCCTTGAAGATCAGCTTGCTGCCAATGAGACGGCTCTCCTCACAGGATGGCTCTCCCCGGAGGCTGAGCAGCTCACCACCCTCTGATAGCCCCAAGTCCACACCATCTGTAAATGTAAAGGGTTTTTCCTGCACGGCTATGATCTGATCGGTGGTCTGCTCCTCCTGGAGCTGGCGGATACCATGTTCCTCCGCCGCCTCTACCCCTTGGCATATGGTGCGCTCACAGGGCTGGCAGGCCCTGATCTCCACGGCCAGGTCCACCCGGAGCAGGATCTTTCTGGGATTCAGCACCCGGGCCTCCGCCCACCGCAGGCGGGGATCGGCCAAAATGGTCCCCTGGGAGGTCAGGCCGGGGGCCTCGACCTGGCAGGTGAAGGGGACGCTGAGCTCCATATGGCGCAGACATCCCCCCGTCTCCGGCAGATACAGCACCGAGGCGCGCACCATGCCGGAGACGGTGGCCATTCCCTCCCGGGCCTGTTTTCCTGTGAGGCACGCCTGACCGCATACCTCAACGATGCGCAGAATGTCCGGACAGGCATCCGGAACGATAGCCTCCTGGGTCTCCTCCTGACAGATGGTGACGTCTGCTACGGTCTCAAAGCAGTGGATCGCATCTCGTTTGAGCTCAAGCTCCATAATCGTCCTCTCCCTTACAAATCGAGTCGGCGCGGCCTGGGCCGCCGCGCCGGGTCAGCCATTCCGCTTTGGGACCACTATATGTACAGGCAGGGACAAATATGCCACCCTCAGAAAAGGACTCAGTGCCCCCTGGGCCCCGGGATCACTTCAGGCCAAACAGCTTCCGCAGCAGACCCCGCAGACATCTGGGAGAACGTACCACGACGATGCCCATAAGAAAGCCTCCCCTCCGCATAGACTGGCCGTTTTCCGGCTAATCCAGTCTATGCACGGGGAGGCGATGTGTCACTGTTCCACTGATAAAATTTTATCGCGCCCAGTCCGGGATCTGCTTGGCCTGGTCGTACAGGCGTATATAGCTGGCGTGGCGGCTGGGCTGGATCGCTCCGGCCTCCACCGCCTTCAGCACCGCGCAGCCCTTCTCCTTCACATGGGAGC
>ENA-ORSM01002530-ORSM01002530.1-human-gut-metagenome-genome-assembly--contig:-NODE-2530-length-12774-cov-3.043950_pt1 | contig 12774 bp, 8 predicted proteins | sample MGYA00241903_ERZ509170 | MGnify/ENA primary metagenome ERZ509170 (study PRJEB26280, sample SAMEA2338784) | human gut metagenome | biome: human gut; feature: human-associated habitat; material: faeces...
ACAACCTATAACAGGATTTTTTTAATACACAGTCAACCAAAATCAGGACGAGACAGTGTGATAGAGAGTGACACAGGAGTGATAGATGAAAAGGGCATCTATCACACTCAATACATGTTGATATACAAAGGATGCAAGAAAAAAAGTGATAGAGTGACAGTAAATACGCGAAAATCTATTTACGGCGCTCTACGATGTAATCGGCAAGCAGCAGCAAACCTTCGCGTGCTTCCGATTCAGGAAGTGTCATCAAAACCTCGACCGCTTTGTCATGATATACCTGCATACGCTGTTCAGCATATTCGATTCCCCCGTTCGCTTTCGCAAAATCAATCAGCAAATCTATATTCTCTGTGGTAAAGTCTTTTTCATTTATGATATGAAGGCAATGTTCTGCCTCTTCTCTCCTACCCGTCTGCAACGCGTGCAGCAAGGGGAGCGTGACCTTTCCCTCCCGGATATCGTTGCCGGTCGGTTTGCCGATATTCGCTTCTTTGAAGTAGTCGAAGATATCATCTTTGATCTGGAAACAGTAACCTAAGTATTCGCCGAACTCACGGCATTTTTCCACCATTTCACCGGATGCCCCGGCAGAGATGGAACCGATCTCGGCACAAGCGGAAAGCAGCATGGCCGTCTTTTTCCGTATCACCTGCATATAGCAGGATTCGTCGATGATGCTTTCTTCGGCCGTTTCCAACTGCTTGATCTCCCCTTCCGAAAGATCGCGTCCGAGATTGGAAACAATACCTATGATTTGCAGATTACCTGTCTGGATAGAACGGATCAACGCGGTGGAAAGGACATAATCGCCCACTAAGACAGAAATGCGGTTATCGAATATGGCATTCAAGGAAGGAACCCCGCGACGCTGTTTTGTCTCGTCGATCACATCATCATGAATCAGTGTGGCAGTATGAAGCAGTTCCAACAGAACAGCCGAATTGATCGTATTATCCGTTACCTGCCCACATGCTTTAGCCGTCAAAAGTACTAATAAGGGGCGGACATGTTTTCCGCTCGCATTCAGTATCTGGTCAATAGCTGATTGCAAACGATTCGTTTCGCTTCGCAGCGAAGCAGCAAACTCATCATTAAAACGTTTAAACTCTACGGCAACCGGTTGTTCTATTTTACTTCTATCCTTCATAATTGATCCTAAGATGCGCAAAAGTAACAAAAAGTATCGAGTAAGCGAGTTTTTTCGTACATTTACCGACAATTGTCACACTAAAACGTGTTAAAAGAGATGAAGTTATTCCTCATAGATGCATATGCATTGATTTATCGGTCTTACTACGCTTTTATCAAGAACCCGCGTATCAACTCCAAAGGCATGAACACTTCGGCCATCTTCGGTTTTATCAACAGCCTGGAAGATGTCCTGAAACGTGAAAACCCGACCCATATTGCGGTAGGCTTCGACCCGAAAGGTCCGACTTTCCGCCACGAAGCCTACGAACAGTACAAGGCGCAACGGCAAGAGACGCCGGAAGATATCCGCAAGTCGGTCCCTTTCATCAAAGACATCATAGAAGCCTACAATATCCCGATACTGGAAGTTCCGCGCTATGAGGCCGACGATGTTATCGGCACGGTTGCCAAGCAAGCCGAAAAAGAAGGTTTCGAAGTATATATGATGACACCTGACAAAGACTACGGCCAGCTGGTATCCGAACATATATTCATGTACCGCCCCCGCTTCGGCGGTGACTACGAGATTATGGGCGTACCCGAAGTACTGGACAAATACGGCCTGACATCCGTCGACCAGGTGATCGACCTTTTAGGACTGATGGGCGACAGTTCCGACAACATCCCCGGATGTCCGGGTGTCGGTGAAAAGACCGCCCAGAAATTATTGGCCGAATTCGGAACGATCGAAAATCTTTTGGAGAATACCGACAAGCTGAAAGGCTCCCTTCAAAAGAAGGTCATGGAGAACATGGAGCAGATCCGCTTCTCCAAATTCCTGGCAACAATCAAGACGGATGTACCGATCCGGTTCGATGCTGCCAAATGCATCCGTGAAAAGATGAATGAGGAACGTCTCGTAGAGATTTACACTGAATTAGAATTCAGAACATTTATTAACAGAATGAGCGGAGAGCCGGAAAAAGTCAAAACGGAGTCCAAAACAGCACCGGCGCCAGCAAAAGCCGATACAAGAAAAAAAGCAGCTCCGGCAGGCCCGATTCAAGGCTCGCTCTTTGAAGAATTTGCGACCGAACCTACGGCTGTTCCCAAATATTCGACTCTCGCGAACTTAAAGTCTACTCCTCACACCTATTATCTTGTTGATACAGAGGAAAAAAGAATAGAATTAGGGCGGTTTTTGAACGAACAGGATTTTTTTGCTTTTGACACGGAAACAGATGGTATAGATCCATTGAAGGCCGGATTGGTCGGAATGTCGTTCGCCGTGAAGGAAAACGAGGCCTGGTACGTCCCTGTTCCGGCAGCCCGCGAAGAAGCCGACAAAATTCTTGCCCACTTCTCCCCCGCCCTGCAGAATCCGAAATCTCTCAAGATCGGACAAAATATAAAATTCGACATCCTTGTCGTCCGCAAATATGGAATCCGGATAGCCGGCCCTCTATTCGACACGATGATCGCCCACTACCTTCTGAATCCCGAACTGCGTCACGGTATGGACTACCTCGCCGAAACATACCTTAAATATAAAACAGTACGGATCGAGGAACTGATCGGCCCGAGAGGAAGGAAACAACTTACCATGCGTGACGTCCCGGTTGTCCAAGTAGCCGAATATGCCGCCGAGGACGCGGACATCACGCTCAAGCTGAAAAACTATTTTACCCCCTGTCTGGAAAAAGAAGGACTCGAATCGCTTTTTTATGACATCGAGATGCCTTTAATATATGTATTGGCTGAAATGGAATATACGGGAGTGACGCTTGACACCGTCGCCTTGAAACAATCGTCCGAGGAACTGACGACCGCACTCAAGAAGTTGGAGAAAGAGATCTACGAACTGGCAGGAATGAAGTTCAACATCAATTCTGCCCGCCAGGTCGGCGAAGTCCTTTTCGATCACCTCAAGATAGAAGAGAAAGCGACAAAGACAGGCAGCTATAGCACGAGTGAAGAAATACTGGAAAAAATGCGTTCCAAACATCCCGTCGTGGGAAAGCTGCTCGAATATCGAGGGCTGAAGAAGCTGCTCAGCACCTATATCGATGCCCTACCCGAACTGATCAACCCGGAAACCGGCAAGATCCACACGTCCTACAACCAAGCAGTCACCTCGACCGGCCGCCTCAGTTCCACCAATCCGAACCTGCAAAACATTCCGGTACGCGATGAGTTGGGACGTGAAATCCGGAAAGCCTTTACAGCCGAAAACGAAGACTGTATTTTCTTCTCCGCCGACTATTCGCAGATCGAACTTCGCATCATGGCCCATCTGAGCCAGGATGCCCACATGATAGAAGCCTTCCGCAGCGGAGCCGACATTCATGCCGCCACAGCCGCCAAGATATACGGTATTCCGGTTGAAGAAGTCACTTCCGATATGCGTCGGAAAGCGAAAACGGCCAATTTCGGCATTATCTACGGAATCTCTGTTTTCGGGTTGGCCGAACGGCTGAGCATCCCACGCGCAGAGTCAAAAGAGTTGATCGAAGGATACTTCAAAACCTATCCAGACATCCGTGCATACATGGACGAAAGCATCGAGGTGGCGAAAGAAAAAGGATATGTAGAGACGATCTATAAGCGCAAACGTTTCCTGCCGGATATCAACTCCCATAACGCGATCGTACGGGGATATGCCGAACGAAACGCGATCAACGCTCCGATCCAGGGCAGTGCAGCCGACATCATCAAAGTTGCCATGGTTCGCATCTTCAACCGCTTCGAAACCGAAGGTCTGAGGAGCAAGATGATCCTGCAGGTACACGATGAATTGAACTTTAACGTCTACAAAGACGAATTGGAAAAAGTGAAACAAATCGTGTTGGATGAAATGGAAAATGCAATCAAACTGCAAGTTCCCTTGATCGCCGACTGCGGTGAAGGGGTAAACTGGCTGGAAGCGCATTAACAAAAACACATAAAGTTTATAAATCACAGCATTTATACACTATCTTTGTCGTGAAATTTATTGCAAGGAGTTGCAATATCACATAGTAAAACAGAAGCGTTATCATATTGTCCTTAAGCAAGAAAATCGCCAATTTTTCATCCAGCAAGGACAGTAGACAACAATTGCCTCACGTTTTTTGTATATATATACATAATATATAAACATCAAGCGTGGGCTGTTGTCTATCTGCTGGATAGGTGTTTGGCGATACCTCTTGCTTGGATAGATGGCAGTTCCCACGCTTTTATTATATTTTCCGTCTTAGGGGGACAGATGGAGCAATTGGAAAATTATGTATTTCATATTCCCTGACAATCTTCCAGTATCCGTACAAAAAGCAGCGTTCGAATTCACATCCGGACAGTTCCCCTTGTATCGTTACATAACACCGGATACAGAGATACTGAATCGGGGTATTTCAATCGCTATCCCGGATGAAGCCAGCCACATCCGTTCCATCCGCCTCACGACATCACTGAGCCATTTCACTTACTATTACCCCGAAAAAGGATATAAGATCGCGCAAGGTATCCATCTTCCCCCTTTCCGGGTTCCGGCAGTCGGAGATCTCTATGCAAACGGCGTGATCATACAGGCTGGAGCAGATTCTCCCGGTCAGCATATAGAACCCGATATAGCCCCTTATAAAGGTTCGGTAATGGAGATACGGGAACAGACACTCGATTATTTCGATGCCTTGATCTATTGCGAGTCCATTTCCGAAGGGACCTTAGACAACTGGCATCTGCCGGATATGCTCAATCTGGTATTACTGCACACCAGGCAACGGGAATTCAACATGTTCCTCGCCAAGTATCAAGGAACTTTTTTATACGACGAGGAATACTGGTGCAAAGACAACAGCGTGATCGATCTGGGAGTAGCATTCAATATGGCAAACAGCCGCCTCGCTATATGCCCCAAAAAGGAAAAGCGGCAGGGTCGGGCCATACTGGATTATTAAAAGACTCAAATTCCTCTCCCGCTTATTCGCCCAAACAATATTTTCTATATCCGGTTCGCCTGTATCCGGCAACATAAATACAAAAGATTGTATATCTTTGCAGTCTGGAAACAAAGTTTGAATAAATCATAACAACAAAATAGAATGGCATTACAATGTGGCATCGTAGGACTTCCCAACGTAGGAAAGTCTACTCTTTTCAATTGCTTATCGAATGCAAAAGCACAGTCTGCTAACTTCCCGTTCTGTACGATCGAACCGAATGTCGGCGTGATCACCGTACCGGACGAACGTTTGAACAAACTGGCAGAAATCGAACATCCCCAGCGTGTTATCCCTACTACGGTGGAAATCGTAGACATCGCCGGCCTTGTAAAAGGCGCCAGCAAAGGAGAAGGGCTGGGAAACAAATTCCTTGCCAATATTCGCGAAACAGATGCAATCCTGCATGTACTGCGTTGCTTCGATGACGACAATATTGTTCATGTGGACGGCCGTGTCGATCCGGTTCGCGACAAGGAAATCATTGACACCGAATTGCAGATCAAAGACCTGGAAACCATTGACAGCCGTATTGCCAAAGTGCAGAAACAGGCTCAGACAGGCGGTGACAAGCAGGCTAAAATCGCTTATGAAGTACTTTGCAAATATAAGGAAGCACTGGAACAGGGTAAAAGTGCCCGCACCGTTTCTTTCGAGACGAAAGACGAGCAGAAGATCGCACACGATCTATTCCTGTTGACCGACAAACCGGTAATGTATGTCTGTAACGTAGATGAAGCAAGCGCAGTCAACGGTAATAAATATGTGGATGCTGTCCGCGAAGCCGTAAAAGACGAAGGAGCTGAAATATTGGTCGTAGCGGCCAAGATCGAAAGCGAGATTGCCGAATTCGACACCTACGAAGAACGCCAGATGTTCTTACAGGAGATCGGTTTGGAAGAATCCGGCGTTGCCCGTCTGATCAAGTCCGCTTACAAACTCCTGAACCTGCAAACATTCCTGACCGCCGGTCCCGACGAATGTCGTGCCTGGACTTTCCATAAAGGATGGAAAGCCCCGCAATGTGCCGGTGTGATCCATACCGACTTCGAAAAAGGCTTTATCCGCGCCGAAGTCATCAAATATGAGGATTATATTTCCTACGGTTCGGAATCTGCTGTAAAAGAAGCCGGAAAGATGAGTGTCGAGGGAAAAGAATATATCGTTCAGGACGGCGATATCATGCATTTCCGCTTTAATGTGTAATTACCTAAAACAAAATACATTATGATTGATAAAACCAGTACAGCATTAATAGTGGCCTTGATAAGTATCTTAGGGCTTACCAGCTGCATACGATACAACGTTGCAGAACCATTAGACCGTTTCAGCAGTCCCGAAATGGGAACTGCCGACGGTAATGAAATAACCGTGACAGCCGGATCGACCTGGTTTGCTGAAGGAGAATATGAGAACTTTATACTTACCGGGCAAGCTCTCACCGGGGAAAATGCGGAAGCGGCCTTGTTGTTCCATCATACCGACGGGAAATCAGGCTATGAGGTAGCATTCCGGAACGGAGCCATCGACGGCACACGTAAAAGCGGCAGCCTCACATCCGTGCGTAACCTCTACCGTTCATTAGCTGAAGACGGGAAGTGGTTCGACTTTGAAATTGCTGTACGCGGGCATAACATAATGATTGCCATAAACGATACGGTAGTAGTATGCTATACCGAACCCGAACACCCCTATCGTACAAAAGAGTATGCCGGGCGCTTGCTCAGCCGCGGTTCTATTGCACTAAAAGGTATGAGCGGTGATGTAACCTTTCGTAACCTCAACATGACCCGCTTGGAAAAAGACGCGGTCAATGAGGCAGACACAATGCCACGGATAGACGAACAGAACGATGCTGTGATCCGTTTCCAGCAGCAAAACTTCCCCGTGATAGATTACCACGTGCATTTGAAAGGCGGCCTGACGAAGGAGATGGCGCACGCCATGTCAATGAACTACGGTATCAACTACGGTGTGGCTCCCAATGCCGGTGAGGGTGGCGTAGGCCGTATGCTTGCCGATGACAAGGAAGTGTACGAATACTACAACGAAGTAAAAGACATGCCATTCCTGCGCGGTGTGCAAGGTGAAGGCCGTAAGTGGACAGCCACCTTCTCTCAGAAGGCTTTAGGCGTATTCGATTATCTCTTTACCGACGGAATGACCATTGTGGACCATAAAGGACGTCTGTCAAGGATATACCGCCCCGAAGAGGTACACTACGACGGTGTTACCAAAGAACAATATATGGATCACTTGGTGGACCAGACCGTCAAGATCCTTACCAATGAGCCGGCCGACATCTATGCCAATCCTACCTTCCTGCCGGAAGAGTTGAATGCAGAGTATGCCAAATACTGGACCGATGAGCGTATCGACCGCGTCCTGGATGTATTGAAAAAACATAACATTGCACTCGAAATCAACGCACGCTACAAAATTCCAAGCTTCGACATCATCCGCAAAGCGAAAGAGCGTGGAATCAAGTTCACCTTTGGGACGAACAATGTCGATGCCGATTTCGGCAAACTGGAATATTGCCTGCAAGCCGTCGACGAATGCGGTCTGACAGCAGAAGATCTCTGGTTTCCGACTATGAGCGTACGCGGTACTCGCGAAGTGGTGCTGTATAATAAGTGGTAAAATCTTCTCTTTACAAATAATTTTCATTTTCAGGTGCGCTGTCTATACTTAATCAACAGCACACCTGTTGTTTTATAGATACTCCTATCACATTCTATGGAATATTAGAAAGTGACCAAACTTATCCTCTACAGCAAAGCTGGCCATCTCCTGCTGGACGAACCGTTCAACGCCTCTCCTATTGCTGCAGAAGAAATACGTATGCACATCACCGAAAGCGCCCGGACAAGAGGCATTATCTTGATAGACCACAATTTCAGGGTAGTGCACAAAATAGTAAACCGCACCCTGCTTCTGGATCAATGCTACCTAAAGAAAACCAAGGAAAAGAAAAAATTAATCCCTTACGGTCATTATCGTCCCGGCTAATTTTAGTATCTTTCAGCGCATATTAATTCTCAATCATTATGAAAACCTGTTGTATGATTCTCTTAGCGGCTTTCACGTCGCTCGCATCCGCCCAACAAAACGACGTAACCAGCATATTGGAAGTACTGGACGTAACAAACGGCAGGCGCACCGTAGTCAAAGAATTCCCCTACCGTGTCGAAGCTCCAAACTGGACACCCGACGGCCAGTGGCTCGTGTATAATAGCGGGGGAAAACTGTACAAACTCTCCCCCGATTCGCCCGGCGAACCTGAAATGATAAACACTGGCTTTGCCACCCGATGCAACAACGACCATGTCATAGCTGCCGACGGCAAGCAGATAGCTATCAGCCACGGGACGAAAGAAGACGGCAAATCACGCATCTATACCCTCCCGATGCAAGGAGGGACACCTCGCTTGATCACCCCGATTGCTCCTAGCTACCTACACGGATGGAGCCCGGATGGACGGCAACTTGCCTATTGTGCCGACCGGAAAGGCAATTATGACATTTACATTATTCAGTTGAAGGAGGAGAAGAAAGACAGCTGACGACAGCAGAAGGATTGGACGATGGTCCCGAATATTCCCCTTGCGGAGAATATATCTGGTTCAATTCCGTACGCACGGGTTTGATGCAAGTATGGAGAATGAAGAAAGACGGCTCCGAACAAACCCAGATGACGTTTGACGAAACCCGCAATTCCTGGTTTCCTCATGTCTCGCCTGACGGTAAATCCGTTATCTTTATCACTTATTATAAAGGAGATCTGGAACCGGGGCAGCATCTTCCCAATAAGAACGTTGAACTTAGGATTATGCCAGCCACAGGAGGAAAGCCAAAAACATTAGTCAAGTTATTCGGAGGACAGGGCACAATCAATGTCAATTCCTGGGCTCCGGATAGTAGGCGCGTCGCATTCGTCAGTTACCGCCTCTCCTCTCCTTCATCCAAATAAGCATTCTTGGCGGTGTCAAAACTATTCTACCCCCACGCTTAACGCACCGCCAAGCTTTTACATTATATAGAAAAACATCATTTCTAATAAAAAAAGGAATGCCGTACCGACATTCCCTACCAAACACACATTTACCTCTTATTTCATACCATATTTCTGCATTCCATATTCACCTAATATTTCAAGGCATCTGAGGCACTTTCTAAAAAACTTCTTCATAGCTTCTCTCTTTTTGTTTAAAACGACTCATGCAAAACACACCCGCATTAGTATTGCATAATTATGTTTTACAACACAAAAATAGAGGTAAAACAGATACGTTATTCACCTCAAAATGTCTATTTAACATCATTTGTACAAACAGCCGAACAATAAAAAAGCACCTTAGCCTATGATATATTTCGCATGTGGCAACTTACTCACCAGATAAGTAAATGACCATGAACAAATAAAGGTAAGAATGGTCGAAACAGGAACCAAGGCCGGAATAGGTGTTCCAATCCACTGCGCGAACATATAGGAAGGGCCGACAAAGAAATAATGCACGCAATACAAGCCAAAACCACATTTGGTCAGATTGGCAAGGGCACGGCAAATAACCGGCGAAGTAATCCGTACTTTCCGTACCAACAAGAAAATGGCTGCCGTCATCAACAATGCGTTAGGCGAACAATAAGTAAAGAACAACTCCATCCCCTCCTCGCTCACGTTCGGATCGGATGTCATATAGCGAAAACCGACTAATGTAATAAAATAGCCAACTAAAAACAGCGGAACCGTCACCGAGAAAGTCTTGCCAAGCGACCAATCCGTTCTTTTCCCTAAATAATGTCCTAACAGCAAATAGCCGTTGAAACCGGCAAAATAATAAAATAGACCGAATGAATTCCATGAGCAGGTTCCGAACTGGTAATGCGAAACAAACTCCGTCAGATAAGGGATAAACAACGAAATAAACCAAAACGCCAGAAACATACGCTTCGCCTTATCCGACGCCTTTTCCACCCATGCGGAAAAGACCGGCATATACAGATAAAGTCCTATCAGCACATAGATATACCACATTGGCGTCGCATAGACCGTAAAGGTTACAGGGATCAAAGCGATCGTCTTCAACGCCTCTACAAACGAGGCCGAAGGGTTCGGTTCCCAAGGGAAAAAGTCCGTCACCAGTTCCGGGCTGCCTCCTATCCACTGGATGAACCAGGGCGCCAGATCAAACAAAACAGACCAGATCAGAAATGGAAACAACACACGTGGAATGCGTTTCTTATAAAAGGCAGAAGCCTCTTGCCTGACCGGCAACAAAAGAAATCCGGTCATCATCACAAAAAGCGGCACACTGGCACGCAGCATGGAGCCATAAACAGAACCCCAGAAATTGAACTCCGGATTGGCACGCGATTCAGGCGAAGCGTTAAACGGATCAGTGCAATGGATGGCAATCACCATCAAGATGGCGACAAGACGAAGAACATCCAGCCAGACAATATGCGGTCTGGCAGTAGTAGTTTGAACAGTGTCCATGATAGAATAAAGATCGTTATGTATTTATTTGTTATTCTTATACTCCGACGGGATCATGCCCGTACACTTCTGGAAAGCCCGCCGGAACGTACTGATCGAATGGAATCCGGAACGTTCGGCAATCTCCTGTATACTGGCATTCGGCTCGGCATCCATCAAGCGCTTGCTTTCCTCGATCCGGAACTGGTTGACATAATCGGAGAACGATTGTCCCAACTCCCGGTTAAACAATTGGGAAAGATAAGAACGGCTGATAGGGAAGATCCGTTGCAAATCCGTCAGACGTAAATCTTCGCGAAGATACGGTTTTTCTCTTTCAAACCATGCACTTACTTCCTCTGCATAGCGTTTACTGAGAACCCTGTGTTCATCATCGTCATTGTCGTCCTCTTGATACAGAAGATCCCATCCGCTTTTAAAAGAATGCTCCAAAACAACTACCTTCAGAAATAGCGCCTTATAAAAGAAATAATACCAAACGAACAACAGGACTGTTTTGTCGATCACATACATCAATGGTGTATTGGTCAGCAATAAGACAAGATAGAAACCATACAGAACAATCAAAATTATCATGGTTTTCCTTAACCATTCCAAATCATATTCTTCCGGATCGGAAACATTCTCTGCTAAAAAAACATTGAAGTCTTTACTGTACCTTGCTATCAGATAAACGGGCAGAATCATATAAAACAAAGTCAGCAGAAAGACTGTCATACGAAGCAAAACATCCATATTCAAGTATTCGAAAACCTCCCTTATTGAATAGTAGGTATGAATTTCACCTCCCGACAAACGATAAGTCAGGTAAGCCAGTCCACCAAAAACAACCGGACTGATAAATAAGAAAAAACGTTTGCAGGTAAGAAACCCGGGCCGTAAGACCTCAATCACATAACAAGCAAGCGTTGCCGTTACCAAAGCACCCATAATCAATATATCCGGATGGAAAGCCTCTTTCGGTTTATGCAGGTAAAGATTCACAGACAACCTTATGGCAGCCAGAAAAGCCCACAAAAACATACCCCACCCTAATATCCTTTTCGCCCGGTTATCACCGGCCCGGAGCAATAGGGTAGCTCCGCCGAAGATACAGAATCCGATGATCTGTAAGCTTAATAAAAACTGAATTTTGTCCAACATAATATATCCCTCGTATCAAGTAAACAAATTGAAGCATTAAATAGTTGATCTGAACCATTAGTAGACAATTTGATGCCTGTAGATAATTTGCGCCTCGTGGTTTTATACGATTTCATCGTGGTTTTATACCGAATGCACCCTCTACCTCTCCAAACTGACTGATCTTTGTACCTGCAATCACTTCACAAAAATAATACAAAGAATGAATAAATTACTACTATTTATGATAACGGCGGTTAGTATTTTTAGTTGCACAAACGACTACGATCCGGGACTCATTGAAAATTTAGGCATGAAAGAGCAACCTTTAAGAATAATAACAAAGGTGCTGACAACAAAGTCTCCTAATTTTATGCAAGAATTTACAAGAGGATCGGTCATCGGGTTGCATGTCGTCTCGGAAAGTACCGGCAACATCTACGATAGTAATCCGGATTACAAAAACGTGCGGGCTGAAGCCTTTCTGGTAAACTACAAGCTGAACTGGCGCCAGTCACCCGATATTTATCTGAACGAGGAACCAGTCACTGTTTATGCCTATTACCCGTATCAGTCGCAGGTTAATTTCGACCCGGAGAATATCCCGGTCCGCATATCGCCAGACGCTTCCCTGACGAAAGATTACATGTACGGGATACAGGCCAGCGGGCAACGAGCGGTCAACCAGATTTCCCCAGTCGCGTTGCTTAACATGAATCATACGCTTTCGCTCCTGAGCTTCCAACTGCGAATGACACCGGAAGCAGAAGGCTGCTTCCTACTTCATGCGATACAGATCGGAAACAAAGCCGGCGGTACAGCTCTTTGCTTCAGGGGTAAGATGAACATTAAAACCGGAAATATCGGCGGATGTGCCGGGACAAATGCCTCTACCCGACTGAAACTGAATACTCCGCGCATGTTGAAAAAGATACCGGACGAGCCGCAACAACTAATGGTAATCCCCACATCGCGTATCAGAACAGACGGAGATGTGGAAGTGCTCTTCATCATCAACGAAACGACATTCAAATATAA
>ENA-ORSM01002543-ORSM01002543.1-human-gut-metagenome-genome-assembly--contig:-NODE-2543-length-12737-cov-13.872260_pt1 | contig 12737 bp, 8 predicted proteins | sample MGYA00241903_ERZ509170 | MGnify/ENA primary metagenome ERZ509170 (study PRJEB26280, sample SAMEA2338784) | human gut metagenome | biome: human gut; feature: human-associated habitat; material: faeces...
CGCCGCCATGGTCCCCCGGGGCACGCCGTTGACGATCACCTGGGAGCCCACGTGGCTGGTGGGCTTGAGCAGGATGGGGTTCATCCGCACGTCGGGGGCCACCCCCGCCGCCTCAGACTGCACCACCTGGGCCCGGCCCATCTCGAAGCCGTCGGGGGTGATGGCGGAGTTGAGGGCCATGTTCTGGGATTTGAAGGGGGCCACCTTATAGCCGTCCTGGGCAAAGATGCGGCACAGCCCCGCCGCCAGCAGCAGCGCCCCGCACAGCACCATCCCCCGGGGGGAGAGGAATTTCTTCCCTTCCATGGGCGCCTCACACCGTGCCTGCCAGGGTGTAGTCCCCGGAGCTCAAAGTGAACGCGTCCTCCAGGCCGCTGGTCAGGTAGATTTGGCGCTCCTGGGTGATGAACAGGGCCTGGCTGTCAAACTGCTCCAGCAGGGGGAGGCTGTCCTCCAGGCCCAGCACAAAGCAGGCGGTGTTATCTGGAACGTTATGAGTCATTCCGGTCTTTCAAGAATCTGAATGGTGATTCTTCGACGCATACGACGGTCGATGGCGGCCTGGAGAAGAAAAGCGAAGCTTATTCGTCCGAGGAAACTCCAGATGAGGCACTTGACCGTGCATTCTCATCAATCAACATGCGGCTTGCCGATGACTTGCTCTCAGAGGTGCTCAAGCTCTCTCCGATTGCGTTTGAACGGTTTGTTCTTGATCTGATGGCAAAAATGGGGTATGGAGCTTTCGACTCCGCAAGCCAGATGACGCCAATCTCGGGGGACGAAGGCATAGATGGAATCATCATGGAAGACAAGCTTGGTTTTGATCTGATTTATGTTCAGGCCAAACGTTATGCCGAAGATAAATCCGTTGGCAGACCAGATATTCAAGCATTCGTAGGTGCTATTACTGGGCGCGGAGGCAAAGGGCTGTTTGTCACCACTGCAAGATTCACGGAAAAGGCGATTACCTATGCGAAGAGGCAGCACATCATTCTTATTGATGGGCATAAGCTTGCGCAACTGATGATTGAACATGGATTCGGTGTCAGCACGCGGAAGATTTACGAAATCAAAGCCGTGGACAGTGACGTTTTCAATGAATACGTTGATGAAGAGTAATGAAAGAGCTTAGGGCACAAGGAGCATATGAATGAATAAGCAGCAGCTTGCCGCCAAAATCTGGGAATCTGCCAACAAGATGCGTTCCAAGATCGAGGCGAATGAATACAAAGACTATATCCTTGGCTTTATCTTCTATAAGTTCCTTTCAGAGACGGAAGTTGCGCGTCTTCGTGCTGAAGACTGGGGAGATGAAGATCTCAAGGGCTTGGATGAGAATGATGCCGAGACCGTGCAGTATGTACGTGATCTGTGCGGCTACTTTATCTCCTACGACAACCTGTTCTCCACATGGATTGCCAGCCAAAGCGATTTCACCATCGCCGACGTACGTGATGCGCTTTCCGCTTTTGAACGCAACATCGATCCAGCCCGCAAGCGTGTGTTCGCCGGCATCTTCGACACGTTGCAGACTGGTCTATCCAAGCTCGGTACCGATGAGAAAAGCCGTAGCAAGGCCGCTCGCGACCTCATCTACCTCATCAAGGACATTCCGATGGACAGCCGGCAGGATTACGATACCCTCGGCTTCATTTACGAATATCTGATTAGCAACTTCGCTTCCAATGCGGGTAAGAAGGCCGGTGAGTTCTACACGCCGAGCGAAGTTTCTCAGCTCATGAGCGAAATAGTGGCCTGGCATCTTGCTGGTCGTGAAGAAATCAACATTTATGACCCCACAAGTGGCTCAGGCTCGTTGTTGATTCATATTGGTCAAGCTGTGGCCCGCCGCAATGGCAATCCGAATGACATCAAATATTATGCGCAGGAACTCAAGGAGAATACCTACAACCTCACACGCATGAACCTCGTCATGCGCGGTATACTGCCGGACAATATCGTGACCCGCAACGGTGACACATTAAAGAGCGACTGGCCGTGGTTCGATACCGACGAGACCAAGGACGAAACCTATGAGCCGCTGTTTGTAGATGCCGTGGTTTCGAATCCTCCTTACTCCCAGAACTGGGAGCCGCCGGAACCGGGTGAAGATATCCGCTTCGAATATGGCATCGCTCCCAAGTCCAAGGCTGATTATGCCTTCTTGCTGCACGATCTCTACCATCTGCGCGACGACGGCATTATGACCATCGTGTTGCCGCACGGCGTGCTGTTCCGTGGTGGTGAAGAGGGCACTATTCGCCGGAATCTAGTGGAGAACCACCATATTCAGGCCATCATCGGACTGCCAGCGAACATCTTCTTTGGCACGGGCATTCCCACTATCGTGATGGTGCTGCGCAAGCACCGCAACGATGACCATGTGCTTGTTGTGGATGCCTCCAAGTATTTCGCTAAGGACGGTAAGAACAACAAGCTGCGTGCGAGCGATATCAAACGCATCGTGGATACGGTGTCGGAGAATCGTGATGTCGATAAGTTCAGTCGTTTGGTCAGCCTTGACGAGATTCGGCAGAACGATTACAACCTCAACATTCCTCGATATGTGGATTCCTCCGAAACCGCCGAAAGTTGGGACGTGTATTCCACTATGTTTGGCGGTATCCCCAAGCAGGACATCGATGCGCTCAACAAGTATTGGAATGTGTTTCCGGGATTGCGCCAACGTCTCTTCGCGGAGGAGAATGGTCATTCGGCTAAGCTCGCTGTGCAAGATGTTCGTGAGGCGGTGAATGCTGATTCTGGTGTGAGTGCCTATATCCAGCGTTATCGTGAGGTTTTCACCGATTATCCCTCATATCTACGTGGCGAACTGGTCGGTAATGCCGTCAACGTGAGCATTGCCGCCGAGGAGGAAGTTCTGGCAAATGACCTGCTGCATCGTTTGGCCGACGTACCACTCGTAGATGCCTATACGGCATATCAGGTGCTTGATGACAGCTGGCAGAAGACCATCGCCAACGACCTTGAAACCATACAGAGCGAAGGCCATGACGCCGTTCGCAAGGTTGACGCCAACATGGTCGTCAAAAAGAAAAGCGGCAAGGATGTCGAAGTGCAGGACGGCTGGGCCGGACATATTCTGCCGTTCGACCTTGTACAAGAAAAACTGCTGAGTGCTGACCTTGCAGAAATCGGCACATATGAATCCCGATTGACTGAGATTAGCAGCGAAATCGCTGACATTCTTGAAAATCTGGATGAAGACGACAAGAATTCGACCGATGCTGTCAGCGAGGATGGAGATTCTTTCGTTGCCACTGAGTTGAAGAAAGCGGTGAAATCGATTGGGAGGGATCCTGAGACTGATTTTGACCGTGCCCTTGTGAATGCGCAACGGTTGTTTGATGAGGAGCGTGAAGTCAAAAAGAACGTTAAGAATCTCCGCTCAGCGCTTGATGAAAAGACCCGGGCCGTTATTGAAGGATTAAGCGATGAGCAAGCTGATGACTTGCTCGCTGCCAAGTGGGTGGAACCATTGCAGCACAAACTTGAGGAGCTTCCTCAGACGGCTGTTGATGAGTTGATTGCATCGGTGAATGCGTTGAACGATAAGTACTCGACTACCTACTCCGATGTATGCGAGCAAATCGAGCAGGCTGAGGCAGAACTTGGCAATATGCTTGGTCAGCTGACCGGAAATGAGTTCGACATGGCCGGTATTGCTGAGCTGAAGACCCTGTTGGGAGGCGAATGATGACTGAACAGGCGAAAGTTCCTGCGATTCGCTTTGCTGGTTTTACTGACCCTTGGGAACAGCGTAAGTTGGGCGAATTGTTTGATTACGAACAGCCTCAGCCATATATTGTGAGGGGAACTGAGTATGACGATTCCTTCCCCACACCAGTTTTGACTGCCGGTCAAAGTTTCGTTCTGGGATACACAAATGAGAAGCAGGGGATTAAGATGGCGAGCCCTGAGCATCCCGTTATCATTTTTGATGATTTTACGACTTCGAGCCATTTTGTTGATTTCCCCTTTAAAGTCAAGAGTTCTGCTATAAAACTGCTGACTCTTCGCGACAAAAACGAAGACATTCATTTTGCATACCAGGTACTGCAAAATATTGCCTACACGCCTGTGAGCCATGAGAGGCACTGGATTTCTAAATTCGCGACTTTCGCAACTCTCATGCCGGAGTGTAAATCCGAGATGCAGGCAATCGGGCATTTCATGTCAAACCTTGATGGCCTCATCACCCTTCATCAGCGTAAGTTGGAATTGCTGCAGGATATCAAGAAATCCTTGCTTGACAAGATGTTTGTGTGAGGGGAGGAGCCGCAATGGAAACGTTCGATATCGTAAAGCTCGCCTCATATCGCGAGAATAATCGGATTGAGGCGAAAGCCGCGAAAGGTGGTCTCCCGCGCAGTATGTGGGAGACCTATTCCGCCTTCGCCAACACCTATGGCGGCGTCATTCTGCTCGGCGTCAAGGAACGTGAAGACGGTACCTTCGAAACAGTCGGGCTTACGTCAGCCGAGGTGGAGCACCTTCGTCAGGATTTTTGGAATACGGTCAGCAATCGATCCAAGGTAAGCGCCGTGCTGCCCATCGAATCGGAAGTCGAAGTGCTCGAAGCGGATGATGGCATGGTGGTGGCTATTCATGTTCCGCGTGCTCCACGCGACGAACGTCCCGTGCATATCAACGACAATCTCTTTGAGGGAACCTACCGCCGGCGCGGTGAAGGTGACTATCGTTGCACGCGGCAGGAGATTTCGGCAATGCTCCGAGATCAGGGAACCGAGACGATGGATTCCAAGGTGCTGGACGATCTCACTGTTGCCGATTTCAATGCGGATACGGTGCGGGCGTATCGCACCCGTTTCCGTGCGGCACGTCAGGGCAGTTCCTGGACTGATCTTGATGACGAGCGTTTCCTGCGTGCGGTTGGTGCGGCAATGGTGAGCCGTGAAGATGGTAAGCTCCATCCCACATTCGGCGGTTTGCTCATGTTCGGCAACGACTATGACATCGTGCGCGAATGTCCCCATTACTTTCTTGACTATCAGGAGACCCTAGACCCGGCGATTCGTTGGACCGATCGTGTTCATTCCGGCGATGGCATGTGGTCGGGCAACCTCTTTGATTTCTTTTTCCGTGTGAATCGTAAGCTTGCCGAGTCTCTGAAGACCCCCTTCAAACTTAACGGTATCTTTCGTGTTGACGACACTCCCATGCATAAGGCGGTTCGCGAGGCGCTGGCCAACTGCTTGTTCAACGCCGATTATTATGGCGTGCGTGGAGTGGTGGTCAGACGCACACCCGATAAATTGGTTTTCGAGAATCCTGGTGATATCCGAACGGGCGTTGAGCAAATGCGCCTTGGCGGAGTATCTGATCCGCGCAACGGACTGATTATGAAGATGTTCAGCCTCATCGATGTGGGGGAGCGAGCCGGTACTGGTGTTCCTGATGTGTTTGCCACATGGGCGAATGCAGGACTTCCCGAACCACGGATTGAGGAAAAATTCGGCGAGGCTGATCGTACGATACTCACGCTTATGCTGGAATCGGATGCCAAGTCCGCTCACAATGAGCAGATAACTGACAATAATGAGCAGTTAAACGGTCCAAGTGAGCAGATAACTGACAATAATGAGCAGTTAAACGGTCCAAGTGAGCAGATAACCGAGAGACAGCGAACTGTTCTTCGTTTCGTGGAAAGGAATCCCAGTACAACATACGAGGATATGGCTCGTGCTGCGGGAGTTTCATCAGCGACTGTGCGAAGAGATGCTGAAATACTCATTGGGCGTGGATTACTCAAGCGCGTCGGCTCGCGAAAAGCAGGACACTGGGAAGTCCGAGGGAGAGAAGAATCGTGATATTCGATAGCGAATCGGTGTTCGAGGACAACGTCATTACCGTGCTTAAGCAGCATGGATGGAAGGATGGCGTCCTGCGCTATCCAACTGAGCGGGATTTGCTCGACAATTGGAAAGGCATACTGTACCGCAACAACAACGACATAGACAGGCTTGGCAAATACCCGCTGACAGACGGGGAAATGGCACAGATAATCGAGCAGATTGAGACCCTACGAACCCCGCTTGCGCTCAATTCGTTCGTCAATGGGCGTACCGTGTCCATCACGCGTGACAACAAAGAAGATGTGGCGCATTTCGGCAAGGAAATCAGCCTCTACATCTATGACCGCAAGGAAATCGCAGGCGGCAAAAGCACCTATCAGATTGCTCAGCAACCGGTCTATCCCGCCAAGAACAAGATGTTGAACTCGCGGCGCGGCGACCTCGTGCTTCTCATCAATGGCATGCCATTGATTCATATCGAGCTTAAGAAAAGTGGCATACCGGTCAGCCAAGCAACCAATCAGATTGAAAAGTACACACACGAAGGCGTATTCACCGGCCTGTTCCGACTCGTACAGATTTTTGTAGCCATGAACCCCGATGACGCCGTCTACTTCGCCAATCCGGGCGTAGACAAATTCAATCCAAGCTATTACTTCCATTGGGCTGACTACAACAACGAGCCTATCTGCGGCGGGCAAAACCCCGGCAAAGACGAATGGAAGCTGTTCATCGGCGGTACTTCCGGCACTGCGGGGCTGTTGTCCATTCCCATGGCGCATCAGCTCATCGGCTTCTACACCATCGCCGACTCGGCAGACGGATGCCTCAAGGTGCTGCGCAGCTACCAGTACATCGCTGCGAACGCCATCTCTGACGTGGTGCGCAAATGCGATTGGGAACAGCGGCCAACTACTCCGGGACGACCAGGCGGCTATGTATGGCACACTACCGGTTCCGGAAAAACCATGACCAGCTTCAAATCGGCACAACTCATAGCTGATTCGCATGACGCCGATAAAGTCGTGTTCCTTATGGACCGCATCGAGCTAGGCACCCAATCACTGAAGGAATACCGCAGTTTTGCTGACAGTGAGACGGAAGTACAAGGTACTGAGAACACCGGCGTTTTGCGGGACAAACTCAACAGCACCAATGTCAACGACACCCTGATCGTCACCTCAATCCAGAAGATGAGCAACGTGAAAGCAGGGGAGCGGGGCGTCACCCAGGCGTGGCTGGATCAGCTGGCTGCACGACGTATCGTTTTTATTGTGGACGAATGCCATCGTTCCACATTCGGCGACATGTTGCAGGACATCCGTCGTTCCTTCCCGAATGCGCTGTTCTTCGGCTTCACCGGCACACCCATTCTGGATGAGAACCAAAAGAAGAATTCCACCACTGCCATGGTATTCGGCCGCTGTTTGCACCGATACAGCATTGCCGACGGCATTCGCGACCATAATGTGCTCGGGTTCGACCCGTACATGGTGACCACGTACAAGGATTCTGAAGTCAGACGTGCCGTGGCTCTCGACAAGGCGAAGGCGGAGAGTGCGGAAGATGCGCTCGCCGACTCGGTCAAGGCCAAAGTATTCCAGCATTACATGGATAAGTCTGAGGTCCCCATGGGTCCGATGGTTGATGGTGCCGGGAACCGCATCAGTGGCATCGAGGATTTCCTGGGACGAGACCAATATGGTATCGACTCTCCGCACCCGAGTATGGTGGTCTCGGACATTCTTGAACAGTTCCCGGTGCTCAGCCATGCGGGCAAATTCCATGCGATGCTCGCTGCCAGTTCCATTCCTGAAGCTGTCAACTATTATCACTTGTTCAAGCAGCAGGCACCCAAGTTGCATGTGACGGCGTTGTTCGATCCCAATATCGACAACAACGAAGGAGCGACAGACAAAGAGGATGCGCTGACCGAAATCATCACCGATTACAACGAGGCGTTCGGCAAAGAATTCGTCATTCCTACATGGCCGGCGATGAAGAAGGATATTTCTTCGCGACTGTCGCACAAGAGTCCGTATGGTGGTATAGCAACGAACCGCAGCCAGCAGCTTGATTTGCTCATTGTCGTAGACCAGATGCTCACTGGGTTCGACTCGAAATGGGTGAATACGCTGTATCTCGATAAGATTATCGACTACGAAAGCATCATTCAGGCGTTCAGTCGTACGAATCGTCTGTTTGGCCCAGATAAGCCGTTTGGCGTCATCCGCTATTACCGTAAGCCGTACACCATGCATGGTTTCATCGAGGCAGCTGTGAAACTGTATTCGGGTGATCGACCGCTCGACCTGTTCGTACAGAAATTGCCAGCGAATGTGAAATCCATGGATACTCGGTACCGTGAGATTCTCGACGTATTCTCAGACAGCGGAGAATCGGACCTTATGCAGCTGCCGGAGTCGGTAGAGGCTAGACGTAAGTTTGCCAAGGAGTTCGTGGAACTGAATCGGTACCTTGAAGCGGCGAAAGTGCAGGGCTTTGACTGGAGCACCACGGAATACAAGGTCGATAGCACGGATACTGACGATACGAATGAGGACAATGATGAGCATGGCGAGTCTGAAGTGGTGCGTCCTCAAATTGACGAACGTACGTACCTCATTCTTGCGCAACGCTATAAAGAACTGTTCGATGGCAATAGCGATCGCGGTAGTGACCCAGATGATGATGTGAACGATAATCCTGAAGCGCCATATGAACTGGATGGTTACCTCACCGAAATTGATACCGGACTCATCGATACCGATTACATGAATGCCAACTTCGATAAATGGCTGAAGGCGCTCAAGGAGAATAGCCCGGAGTTGGCAGAGATGTCTGCGCAGCTGCACCGGTCCTTTGCCGCGCTCTCGCGGGATGAACAACGACTCGCTGAACTGTTCCTGCATGACGTGGAGCGTGGCGACGTGGAGGTCGAAGCCGGTATGACGCTACGTGATTACATCACGCGCTATGCTGCACGCGAGAAGAATGAGCAAGTCGACAAACTGGTCGATCGATTGGGTGTCAACAGATCGGTGGTCGAGGAATTCCTTGCCAAACGTATAGACGAGGCGAACATCAACGAGTTCGGACGTTTCGATGCACTGCGTTCCTCGCTTGACGTGCAACGGGCAAAAGCCTTCTTTGAGCAGCATGATCACAAGGCATTGCCGGTGTTCAAGGTGCGTATGCGCGCCACCAATATGTTGAAGCGTTTCGTACTCATGGGCGGATTCGACATCGATGATACCGACAATACGGATGGACAAAGCGAGACGAAGAACGAGCACTAGACTCATATACAAGAAGGGGTGTTTCCGCTGGCATCAGCGGAAACACCCCTTCTTGGACTAGTCGATATCACTCCGCAGCAATCGCGGCCTTGAGCTCCTCGACCTTGTCGGTCTTTTCCCACGGGAACTCAACGTCGGTACGGCCGAAGTGGCCGTACGCGGCGGTCTTCAGGTAGATCGGGCGCTTCAGGTCGAGCTCGTCGATGATGGCGGCGGGGCGCAGATCGAAGACCTTGCGTACGGCGGCGGCGATCTGGCCGCGCGTCACGCCTTGCTCGGTGCCGAAGGTCTCCACGTTGACGGATACCGGGTCGGCAACGCCAATAGCGTAGGCGATTTGGATCTCGACCTTGTGGGCCAGGCCGGCAGCCACGATGTTCTTCGCAACCCAACGGGTGGCGTACGCGGCGGAACGATCGACCTTGGACGGGTCCTTGCCGGAGAACGCGCCACCGCCGTGGTGGGCAGCGCCACCGTAGGTGTCGACGATGATCTTGCGGCCGGTCAGACCGGCGTCGGCCGCCGGGCCGCCCAGGATGAACGAACCGGTCGGGTTGACCAGCTGGCGGTAGTTGTCATGCGGCACCTTGGAACCCAGCACCTCATCAAGCACCGGGTCAATCACGTGCTTCTTCAGCTCAACCGCAAGCCAATCCTGCGTAACCTCAGGATCATGCTGGGTGGAGATCAGCACGGTGTCCAGACGAACGGGCTTATCGTTATCGTCATACTCAATGGTTACCTGGGTCTTGCCGTCCGGGCGCAGGTGCGGCACTTCACCGGACTTGCGGACCTCGGTCAGACGGAAGGCGAGGCGATGTGCCAAATAGATCGGAAGCGGCATCAGCGTCGGAGTCTCGTCGGTGGCGTAGCCGAACATCACGCCCTGATCGCCGGCACCCTGTGCCTCGTAACGTTCTTCGCGGCTGGCGGCGGTCTCCTGATCGCCAGTCAGACGGGCAACGCCCTGGTTGATTTCGGCGCTTTGCTCGGTGATGGCCACCACAACGCCGCAGGAATCGGCGTCAAGGCCGACTTCGGAGGAGGTGTAGCCGATGTTGCGCAGGGTCTCGCGGACCTTGGACTGCACGTCGCAATATCCCTCAGACGTGACTTCGCCGAAGACCAGGAACACGCCGGTGGCGGCGGAGGTCTCCACGGCCACATGGCTGGACGAATCCTGGGCCAGCAAATCATCAAGAATGGCGTCGGAGATTTGATCGCAGACCTTGTCAGGGTGGCCTTCGGTCACGGATTCGGCGGAAATAAGCCGATGTTCTTCTGTCATATCATCCCTTTCTTCAGGACTTATCGCCCCGCGGGATGCGAGGCACAATGATACGGTGTCAATTGTTACTTGTCACTGTGGAAGCGGGCATAACTAAAGGCTCGTGCCAACCAGCGCGGTGGCGCGAGCCTTACGTCTTATTCGCTCCCGATGTTGAGTTATAGCCGATTGCGATAACTCAGGCAAGCGTGTCGCTCAAAATCAGTTGTGAGAGAACTCTCACACCATCATTCGGCGACGAACTGTCCAAACAATCCAAACGAATTGTCGGAATCGATCAGTTGCCCTCGTTGGCGTCGTCCTCGCCCAAGGTCTCCTCAAGCAGGCCCTCGTCGATTTCGCGGAAGGCGATGGACAGGGGCTTCTCATTGTTCTGGTATTCGACCAGCGGGCCGATGTTCTGCAGCAGGCCCTCGTTGAGCTGCGTGAAGTAGGAGTTGATCTGGCGTGCGCGCTTGGCGGCGAAAATGGCCAGCGCGTACTTGGAATCGGCGTGCTTCATCAGGTCGTCGATCGGCGGGTTCGCAAGACCGTCGGGTGTCGGGTCAGTACCAAAAGCCATTGTTCTTATCTCCAGACATTGGAAAATCTATCTCAACCGAAGCAAGTGTAGCCGTTTGGGGGGACTTCTGTCAGCCCTATACCGGACTCTCGCCAGAGGAATGTATTCCAAAAAAAATCTGTGAGAAACGTTACGTTTTTGAAAATTCCACTATTTGACTCTTGACAAGTGGCGTGTCCCTCGCAAAGGCTTGAATAGAACCATGACTGAAATGCGATCTGCAAAAATTATGTCAGGGCGCGTCTTTGCAGGCGCTCGAGCCCTCTACCGTGCTGCGGGCGTCAACGGAGACGACATGGGCAAGAAGCCCATCATCGCCATCGCCAACTCGTTCGATGAGTTCCTGCCCGGCCACGTCCACCTCAACAAGGTCGGCCGCATCGTTTCCGAGGCTATCAAGGAAGCTGGCGGCATCCCGCGCGAGTTCAACACGATGGCCGTGGACGACGGCATCGCCATGGGTCACACCGGCATGCTCTACTCCCTGCCCTCCCGCGACATCATCGCCGACACCGTCGAATACCAGTGCAACGCGCACTGTGCCGATGCACTCATCTGCATCCCGAACTGCGACAAGGTCGTGCCGGGCATGCTGATGGCCGCCCTGCGCCTCAACATCCCGACCGTGTTCGTCTCTGGCGGCCCGATGGAGGCCGGCACCACGGTGCTCGCCGACGGCACCGTCAAGAGCACCGACCTTATCGACGTGATGTACGCCACCGCCGACGACAGCGTCTCCGATGAGGAACTGCTCAACTATGAGAAGACCGTCTGCCCGACCTGCGGCTCCTGCGCCGGCATGTTCACCGCCAACTCGATGAACTGCCTGACCGAGGCCATCGGCCTGGCCCTGCCCGGCAACGGCACCATCCTCGCCTCCCACTCCTACCGCAAGGACCTGTTCGAGCGTGCCGCCAAGCAGGTCGTCAAGATCGCCCACCAGTACTACGACGATTCCGACGATTCCGTGCTGCCGCGCTCCATCGCCACCAAGGAAGCCTTCGAGAACGCCATGACCATGGATGTGGCCATGGGCGGTTCCACCAACACCGTGTTGCACATCCTCGCCATGGCCCAATCCGCCGACGTGGACTTCACCCTGGACGACATCGAGCGTATTTCCCACACCGTGCCGTGCATCTGCAAGGCCTCGCCGTCCGGCAAGTGGGAGATTTCCGACGTGCACCGCGCCGGCGGCATCACCGGCATCCTCGGCGAGCTCGACCGCGCCGGCAAGCTGCACACCAACGTGCACTCCATCGACTACCCGACGCTGGAAGCCAAGCTGGCCGATTGGGACATCATGCGCCCGACCTGCACCGAGGAAGCCCAACAGATGTACAAGGCCGCTCCTGGCCACATCATCTCCCCGGAGCCGTGGACCCACACCACCCTGTTCGATTCGCTCGACCGTGACCGCGCCAACGGCGCCATCCACGACATCAACCACCCGGAGATTCACGAAGGCGGCCTCGCCGTGCTGCGCGGCAACCTGGCCCCCGACGGCTGCGTGGTCAAGACCGCCGGTGTTCCGCCGGAGATCTGGAAGTTCCGTGGACCGGCTCTGGTGGTCGACTCCCAGGAGCAGGCCATCGAGGTCATTCTGAACGACACCCTGAAGCCCGGCATGGCGCTTGTGATTCGTTACGAAGGCCCGAAGGGTGGCCCGGGCATGCAGGAAATGCTGTACCCGACCTCCTTCGTCAAGGGCAAGGGCATCGGCAAGCAGGTCGCCATGCTCACCGACGGTC
>ENA-ORSM01002545-ORSM01002545.1-human-gut-metagenome-genome-assembly--contig:-NODE-2545-length-12723-cov-2.559678_pt1 | contig 12723 bp, 13 predicted proteins | sample MGYA00241903_ERZ509170 | MGnify/ENA primary metagenome ERZ509170 (study PRJEB26280, sample SAMEA2338784) | human gut metagenome | biome: human gut; feature: human-associated habitat; material: faeces...
CTTCGGCGAACTCGCCGACGTAAAGTTCTTCGGCAAGACCTTCTTCGACCTCTTTGACTTCTTCACGAGCAACATTTCGCTTCCCGTGGGCGGGCTCGTGATTCTCTTCCTCGCGGGGTGGTACGCCTGGCCGAAGACGCGCTTTGCGATGGCCGGCAACCGCGAGCGCAGCGCCGCGTGGTTTGCGACGCTTCGCTTCCTCCTTCTCGTTCTCTCACCGCTTCTGGTCCTCACCGTCCTCGTGACGGGCCTTCTCTGACGGAACGTCCCGGTCCGTCGGGCCTCCCGCCCGGCGGCCTTTTCTTTTTTCTTCGCGACGCTTCACAACAATAAGGAAATCCCCTCATGTCCGATCGTTCCGTTTGGAATTCCCGTCTGGGCTTCATTCTCGCGAGCGCAGGCTCGGCCGTGGGTCTCGGCGCCATCTGGAAATTTCCCTACATGGCCGGCACCAACGGCGGCTCCGTCTTTCTGATCCCCTACATCGTCTTCTCGCTCACGCTCGGACTGGCGCTTCTCATCGGAGAAATGTGCCTCGGGCGCGCCACGCGCGCAGGCGCCGCGACGGCCTTTCGCCGCTGGGGCGGGCGCTCCTGCGGGTGGATCGGGCTCGTCTCGGTCTTCACGGGCTTTTTCGTGCTCGCCTTCTATTCGGTCGTGGGCGGCTGGTGCGTGCACTACATGATCGAGGCCTTCCTCGGACGCGGCGTCACGGACGATCCCGCCCTCATGCGCGAAACCTTCGGGCGGTTCGCGGCCGACCCGGTCGAGGCCGTCGTCGCGCATCTTCTTTTCCTCGGCGCCACGGCGGGCGTCATTCTCTTCGGCGTCGAAAGGGGATCGAGCGCGTAAGCAAGGTTCTTATGCCGCTTCTCTTTCTCATGATGCTCGTCCTCATTGTGCGCGGGCTCACGCTCCCGGGCGCCATGGAGGGAGTGAAATTCCTCTTTCAACCCAATTTCGAAGCCTTCACGGGTGAGGCCCTGCTCAATGCGCTCGGCTTTTCCTTCTTCTCGCTCTCCGTGGGATCGGGCTCGATGATGAACTACGGGTCGTACCTGAGCGATGAAACGAAGATCGGGTCGTCGACCGCCTGGATCGTCTTTCTCGCCGTCGCCGCATCGATTCTGGGCGGCCTCATGATCATGCCCGCCGTCTTCGCCTTCGGACTCACTCCCGACGCCGGTCCCGGCCTCACCTTCGCGACGATGCCAGCGGTCTTTGCCAACCTCCCCGCAGGGCAGTTCTTCGCCGTCGTCTTCTACGTGTGTCTCTTCGTCGCGGCGCTCACTTCGTCGATCTCCATTCTGGAAATGAGCTCACAGTACCTCGTCGACGAACAGGGCTTTCAAAAGAAAAACGCCATCGGCCTCACGACGGGCGTGCTCGCCGTCCTCGGAACGCTGAGCGCCCTTTCCTTCGGGGTGCTTTCGGACGTGAAGCTCTTCGGAAAGACGATCTTCGACCTCTTCGACTACGCGACCTCCAACATCGGGATGCCGATCGGGGTGCTCGGGATCGCCGTCGTCTGCGGCTGGATCGCCTGGCCGATGACCCGCTCGCAGCTCACGGGCAACCAAAACTGGCCCGCCCGGCTGCTTCAGGGACTTCGCATCATCATGACGATCATCGCGCCCGTCGTGATCGTCGCCGTTATGTTGAAGGGGCTTGGACTTTTCTAAACGCTCTAGGAGAAACGCCTTACAAAGGACGCGGTTTTTGCCGATACACTAAAAAGGTCACTCGGAGAGGCGTTTTCCCTTCAACGACCACTTTGGAAGACCTCTCCCTCTGACAGACGTCGGTCTTGAAGCCCGCGCACCGGCTTCGGTCGGCGCGCTTTTGCACGCCACGTCCCCCGGTTGTCAGGACCGGCATCAGGCGCAAAGCGCCGCTTCCCTTGAGCGGCGCTTTTTCATCACCGAACATTTTTCCAGAAAAGATAGGATTTTTTATGTCGCAATCAGTAGGCGCATCCGGCTGGGGCTCCCGCCTCGGCTTCATTCTCGCCAGCGCGGGCTCGGCCGTCGGGTTGGGCGCGATCTGGAAGTTTCCTTACATGGCCGGCACCAACGGCGGGTCAGTCTTCATGCTCCCCTACATCCTCTTCACCTTTACGGTGGGGGTCGCCCTCCTGATTGCGGAATTTGCGATGGGTCGTGCCGGTCGTCGCGGCCCGGTCGGAAGTCTCAATGACGTCTGCGGCAAACCCTGGGGGATCTTCGGCGGGATTGGCGTACTGACGGTCTTTCTGATTTTGTCCTTCTACTCCTGCGTCGGCGGCTGGTGCCTCAAGTACACGATCGACGCGATCACCGGGATCGGGATCATCAAGGATCCGGCGCTCCTCGGCGACCACTTCGGCGGCTTCGTTTCGGACGGCGCCGTGGCCTACGGCTACCTCCTCGCCTTCCTTCTTCTCACGACCGTCGTCGTCCTGCGCGGGATCGAAGCGGGAATTGAAAAGCTCTCGAAGATCCTCATGCCGTCGCTCTTCATCCTGATGATCATCCTGATCATCCGCGGCGTGACGCTCCCGGGCGGCTGGGAAGGCGTGAAGTACCTGTTCCTGCCCCGTTGGGAAGACTTCAACGGCGCAGCGCTCTTCAACGCCATGGGCTTCTGCTTCTTCTCGCTCTCCTTGGGCGCGGGCACCATGATCACCTACGGGACCTACCTCAATCCGAAGGCCGACCTTCCGTCGTCCGTGGGTTGGGTGGCCTTCCTCGGGATCATGAGCTCGATTTTGGGCGGCCTCATGGTGATGCCCTCGGTCTTCGCCTTCCACCTCGACCCGTCCGCGGGTCCGGGCCTCACCTTCGTGACGATGCCCGCCGTCTTCGCGCAGATGCCCTTCGGACAGCTCTTCGCCGTCTTCTTCTACATTTGCCTGATGGTCGCTGCGCTCACGAGCTCGGTCTCGATGCTCGAAGCCTGCACGGCCCTTCTCACGCAGACCTTCATGGTGAAGCGCAACACCGCCATCGTCGTGACGACGGTTCTCGCCGCGCTCGTGGGTCTGGCTGCGACGCTCTCCTTCGGCGCCTGGAGCGACGTCCTCTTCTTCGGGAAGAACGTCTTCGACCTCCTCGACTACGTCACCTCGAACGTCGGCATGCCGCTTTCGACCTTCGGCATCGCGATCGCCGCGGCCTGGGTGGCCTGGAAGACGACCGCGAAGGAATTGCAGTCGGCCCGCACGCTCTCGCCCGCGACCCTTACGACGGTCCGCATTCTGATCGGCATCGTGAGCCCGCTCTTCGTGCTCGTCGTCGCGGCGGGCGGCCTCGGTCTCTTCTGATCGACGCGTTTCTTTTCCTCACGCCGTCCGAAGGTTCGCCTTCGGGCGGCTTTTGCTTGTTCAGACAAAGGAAGATATGACCCCGAAAGACCGCGCCCTCGCGGCGCTGCGCTACGAGTGGCTCGCCCACCGGTCCGTCTGGATCGGTCTTGCCTGTGCCGTGACGCTCCTGGGCGTCCTCTACGGGATCCTCACGGGCGACGCTCTGCGCGGACTCCTTCTGGGGTTTGGCGCCGCGGCGCTCCTATACGCCCTCCTTATTGCCTTCCTTGCGGCATCGCTTGCGAAGGTCTTTCCGAAGGGGGAAAGCCGCGCGGCCGTTCTGGCGCTCGTCCCCCATCTCCTTCTCTGCGCGGCGCTCGCCATCCTCGGCTTGTCCCTCGCGTAAAATGAGGGGATTTCCAAGAAAAGGAAAAAACATGACCCCCAAGACCCTGCATTTCGGCGCCTTTTCGCCTACGGGCGGCACGCGCCGCGTCATGCGCGCCCTCATCACGGGAACGCCCCGCGAAGGCTTCGCGATCCGCGACTTTGAATTCACGCTCCCCGAAGAGCGCCGCATGCGCCGCTTCACCGAAGAGGACGCCGTCGTGCTCTGCGCGCCCGTCTACTACGGACGCATTCCGACGCCCTTGCAGACGAAGCTTCCCTTCGAAGGAAACGGCGCGCGGGCGCTCGCCGTCGTCTCCTACGGGAACCGCGCTTATGAAGACGCCCTTCGCGAGTGGCGTGACGTGCTCGAGCGCCACGGCTTTAAGGTCGTGGGCGGAGCCGCCTTCATCGCGCAGCACTCGAACATCCCGACCCTCGCCGCGGGCCGTCCCGACGAACGCGACCGCGGAAGCGCGGCCGAATGCATGAAGGCCTTCCTCGCGAAGCTCGCCTCGGACGACGACGCGCGTCCCACGCTTCCCGGGGGCGACGGTCCCTACCGTCCCTACGGGGCGCTTACTCCCGCGCCCCGCATCGTGGATCCCGGCCGCTGCCACCTCTGCGGCAACTGCGCCGACAACTGCCCGATGGGGATCATCGATCCGCTCGACTTCGTCGTGACGGATCCCGAGCTCTGCATCGCCTGCCGCGCCTGCATCAAGAGCTGTCCCGACGGAGCGAGAAACTTCCCGCCCGAAGTCGTCGAAAAGATGGCGCCCCTTCTTGCGCGCATCGAAGAGGCGAACGTCGCCCGCAAGAGTCCCGAGTGGTTCTTCTGATCCCGACGACATTACGTAATCTTTGAAGCCGAGAACCGATGGCCGGCGCTCGGCTTCCTTCTTTCCTGAAACCATGGAACGGACCTTTCCCATCATCGACGTCGCCCCGACGGGGGCGGGCATCGGCTACCCCGACGGCATCCGCACCTTCGTGCCGGGCGCCCTTCCGGGCGACGTCATCGCCTGCGACTGGACGCCGCCGGAAAAAGGGCGTCAATCGCAAGTGATCGATCACTTCGAATTCGTCGAACGCGCCGCCAAACGCGCGCCCGAGCCCTGTCCGCATCTGTGCGGCACGCCCGCCTGCGGAGGCTGTCCTCTCGGGACGCTCCTCTACCGCGAGCAGTGCCGCCTCAAGGCGAAGCTCCTCGAAGACGCCTGCCGGGCCGCCGGCCGCGAAGACTGGGCCCAACTCGTGACGCCGCCGGAACTCTTCGTGAAGCAGCGCGCCTTTCGCAACAAGGCCTTCTTTACGCCCCTTCGTACGGAAGACGGCATCCGCTTCGGGATGTTCGCGGCGGGCACGCACGAGAAGGTCGCGGTCGACGCCTGTCCGCAGTTGCCCGCCTGGATGAACGAATGTCAGCGGGCCGCCGCGCGCGTTCTCTCCGAAGCGCTCGCCGACGCGCCCGACGCGGTCTACGACGAAACGACGCACACGGGGCTTCTTCGCGGTCTTCTCCTTCGCGAAGGAACGAAGGGCCGCATGGCGGTCTTCGTCGTCAAAGACCTCTCCTCCGAGCGCGAAGCGGTGCTCGGAAAGCTCCTCTCCGAGGAACTCCGGGGTCTTCACCTCACGAGCCTTCTCTGGAGTCGCTACGAAGCCCGCGGCAACCGCACGACGGGCGAAAGCTTCACGGTGATCGAGGGAGACGAACGAATCGAAACCGAGTTGCTCGGACGGCGCTTCTTCGTGGGGCCCGACACCTTCCTGCAGGTGAATCCGTCGGAGACCGAAAGGCTCTACAAAAAGGTTCTCGAGCGCGCCGCCGTCGGTCCCGAAGACAAAGTGCTCGACCTCTACTCGGGCGTCGGCACGATCACGCTTCTTCTCGCACAGACGGCCGCGGAGGTGCTCGGCGTCGAAATTTTCGAAGGCTCCGTCGAGGCGGCCAAGGAAAACGCGGCGGCAAACGGCATGGACAACGTCGGTTTTCTCGCTTCGCCCGTCGGCAAGGCGCTTGAAAGCCTGCCTTTCACGCCCGACGTGATCGTGGCGGACCCGGCCTTCAAGGGGATGGAGGAAGGCGTTCCCGAACGCCTGGCGGCGCTTCCCGCCCGGCGGCTCGTCTACGTCTCCTGCAATCCGAAGACCTTCGTGCGCGACGCCCTCGCGTTGGAGCGCGCGGGACTGCGCTTGACGACCCTCGAGACGGTCGACCTCTTTCCCGGAGCGCTCCACGTCGAGACGGTGGGCTCCTTCGAACGGAACTGACGTTCCGACGTATGTCTGCGACAAGGGGCGCTTTTGCGCCCCTTGCCTTTTGCGGATCAGCCGCTGTAGAGCCCTTCGCGATAGCGGTCGGGCTGCAGGAAAAAGCTCAGGGCCTTCTCCCTGCGTCGCGTGCGGAAGAAGTCCGGAAGGCTTGCGAGCACGATTCTCCCGTAGCCCTTCTGCGTCACCCGCACGTCGCAGAGGACGAACATGCCGCGGTCCGTTTCGCTTCGGATGAGACGCCCCGCCCCCTGCTTCAGGGCAATCACGGCCGAGGGAAGCGTCATCGCCGCGAAGGGATGCACGCCCTTTTGCCGGAGCCACTCGCTCTTGGCGGCCGAGATCGGATCGTCGGGCGACGCAAAGGGAAGCTTGTCGATCACGACGAGCGAGAGCGATTCGCCCTGCACGTCGACGCCTTCCCAGAAGCTCATGGAGCCCACGAGAATGCCGTTGCCCGCTTCGCGGAAGGCTTCGATGAGCGCGCCCTTAGGTTGGTCGCCCTGCACGAAAAGCGGATAGCGGTTTCCGTTGGCCTCAAGTCGTGCGCGAAGAAGTTCCGCCGCATAGTCGACCGCCGCAAGCGAGGTACAGAGAAGGAAGGTTCGTCCGCCCGCCGCCTCAATGAGGGGCCAGACGCACTCGACGACGCGCTGCGTGTGTTCCTTCGTGTTGTTCGCGGGCGCGGGAAGCTCGGGGAGATAGAAGCACCCCTGCTCCCAGTAGTTGAAGGGACTCGGCCACGAGAAGGCGGGCGTCTCTTCGGGCAACCCCAGCTGTCCGCGGAAATGCTTGAAGTCGCCTCCCGAAGAGAGCGTCGCCGACGTGAAGATCCAGGCGCCGCCCACGCGGTTTTTCATTTCCGCAAAGGCCCCCGCGACGCTCAAGGGCGTATTCGTGAATCGCGTCCCCGAAGCGTAGGATTCAAGCCAACGCACCGACGGCACGCCCGGTACGGGCGAAAGATCAACCGAGGCGGGCACGTCCTTGGGCTTCATCGCCTCTTCGCGCAGCTTCAGCACCTCTTCGTCGTCCGAGGGCGGGAAGGGAAAGTCTTCGGGGACCGTCATGAAGGGGCGCCAGGACTCGGCTTCAAGCAGAATCCGGTCCCAAGTCTTCGCCGCGGCCGCGAGCTCCTCGTCGCGCTCCTTGGCGTTGCCGAGGGCTTTGGAGACCACTGCCATTTCCTTGAGCAACCCCAGGAAGGCGGGCACGATGCGCGGAAAAAGCGGCATCGCCGCAATCGACTTTTTGTCCCGGGTTTCGAGCCCCGCCGACTCGAGACTCACGCGCAGGGCAGAAATCGCAGAATTCATCCGGATGCGAAGCTTGCGCCAGTCCGCGCAGTCCGCCGCCTCGGCGATCCCGCGGTCCTGAATCCGCTCCATCGCGAGTTCGATTTCGCGGGTCGAAAAGCTCGTCGCAAAGAAGTCCGTCGCGATCGACGGGAGCTGATGCGCTTCGTCCATGACCGTAAGGTCCACCGAGGGGAGCATTCCTTCGGCGCCCTCCTCCATCGTCATGGCCGAGAGATAGAGATGGTGGTTCACCACCACGATCTGCGCGCACTTCGCGCGTTCGCGCGCGCGGCGCAGAAAGCATTCGTCCGCGAAGGGACAGTCCTTGATCCCGAGACAGCTCTCGACCGTGCTCGTCACCATGGGCCAGAGCGGATCGTTGTCGGGAACGTCGGGGAGTTCCGCTCGGTCGCCCGTCTGAGAAATCTTGGCGAAGCGCTCGATTTTCCGGAGCTTTTCGAAGGAGTCCCGTTCGGGGAGGTATTCCTCCCCCTTCGTGCGCTCGAGGTGGTGGTGGCAGATGTAGTTGGCACGGCCCTTGAGGAGCGCCGCGTCAAAGGTGATCCCGAGCGTTTTGCGCAGAATCGGCAGGTCCTTGCGAAAGAGCTGGTCCTGAAGGGGCTTCCCCGCGGTCGAAATGATGACGCGCTTTCCCGCCAGGAGCGCGGGCGTGAGGTAGGCAAAGGTCTTCCCCGTGCCCGTCCCGGCCTCGGCGATGAGGGTCCCTTCCTTTTCGATCGCGTCGGCCGCTTCTTCGGCGTAGGCGATCTGCGAGGGACGCTCATGAAATTCCCTGCGTTCCTTCGCGAACGGCCCCTCGGCCGAGAGCGCGATGCGGGTGCGCTCCCGCAGGGGACGATTGATGTTGAAGATCGGATCCGAAGCCATCAGAAATATCCCTCAAGACCCGAATCCTTGTTGCGGCGGCGCTCTTCGAGGCGCTCCTGCGCGGCGCGGCGTTCTTCAATCGTCTTATTGAGTTCGCGGCTTCGCTCGAGACGCTTTTCGCGGCGCTTCTCGGCCATCGCCTCAGCCTTTTCCTGACGGGCCTTGGCGCGGGCCTGCTTTTCTTCGTAGGCGGCGAGATTCGCCTCTTCCTGCGCTTCGCGCGCGGCCGCTTCGGCGCGGCGCGCCTCGACTTCGGCGGCGCGGTCGTTCGAAAGCGTCACGGGTTCGGAGGCTTCGCGGCGGCGCTCGCCCAGATTCATCGGTTCCGAGGGTGAGCGCTCCTTGCGGTCGAACGAGACGGGTTCCGACGGAGCGCGCGGCGTCTTGGGCGCGACATTCATCGGTTTCGAAGGTTCCTTCACGGTCGCGGGCTCGATGTCCATGGGCTTCGAAGCCGGACGCGCGATGCGGCGCTCCTTCAGGCGCTCGACGTTGAGCGCGTGACGGTAGTCGTTCACCTTGATGACGATCTGATTGATTTCGCGGCGCCGGTCGTTCGACTTGTCGCGTCCCTCCTTGACGCAGCTGTTCACGAAGAAGCGTTTGCTGCAGTAGGCCTCCACATCCTTCATGGCGCGCTCGAGTTCGCGCAGTTCCGCCCGGGCGGCCTCCGCAACCCCGTCGGCCTCCTTGGCGTCGCGAAAGGTCTTCGCGTCCTTCCACCTTTCATAGAAACTGCGGTCTTCCAAAACGGTCTGCGCCTTCTCGTAGGCGATTTCAAGAGGATCCTTTTCAGAGGCCTGCGAAAGCGCGGGCGCGAGAAGACAAATCGCAAGAAGCGGGAAAATCGGACGGATCATGGGTGGGAAAAATAGAAAATTCAGCGTGCGGGAGAGTCTAGCAAACCGTCCCGCACGCGACAAAAGTCTGGATGCCGAAGGTGGATGTCAGCCCGTGATTTCTTCGACGACCGCCGACATCGGCAGGCGGCTCTTCGGACGGCGGGCGTTCGAGTCGTTCGGATCGCGGTGACCCAGGGCGACCATCATCACGGTGCGCAGGTTCATCTCGTTAAAGCCGAGAATGCGGTCGGCCTCGTCGAATTCCGCCCCTTCGATCGCCGTCGTGTCGACGCCGATCAGCGCGGCCGTGTAAAGGAGAAAGCCGAGCGCGATGTAGGCCTGCGCCGTCGTCCACGCGCGAAACGCCTCGGGCGTGCCGTTGTTGCGGTCGGTGAAGCGGCGGCGACCCGCGTCGCGCACCGCTTCGGGCATGGCGGCGGGGAAGCGTCCGTCGGCCGTTTCCTGCTCGAGAACCGCACGGAGATGCTCCTCGGTCGGGGTCTTCGGGACGGCGAAGACGATGAGGTGCGAAGCGTTCTTCACGCGCTCCTGATTGAAGTCCATGACGGCGGGCATGAGGCGCGCGCGGGCTTCCGGAGTCTTCGCGACGAAGAACTTCGTGTACTGACCGTTCACCGAGGTGGGCGAGAGGCGAAGCGCTTCGAGAAGCACCGCGAGGTCTTCGTCCGAGACCGGACGGCTCGCGTCGTAGTGTTTCGTCGTATAGCGCGTGCGAAGGAGTTGGAGGACGTCTTCACGGTTCATGATGATGCTTCTCCTCAAGAAAACAGATTGAATTCATTTTAGCGGCGCCGTACGCTACACTCGCGCTTTTCCCACTCCCTGTTGCAATCCGATGCCTCTTTCCGACACGCTCACCGAACGCCTCGTCCGCCTGCCCGGCGCCCCTGAGAATACCGACCGTCCGCGCATCGTCATCGACACGAACGTGCTCCTCGACCTTCTCTTCTGGCACGACGCTTCGGCGGAACCGCTTCGTCGGGCGTTGGAAACGGGGACCGTCGCCGCGGTCTTCGACGACGAGGCGCTCAAGGAAGCGGGCGAAGTGCTCGGACGACCCCAATTTCTCGCGGGCGACGACGAAGCCGTCTTCGCGCTTCTCGAAGCCTGGAGCCGGAATGCGCAAAGGGTCCCCGAAGAGGCGGTGGCCGCCTCTGCGAAGACCCTTACGGTTCGTTGCCGCGATCCCTTGGATCAGAAGTTTCTCGTGCTCGCCAGGGCGGCGGGCGCCTCGTGGCTCGCGACGAAGGACAAGCTTCTCTTCAAGGCGGGAAAGAAGCTTCGGCGCTTCGGCGTCGAACCGATTCGCCCGACGGACTTCGCTCTCCTTCTCAGAGAACGCCCGAACGGTGGAGAAGCCCCCAGACCGTGACGCCCACCCAGAGGAGGAAGGCCGCGAAGACGAGAGCGATCCCGATCTGCATGAATCGGCGCATCGCTTACTCCTGCGCTTCCCGGGCGGTTTCGGAGAGCTTGTCGCCCGCCTTGCCGATCGCCGTGCTCACGTGGTCCGCCCCCTTCTTGAGGTCCTGACCGAGGCCTTCCATGGTCTGGCAGCCTGCGAGAAGAATGCCGGCGGGCACGATGATCAATTTGCGCATGTCCGGTTTTCCTATTGGTTGGTGTGAATGAAATGGGATCAGCCGAAAAGCGCCGTGAGGTGCGCCTTCCAGCGTTCGAGATCGGCTTCGATCCGTGGGTTCTTCAGGACGTCGTTTGCCATGAAGCTCGCAAGCGGCCGCATCCCGAGGAACTGCAGGGTTTTGTGCAGGGGCAGGAAGACGCCGTCGATGCCGCGCCCTTCGAAAAAGTCGCCCGGTTCGTCAAAGGCTTCCTTCGGTGCGTTCCAGGTCGAAGAGAGCAGATAGCGCTTCTCCGTAAGAAGACCTCCCGTACCGTAGTTCTTCGTCGGCTCCGTGCGCGTACGCCCGTCCCCGCGCGTAAACGAGCTGGTGGCCGCGCGTAAAGCCGCCGGTCGTAAAGACCTCGTCCTCGTAGCGCTTCAACTGCCAGGGCGGGCTCATCCACCAACCCGGCGTCTGAATGACGAGCACGTCCGCGGCGCGGATCTTTTCGTGCTCCTCTTCAACCTTCCAGTCGCCGCCCACTTCCGTCACGGCCACTTCGTGTCCGAAGGCCTCGAGCGTTTCCCTGGCGACCTTCGTGAAGAGATGGTTGAGCTCGCCCCCTTGGCCGTGAAAAGCACAGCCGGCGTCGAGAATCAGAAACTTCATGATTTTTCTTCTCCCGTCTTTTCCTGTGGAACTCCGATCCATCCCGATGCATCGTCCTCGGGACGATCGATTTCCGTCATTTTACGGGCCATCACGTTCTGACGGGTCCGCATCTTTCTGAGGCTTGCCTGCGCCTCGTCGAATTTCTTCGAAACGTGCTCGAACTGCTCGCAAAAGAGTCCGAATTCCGCCTTGACGTCCCCGAGGAGCCGCCAGATTTCGGCGGAACGCGCCTCGATCGCGAGCGTCACGAACCCCATCTGCAGACTGTTGAGAAGCGCCGCGAGCACCGTCGGGCCCGCGGGCGTGATGCGGCAGTCCTTCTGCAGGCGCTCGAACATCCCGTCGGTGCGGAGCACTTCCGCGTAGAGCGACTCGGACGGCAAAAAGAGGACGGCGAATTCCGTCGTCACGGGCGGGCGCACGTACTTCTCGCGAATCGACTTCGCCTGCGCGAGGACGGCCTTGGCAAGGGCTCTCTGGGCGGCGTCTTCGGCCGCGCGGTCGGACGCTTCGCGGGCGGCGAGGAGCCGCTCGAAGTCCTCCATCGGGAATTTCGCGTCGATCGGAAGCCAGCAGGGCTCGCCCTCGACGCGGCCGGGAAGCTTCACGGCGAAGTCCACCGCCTCGCGCGAGGCGGGATCAAGCCGCACTTGGGAGGCAAACTGCTCGGGCGCGAGGAGGTCCGAGAGAAGACGCGCGAGCTGCACTTCCCCGAAATTTCCTCGGGTCTTCACGTTCGTGAGCACCCCCTGAAGGTCCCGGACGCTCTGCGCCATCTGCCGCATTTCGCCCAGTCCCTTCTGTACGAGGCCGAGTTTGTCGTCGACCGTGCGAAAGCTCTCCGTCAAACGTTCCGAGAGCGTTCTGTCGAGTTTTTCCGCCACCGTCTCGCGGATCTTCTCGAGCTTTGCCTCGTTGCCGAGCGTGATTTTTTCGAGCGCTTCCGAAAGACGTCCCTCCATCTGCCGGCTCTGCGCGCCCTGTAGGTCGCTCAACTCCCGAAAACGGGCCTCGAGCTGCGCGAGCGTCGCTCGCACGGCGTCGGTCATGCCGTTCACCGCGACGAGCCCGGACTTCTGGGCTTCTCCCATGTGGTGAAAATACTGCGTGAGGGTCGCCACCTGACGCTGCTCCAGGGCGCGAACGGTTTCCCGCAGCCGCTCTTCGCGCGCGAGCACGGCGTCCGACACCTGGTCGGCCGCGATTTCCGCGTAGCGCCCCATGGAGAAACTGCGCACGAGAAGGACGATGAGAAGAAGTACGGCGAGGGCCGCAAGGCCCGTCAGGACCCAAAGAAGCGTGTCGGTCGTCACGATCAAACTTGAATTGGTTACTCGGCGCGGCCGCGACGGCGCAGGCCCCGGACGATGCGCGGATAGGCGTTGCGGAAGGTTTCGGCAATGCCTTCCTTAGCGTCATCGTCCTCTTCGAGGCCTTCCGTCTTGGGTTTCTTCGGCTTTTCCGCCGCGTCCGCGGCGGCGGCCGCCAGG
>ENA-ORSM01002549-ORSM01002549.1-human-gut-metagenome-genome-assembly--contig:-NODE-2549-length-12708-cov-14.720383_pt1 | contig 12708 bp, 5 predicted proteins | sample MGYA00241903_ERZ509170 | MGnify/ENA primary metagenome ERZ509170 (study PRJEB26280, sample SAMEA2338784) | human gut metagenome | biome: human gut; feature: human-associated habitat; material: faeces...
GACGGTATGTACAGCAGCTTCATCGACAACCTGATGAACATGAAGTACGGTGCCAGGGATGCGGCTGAGGACATTTCGGAATACTTCATGCGTGCGATGCTGAGCAACAAGATCGGCGAGCTGTACAGCGATAAGCTGAAGGGCTGGTGGGAGAAGTTCGGCAAGGCGATGGAGGACAACGATCTGACCGAAGCGGAACGGAACGCGCTGATGGATGAGTACATGCAGTATGTGGATGAAGCCCTTGCCCTGCGTGACAATCTGGCGGCGGCTACGGGCTATGACAAGACGCAGCAGGGTGGCGCGTCCCAGAGCGCGAAGGCCGGCGGCTTTACGGCTATGACGCAGGACCAGGGCACGAAGCTGGAGGGCATGTTCACCGGCGGTCTGCAACACTGGTCGAGCATCGATGACAAGATGGAGAGCGTCATCGACAGGATGAACACCGCCGAGGGGTATCTTGCCCGTATCGATGAACATACCGGTACGAGTGCGGGGCACCTGGGCGAAATAAAGGCCGAGATAAGGAAAATGATACGTGACGGACTAAAAGTGAAGTGATATGGCGGATATACTTGGCGGACTGGTGCTGGTGAACGGCACGGACATCTGGACGGAATACGGCGTGTTTCTGGTAGAAGACCGGCGCGGCGGCATGGAGAACCTGACGGCCATTCTGACCCCGAGCAAGGCGAAGAAGGACACTGCCGTGGACATACGGGAAGAGCACGGGGAAAAATACAGCGCCGTGCTTACCCCGAGGAACGAGGCACGCGACGTGACGTTGCACTTTGCCCTGTACGCCCGGACACAGTCGGGATGGATGAAGCGGTATTTCGCTTTCGTGAATTTCCTGAAGAAGGGCCGGGACGGATGGCTCGACATTTCTTTTCCCCAGCTTGAGCTGACCCTTCGTGTCAAATATGCGGACTGCACGAAGTTCACCCCGTTGACCTACCTGTGGAAAGAGGGTGTGCATGCCGGAAAATTCAAAGTGAAGTTCCGCGAGCCGGTACCGGTGATTTAACGACATTCAAATGCAGTTCAAACGATATTTAAAGGATTACGGACATGCTGACCATATATGACAGAAACGGCAATAAACGTGCGGACATCGCTCCGGATGACAGCTCCACCCAACAGAAGGAGGTTCAGGGAGAGAATGTCCTGTCCCTTTCCTTCACCCATTACGAACATATCGCCCTTGACGTGAACGACTATACGGATTATCTGGGCGAGCGGTACTGGCTGACGGAACGCTACACCCCCAAGCAGGTGAACGAGTGTGAATGGGACTATGACCTGAAGCTGTATGGTGTGGAGAGCTTGATCAAACGGTTCCTGGTGCTGGAAACGACAGACGGGGACACCAACCCTCTGTTTACACTGACGGCCACGCCCCGCGAGCATGTGGCGATGGTGGTGAAGGCTATCAATGACGGCATGGGCCACACTACCGACTGGAAGACGGGTACGGTGGAAGGTACGGAGCTGATCACGATAGACTACGAGGGGATGTACTGCGACGAAGCGCTGAAAGCCATCGCGGAAAAGGCAGGCGGCAAGGTGGAATGGTGGGTTGAGGGGCAGACTGTGAACGTGTGCCGCTGCGAACACGGGGAAGAAATCACCCTTGGCTATGGCAAGGGGCTGACCTCCCTGGAAAGAGATACGAGCAACACGGCCAAATTCTATACGCGCCTGTTCCCGGTAGGCTCGACCCGCAACATCGATGCGGAGAAATACGGCAGCCCGCGTCTGATGCTTCCCGGCGGCAGGAAGTACATCGAGCAGGGCGTGGAGGAATATGGCATCTATGACCATTACGAGCAGGATGCTTTCAGCGGCATCTTCCCCCGTCGGGTCGGTACGGTGAGCTCGGTTCGCAGCGAGGAGGTGGCAGACGATGAAGGAAACAAATTCACCGTCTATTATTTCCGGGACGGGGAACTGGACTTTGACCCCAACCTGTACGAGCTGGCGGGTGAGACAAAACGTGTGTCGTTCCAGACAGGCGACCTGGCCGGACTCGGGGAGAGTGACGACCACTATTTTGAGGTGAACTACGACAGCGCGGCACGTGAATTCGAACTGATCACCATCTGGCCCTACGATGACGACACCCAGCTGCCGGGCGGCAAGCTGGTGCCCCGAGCAGGCGACACCTATATCCTGTGGAATATCCGGATGCCGGATGAGTATTACCGGCTGGCCGAAGAGGAGTTTGCGGTTGCGGTGGACGAGTACAACCGGGACCACTGGCTGGACATTGCCGCCTACAAAGCCCCGACAGACCCGGTATACATCGAGGAGCACGGCATAGACCTGTTTGTGGGCAGACGGGTGAAGCTGGAGAGCCAGAAGTATTTCCCGGAAAAAGGCTACCGTCAGAGCCGTATCACCAAGATCAGCCGCAAGGTGAACGAACCCGGGCAGATGGACATCGAGATAAGCGATGCGCTGCAGGTGGGCAAGTTCGACAAGGTGACGGACAGCATCGGTGCGCTGAAAAGCTATACGAAATCAAAGACGGAAGGCGCTGCCCTTCCGGACATCATACGAAGCTGGGACAAGACGCTGCCCACGGACAACAACCTGTTTTCCGCCCGGCGCAGCCAGAAAGAGTTCCTGAGCAAGAACCAGCCGGACACAGCCAAAGAGTCCATCCGCTTCCTGAAGGGTGTGAGCTTTGGCGAGGCTGCTGGCGGCAAGCCCTGCGGCATCGTGGATGGTGAGGGCAATGCCGAATACTTGACTGCCGTGATCCGCGAACTGCTGCGCAGCACGGAGTTTGTGGACGGGCTGACCGGTGAGGGCTGGCAGCTGTGGATTGACCAGCTGACCGGACTGACAAACCTGACGGTGGACAAAGTGACTGCCCGGCAAAGCCTGGTGGCGCTGGAACTGCTGATCGAGAAGGTGCGCAGCGTGTGCGGCCAGCTGGTGGTGTCCGCTGCCAACGGCAAGATCAAGGACGTGGTGAAGCAGGGCGACAACTACCGCATCGTGTTTGAGCAGGAATCGGGCTTTGTGGCCCATGACCTGATGCGCTGTGCGGTTACGGGTGGTAAGAAACTAAAAGCATACTGGGTGGAGGTGGCTTCGGTGATAGCCGGCGGTGTGCTGGTCCCGGTAAGCGAGTTTGGCGGGGTGAAGCCGGAGGCAGGCGATGAGTGCGTGCTGATGGGCAACACCGAAAACCCGCTCCGGCAGAACCTTATATCCATTGCGGCCACGGAGGACGGGCAGCCCCGTATCGACATTCTGGACGGTGTGAAGGCCAAGAACTTCAACGGCTGCCTTCGTTGCCGGCTGGGTAAGCTGGACGGCATCAGGAGCAGCGCTTTCCCGGCAGACAAACAGCCGAAAGGAAACGGCCTGTATGCCGACAACGTGTGGCTGAAGGGTACGTTCGTGTTGATGACGGGCGAGGACATCCTGACGCGGTTTGAGATAACCGAGGGGAAAATCCATTCAGCCGTGGAAAGCTTGCGCAAGGAAATACGCGAAGAACAGAGTTATCTGGACAACAGCAGTTTTGCCGACGGCATGGACAAATGGAAGACGGGCAGCAAGGCTACGCTGTTCACCCTGGGCGGACGCTGGATCTGGGCGAACGGCGGTCCTTACGGTACGAAGCCGGACGGCCATGCCGAGATACGGACCGAAGGCAAGGTGCCTTATGCCTATATCCGGAACAGCTATATCATGCAGAAACTGGAGGACTTCCGGCTGGTACCGGAGTACCGGCAGACGAACAGCCAGGGCGAACGGGTGCCCGGCGTGGTGTATCTGTCGTTCAGCTACCGGGTTATCAAGGCCGGAAGGTTGAAAATAGAATTTGTGAACGCTGATAAGACCGGGTTTGAGAACTTCAACATGTTCGGCCATGAAGAGGACCTGCCCGTTGGCGGTGAGAAGATGTTCACGTTGGACGGACTTTGGAACGGCACTGGCGACTTCAAGCTGTCGTTTACGGGCGTGATTTACATTTCGCTGCTGGTGTTCAGCACCAACAAGGCGGACGCACTGGCCTATAAGTACCGTACACTGTTCGAACAGAGCGACCGGCTGGTAAAGATTTCAGCGGCGGTCTTCGACAAGGACGGTAATGCGCTGAAAGAGACCGGGCTTGTCATAAAGCCTGAAGGTTCCGGTCTGTATGCGCAGGACAATACAGGAAAGATTGCCCTTATCGGGGTGAGCGTGGAGGAAGAGGACGAGTACGGAAATACCGTGAGCAAAATCAAGCTGACAGCCGACCATATACAGCTGGAGGGACTGGTAACGGCCAACGGCAACTTCAAGATACTGGAAGACGGCAGCATTGAAACGACCAACGGTAAGTTTACCGGAGAGATAGACAGCAGCAAAGGGAAAATCGGCGGCTTTGAGATAGGGAACGGCCGTATCGGTTCTGTGGCCGACTCTCACGGGAGCGGTGGCGGTCTTGCCATTTATGATGATTTTTTCCGTGTCGGTGGCAGCAAAGGATATGTGATGTTCGGTGATGATGTGATACCGTCTTCTGCAGGAGGAGCTTTTACCGCTGTCGGTCGTATCGTGAACTCAGCCCCCAATATATACGGGAATTACGGCTTCGACCAAGCGAACTATGGATTGTTTATAGATGTTACCGGCGGTACGAAGAACTACGGTATCAGCAGCAATGCGGCATTACTTGCCCCGGCGTTTATCAATACGAAAGCCAAGCTGCTTACCTTCGGAAGTGGAAACTACACGGTGGATTTCTCACAACACAATATCATTTTGATGTATTACAATGAACCCAACTACAGTAAGGTAGAGGTTACGCTGCCGTCGGAAAGTTCTGTGGCATACAAGTTCGGCATGAGTTACTTGCCTACCGATTTTGCAGCCATTGTCACGTTCAGGGTCAGACCCGGTTCAAAGAATATCATACTAAAAGGTATCTATAACCACAATGAAGATTTGCAAAACTACGAGATGGCATCCGGGGACTCCGTAACGGTACTTATTACAAAAGCGGACGGATTCCGTTACCAGATATTGAATCATTCATCCTAAAAAACAGATATATATGAAAAAGTTAGATTTCAGGAATTTCAGCGTTCCCACCGGAATAACCCGTCAGACGAGGGAGGTTTTCGATGCACGTGAGCAGATAGCCGATTTGCTGTATACGCGTGTCAGTGGCATCAAGGCCCATCGGCTTGCGTTCAAGATTTTCGAGAGTACCGGCGAGACCGAGTTCAGCGATGAGGAAACCGGGATGATACACATGGCGGTGGAACGCTATTGTCTTCCCAATGTGATAGATGCCCTGAACGAAATCCTGGGCGGGTCAGAAACCGATAAAAACGAATGAGTATGGCAGAAATGACACAAGAAGAACTGGTTCAGGAAGTGCTGGACCGTGTACTCCAGAGTTCTACCGGCGTGGAGGACTTGGAGACCGTCACCTCGCTGAGCGGTGTGAAATCACTGCCCGGGGAGAAGGACGGCAAGATGGTGAACGTCCCCCTGGAACTGATAGGGAAGCCTGCGAGCGATGCCGCCGCCCGTGCCGAGGCTGCCGCCAAGAAAGCGGAAGGAGCCGTAGCCGGACTGGAGGAAAAGACCCAGGCCGCCACGGAAGCGGCCACCAAGGCCAACGAAGCGGCAGCCAAGGCAGAAAACGCCGCTGCCAAGGTGGAACAGACTACGGCAGCAGCCATCGGCGGGGCTACCGCACGCTTTTCCTCATGGATGGAAACAGGCAACGTTTTACCTGACAAGAGTACCAAACCGGGCGGCAGCGTAGTGTATGTAGCGGATGCCGGGAAGTTCGCCTACCACATGGACTCCACCCTGTACGGGGACTGGGATGTGGCGGGTGTGCCTCCTGCCGGCATATTCATGAATGCGGACCGGACAGCCATCCTGCCGGACAAGCTCTACCTGCTGGGTGATGCCGTATATACCGGAACAGGCGGCAGCCTGAGACTGCTGGCCTACCGGCATGAGGTGATGAGCGGGGAAGCTTACGAGGCGCTGCAGGACAAGGATGCGAATACGCTGTATCTGATTTATGAGGAGGATTGACGATGATAACCATAGGCGGTAAGGAAATAACGGCTGCGTATGTGGGGAAACGTGCCCTGTCGGCAGTCTATGCCGGGGCAAGACTGGTGTGGTCTGCGATAAGCAGCTGTTTCGGACTTGGATACTGGAAAGGCGACGAGCCGTGGAACGGATCGGACGCATGGAACGGTAGCAGTAAAACTGATAAATGAATGATTATTATAAAAGGACAGTATTATGGCAAAAAGGAAAATAAGCGGAATCATCAACGCGACTGAACATCCGATGAATCTTGAAACACCATGGAATCAGAAACAGCCGGACGGCACCTATCATGCCTATGCAGGCGATGACATCGAAGCGTTCCTGAAGAAGGAACTGTCAAACCGTACCCCTACCGAGGAACTGGTGAGCGACGAGACGAAACCTCCTACATCCGGAACGGTGTTCGATGCGATGGTGGGTACGGTGACGGACGTGGATGTGCAGGACAGCGAGGACGGCACCCAGTACGTGATGACCGTCAAGCAGAAGGACAACCAGGGCGGCGAGAGCTCGAAGGAAGTGCGCTTTTCCAAGTACACGGACGATGACAAGGTGGTGGTGAACATCGACCTGACGGACAGCGGCGGTGCGGGACTTCCCGCCTCGCAGTATCTGGCACTGGGCAGCGGCTTTGTGGTGAAATACTCCGTAGGTGTGGGCACTGCCGGTGGCGGTACGGTGGACGGCTACAGCGACCTGAAAGCCCGTGTAATCGTGAAACGCGGTTCGACCGTCATCAGTGAGTTCCGGGATGCGGAGTTTGTGGGCGTTACAGCCGGACAGAGCTATACCTTTGACGCTTCGCCCTACCTGAAGGATGCCACTGCCTATACCGTACAGGTGGAAGCGCAGGCAACTTACCAGGACGGCACGCTGATGAAGACGGCCACGGCCAAGGTGACCATGGTGGCCATGGAGCTGGAGACCACCTACTCGGCGGGCAACGGGCTGGCCGACGGGGGATATAAAAATGACGTGAACATCCCCTTTACTGCCAAGGGCACGAGCGGTGAGAAGAACATCTACTACCGCGTGAACGGCGGACAGGCCTTTACCCTCGGTCTTTCGGCCGGCAGCGGTGTGCAGCAGAAGAACGTGACCATCCCCCTGACACAGATGCAGGAGGGTACGAACGTGGTGGAAGCCTACGCGCAGCATGAGAACTCCGGTGTGGTGAGCCGGGTGCATTACATTACGCTGCTGAAGGCAGGCGGAGGTGTGACAGCGTATGTCGGCCTGATGTTCAGCCACCGGGCAGCGGGGTTCCAGCGTGACTGGAAACACCCGGTGCTGGAGGCAGAGCAGTTCACGGCATGGAACTTCACGTATGCCGGCTATGACCGCGATGCGTACACGGCCCGTGTGAAAGTGACCGACCGGGGCAGCGTGGTGAAGGAAGACCTGCTGCAACGCGGTGAGACCGGCAGCTACGGACGGACGAACGTGAACGTGGAACCGTTGGACTACCGTGTGTCATGCGGCGATGCCGTGCTTGAGGTGCAGGTGAACACCACATCGCACCCGGACATTGAAGCCACGCTGGCACCGGATGCCGTGTGTACGTTTGACGCCTTCGGGCGAAGCAACACGGAAAACAACCCGGCAAGCTGGGTGAGCGGTGACAAGCGTATGGAGTTCCGGGACGTGCTGTGGAGCGTGAACGAATATGGTGCCGGTAGCGGCTGGCACAAGGACCGCCTGCTGCTGGCCGGTGGTGCAGGTATGACCCTGACCGCTGACGGCGGTTACCGCCCCTTCAACGAGGCGGACAAGCCCGAGGGATTTGCCATCCGTGACGTGGGCATGACGCTGGAGATAGAATACAGCACGGCCAACGTGACGGATACGGATGCCGAGCTGATCACCTGCCTGGGGCAGCTGGACAACGGCAACCGGTACGGGCTGATTGTGACTCCGGAAGAGGCCAAGTTCCTGACCGGTGTGGTGACCGAGGCGATGGATGCCGGACAGATGCTGCGCTATGAAGACTCGGTGGGTACCAAGTTCCAGCCGGGTACGAATATCCGCATTACCTACGTGTTCTATCCGAACGTGCAGACCAACGAACAGCGCACGCTGATCGGTTTCTATGTGAACGGTGAAGAGTCGGCTGCTTCCAAGTGGCTCGACAAGGTGAATTTTGACATTCAGAGCCAGCTGGAATTTAAGTCGGCAGGTGCCGACCTGAACGTGAAGAGCGTGCGCATCTATAACAAGGCGCTGACCTCGGACGAGGTGCTGAACAACTACATCGTGGACCGCAACCACCTGGAGGATGCCGACGGGGAACCGGGCGTGCGCTCACTGGATGAGGACAACCGCGTGCTGAATGAAGGAGATACGGTGAGCATGGAGAAGCTGATGGGGCTGATGAAGAAGCGCCGGAACTCGATCCTGGTACTGATAGGCACGGGCAGCGTGGGCAGTGAGGTTCCGAGCGAGAGCGACACGCTGAACGTGGTGGATGCACTGGCCCAGCTGAACGACAAGAAGGCCAACAAACTGGTAAGGGAGGTCCGTTTCTATAACGGAGAGGACAGGACGCTTGACTTTATCCTTACCAACGTATATGTCCGTATTCAGGGTACTTCTTCCGTGAACTATGCCAGAAAGAACTTCCGTTTCTACTTCCAGAAGACGGCAAGCGGCTGGACGGTTACATTGAGCTACGGGGAGATTGACGGAAACGGCAGGCAGAAGAATCCGGTGGTAACTACCGGCAAAAAAAATCTCTTCAAGTTACGCAGGAACTCGGTAGGCGCGAAGCTGGCATGTTCCAAATGCGACTTCTCGGACTCGTCCATGACCACCAATACCGGAGGTGCGAAGCTTATCAATGACGGACTGAAAGAGATGGGGCTGCTTACGCCTGCCCAGCGTTACGCCAAAGACCATGGGCTGGAGGACGATTACCGTTCGGCCATCGACGGCCTGCCGTGCGACCTGTTCGTAGCGAAGAGTGCCGACGAAGACCTGACCTATTACGGCCAGTACAACATGAACAACGAGAAGAGCGACAGCTACCCCATCTTCGGGCAGGATGAGACCATCGGCGGCGAGAAATGGGGCGAGGGCGACACGCTGAACTACCTGGAAGCCGACGAGGAAGGACACAAGCAGTACCTGCCCGTCTGCTTCGAGACGCTGAACAACTCCAATCCGCTGTGCCTGTTCCACTGGTTGCCGAGTACCGAACCGGAGCATAAGGATTTCATGGACTACAACTTTGACGGAGGACTGGAATTTAATCATCCGAAAGATACCTTCTGGTCGGACGGAGGCGGTGACGCGGAGGAAGAACCGAACCTGAAAGACCACCTCGGTACCGGTGACAAGTACGACAAGATGTACAAGGCCACCGACCGCATGATGAGTTTCGTCTACCGGTGCGTAAAGGAAACGCCTGCGGGCAGGAACATGGTTTACAGCACGGAATCCCATTCGTTCGAGGGGGTGGACTATGAGGACGACGGCGACAAGTTCCCTACCGCCAAGTGGCAGAGCGATACGTTCAGGAAAGAGGCATCGAAGTATTTCGACCTTCCCCACCTGATTGCCTACTATCTGTACGTGCAGTTCAACCTCGGCGTGGACCAGCTTGCGAAGAACATGCTTATCCGCACATGGGACGGTGTGAAATGGTTGATTGACTATTATGACGGCGACTGCCAGCTCGGTTCTGACAACAAGTCGTTCCTGACTGGGAAGTATGACGACAACCGCCAGACGAAGCGCGACGGGGCTTATGTGATGCAGGGTCATAACTCGTGGCTGTGGAACCTCATCGTGGCCAATTGCTGGGACATGATTGTGGAGATTATGGTGAGCGGATGGAACGGGGGCGCAAGCTTCATGAGTGCTTTCAGTATCCAGAAAGCCATAGACCATTTCGATACCGAACAGATGAAGAAGTGGTGCTCGCGCCTCTATAACAAGTCCGGCATCTTCAAATACATCTATCCGTTCCTGAACGAAATGCCGGTGGGTGCGGACGGAGCCAAACAGACCTATCCGCAAATCTACGGTCTGAAGGGTTCGTTGAAAGCACACCGAAACTACTTCATCCAACGCCGGTATGACCTGAAGCAGGTGGAGTACGGCTATGTATCCACGCTGGGTGCCCAGTTCTACCAGAGTACGGCATCGCTGGACAAGGCCTACACGCTGAAACCGATGCAGTACCGTCTGACCATTCCGTACCGTGTGCAGCTTTCCACCAGCAACGGCGTGCAGGCCGACAGCGGCGTGGTGGATGCGGACGTGCTCCACTCGTTGCAGCTGACCCGTGCCTTCGGTGAAAATGACCCGTTGAAGATCATCGGTGCGGCGAAAGTCAAGGAACTGGTTTGGCATGAGGATGCGTTCGCAATCGGCTTCAACTTCGGTCTGCTGACCTCACTGGTAAAACTCGACATGAGCGTGGAGAAAGCCAGCGGTTACCGGAACGGCTCGTTCATGGCTTCGACGAACGGCATGCTGCTTCTGGAAGAAGTGAACATGCGGAACAACCGGCTGGCCCGGAACGGGGACAACGGCAATGTGGCTACTTTGGACTTGAGCTGGCAGGGCCGCCTGAAGAAACTGGACGTGAGGGGTACGGGGCTGACCCGTGTGAAACTGGCCACCGGTGCGCCCGTTGTGCAGTTATGCCTGCCGGACACGATTGAGGAACTGTTCCTGGAATATCTGACCAAGCTGTCCGACAGTGGCCTGATACTGGAAGGCATCAATAATGTGCGGGGCTACCGCTACACCAACTGCCCCGGCATCGACGGGTTCGCTATGCTGGAACGCCTTCACCAGGCCAGACTGAACGGCAGCGGCAAGCTGGAACGCTTCGTGCTGGAGATAGACCGGGAAGACGACGGAACCCTGCTGAAGAAGTATTACGACTACGGAACGTATACGCAGACGGGTGCCGTGGATGACCGGCATTCGGGACTGAGGGGCAAGCTGACCCTGACGAAGTATCTGGCTGATGAGGAACTGGAGAAGTATGCCGCCCGTTATCCGGAACTGACCATCAAGCAGCCGCCCTATACGATGATTGAGTTTGACGACAGTGTGGCCGACGATGCCAATGTTTCGAACCTGGACAACAAGACGGGGTACAAATTCGGCAATACGTACAAAATGAGCGGGCATGTGAATGCCATCCTGTCCAAGCGCCACCGCGTATTGGCCAAGGTGACCAGGATGCCCACGAGCCGGAAGGTGGAGATAGCCGGGCAGCAGGTGGAAGTGAACAACCCGGACGGGGAGATGACCTATTTCCCCCTGCATGACGAAAGCTCGAACTTCTATGCCGATGCGGAGGATATGAACGATTGCACGGTGGCGAAGCTGGACGGCAGCGAGGGAGACTGGATGATGTATGAGCCGTTTTACTGGAGCAAAGGCATCAACGATTATTTGAACAACAAGAAGTACGCCTGCTACAGCAGTTATCCGGAGGACGAAATGCCCCCGATTCCGGACGCGACGGTACTGACACTGGATGCCATCAAGGAGATACAGGGCGGCTGGCTGGGTGAACGCAAGATTATGAGCGGCAAGCCCACGCTGATGGAATCCTATACGACGGACAAGGCTTATTCCGTGTGCAAAGTGGACGTGTCGGGTTACAGACGTGTCCGCTTCCCGAGCGTTCCAGGAACAGGGCTTATCGGCAGTGTGTTTGCTGATGCGGAGGGAAACATCCTGAAGAGTATTGTGGTGCCGACCATCGGCTTGAAATTTGAAGCCGGCATGTATCTGATAGCAGACGTTCCGGAACGTGCTACAGCCCTGCATTTCTCCATTCTGAACACGGCAGAGTTTGACTGCGTGGTGCTGAGCAACAGCGACAAGATAGAGGACATGGAACCGGATTGGGTGGCCAATGAGGAACATCTGTGTGCCGTTGTGGGCAGTTCTGTAGTGGGCAGCAAGTTGCGTGCCTGCATAACCGGAGCTTCGACCACGGCAAGCATGACATGGACGGACTTCCACTATTACAGCCAGCAGCGTGGCATGCAGCAGATAGATGCCCTGATGCACAGCCGCATCGCGAACCTGAGCTATGCAAAGTACGGGCGTAGGGACATGCAGGAACAATGCGGTGCCGGTCAGCATAACAATAACCGGACAACGGGTGGAACGGCCGACCATGGAATGACAGATACCATCGGCTATGACGAAGCGTATGTCATCAACAACAAAATCACGAATTCGCTGATTGACGGCTTGGTGCATCAGTATGCCTGGTATAAGAGCCGGGACGAATACGGACAGGCGACCGTGGTGCAGGTGAACAATATCTGCTGCCTGGGCTACGAGGACATCTACGGCAACAAGTATGACATGATGGACGGCGTGGATCTGCCGAATGACAGCGGCAACCAGGGCAAATGGCGCATTTGGATGCCTGACGGCAGTATCCGTATGGTACAGGGCAAGAAGGACAGCGGTCAGTGGATTACAGGCGTGGCGCACGGCAAGTATATGGACATGGTTCCGGTAGGTAATTTGAACGGATCATCTTCCACCTACTATACCGACATGTACTGGATAAGCACCGCTACAGTCCGTGTGGTCTATCGCGGGTACAACAATGCGAATGCGAATGGCGGTGTGTCG
>ENA-ORSM01002551-ORSM01002551.1-human-gut-metagenome-genome-assembly--contig:-NODE-2551-length-12702-cov-6.634301_pt1 | contig 12702 bp, 10 predicted proteins | sample MGYA00241903_ERZ509170 | MGnify/ENA primary metagenome ERZ509170 (study PRJEB26280, sample SAMEA2338784) | human gut metagenome | biome: human gut; feature: human-associated habitat; material: faeces...
TTGGCCGGGTCGAATTTCTCCTTTGCGCCCACTACCTGCCAGCCCATGCGGCGGTGGTCAAGAAGTTCAACGAGACCCAGAGCCTCATCACCGTCGAGGCCCAGTACATCGGCGCTTACAAGGACATCAACGAGGCTCTGGTGGCTGCCCACGCGGCCGGAACCGGCCTGCCCGCGATCGCCGTCGCCAACACCGACTACGTTGCTTCCTACGGCGACAGCGGCCTGTTTGAGAACCTGGACCCCTACATCGAGGGCACCGGTTATGACACCGATGACTTCTCCGCTGGTCTGCTGCTGAGCTCCCAGTTCGAGGGCAAGCAGGTGGCTCTGCCGTTCCTGCACTCCACCCAGGTCATCTACTACAACAAGACCATGGCCGACGCCAACGGCTGGACCATCCCCGAAAAGATCGAGGACTTTACCCCGTTCCTGGCCGAGGTCCACAAGACCGCCGGTGTGTACGGCACCGTGGTTCCGGGCTGGGACCAGTGGTATTTCGAGACCCTGTACCTCAATGAGGGCGTGCAGATCATCACCGATGACAACACCTGCGACCTGGGCAGCGACACCGCTCTGGGCGTGACCAGCATGATCAAGGACTGGTGCGACGCAGGCGATGCCTATTTTGCAACCGGCACCGATGCTTCCGCTGCCATGCGTCAGAACTTCTACGATCAGAAGACGTTCTCCGTGATGCACACCTCTTCCCTGTATAACAACTACGTCAGCAAGTGCCCGGACTTCGAGGTCGGCATGGCATGGTATCCCGCCGCTTCTACCGGCGATAAGAATTCTGAGGTCGGCGGCTGCGTGCTGGGCATCCCCTCCAAGAACGACCAGGCCACCAAGAACGCTGCATGGCAGTTCCTGCAGTTCCTCTGCGGCAAGGAAGTCAACATGGAGTGGGCCGAGGGCACCGGCTACCTGCCCACCCGTAACTCCGTGCTGGAGACCGATGAGGGCAAGCAGTTCCTGGAGAAGAAGCCTGCATTCCAGTGCATCTTTGATAACCTGAACCTCATCAACCCGCGTATCCAGAACAGCGCCTGGAGCGAGCTGGCCACTACCTGGAAGAACTACATGGAAGTCATCATGAACCAGGACGGCGACGTGAACTCCAACTCCGAGGATATGGTCACGGAGATCGACGAGATCCTGGCGGACCACGCTTGATAAATAAGTATTCGACACCTCCTGAAAGGACGTGAGATCATGAAACAAGCCGCTGTGGGCGCAGCTTCTGCCACACAGGCCGTGAAAGCCGACAAGAAGCCGTTCTTTTCCCAGCGCACCCTTTCCCATTTTATTGATTTCCTCTTCGTTCTGCCTGCTCTGATCCTGTTGGGCGTGTTTACTTACTACCCCATCGTGAAGCTGGTGCAGATCAGTTTTACCGATTGGAACCTGCTGAATGACACCTGGAAATATGTCGGCCTGAAAAACTGGCAGTGGCTGTTCGCAGGCAGCGGTGCCAAATACCTGTGGAACTCCCTCAAGGTCACGTTCCTCTACTCGATGGGCGAGATCCTCGTCACCATGGTGGGCGGCATGCTGCTGGCACTGCTGTTCAACCGGATGACCCGCTCGTTCGGCCTGATGCGTGCCTTTGTGTTCGTGCCCAAGTATGTGGCCATGTCCTCTGCGGCAGTGGTCTTCCTGTGGATCCTGAACACCGATTCCGGCGTTCTCAACTACCTGCTGCAGTGCATCGGGCTGCCGGCGGTGGACTGGCTCAACCAGCAGTCCACGGCGCTGCCCTCGGTGTTGATGCTGACCGGCTGGCGTGTCATCGGCTACGGCATGATGATCTACCTCTCGGCCATGATGGGTATTTCGCAGGAGTATTACGAGGCGGCTTCTCTGGATGGCGCAAACGGCGTCCAGAAGTTCTTCCGCATCACGCTGCCCCTGCTGTCTCCCACCACGCTGTTCCTGCTGGTCACCACGTTCCTGTCTTCCATGAAAGTTTTCCAGTCGGTGGATATCCTGACGTCCGGCGGCCCCGCCCGTTCGACGGAAGTGTTCGTCTACCTCATCTACCGCTACGCCATGGTGGACTTCCGGATGGATCGCGCGGCCACCGCAGCCGTCATGTTCTTCCTCATCCTGCTGGTCATCACCGTGCTGACCATGAAAGTGTCCGACCGCTCGGTCACTTACGACTCGTAATGCTTTGAAAGGAGAATGCAGACATGGCTACGCAGAATACAGCTATGGACAACGCGGCTCTGATCAAAGAGGTCAACGAGGCGCACAAGCACAAAAAATATTCCGTGGGCTACCATGCACAGACCGTTGTGGCTGTCATCGTTACCCTGATCATGCTCTTCCCGCTGTACTGGATGATCGCAACGTCGTTCAAGTCCGCCGAGGAAGTGCAGCTGGTCATCCCCACGCTCTTCCCGCATGAGTTCCACCCCGAAAACTATCTCAACGTGCTCCAGAAAGCCAACTTCATGAAATACTACTGGAACACCATCGTCATGACGGCGGGCATCCTGCTGCTGCAGGTGGGCACCGGCGTCCTGGCAGCGTATGGTTTCGCGGTGGGCCGCTTCAAGGGCCGCAACGCCCTGTTCTATGTGGTGCTGGGCGCGTTGATGATCCCCCTGCAGGTCACGTTCATCCCCATCTACATCATGTGTGCCAACTGGAACCTGTGCGATACGTTCCTGGGCCTGATTTTGCCGGAAGCGGTTTCCGCTTACTACATCTTCATGCTGCGGAACACGTTCATGTCCATTGACCAGAGCTACATCGACGCAGGCCGCATTGATGGCCTGAGCCGTCTGGGTACCATCTGGTATGTGCTGGTCCCCATGAGCAAGGCCACCATCTTCACCGTGACGCTGGTCACCTTTACCAACGGCTGGAACGCTTACTTCTGGCCCAAGATCATTGCCAAGAACGAAGTCCGCCGCGTGCTGACCGTCGGCTTGGCACAGCTCAAAAACACCTTTGCCGGCCAGGCAGTTTCCAACTATCACGAGATCATGGCGGGCGCCGTGCTGGCCATCATCCCCGTGGTCATCCTGTTCCTCATTTTCCAGAAATATATGATGACGGGTTACTCCAAGGCCGCAATGAAGTAAATTCCTCCACACAACCGGAAAAGGGCAGCCCACGTCGGCTGCCCTTTTGCCGTTCTGGCACAAAGCAATCAAGGAGGCACATGCCATGTTCTCGTACATTGCCCCGGGCGCGAAGCAGTACCGCGCCAACCTGCACTCCCACACCAACCTTTCGGACGGCGCTCTGACGCCGGAACAGATGGTACAAGCCTATCAGGAAAAAGGCTACTCCATCCTGGCTATCACGGACCACGAGGCTCCCTATGACCACACGGCCCTTTCCACAGACGATTTCCTCATGCTGACGGGCTATGAGGCCTATATCCGCCCCTCGCCCACCTGCGAGTTTGACCTGTTCAAGCCGGAAATTCACCTCAACCTGCTGGCAAAGGATCCGCACAACACCGCCATCATCGGCTGGGACCCCAATTTCTGCAAGTATATGCCGCTGGAAGTGGCCGAGCATCAGCGGGAGCACAAGGGCGACCTTGGCCCCCGGAAATACAGCCGGGAATATATCCAGCGTTTTATTGATACGGCCCGGGCCAGCGGATATCTCGTCACCTACAACCACCCCTGCTGGTCCATGGAGGCCGAGGAAGACACCCTGAGCTATGACGGCTGCTTCAGCCTGGAGGTGTTCAACACCGGCTCGGAGAAGATCAGCGGCTACGAGTGCAACATGGCCCTGTACGATAAGTTCCTCCGCAAGGGCAAATTCCTCTATGTCCATGGCGCGGACGACAACCACAACAAGGCACCGTTCGGGGACCTGATGTGCGATTCGTTCGGCTCCTGGACCCAGATCCTGGCCGAGGAGCTGACCTACCCGGCGGTCATTCGGGCGCTGGAAGAGGGCCGCTTTTATGCCACCACCGGCCCCGAGATCACCGAGCTGACGTTTGACGGCAGCCATGTGCGGATCGGCTGCAGCCCGGCCCAGCGGATCGTCGTCCACGGCAGCCCCAAGCTGGGCAAGAGCTTTTACAACCCGGACGGCAGCCCCATCACCCACGCGGAGCTGGACCTGCCGCCCATTGGCGAGTACGTCTATTTCTCGGTCTACACGGCCGATGGAAAAGCCGCCCATACCCGGGCGTTCCGGCGGGCAGAGTTTGCGGAATAGCCCGGAAAAGATCATACAAAACAGAATAAACACGAACAAAACAACAAAACGGAAAGGATGAAAGCGATGTCCTGTTTCAAAAAAGGGTTATCCCTCTCTGCTGCCCTGCTGGCAGGGGCCCTGCTCCTGACGGCCTGCGGCGGTGCTCCGGCATCCTCGGCTTCTTCCGTGCCTGCATCGTCTGTGGCTTCCTCGGAGGCGGCAGAGCAGCCGGAAGAGCCTGCCATGAAGTACACCCAGACCCCCACCGTGCCCACGGAGACCTACAAAGAGGAAGCGGATTTTGCGGATTTCCTGAGCAAGGCGGAGCCGGGGCTGGTCATTCCGGGCCTTGCGGAAAACCTCATCCCCCAGGGCATGGACCAGTGCGATGAAACAGGCATCCTGTACATCTCCGGCTATTACACCACCGACGGAAAATCCTCGGCCATTCTGGCCGTGGACACCGCCACCGGGGAGCTGACGGCGGAGTATATCCTGCTCAATGCAGGCGGCACCCCCTTTGACGGCCATGTGGGCGGCGTGGCTGTCAGTGAAGACACCCTCTACGTCTCGGGCCAGAAGCAAAACGGCCTGTACACCATCTGCGCGATTCCCCTCAAAGACCTGCCCGCCGAGGGCAGCCACGAGGTGAAGCTGGAGCAGACCATCCCGGTGCCGGTCTCGCCCTCGTTCCTGAGTGATTCCCACGGCTATTTGTGGGTGGGAAACTTCTACCACCCGGGCGCGGATTACCCCCTCTCGGACGGCATGAAGTACACCACGGCCAGCGCCGACGGCGAGGACTACGGCTGCTACATCATGGGCTATGACCTCAGCAAGGGGAGCCTTTCCGTGGCGGATGGCGACGATTACGCTCAGCCGGATGTGGTACTGGTCGGCCCCAACAAAATTCAGGGTGTCGTGGTCGGGGAGGACGATACCGTCACCCTGAGCCAGTCCTATGGCCGGAAGAACAACGCCAGCCTGCTCCGCTACTCGCTGGCACTGGGAGAGACGCTGGACACCATGCTGACCGTGCAGGGCAGGGATGTGCCGGGTTACATTCTGGACAGCAAGCGCCTCAAAGAGAGCGTGACCGCCATGCCCATGACCGAGGCACTGGCCGACGCCAAGGACAGCGGCATCTATGTGCTGTTTGAGTCCGGTGCCATCCACTACGCCAACGGCACGTTCCGCACCGACCATGTGTGGAAGATCAAATTCTGATACCGGATGCAAAACACCTCTGCGCCCCGTGTGCAGGGGTGTTTTTCTGTCTGCGGGATTGATAAAATCCCACCGGTGCGGTATACTGAAACAGATTCTACGGAAAGGGGGCGGCGGAAATGTCCATCGGGCCAAGCAGGCCGCTGGTGCTGGAAAAACCGGCCAAGATCGATATCCCGCAGGCGGCGCGCTACTTTGGAGCCCGGGGGGAGCCGGACACGGCCACTCGGACACTGCTGGAAAAATGCGCGGTGCCCATTCTGGCAGCTGCCACGCCCCGGGCCGTCTGGCTGGAAGCCGATGTGGACAGCCTGCTGGAAGCAGGGATCCTGCAGGGCGGGGATGTGATGAAGCATCTGGAGGGCTGCCCGCAGGCACTGATGCTGGCAGTTACTCTGGGCCCCGGCGTGGATGCACAGATCCGCCGGGCCGGGGTGGGGGATATTGCCGCCTCCGTGGCGTCGGACGCGCTGGGTTCCGCCCTGGCGGAGCAGGCGGCGGATGCCGCCGAAGCCGAGCTGCGGCAGTGGGCCGCGCGGGAGGAAAAGTACCTCACGGGCCGCTTCTCGCCGGGCTACGGCGATTGGCCCATCACGGTGCAGCCGAAAGTAGCGGCAGTGCTGGACACCGCCCGGCGGGCGGGCATCTGTGTGCTGAACACCAACCTGATGACCCCCCGCAAGAGCGTGACGGCCATTCTGGGCCTCAGTGACCACCCGGTCAAGGGACATTTAGCGGGCTGCGGGCATTGTGTGCTCCGTACCCGGTGCGAATATCGAAAGAGAGGGAAGACCTGTGCAAGCGAGTGAACTGTTCAACCAGCCCAATACCATCCTGCTGGATGGCGGTATGGGCACCATGCTGCAGGCAGCCGGGATGAAGCTGGGGACCCGGCCGGAAGATTTGAACCTTGAAAACCCGGAGCTCATCCGGAGCATCCATGCAAAATACGCGGCCGCTGGCAGCCGCATCGTCAACGCCAATACCTTTGGCGCTTCGCCCCACAAGCTGGCCGACAGCAAGTACACGCTGGAAGAGGTCATCACGGCGGGCATTGCCAACTGTAAGCAGGCCGTGGCTCCGTATGGCGCACTGGTCACGCTGGATGTGGGCCCGCTGGGCGAGCTGCTGGAACCCAGCGGGACGCTGGCCTTTGAGGACGCCGTGGCCGAGTATGGCCGTATCGTCCGGGCCGGTGTGGCCGCCGGGGCGGACATCCTCTATTTTGAGACGTTCACCGACCTGTATGAAATGAAAGCGGCTCTGCTGGCCGCCAGGGAGAACAGCACCCTGCCCATCATGGCCAGCATGAGCTTTGAGGCCAATGGCCGCACCTTTACGGGCTGCACGGTGGAGAGCTTTGCGGCCACGGCCCGGGGCCTGGGGGCCAACGCCGTGGGCATCAACTGCTCGCTGGGACCCAAAGAGATCTTCCCCATGGCCAAGCGGCTGGCGGAGGCCGTGCCCGGAGATTTCCCGGTCTTCGTCAAGCCCAACGCGGGCCTGCCTCGGGCCGACGGCAGCGGTTACGACATCACCCCGCAGCTTTACGCGATGCAGATGAAGCCCTACCGGGAGCTGCACCTGTTTGCGGCGGGCGGCTGCTGCGGCACCACGCCGGAGTTCATCCAGATGCTCAACGGCGTGTTTGCCGATTGCAAGCCGGGCCGCCCGGAGCACCCGATGCTCTCGGTCATCTGCAGCCCGGTGGACTGCGTGAATGTGGACGGCATCACCGTGGTGGGCGAGCGGATCAACCCCACAGGCAAAAAGCGGTTCCAGCAGGCCCTGCGGGACGGCGACATGAACTATATCCTTGAGCAGGCGGTCAGCCAGGCCGAGGCCGGAGCACAGATCCTGGACGTCAACGTGGGTGCCCCCGGCGTGGATGAGCCCGCCCTGATGGAGCAGGTGGTCAAGGCCCTGCAGAGCGTGGTCAGCTTGCCCCTGCAGCTGGATTCTTCCCACGCCGAAGCGCTGGAGCGGGGCCTGCGGGTCTACAACGGCAAGCCCATCGTCAACTCGGTCAACGGCGAGCCGGAGGTGCTGGAAAAAGTTCTGCCCCTGTGCAAAAAGTACGGTGCCGCCGTGGTAGGCCTCGCCATTGATGAGCGGGGCATCCAACCCAAGGCGGAAGACCGTGTGGCCATTGCCCGCCGCATCAAAAAAGCGGCGCTGGAAGCGGGCATCCCGCAGGAGGATATTTACATTGACTGCCTGACCCTGACCGCCAGCGCTCAGCAGGAGGATGTGCTTGCCACGGTGCAGGCTCTCCACACCTGTAAGACGGAGCTGGGGGTACGGACGATTCTGGGCGTGTCCAACATCAGCTTCGGCCTGCCCTGCCGCCCGTACCTGAACACCACGTTCCTCACCATGGCCATGTATGCAGGCCTCGATCTTGCCATCATGAACCCCTCCAGCGAGGAGATGATGGCGGCGGTCTATGCCTACAACGTCCTCACCAACCGGGACAAGCAGAGCGGCAGATACATTGCCCGCTATGCCGATCAAGTGCCCGCCTCGGCGGCGCTGGCCAAGGCCATGCAGGACAAAGCTGCCAGCGGTGTCCCTGCCGCCGCGGAGGCAGCGGGCCCGGCGGTGTCCGGTCCCTATGCCCCCCTGATGAAAGCGGTGGAGCAGGGCCTGAAAGGGGAAGCTGCTGCCTGCACCAAGGCCCTGCTGGCCGAGAAAGAGCCGCTGGAGCTGGTGGATGAGGCCCTCATCCCGGCACTGGACATCGTGGGGGCCAAGTACGAGAAAGGGAAGCTCTTCCTGCCGCAGTTGCTGCAGGCCGCCAGCGCGGCCCAGAGCGCTTTTGACGAGATCAAGACCGCCATTGCCCAGCGGGGCGGCGCCGGGGCCAGCAAAGGCCGCATCGTGCTGGCCACCGTCAAGGGCGATGTCCACGATATCGGCAAGAACATTGTCAAGGTCATCCTTGAAAACTATGGCTTTGAGGTCATCGACCTGGGCCGCGATGTTCCCGTGGAGACCGTAGTGGAGACTGTCCGGGAAAAGGACGTCCACCTTGTGGGCCTCTCCGCCCTGATGACCACAACCCTTAAGAGCATGGAGGAGACCATTGCGGCCCTCCACGCCGCCAAGCTGGATTGCAAGGTGATGGTGGGCGGTGCCGTGCTGACCCCCGAGTACGCCGAGAAGATCGGTGCGGACTGGTACGCCAAGGACGCCAAGCAGAGTGCGGATATTGCAAAAGAGTTTTTTGGGGCGTGATTTCAATTTAAAATAAAAAACAACAGCCGCTCCGGGCAAAGCATAAACCGGAGCGGCTGTTGTTTTAGAAGGTAAATGAATTAGGAGAACAGGGAACGACAACTTGAAAGAGGATCAAATCGTCGGTCAAGCAAAGAAAGAGATGATCAGTGCCACGAGGAAGGCCACCAGAACCAGCGGCAGGCTTGCGTTTGCCACGGCGTTGCCGATGACATCGCCCAGACCGGAGTTCTGCAGCATGTAGCGCAGCACGCCGCAGAAGATGCCGATGAGGATGACCCAGCCAAGGTCAACGCCCAGCATGGTAGCCACCAGTACGGGGCCCGGCGTGGGAGGGATGAACGCGTGGCCGACCGCCAGACTGGCCAGCAGGGGAATGACGTAGTACAGCACAGAGCGCTTGGTGCGCTTTGCCAGAGAGAAAGCCAGCGGGATGAGGATGATCAGACCGGCGTCAAAGAACACCGGCATAGCCACGACAAGACCCGTGATGCCCAGTGCCCATGCGGCTTTTTCATCGCCGAAATTCCGCACCATTGGTTCCTCTGCAAGCCTGCGCTGGGCGGGCGGAAACCATCAACAGCTATGCCCATCCGCGCATCCTTCTGCCGCAGAACAGGTGCTTGCCGGAGCCTTTCGCAGCCCCTTTTCCGCATCAGCCGGAACCAAGGTGTAACACACTAGACTTTGCAAGCAAAGTCGTGTGCCAAAGGGCGCTGCGCCCCTTTGGAAACCCATGCAGATTATGTAAGGTAGAGATTGCTTTTTATAAATTTCATTACATGTGCTTTATCGACTGGTATAGTATACGGCCATTCCAATAATCGCACTTGGTTTTCAACACAAATTTTGCGTTTTCTTTGGTCGAGTTCTTGTCGTTTCTTTAATCCGTCTTCTCCTCCAAAAAAGTCAACGGCTTCGTAATGTTGCCGTCCTTGATACTCAATTGCAGTTTTAATGGACGGAATATAGATATCAAGACCTTGTTGGCCGAGCCAAACAGGATGAAACTGGTATATTGAATCAGGATAAAATGATTGAATGAAATTATAGAGCTTTTGCTCGTTAATCCATCGAGTTTTGAAAAATCCACTATCAATCATGGCTTTTGTTAGTGATTCCCGACCATTTCTCAGTTGATCTCGTGAATACTTGGCGACATGATTTCTTTGTGTATCATATATTCCATTTAGCAATGGTAGCAAATCGTCAACTATTGCCTTTAGGATTCTACCAAAAGACTCTTCACCCATAGAATCGGCCCAATACGATATTTTTTCAATTCTTTTTTTATCAGCACCTGGCTCATAAAACAACGGATACATTCCGGCTATTGGAGAATACTTTTCAGAAACCATGTCCCATTTCAGATATCTAAAATAATGGCTTAGCCCAACTCCACCAAGCACAATTTCATTTGATGAGGTATCGTCTTTTGTTGTATAAATACATTGTTGCTGAATTTCAAAAAGGGCCGTATCCCATTTGGATTTAGAAAAGCAACAAAGTGTAAATGAAGAATCATCGAAAGGAAAAAACGAATTAAAACGAAACCACACAGAGCAGTTTTGTGCAATGAATTGCATGATGGCAGACTTTTTCCCTCCAACATCTGGAGCAATTGAAAATATCTCATATTTCTTCAAACATAAGGAAAAGATGTCTTTTATAACAGAAATATTATGAATACCATCATTTACATTTTTTATTGGTGAGATTATATCAGTTATTTTCTCGCTGACTTCTGGAACGGCTGAAAGAGTGTTTTGTGTGCTAGGTTGAAGTTTACTCCAGTCGATGCTGATATCTACATACTTAGGCATATAGATATTTGGTGTATAATAATCAACATTAAACGATTCATTATATTTTCTCCAATTGTCGCACGCCTCCATTGCCCATGTTTGATATGCTACAATTCGTTCGTCTGATGCCCGATCTGGATAATATTTAAGGATAAAATCAATTGTCGGCGAAAAATGTTCAATAAAGAAATCCAACCTAAAACCGTATGATGATGCTCTAAGCCGGCTATATTGATTAGCAAGGCATTCTTTCCGCTTCTGTGATATCCGAAGCATTTTATCGGTGGTATTCTTTTCAATTAAACTCAAATAATGATTTAATATTTTTGGCGTCGAAAAATCAATAAGAAGTTTTAGAAACTTTTCTGAAATTTCACGAGACTCGCAAAACAATAACTTCTCAAGTTCGGGATTTTTTTTGAATAAATCAAGTGCGTTCTCAAAGCCGAATTTATTAAGATAATTATCTAGTGCAATATATGTAAAGTCTTGCGAGCGATTTTCAAATCGATAATTTATTATGACATCTTTCCATAATGGAACACCAGCATTCATGCCTATTTCCATAATTTGGAACAAAAGATTCATGTAATTGCTATGACCTCCAAGGTCATTCGTGTTATATCGGGAGTTTTCAGCTTCTTTTATCAATTGTTCTAATGATGCCATAGTAGTCCTTCCCATTATAAGTTACACTTCAACATAAGGAATATCCGAAGCGTTGACCTTGCTGACCAAGGCATTGAAACCATTTTTTTCAAGAAAATATTTTACGCTTTCAATTGTTTTTTGTTGTCTTAACCCTGGACCTACAATAATTTCTCGAATAGGAAAACTTTTTAGGGGACGACAATTACAATCTAGTATTTTTAATTTTATATAGGGCAAAATAACGCCCCCTCGCTCACGGTAATGTATTTTGTAGGGATTTTCAGAAAGATAGTGAAAACTATCAGATATGATTCTACATTCATTTTCGCCAATAAATCCTGGATGCTTGAAAAAGGGAATAAAGTAAAAAATCAAGTCGGACAAACTCTGAAGTGCACCAATCAGCGCAATTTGGGAACCATTCATAATTTGGCGATTGTATTCTTGCAAGACAGAATCAATAATAGCATTGACCAAAGTTTTCTTTTCATCGTCACTATAACAGACTGAAATAGGCATAAAAAGCATCTCGTGATCATCTGGCACAATGTATTCTGGATTTTTACATTTCGCTAGCAGCGACTCATAAATTTCTGTTGGGAGCAATCGAATATTACCACCAAAGTCAGAAAAATCAAACCCTATTGCTATTCCACTTCTTTTTCCATAGCCTCTCCACAATTCCAGAGAGTTGCGACTGTAGGAAAAACTAAGAGAGAAAACATCCCTGCTAGAAATTGAAGAAAATCCACAAGAGTATTCATTGTCCAATGATTTAAGAATTTCTGTCAAAAGGGCTTTTTCTTGAGTTGTTCCATTAGTTATACGACAAGACAACTCATCTTGAAACATTTTTTTGCCATGAAGATATTCGGATGTATCGTTCATGAACGAAATATGAGAAGCCCAAAGCTCTTGATTTTGCATAATACTTATAAAGCCATTCAAATCGGTATAGTGATAAAAATCCGATGGTTTTATAAGACCATATTGTATGATAAATGGACTTCGATTAAATATTGGGCCGGAAAAATCTATAGAAAGAGCATCACTTGCATTACTAATCATATTTAAACCTCAATAATTTAAATTCCTTCACAAAAGAGTTTGACAAGTGCAAATATTATACTTATGATAACTGAGTTATACAGTTAAATCAATGCTAAAATGATATTTGTTGCTAAATCACAATTTTCAATTGCTTTATTGTGCAATCTGGAGATTTATCTTTGGGCATGGAATCACTCTTGACTTGCAACGCAAAATGCGTTACAATATATTTGAGGTGATAACCATGGAAAAAACAATGACGCTCAATCTTCGTGTGAACCCTACCGTCAAGCAGCAAGCCGAAGATGTGCTGAAGCAGCTCGGCATCCCAATGGCGACGGCCATTGATATGTACCTGCGCCAGATTACCATGACTGGCGGCATTCCTTTCTCGCTATCCCTGCCGAAAGCTCCTGCGGCTCTGAACGCTGACACCATGACCGATGACCAGCTTCACGCCGCCTTGCAGGTGGGCATTAAGGAAATCCAGAACGGAGATACCGTGGATGCCGCAAGCGCATTCGCACAGTTCAGGGAACAGCACAGATGAA
>ENA-ORSM01002552-ORSM01002552.1-human-gut-metagenome-genome-assembly--contig:-NODE-2552-length-12699-cov-23.180955_pt1 | contig 12699 bp, 11 predicted proteins | sample MGYA00241903_ERZ509170 | MGnify/ENA primary metagenome ERZ509170 (study PRJEB26280, sample SAMEA2338784) | human gut metagenome | biome: human gut; feature: human-associated habitat; material: faeces...
TCACCCGTGCCTGCCCGCTGCAGAACATCCACGACTGCGCCCACTGCGACAAGACCGGCGTGCTGACCGACCGCAAGGCCAAGAAGTTCCCAGTGCGGTGCGGCCTCGGTGTGCGCACCATCTATAACCCTGTACCTATTTATATGGGGGATAAGCCGGGCGCTTTGACGGTGGACTACGGTGTGGCTTACTTCACGCTGGAAAGCCGGGAGGAAGCGGCCAAAATTCTGGAGATGATCCGCACCCATGCACCCTTTGAAGGTGATTTTACCCGTGGGTTGTATTTTAAAGGTACGAACTGAAACTCCTTCCGTCATTGCTGACGCAATGCCGCCTCCCTGAGGGAGATGGCGAGCGTATGCGAGACTGAAGGAGTTGCTATAAAATCAAAACGAGGTATACTATGGAACCCATCACAGTAAAATATAAGGTATTGGACACCCGTGCCAAGGTGCCCTCTTACGCAACCCCCGGCTCTGCTGCCGCCGACCTGTGCGCCGTACTGGACGCGCCGCTCACCCTTGCCCCCATGGAGCGGGCACTGGTGCCCACCGGCCTTGCCATCGAGCTGCCCGGCCCCCACAGCGTGGCACTGGTGTACGCCCGCAGCGGCCTTTCCATCAAGCACGGCCTGTGCATGGCCAACGGCGTGGGTGTGGTGGACAGCGATTACCGCGGCGAGCTGAAGGTGCCCATGGTCAATCTGGGCAGGGAAGCCTACACCATTCAGCCCGGTGAGCGTGTGGCCCAGCTGTGCATCGCACCGGTGTACACCGCTGCCTTTGTGCCTGCCGAAGAGCTGGGCGATACCCAGCGCGGCGAGGGCGGCTTTGGCTCTACCGGAAAGTGAGATGGAATCATGAACCTGATCTTAGCTTCCGGCAGCCCGCGCAGGCGGGAGCTGCTCTCCTTATATACCACCAATTTCACCGTCTGCGTCAGTGACTTTGACGAAAGTGCGGTGCAGGCCGCTACGCCTGCCCATCTGGTGGAACAGCTGGCCCGGGGCAAGTGCCTTGCTGTTTCGGCCCAGCACCCGGGCGCTGTGGTCATCGGCTGTGATACGGTGGTGGATGTGAACGGCGAGGTGTTCGGCAAGCCACACAGCGAAGAGGACGCAAAGCGGATGCTGCGCGCCCTTTCCGGTGCCACCCACGAGGTGCACACCGGCGTGTGCATCTCGGACGGTGCGCGCACTGAAAGCTTTGTGGACAGCTGCCGCGTTACCTTCTTCCCGCTGGGTGAAGAGGAGATCGACTTCTACGCTTCCACCGCCGAACCCTACGATAAAGCCGGTGCCTATGCCATTCAGGGACGGGCGGCCCTCTGGCTGGACCGTATTGAGGGCGACTACTACACCATCATGGGTCTGCCGGTGAGCCGCACCGTACAGCTGCTGGCACATTTTGTGTGATAAAACTGGAAAAAACGAAGAAAACTTGCGCAAACGCTTGAGAAATCATTGCATTGCGGCTATAATAGAACCGTGTTATTCTGCGCAAAGGCGGCACAAAAGGGCTGCCGGATGTTCTGGCGCTATAGATAAAATGGGAAGCATAAGGAGAATTTTTACAATGGGCCTGTTTTCTAAAGATGTAGGTATCGATCTGGGTACCGCAAATACTCTGGTATATATGAAGGGCAAGGGCATCATCATGCGGGAGCCTTCGGTCGTGGCTGTGGATACCAAGACCGACGAGGTGCGCTGTGTGGGTGCCGAGGCAAAGGCTGTCATTGGCCGTACCCCCGGCAGCATCGTGGCTGTGCGTCCGCTGAAGGATGGCGTGATCGCTGACTTTGACATCACCACCAACATGCTGGAAAATTTTCTCAAGAAGGCATGCGGCAACAGCATGTTCTCCCGCCCCCGCGTGGTCATCTGCATCCCGTCCGGCGTTACCGAGGTGGAGCGCCGCGCTGTGCGCGAAGCTACCCTGAAGGCCGGTGCCCGTCAGGTGTCCGTCATTGAGGAACCCATGGCAGCAGCCATCGGTGCGGGCCTGCCCATCAGCGATCCTACCGGCAGCATGATCGTGGATATCGGCGGCGGCACGGCTGAGATCGCTGTGATCTCTCTGGGCGGCATCGTGGCCTCCCGCAGCGTGCGCATGGCAGGTGATATGTTCGATCAGGCCATCATCGCCTTCATCAAGCGCAAGTACAACCTGCTGATCGGTGAGCGCACCGCAGAGCAGATCAAGATCGAGATCGGCTCCGCCTATGCGCTGGACCCCGAAATGACCATGGAGATCAAGGGCCGTAATCTCGTGGACGGCCTGCCCAAGAACATCGTCGTCCACTCTGAGGATGTGCGCGAAGCTCTGCTGGAATGCCTGGTCAAGATCACCAGCGCCATCAAGGAAACGCTGGAGCGCACCCCGCCGGAGCTGAGTGCGGATATCATCGACCGCGGCATCACCCTGACCGGCGGCGGCGCACTGCTGCGCGGTCTGGATCAGCTGATCCAAAGCGAGACCGGCATCGACGTACACATTGCGGAAGACCCGCTGGACTGCGTGGCCAAGGGTGCCGGTGCGGTGCTGGATCATGTGGATGTCCTGCATGACGTGCTGGACACCGACGGCGGCCACATGTAACACGGGCAAGGCCCACACTTGCGGAAAAAGGCTCTTTTGCGCAGCGTCTGCGCTGATTTCCGCTGCAAACAATGTCTCTTGCGCGGATGGCAGGGCTGTCCGCGCTTTTCTTATGGCATCCACCCGAAACAGGAGGGTACTCCCTTGAAGGACTTTTTTGACACATGGAAATTTAAGATACTGGTAGCCGTGGCGGTGTTTCTGGTGGGCATCATGGCCTATGCCGGTGCCAACGGACGGCTGACTGCTGCCCCGCAGGAACTGCTGGGCGTGGTGCTGATGCCGCTCCAGAAGGTCACATCGGCACTGAGCGGCGGCATTGGCTCGGTGTGGGAAAAATACACCAGCATCGATGAGGTCATGGAACAGAACGAACAGCTGGAAGCGGAGAATGCTGAGCTGCGCCAGCAGATCGTGGACTACGACCGCATCAAGGCGGAGAACGAAGCCTACAAGGCACTGGCCCGCATTCAGGATTCCAACACCGAAGCAAGCTATATTTCTGCCTTTGTGATCGGCCGCGACCCGCTGGATGAGTTCGGAGGCTTTACGCTGGACTGCGGCACGGTGAACGGCGCAGCCGTGAACGATGCCGTGATCAGCGATAAGGGCTATCTGATCGGCATGGTGGTGGAAGCCGACACCACCAGCTGCAAGGTGATGACCATTCTGCACCCCAGCTTCAGCGCTGCGGGCGTGGTATCCCGCACGCGGGAAAACGGCATTATCAATGGCAGCACCGATTATGCCGGTGACGGCCTGTGCGTGCTGACCAATCTGGAACGCGCCACTGAGACGAAGATGGGCGATCAGGTGATCACCACCGGTCTTGGCGGAGTGTTCCCGCCGGATCTGCTGGTGGGAACCGTGCAGAAGGTGGAGCCGGAAGTCAGCGGCAAATCTTCCATTGCAGTGGTGCGCCCGGGTGCAGACCCGCGCACGGTCAAGCACGTATTCGTTATTACCGACTATTAAGGGGGCGCATTTGTATGGAATCACGCCGCATGCGCAGCCGCAGCCAGATCCTGAAATGGGTCTGCTACGCGGTGGCACTGTTTGTGTGCGCGGCACTGCAGACGACCCCCGGCCTGCTCCAGCTGGGGCAGGCAAAGCCGCTGTTCATTCTGCCGCTGTGTCTGGCTGTGGCCGTGTATGAAGGCGAGTTTGCAGGTGCGCTGTTTGGTGCCGTGAGCGGCCTTTTGTGGGACTACACCGCCGGGCGCACCGTGGGTATGCTGGCGCTGGAACTGCTGTTGCTCTGCTTTGCGCTTTCGGTGCTGGTTCAGGTGTATCTGCAGGGCAGCACATGGAACTTTGCGCTCATCAGCACCGGCACGGCCCTTGTGGTGCTCTCGCTGGACTGGCTGTTCTTCTACTACATGCCCGGCTACAGCTGGGCGCTGAGCCGCTGGCTGACCTTTGTGCTGCCTTCGGCCATGATGACGCTGGTGCCGTCGCTGATGCTGTTCAGTCTGGTGCGGCACATTTACAGCGCATTCAAAATCGACAACGGCGTAGTCTGAACCGCAGGAGGAAACGCGGATGAACCAAAACGAACGAAAAAACGTTGTGCGCCGGATGATCCTGCTCATTGCAGTGGCATGTGTTATCATGGGCCTGTACGTGATGCGGCTGATCTTTCTGCAGCTGGTCAACGGCGACGACTTCAAGGCCAAGGCCACCAACACCACCGACTATAACTTTACGGTCACGGCGGCCCGCGGCGATATCGTGGACAGCGCCGGGCGGCGCATTGCCACCACAACCACCAGCTACAATGTGGTCCTCAACAAACTGCTGATGGGCGACCGGGATCTGGACACCATGCTGCAGCAGATCGTGGAGCTGCTGCGTGCGAATGGCGAGAGCTGGAATGATACGCTGCTGATCGGTCAGGCGGACGCAGCAGGCAATTACGCCTTTACGGACGATGACACGTCCACCAGCGACCAGAAGCAGCTGGCAGACATGAAGGAAACGCTTGGTCTGCAGCAGTACGCCACCGCCAACGATGTAATGGAAATGCTGGTGGAAAAGAACGATCTGCAGGATTTTTCGCCGGAATGGCAGCGTGTGCTGGCCGGCATCCACTACGAGATGGACCGGCAGGCGTTCTCCAATGTGAACAATTTTGTCATGGCGGAGAACGTGAGCACCCTCGCGGTGGCCACCATCAAGGAGCACAGCCTGCAGCTGCCAGGTGTGGAGATCGTGGAAACCAGCGCCCGCAGCTACGACCAGAGCGATATCGTCCCGGCGGTGCTGGGCCGTGTGGGCAAGATCACGGCGGAAAAGTGGAAGGTGACCGATTCCAACGGTCAGGTGACCTATCCGCTGCGGGAAAAAGGCTATAACATGAACGATGTTCTGGGCATTTCCGGTCTGGAATCCGTTTATGAGGACGAGCTGCGCGGCAAGGACGGCGTGGAGACCATCACCCGCAATTCGGACGGCGTGATCGTGGATACAAAGCTCACCACTGTGCCGGAGCCGGGCCATACCGTGCAGCTGACCATTGACAGCAACTTCCAGCGTGCCGTGGACAAGGCACTGGCGGACAACATTGATATGATCAACCGCGTGTACAATACCGGCACCATGAAAGCTGCCGCCGGTGCGGTGGTGGTGCTGGACGTGAAGGACGGCAGTGTGCTGGCTGCTTCCAACTATCCCAGCTATGACCAGAACCTGTATGCCGCCAACTACAGCGAGTACAGCTCCGACCCGAGCCTGCCGCTGTTCAACCGCGCATTGCAGGGCCTGTATACGCCGGGTTCTACCTTCAAGCCCGCCGTGGCGGTGGCTGCACTGGACAGCGGCCTCATCAACCAGTATTCTACCGTTTACTGCAACGGCGTGTACAACTACTTCAAGGATTACCACCCCCGCTGTACCCGCCATGGCCACAGCGGCAACATCGATGTGGTAACGGCCATCAAGTGGAGCTGCAACATCTTCTTCTATGATGTTGGCCGCCGCCTGACCAGCGATGTGTACGATGCCTATGCCTACAAGCTGGGTCTTGGCCAGCGCACCGGTGTGGAGGTGAGCGAGGCCGTGGGCCGTCTGACCACCAAGAGCGACTCCAACTATATGGCATCGCTGGATGTGCAGGCCGCCATCGGTCAGGGCAACACGGTGGTCTCGCCCATCCAGCTGGCTACCTACGCGGCAACGCTGGCCAACAACGGCACCCGTTACCGCACCCATTTCGTCAAGGCCATCCTCGACACCAACACCGGCAAAGTCCTGCAGGAGACCCAGCCCGAGGTGATGGACGTCATCGAGGACCGGGGCGACACCTTCGACCTCGTGCGGCAGGGTATGATCGGAGTGTCGGAGACGATGTCGGGCCTGAAAAACTACCCCGTCACCATCGCCTGCAAGACCGGCACCCCTCAGCGCAGCGAGACGTACTACGTCGGCAGCACCCGCAAGCATTACACCAACACCATGATGATCGCCTACGGCCCGGCAGAGGACGCTGAGATCGCCCTCGGCATCGTCATTGAGTACGGCGGCGGCGGCGCCCGCGCCGGCAACCTCGTGGCCGACATCTTCGACGCCTACTACGCCATGAAGGACGGCAGCCTGACGCTGGACGAGACAGGAGCAGGCGAGACGGCGGACACGACAGCCGACGGGCAGGATGCTGTGCCGGAGACTGTGGAAAACAACGACGCCCTTGCAGACGACACCGCTCCCGCAGAACAGCCCGCCGTCTGAGCGATGGTGCGTGGATTTGGCAGAAATCTATGAAAAATTGGAACTTTTGCCCGAAAAACAGTTGTAAAAAGACAGAAACTGTGATACTATGATATGTGCAAGATGATTGCCCCGGACAGGGGCGTGGGAAAAGGAGAGGTTGACCGATGACGATTGCACTGATTGCGCATGACTCCAAAAAAGAGCTGATGGTACAGTTCTGTACGGCGTACTGCCGGATTTTGAGCCAGCATAAATTGGTGGCAACCGGTACGACCGGCAAGATGATCGCCGAAGCCACCGGCCTGCAGGTGCAGCGCTTTCTGGCGGGCGTACAGGGCGGCGACCAGCAGATCGCGTCCCGCATCGCCTGCAATGAGATCGACCTGTTGCTGTTCTTCCGTGATCCCATCAACGCAAAGCCCAGCGAACCCAACGAAATGACGCTGCTGCGCCTGTGCGATGTGCACAACATCCCCATGGCCACCAACATTGCCACGGCAGAAGTGCTCATCCACGGCTTGGAGCGCGGCGATCTGGATTGGCGCGATATCGTGCATCCCCAGAACTGACAAAACGATTTGGAATGGCTCTGCGTGCGCTGCGCCATATTCAGCGGAAACTATATTGATAATGCGAAAATCGGGAGCATCTGCGGATGTTCCCGATTTTCATTTTCACGGGAATGGGGTCCGAACCGCAGAATGCATTTCTGCCGCCGTGCGGCTGTTTCCGCAGGAAGCAAAAACAGCAGATGCCGTGTGCCGCAGCGGCCTTGCCTGTGAAAAAAAGAATTCCGGAAAATCCGCAGATTTTCCGGAATTCTAATATAAAAATAATGTATCCGCTGAATATGGCCAGAGTGCAACGGAGGCCATTTGAAACGTACGGTTAAACTTTAAAATCCTCGGCCATCTCCGCCACATCTTCCGGGGCAAAATCGCCCAGCGGCAAGATCAGCCGTGCCAGCGTTTCCTGCGGCAGAGCTGCAAGAATCGTGCTGTCATCACTGCCGGCGCCTGCGGGCGGGCAGACGGTGTGCACGCCGTCTGCACCGGTCTCCACCCGGGCACGGTGAGTGGTTGCCACATATTGCATCCCAAGCTTGTCTGCAGCCGTCAGCAGGGCGGCAAACAGCGGCGTGCCGCCTTCGCCCAGAACGTCTGCGTCCTGCCCGGCCAGTGCTTCGGCGTTCAGCACGATGCACTCGATGCCAAGGGTCTCTGCTGCCTTTTTGGCGCTTTCCGCATCGGCGGTCTGTTCTGCTGCCAGCCGCACGGCAGCGCCCGCCACGGCAAAGCCCTGCTGCTGTAAAATGCGCACAGCTACGGCGCATTCTCTGCTGCCGTCCATCTGCACCAGAACCTTATCCTGACTCTCGTAGGTGTCGAACCCACTGCCGGGCAAAAATGTGTCGCTCATGTTCCCTGCCTCCCACCATGTGCTTTGCTTTGGGCCACGGCCAGCTGGTCGCAGCGTTCGTTCTCCGGGTGGCCTGCGTGGCCCTTGACCCAGACATAGGTGATCTTGTGCCGGGCTTCCTGCTCCAGTGCCTGTGCCCAGAGGTCCGGGTTCAGGGCAGGGGAGCCATCTGCTTTTTTCCAGCCCCGGCGCTGCCAGTTTTTGGCCCAGCCCTTCTGAAGCCCGTTGATGACATACTGGCTGTCGGAGCACAGCCGTACCTCACACGGCTCCTTGAGCTGGCGCAGTGCTTCGATAAAGGCTGTCAGCTCCATGCGGTTGTTGGTGGTGCTGTCGTCGCCGCCGCTCAGCTCTTTTTCGTAAACTTTGCCGTTAAAACGGTAGCGCAGCACGGCACCCCAGCCGCCCGGGCCGGGATTGCCGCTGCATGCGCCGTCGGTGTACACTTCGACCTGCTTCATGCGGTTCTCCTTCTAAAATGAGTTGCTTCTATTTAGCGCTATTTTCCGGCTTCTGTCAAGTGCGAATGTATATTCCGTGCCGGAGCTGCCAAACCTTGGAATTGACAAAAACGCCGGGAAATACTATACTTATCCTAACAAAATGCGTATAGGGGCGCACCGCAGGCGTGTGCCCGGGCGTTCCAACAGAAAAGCCACGGTCGCATCGAGCAGATGGACCTATCTGGCACAAAACCTCTTACGGAACAGGCAGCGGTTTGCAAAAAACACGCTGAGAAATAAATTCTATACGGTGCATCCAACGGAAGCCGATGCGATTTTTCAAGGTGCTTCCCATGCACAGCGCGGCTGTTCCCACAAGCGGGGACGGCCTGCGCTGTAATTATTTTGGAGGTCAGAATGGCACAGTCGAAAGAAAATACCAATGTTTCTGCACGCGGTAAGGCCGCAGCAGCGAATCAGAATGCGGGCGCACCTGCCGCGCAGACGGGCGAAAAGCGCCCCCGCACCACCCGCCGCCCTTATTATAACCGTCGGCCCCGCCGCCCGCAGCAGCCCAGAGAGGCCGCTGTGCCCATCCACATCTACCCGCTGGGCGGTCTGGGCGAAGTGGGCAAGAACATGACCGTGTACGAGTGCAACGGCGACATGATCATCGTGGACTGCGGCCTTGTGTTCCCGGACAGCGACATGTACGGCGTGGACATGGTCATCCCGGACTTCACCTTTGTGGTGCAGAACAAGGATAAGATCAAGGGCCTGCTCATCACCCACGGCCACGAAGACCACATCGGCAGCATCCCGTATCTGCTGCAGAAACTTGACCTGCCCATCTATGGCACCCGCCTGACCTGCGGCCTGATCCGCAACAAGCTGGAGGAGTTCGGTCTGGCAGGCAAGACCAAGTTCGTGGAGATCACCCCCAGACAGAAGATCAAGCTGGGCTGCTTTACCATTGAGCCCATCCATGTGAACCACTCCATCCCGGATGCGGTGGCCTTTGCCATCGACAGCCCGGCTGGCACCATCATCCAGACCGGCGACTTCAAGATCGATTACACTCCGCTGGCCTGCGGCGTCACCGACCTGTCCACGCTGGCCGAGTACGGTCAGCGCGGCGTGCTGGCCCTGCTGAGCGATTCCACCAACTCCGAGCGCCCGGGCTTTACCGCCACCGAGCAGAAGGTGGCTGCAGGCGTGCGCAATCTGTTCGCCCGTGCCCGCAACAAGCGGATCATCATTGCCACCTTTGCTTCCAACATCTACCGCGTGCAGCAGATCATCGATCTGGCCGTGGAGGATGGCCGCAAGGTGGCATTCAGCGGCCGCAGCATGGTGAACAACACCGCCATGGCGCAGGAGCTGGGCTATATGCACATCCCGGAGGGCACCCTCATCAGCGTGGATGAGCTGAACCAGTATCCCCCGGAGCAGGTAGTGCTCATTACCACCGGCAGTCAGGGCGAACCCTTGAGTGCCCTTTCCCGTATGGCATCCTGCAGCCACCGTCAGGTGCGCGTGGGCCCCGGCGACTTCATTATCATTTCGGCAAATCCCATTCCTGGCAACGAGAAGAGCGTGACCAAGATCGTCAACGGTCTGCTGCTGCTGGGGGCAGAGGTCATTTACGAGAGCATGTACGATGTGCATGTTTCCGGCCACGCCTGTCAGGAAGAGCAGAAACTCATGCTCACCCTGACGAAGCCCAAGTATTTCCTGCCGGTGCACGGCGAGTACAAGCAGCTCAAAAAGCATGCCCTCACCGCCGCAAGCCTCGGCATCCCCACCAGCAACATCCTCATTGCGGAGAACGGCTCCAATGTCATTCTCAGCCAGGACGAGATAAAGCTGGGCGAGCCTGTCACCGCCGGTGCAGTGATGGTGGACGGCCTTGGCGTGGGCGACGTGGGCAATGTGGTCCTGCGCGACCGCAAGCACCTGTCCGAGGACGGTCTGGTCATCATCGTGGCCACCGTGGACAGCAAGACCGGCAAGGTGCTGGCCGGCCCGGACCTTGTGAGCCGCGGCTTTGTGTATGTGCGCGAGAACGAGAGCCTGATGGACGGTGCACAGAGCATCGTGGAAAATGCGCTGGACCGCTGCGTGGATGAACATGTGCGCGACTGGAACAGCGTCAAGACCCGCGTGCGCGAGGCACTGAGCAGCTATATCTATCGGCGCACCAAGCGCAGCCCGATGATCCTTCCCATCCTGATGGAGGTCTGATCCGGGCATGCTGCCGCAAACAATGCGGCGGAAGGCAGGAGATTTGATGAAACAAAAACCAAGATGGACATTGGAGATGCTCACCGCCAGTCTGGCCGTGCTGTGCAGCCTGCTGGTGCTGGTGCTGCTGATCCAGCGGCCCACGGCATGGCCGGTGCTGCTGGCACTGGTGGTGCTGTGGGGCGTTGTGGTGGTGCTGTTCCGCTGCCAGCTGCGCAAGTGGGTGGCCCGGTGGATGTGCGGCGGCAGCTTTGAAGGCTCCAAGCCGCAGTTCAGTCTGGAACCGCTCTCTCAGCCAGCCGCGCTGCTTTCCGGTGAGACGGTGCTGTGGTACAATGCACAGTTCCGCACCCGCCTGTTGAACGGGCAGGATGCGCTGGTGAACCGCGTGCAGAAGGTGCTGCCCGGCCTTGATCTGCAGCAGTGCCGCAAGCAGGAGGGCCAGCTGCTGACCCTCGCGGACGGCATGTGGAGCGTACACAGCTCCACGGTGCCCGGCGATGCGGAGAGCATGACCCTGCTGGTGCTGAACGAGGAGACCGCCCTGCGCAAGGTGGAGGCGGAATACAAAGCCAGCCGTCCGGGCTATCTGGTGTTTCTGGTGGACGGCTACGACGATGTGTTCGGTGACATGCTGGACAGCGAGCGTGCCCGCCTGCTGGAAGGCATCAACCGCACGCTGGAGGATATGATCGGCCGGGGCAGCGGCTTTTTGCGCCGTGTGGCCAGCGGCCGCTATATCGCTGTGGTGGAAGAGCGCCAGATGGAGCAGTTCGCCAACCGCGGCTACGATGTGCTGGACAAGATCCGTGCGCTGGATCCCAGCGTGAACCTTTCGCTGTCCATCGGCATTGGCCGCGGGGCCAAGACCCTGCGGGAAGCCCAGGATATGGCCGTGCAGGCGCTGGATATGGCGCAGGGCCGCGGCGGCGATCAGGCCGCTGAAATGACACCGGACGGCTTTACGTTCTACGGCGGCGTGAGCCACGGCGTGGAAAAGCGCAGCAAGGTGCGCAGCCGCATCGTGGCCGATCAGCTGGTAAAGCTGATCAAGGAAGCCGACCATGTGGTCATCATGGGCCACCGCATGAGCGATCTGGATGCCATCGGCTCCGCCGAGGGCGTGCTGCGCATCTGCAAAATATGCGATGTCCCAGCGGTGATCGCGGTGCGGCGTGACGCTACCCTTGCGGGCAGCCTGATCGATGCATTGTGCCGTGCAGGCCAGAAGGACGACTTTATCGACCCGAAGGACGCACTGCCCATCATCTCCAAGCGCACCTTGTGCATTGTGGTGGATACATATCAGGTGGGCCTTGTGGAAAGCAAGGATATTCTGGAAAAATGCGGCAAGGTAGCCGTGATCGACCACCACCGCAAGGGCGTGGGCTACATCGAGAACCCGGCGCTGGTCTGCCATGAGCCGTATTCTTCCTCGGCCAGTGAGCTGGTCACGGAGCTTTTGCAGTACGTGGGCGAGCGCGACGACAAGCCCAACCGTGTGGAAGCCGAGGGCCTTTTGTCCGGCATCATGCTGGATACCCGCGATTTTACCCTGCACACCGGTGTGCGTACCTTTGAAGCTGCCGCTGCGCTGCGCCGCTATGGCGCGGAGACGGAGCGGGTGCGCCAACTGTTCGATGTGACCATGGTGGAGTACAATGCCAAGGCAGATCTGGTGGAAAAAGCACGCATGTACAAAAATTGCGCGATCTCCGTCAGCGGCGAGGTGGCACCGGAAGCCCGCGTGGCCATTGCACAGGCGGCAAACGATCTGCTGACCATTCAGGGCGTGGATGCCAGCTTTGTGGCAGTGCAGGTGGGCACAGGCGTGAACATCTCGGCCCGCAGTCTGGGTGCCGTGAACGTGCAGGTGATCATGGAATCTTTGGGCGGCGGCGGCCACCAGACCATGGCAGCAGCACAGCTCAAGCATATCACGCCGGAAGCAGCCCGTGCCCGCATCGAAGGTGCCATCGACAAATACTATGCATCGCAGAAAAAGGGCGATGTAGAAGGAAAATAAACGGAACAGAGAGGATCACACCCATGAAACAGTACGATTACCTGATCGTTGGTGCCGGCCTTTACGGCGCGGTCTTTGCACAGGAAGCAAAAAAGGCAGGCAAGAAGTGCCTTGTGATCGATAAGCGCAGCCACATTGCAGGCAATATCTACACGGAGCCGGTGGAGGGCATCAACGTACACCGCTACGGTGCACATATCTTCCATACCAACAACAAGGCTGTGTGGCAGTATGTGAACCAGTTTGCAGAGTTCAACCGCTA
>ENA-ORSM01002569-ORSM01002569.1-human-gut-metagenome-genome-assembly--contig:-NODE-2569-length-12645-cov-2.974662_pt1 | contig 12645 bp, 10 predicted proteins | sample MGYA00241903_ERZ509170 | MGnify/ENA primary metagenome ERZ509170 (study PRJEB26280, sample SAMEA2338784) | human gut metagenome | biome: human gut; feature: human-associated habitat; material: faeces...
GTCCTGATGCAGGTTATGATGGCAGGGCTTTGGCATCTGCCTTGTCCTGGCGCTCGCGATAGAGGGCCTCGACTTCTTCGACTTCAAAACGAGAATCGCAGTAGTCGCAGACGAGCTTTTGCTCGGCACTGGCAAAGTGAAGGGGGCCGCCACACGCGGGGCATTGATAGTTGACGCTCTCGAAGGCCATGATCGGTCCTTTCGCTGCCGGAGGCTATGCGCCGATGGCGCCGCCGCAGTATTCGCAGCGCCCGCTGGCATCGGGAATGGTGGTTGCACCGCAGAAGGGGCAGGGGACCGCGGTCTTGGGGGCCTTAGCGGCCACGACGCTGTCGCGCGTCTCCTGGCGCAGCTGCACCAGCGCGTCGCGGACCTCGGTTGCCTGGCGCTTGGCCTCGCGATATTCGATGGAGCCGCGCTGATCGATGGTGGAGTCGTTCACGCGCAGGTTGATCTCGGTAAAGTACGGCGTGTTGACGTGGATGGTCAGATTAAAGTCGTAATCCAGGTCGTAGCGCGGCGGGTTGTAGCTCTCGCGCTCGCCGTCCTTGGTCTCGCGATAAATCTCGGTGCGCTGCTCGTCGATATCCATATCGCAGCCGAGTACCTGCGAGAACTCGATGATGTCGGGATTGGCGTCGCGCCAGCGGCTCTGCGAAGTGATGATCAGCAGTCCCGCGTCTTCATCGAGCATAATATTGGTGCGCCCGGCAGAAAGCGTGCGCGTGGGGTTGAACGAAGACAGGCGCTCGGCGTTGGCCTCGCGGTAGGCGAGTTGCTCACGGATATCGTCCGCGGTGCTGGAGCGATAGCCGTGAAAGTAGGGGGAGAGCTTGCCGGCGCACTCTTTGCACAGGTAGCCTTCATTGATTTTTGTCTTACCTAGAAGTCCCAGCTCGGTACCGCAAATCGCGCACTCTTTCTTCTCGAACATCTTGTCAAAGAAGCCCATGGCTGCCTCCCATCAACAGGTAGCGTGTGTCACTTTTGATGATGGGGGAGTGCGCGATCCTTCGCGATACCCAGACGGCTCAAGGAGTCTCCACAACTGGGACACATGGCCCATTTTTTGATTGGACGCCGGGGACACTCTTCGGCCACTCATTGGGGACGTACTTAAATGAGTGGTAGTTGGAGACACTCCTGGCCGAGCTAGAGATCGCGCGCGTCCCTTCTGGTCCATGCGGCTCAAAATCGCGGCGTGATGTGGACGGCTGGGGTCGAATTGGCAGCATTTCGAGCCTGGCTTCGATATTGAGACTGGTTCTTTATTAAAATAGATTTCCAGACAATTGAGCAGCTGGGGGTTAACCATGAGGGGCATGGGAGACATAACCGCATATTTGCGTCGGGGCATTCGGGAGATTATATGCCTGGCGCTGTTCTTCTTCACGTTTTTGGCGTGCGAGTATCTTTTTGATGTGCGCATGGCCGAGTTCGTGTCTCCGAACGAGGTCGTTATTTATGAGAGCCTTGTCATCGGCGCGAGCGTGATTGGCTTTTTTGTGCGTCCCATTCTGTACTATCGCCGTCCCCATGCTATCGACGCAACGAGTGACGTCACGGGCGTTTTGCTGGTGGCGGCATTGCTGCTGTTGATTATGGCGGTTCAGGTTGAGGTGGTAATTGCCGGCGGTTTGGTGGCGTGCTGCGCGCTGGGCTACTGCGGATCGACTGCTCATGCAAATTTTGCGAGGCGCTTTGCGCGAACGCCCTGCTTGGCGCGCGCCGCCGCACTTTCTTACGCCATGGGCGTTCTGGTGCAGGTTCTCAACCACATGGTGATGCCTGTCGGCATTCCTCAGCAGGCTGTTCTGGTCGTCTGTGCGATCGCGCAGGTGGCGTTGCTCCACGGTGCCCGACGCGCCAAGCTGCGCGACGAGTCCGATCCCAACTTTGAACCCAGTGCTGCCGGGCTTTCGGTAGATGCTCTGGAATATGGCGCCAAGTGGCATGACGATCCCGAGGCAAAGGCGGCATTCCGTCGCGCCGTAGTTCGCCTGACCGTGGCGACGGCGTATCTTTCCAGCGTATTCGCCGCTCTCAACGCGGGCTTCACGACCCTGCATGCTGTCGGAACCGTCGATTTGGGCGATTGGCCGCGCCTGCTGCTTGTCGTGAGCTCGTTGGCCGCCGGCGCACTATTTGACCTGCACGACCGCTCGTATATGAATATCGGCATGACATGTGTCGCCATGCTGTCCACGCTTTCGTTCTTTGTGCTCATCATCGATGGCAATGGCGGCAACGAGCTTGCTGCCACGATCATCTTTTATCTGGGCTCGGGCTTTTTCGTGGTGTTCTTTACCACAAAATATGCCGCCGTCTCGCTCTATGCGCGCTGGTCATATTTTTGGCCGTGCATGGGTCGCGTCGTCAACAACGTGTGCTCGATGTTCGTGACGGCGCCGGCAGTGGCGATTATCTCGAGTCAAAATGTGCTGGCTGCGGTCGGTGCAGCGCTCGTGATGTTTGTGGGCATTGCGATTACGCTGCTGGGGCAGTTGGGGCAACGGGCCGATGATGTCGTGATGCAGGACGGCCTGCCGCTTGCCACTGATGATCTTGGTGGGGATCTTGCGCCCACATGCTCCGACCCCGAGCCCGTGGAGGCAGCGGAGCTCACGTCCGATGAGCGCCTCGATGCCTTCGTCGCCACCTTTGAGCTTACAGAGCGCGAGCGCGATGTTCTTGAGGCCTTGGTCGTTTCGGACCAGAGCGTTCAGGACATCGCCACAACGCTTTTCCTTTCGCGCTCCACGCTCTATCGTCACATTTCCTCGATCAACAAAAAGACCGGCACCACCTCACGTGTTGCCCTTATCAACTTCTTCTGGTCCTGGACACCCAAGGACTAGCTAATCCTCCAATAAGTTGCGGTGGAATAGTCCCTAAATTAAAGTCACGGGACCTTAAACAGGAACTATTTCACCGCAACTTATAGATGCGGCGTCGACTAGGACAAATCGTCTTCGTAGGGCATCAGGTCTGCTAGGTAGCCTTTTTCCTTGAGCATCGCCTCGATCTCGTCGAGGGTCTGTTCGTCCTCCGCCGCAATGCGATGGAAGTGATAGCCGCTCGTCACCGTTAGCAGCGGAAAGCTCTTGCCGCTCTCGATATCGCGCAGATAGCGCTCGACATCGCGACGATTGCGGATGTCCAGGTCGGCCGTAATCTTACCGTACACGCGGTGATTGACAATCACGTTGAGCACGGCGCCGCCGGCGTCGACGATACTCGTGAGCTCATCGCCTGCCTGCTCCACGCTGTGGCGAACCTTGACCAAGCGCGTAGGCACGGCGGGGCTGCTGGGGGCCTCCTGCAGCACGTAGCCGCGATTGGTCGCTACGATATCGTGCCCATCGGCGCGCAGCAAGGCGATGTCTTGCACGACAATCTGGCGGCTCACACCCACCTCACGAGCAAGTGCGCTGCCCGATACGGGCCCCTTGGCCCCCTCGAGCACGGCCATGATGGCACGGCGACGCTCGCGGGCGTTCATTATTTACCGTCCAGCAGACGCAGGTGCTTAAGCGAGAGGTCGAGAATCGGCGCAGAGTGCGTCAACGCCCCCGAGCTAATGTAGTCGACGCCCAGATCAGCCAGGGCGCGGATATTGCTGGCATCCACGTTGCCCGAGCACTCGGTCTTGGCGCGGCCGGCGATAAGTTCAATAGCGGCGGCCATGTCGTCATGGGTCATGTTGTCGAACATGATGATGTCGGCGCCGGCCTCCACGGCCTCGCGCACCATGTCCAGGTTCTCGCACTCGATCTCGACCGTCGTGGTAAACGATGCATGGGCGCGCGCCATCTCGATCGCGCGCGTCACGCCACCGGCGGCATCGATGTGGTTGTCCTTGAGCATGACAGCCGTCGACAGGTTATAGCGGTGGTTGCTGCCACCGCCGATCTCGACTGCCGCCTTTTCAAACACACGCATGCCCGGTGTGGTCTTGCGCGTGTCGACGAGCACGGTCTTGGTGCCCTCGAGCGCAGCCGCCATCCGATGCGTGTAAGTAGCGATGCCGCTCATGCGCTGCAGGTAGTTGAGCGCCACGCGCTCGCCCGAAAGCAACACGCGCGCGTCGCCGCGCACCTGACCCACATGGTCGCCGGCGTGCACCTCGTCACCGTCGGCAACGTCGAACAGCACCGAGCTCTGCGAATCCAGCAGCTCAAAGGTGCGAGCGAACACATCCAGGCCGGCAATGATGCCATCGGCTTTGGCGATAAGCTCCACCGTGGCGGGGCGCGCCGTGGGGCACACGCTCGCCGTGCTCACGTCCTCAAACGTAATGTCCTCGCGCAGAGCCTGCAGAATCAGATCATCGACGACGAGCTTCATGGTAATGGGATTCATGGTCTACTCCTCCACGGCCTGCGTGCCGGCGGCACGGGCCAAATCATCGATTGCAAGGGTGTCGGCGCTCAAGGCGCGGTGACGCCCGTCGAGCGCGGGCTCGCCCGCCTGCTCCACGGCCAGCGACTCGCCGGTACGCATGTACCACGCGGCGCGACGACCCCAGACCAGCGCCTCGAGCAGGCTGTTTGATGCAAGGCGATTCTTACCGTGAACGCCGTTGCAGGCCGTCTCGCCCGCGGCGTAGAGCTCGGGCATCGAGGTGTGGCCGTCCTTGTCGACCCACACGCCGCCCATAAAGTAGTGCTGCGTGGGCGTAACGGGAATGGGCTCGTCCAAGATGTCGCGGCCGTCCTCCAGGCAGCGCGCGCGGATATTGGCAAAGTGCCCGGTCACCACGTCGCGCTCGACGGGGGCAAAGCTCAGCCACTCGTGCTCGGTGTCATCCTGCTTCATCTGCTCGCGGATGGCGGCGGCGACAACGTCGCGCGGCTGCAACTCGTCGGTAAAACGCTCGCCGGCGGCGTTGAGCAAAATCGCGCCCTCGCCGCGGCAGCTCTCGCTGATCAGGAAGGTGCGACCCGGCTGCGGCGAGAACAGACCCGTGGGATGGATCTGCACGTAGTCCAGGTGCTCCATCTTAATGCCATGCTCCTGAGCAATGTAGCAGGCATCGCCCGTGAGCTGCGGGTAGTTGGTCGAATGGTCGTATACGCCGCCGATACCGCCCGTCGCCCACAGCGTGTGGCGGGCATGGATCTTAAACGGCTCGCCGACATGCACGCCCTCGGCGGCATTTGTCAGCTCGTCGGCGGGACGAACCGAGTTGTCCTCGTCCACGGGAACGGCGACGATACCGGTGCACACCGTGTCGCCGTCACGCTCGCCCGTCAGGATGTCGGTCATGGCCACGTGCTCCAAAATCTGCACGTTGTCCAGCTTGCGGACAGCCTGAAGCAGCTTGGTCGTAATCTCCTTGCCGGTGATATCGGCATGGAAGGCGATGCGCGGACGGCTGTGTGCGCCCTCGCGGGTAAAGTCGAGGCTGCCATCGGCCTTGCGCTCAAAATCCACGCCCATCGCTAGCAGGTCGTTGATGACCGAGCGGCTCGAGCGGATCATGATGTCGACGCTCTCGCGGCGGTTCTCGTAGTGGCCGGCGTGCATGGTGTCCTCAAAGAAGGCATCGTAGTCCGAGCCTTCGGGCAGCACGCAGATGCCGCCCTGCGCGAGCATCGAATCGCACTCGTCGACCGCGCCCTTGGAGAGCATGATCACGCGCGTGCTCGTCGGCAGGTTGAGCGCCGCGTACAGGCCCGCCACGCCGCAGCCGGCAATGACGACGTCGCACTCCATATCGGGGTATTGCTTGGTTTCCACAGGAATCCTCTCCCTTGAATGTGGCATAAGGGACCATCCCTCATGCCACATTGTTCTAGCGCGCTGCGTACTCGAGCATACGGTCAAGCGTAAGTTTGGCCTGGTCGGCAGCCTCGTCCGACACACCGATCTGCACCTCACCCTCGCCCGTCTCCAGGCAGCGCACGAGCTTTTCGAGCGTGATGAGGTCCATGTTGACGCAGGTGGGCTGCACCGCGGGGAAATAGAACTTCTTGCCGGTGCCCTGGCAGCGGCGCTCGAGCTCGTAGAGCACGCCGCGGACCGTCACGATAATGAACTCGCTCGCGTCGGACTCCTCGGCATACTTAATGATGCCGGCGGTGGAGCCGATGTAGTCGGCCTCGGCCAGAACGTCGGCCTTGCACTCGGGGTGCGCCAGCACGAGCGCGTCGGGGTGGGCCTCCGTCGCGTCGACGATCTGCTCGACGGTGATGATGTGATGGCGCGGGCAGTAGCCGTTGTTGAGGATGACGTGCTTTTGCGGCACCTGCTCGGCTACGAAGCGGCCCAGGTTCTGGTCGGGAATGAACAGGACGTGCTGCTGCGGCAGCTCGGACACGATCTTGACGGCGTTGGAACTGGTGACACACACGTCACTCCAGCTCTTGATCTCAACCGTGGAGTTGACGTAGCACACCACGGCCAGGTCGTCGCCGTACTCGGCGCGGGCGGCGTCGACCGTCTCGCGCTTGACCATATGAGCCATGGGACAATCCGCGCCCGGCTCGGGCAGCAGCACGGTCTTGGTGGGGTTGAGCAGCTTGGCGCTCTCGCCCATAAACTCCACGCCGCACAGCACGATGGTCTGCTGCGGCAGGCTCTTGGCGAGCTTGGCCAGGTAGAAGCTATCGCCGACGTAATCAGCCACGGCCTGCACCTCGGGCGCCACGTAATAGTGCGCTAGGATCACCGCGTCACGTTGGGTTTTTAGTTGCTGAATGGCCTCGACGAGCTCTGCGGGCACCAGTGCCGCGCGCTCCGTTGCCGTCGTTGCCGATGCTAGGCCGGCCGCGATATCGCGTGCGAGCTCCGACGCATCCATGTTCGCGCTCTGTGCCATCAAGGCCCCTCTCTTTTGGCGAATCTTGGGGTTTTAGTATGACACCTAGGTTTACAGCTGACAAGACAGCTGTAAACCTAGGTGTAAAGTTGAAATAAAGATTCAATCATGTGGCAGGTCCATTTTCGAACTGGCAAGCCGAGGATAGCCGAGCTCTCGATAGCGCAGGAGGCATCTTTCGCCACCGCAATACCGCTCGGCGCGAGTTGCGCGACGTGGGGCGCAAATGGGACACGCCTCCGCGAGCGGTCCGCACCCAATGTGGCAAAATCGAACTACTAAGGGGGCTCAGAATGCTCAAGATTATTGCCTGCGACGACGACGTCGCTTTTCTAGATAGACTGCACCGGATGATCGACCGTTGGTCGAGCGAGACGGGCACGGCGGTCGATGTTGCGCTCGTCACGCGCGGCGAGGACCTGCTGGCCCGCCATGCCGCATCGCGCGCCGACATCATTCTGCTCGACATGATCATGCCGCTCGTCAACGGCATGGACACCGCGCGCGAATTGCGCCAGGCCGATACCGCCGTGCGTCTGGTGTTTCTCACCTCATCGCCCGAGTTTGCACTGGAGTCCTACGAGGTCCGCGCCTTCGACTATCTGCTCAAGCCTGTGACTTACGAACGCCTGGCGCAGCTACTCGACGAGCTTTCGAGCGTGCGCCCGGCGGCAACCGACGAACTCGTAATCAAAACGTCCTTTGGCTACCACGCCCTGCGCCTGTCCGACATCGAATATGCCGAGGCGCGCAACAAGCACGTGGTCTTCCACCTGCGCGACGGACGCGATATCGAGGCACTCGAATCGTTCCGCAGCGTCGAGGACCGTTTGGCGCAAAATGCCACCTTCTTTAAATGCCACCGCAGCTACCAGGTCAACCTGCGCAATATCGATCACTTTGACCGCACGGACATCGTCATGCGCTCGGGTGCGTGCATCCCGCTTTCGCGCAGCTGCAAGCAGGGATTCCAAGACGCCTACTTTGCGGTTCGCTTTGAGGGTGGGAGACACTGATGGCCTCCTCGGTCGAAATGGTCCTTTGGGCAATCCACCACGCCACGACGCTGCTCTTTGGCGTCTTTGCCTCGGCGGCGCTGTGCGGTATCGAGATCAACCGGCGTCATGCGCTTGAACTGGTGCTGGTCGGTGCCGTAACTGGATGCGCATTTGGCCTCGCCAATGCCGTCGGCGGCGAGCTTTTCGCCCGCCAGGTATATCCGCTCGTCGTGCATCTGCCGCTCGTCATCTATTTGTGCGCGCGCTACCGCCTGAGCCCGCTGCTTGCCGTGCTCGGCATTACCAGCGCCTATCTGAGCTGCCAGTTCAGCAATTGGATGGGCATCGCCGCCTTTGCCGCAACCGATTCGCAGATCGCGTACTATCTGGCGCGTATTGCGACCACACTCGCCGTCTTTGCCGTCCTATTGCATTGGGCCGGCGACATCGGTCCGCGCTTGGCGATTAAAAGCACCACCGAGCTGGGCATCCTTTTAATCCTGCCGCTCGTCTATTACGTCTTTGACTATGCCACCAACGTCTACACCACGCTGTTCCACTCGGGCTCGGTGGTAACGGTTGAGTTTTTGGCATTTGCGCTCTGTGCCTTCTATCTTATGTTTCTTGCCGTTTACCTGCGCGAATACGAAGAAAAGGAAACCGCCGAGCGAGAGCGCTGGATGCTCGAAACCCGCGACAACGCCGCCATCAAAGAGCTCGAGGCTTGGCGTCAATCTGGGCGCGAGCTGTCGATTCTTCGCCACGATATGCGCCACTTCCTACGCGGCCTGGCCGCTTTAATTGAGGAGGGCCACACCGACGAGGCGCTCAAACGCATCGACGAACTCTGCGAAGCCGGCGACCGCACCGCCGTACGCCGCTTCTGTGCCAACGAGACCGTAAACATCGCGCTTTCGTCATTTAACTCGGATATCAATAGAAACGGCATTACCGCCAACCTGCGCGCCGCCGTACCCGAAACCATCCACGTAGGTGACGCCGACCTGTTTAGCGTGCTCTCAAATGCCTTGGAAAACGCTATCACCGCCGCAAGCGCCGCACCCCAAGGAAAGCGATTCGTCGACTTTGACCTGCGATTAGAGGACGGCCAGCTGCTGCTGTTAGTTTCCAACACGTTTGACCGCGCGCCGCGCATGGTCGATGGCATGCCCGTGACCCGGCATGCGGGCCACGGCTTTGGCACCAAGAGCATCAAACTTGCCGTGGAGCGCATGAACGGCAACTGTCAGTTCCGCATTAACGGCGATCGGTTTGAGCTGCGCGCTGTGATGTAGAAGTGCGGCGCCGATCTCGAGGCGTGCCTTGCCCGCCAGACAATCGCTCGCCGGCGCCAATCCGCTACAGCGGAGCGGCTGCCGGGGTCAGTTGCTTGATGTATGCCCACATGCGCTGCTTGGCGGCTTTGTCAGTGAGCGCCGCCTCAAAACCGTCGAGCGCGAGCACGCGGCGACCCTGCACATGGGCGACCAAGCCGGGCTTGAGCATGGCGGTGTCGAAGTCATCGATCGCCACGAGCATATCGGCGTAGGTCTCGCGCATGGCGTCAGCCGCGTTGTTGTCGAGCAGTAGCACCGCCTCGGGGTCCAAAGCCTCAAGCGCCTCACGGAACAGCTCGCACGGCAGAGTCTCGCCCACCGCGACCGCCCCGTCACCCACGCCGGCGACGCTTGCCAGCACGCAAAAATCCTCGGGCGCGTAGCCGATGGCCCCAAGCGCCTTGCGCAACGCCGCGCCATCCGGGCCGGCGGCAAGCTCGCCACCCGAACGCTCGGCCTCGTCCAGATCGCCTTTGACCAGCACGATCGGCGAGCACGCGTTGCCCGCGATACGCACGCCACGGACCGCAAGCGATGTGAGCTCCTGCTCGGCCGCCTGGGCGATGGCTTCTTTTTTCTGGCTTTGTGACGTGGACATGCGCTCTCCAATCGTTTGCGTGCCCACCATTATATAAAAGAGCTGCCCGCGAGTGGTTGCTTTGCGGGCGGCTGGGTATAAGCACGGTCGTACTGAGTTTTACGCGGCCGAGCCGCGTCGCATTATGGAGGTCACCATGGCTGACATTAATCAGATTACCCCCGAGAACTTCGATTCCATCGTTAACGACAGCCTGCCCGTGCTGGTCGATTTTTGGGCACCGTGGTGCGGGCCCTGTCGATCCCTCTCGCCCATCGTTGACGAGGTTGCCGATGAGCTGGCGGGCAAGCTTGCCGTTGCCAAATGCAACGTCGACGACAACCAGGACCTGGCCATGAAGTATGGCGTCATGAGCATCCCCACGCTGATTGTGTTTAAGAACGGCGAGGAGATTGACCGCTCAGTTGGCGCTCTACCCAAGGCGAGGCTGCAGGCGCTGCTGGAGAAGCATCTGTAATACGCTTGTTACTTACTCGCCGTCTATGAGCGGTTTTGCACCGCTCGCCGGACTTCTGGATGCACCGAGTGCAACCACGGATAGTATGGTAGTCACAAACAGCCCCCAGTGAACGGGTGCGGGTCGCACAGACTCGTACCCGTTTTCTTATGCAGCTGCGCGCAGAGCGGGCGTAGTAAAATCTGAACCACTGAACTGCCCCATACAAAAGGAGATTTTCCATGCATGATGTTGGAATGAACATGAGCCAGCTTGCCATGAGCGTCAAGCAGGTCGACGACACCATCGAGCTCGCTCACGAATGGAGCCATCAGTTGCTGCATGCGACCGAGAATTTTGACATGGAGCGCATCGGCGCCAAGCTCGAGGCAGCCATGGCCGCGCTGCACGAGGCGCATGACGCGCTCGAGGGCTACGAAGAGGCCATCGAGGCCGACCACAACTCCGTCGGATCCGTGAAGCTGGTGTAGGGTGTCCGAACACGAACACGAGCACGGCTGCGGGCACGAGCACGAGCATCCGCACGGGGCGGACGGTGACGCGGGCTGCCACTGTAGTGGCTCCGGCTCCGAGCTGGTCCGTTTTTCGGTTACCGCACCCGACGACCTGCTGCGCCGTTTTGACGAACAGATCGCGCGCCGCGGCGACGTGGCCAACCGCTCCGAGGCCGTGCGCGACCTGATTCGCGCCTCGATCGCCAAAGAGCAGATGCGCACGCCCAATGAGCACGTTATCGGGTCGCTCACCATGATCTACGACCATCACACCGGCGATCTGACACGCCGCCTGGACGAGGTGCAGCACGACTACACCAACGAGATCGTATCGACCATGCACGTGCATCTGGATCACCACAACTGCTTGGAGATTCTGGCGCTCAAGGGTCGCGGCGAGCGCGTCTACGAACTAGCCGACCGCCTGCTGGGCCTGCGCGGCGTTAAGCACGGCGAGCTCACGTGCGCCGCCACCAAGCAGAGCCTGGGGCTGTAACAGCACACATTTCAACGAAGGAGGGTCGCATGCGGCATGCGCATATTCATGTGACGGGCATTGTGCAGGGCGTTGGCATGCGACCGTTTGTGTATCGCGAGGCCATGGCGCATGGCATTTGCGGATGGGTGCTCAATGCGGGCGACGGCGTGCATATCGAGGCGCACGCTTGTGCCGAGGCGGTTGACGGATTTGTCGCTGCGCTTTCTGAGCATGCGCCCGCGGCGGCTCGCGTTGAGCGAGTCGATATTGCGGATTTGGAGCCTGGCGGTTGGAGCACTGCCGATGAGCAGGGCTTTCACATTGTGGCGTCGCAGGACCAGACCGCGCACACCACACTTGTCTCGCCCGATATCGCCACCTGTGACGATTGCCTGCGCGAGTTGTTCGATCCCGCCGACCGACGCTATCACTACCCCTTTATCAACTGCACTAACTGCGGACCGCGCTTTACCATCATCCGCTCGCTGCCTTACGATCGAGCGGCTACCTCGATGGACCGTTTTCCCATGTGCCCCGAGTGTGCCGCGGAGTATGCCAATCCGCTCGACCGGCGTTTTCACGCGCAGCCCGATGCCTGCTTTGATTGCGGGCCGCATATTACGTGGCGCGAGGCTGTAAACGGCAATGCGTGCGGGAATTCGTCCGCGACACCGGCCGTCGGCACCACACGCGAGGCCAGCGACGCTATCATCGAGCGCTGCGTTGAGCTGCTGGCCAGCGGTGGCATCGTCGCCATCAAGGGCCTGGGCGGATTCCATCTAGCCTGTGACGCTGCCAACGAGCAGGCGGTGGCCGAGTTGCGCCGTCGCAAACGCCGCAGCAACAAACCACTTGCCGTCATGGTACGTAGTCTTGCTGATACCGAGCGCCTGTGTCATATCGATGATGCTGAACGCGATCTGCTCGCCGGCAGTATCCGCCCCATCGTGCTGCTGCGCCGGCGGGCTGTTTGCGGGAACGACGGCGATTCTTCCGACGCCCTCGTACTCGCACCGTCCGTCGCGCGCGACCTGCCCGAGCTTGGCGTTATGCTCCCCTACACCCCGCTTCAGCATCTTCTGCTTGCAGCTGCCGCGTCACACGGTATGCACGCGCTCGTCATGACCAGCGGCAACCTGAGCGAAGAGCCCATCGAGACCGATGACGATCTTGCCTGGGAGCGCCTCGTTGCCGCCGGCATTGCCGACGCGCTGCTCGGCAACGATCGAGCGATTCTCTCGCGCTATGACGATTCCGTGGTGCGCGTGGTCGACGGCGCCGTTATGCCCGTGCGCCGCGCTCGGGGATATGCACCCCAGCCGCTGCCGTTGCCGGCGCTCGACGGCGCTCCGTCCTGCGTGCTCGCCTGCGGGCCACAACAAAAGGCCACGATTGCGCTCACACGTGAAGGGACGAACGGCGAGGCGCCCTGTTTTGTGTCGCAGCATATCGGCGATGTT
>ENA-ORSM01002570-ORSM01002570.1-human-gut-metagenome-genome-assembly--contig:-NODE-2570-length-12641-cov-2.364055_pt1 | contig 12641 bp, 10 predicted proteins | sample MGYA00241903_ERZ509170 | MGnify/ENA primary metagenome ERZ509170 (study PRJEB26280, sample SAMEA2338784) | human gut metagenome | biome: human gut; feature: human-associated habitat; material: faeces...
TGAACAGGTCATTGAAGAGCTGCTGAATTTGGCAAAACAGATTGCAGCTGCCCACAGAGAAGGCGAACAGTTAGGATTGACTGCAGATGAACTTGCTTTCTACGATGCTCTCACAAAACCGCAGGCGATTAAGGATTTTTATGAAAATGAAGAATTAATTGCCATTACAAAAGAACTTGCGGATACGCTTCGGAAAAACAGAACAATTGACTGGCAGAAACGAGATTCTGCAAGAGCAAGAATGCGTATGATGATAAAAAGACTTCTGAAAAAGCACAGGTATCCACCGGAAGGTATGGATGATGCAGTGCAGACGGTTATGACGCAGTGTGAACTGTGGACAGACAATAACGATATGGAACTGGCACAGAAAAGAACAGATATATATAGATATTCGCAAAAACCAGACTTGGGTAAAGTAGCAGAAGAATCTGTACCATATGGAAACTAATAAAAGCAAGAGTTAATTTTCACGCATAATTCCCTCATGTTTTCACATACTATCCATACACTACAAAATATGGAAACCCACAAAACAAACAAGCTCTATAGTGTGTTTAAAAAAGTCAATTGTTTCCCACAATTGCATCATAAAGTACAGGAGGAACAGATAAATGAAAGCCACAGGAATCGTAAGAAGAATCGATGATCTGGGACGTGTAGTCGTTCCAAAAGAAATCAGAAGAACACTGAGGATCAGGGAAGGCGACCCACTGGAGATATTCACGGACAAGGAAGGAGAGATTATTCTGAAGAAATATTCTCCGATCGGAGAATTATCGGCATTCGCCAAACAGTATGCAGAAAGTCTGTCGCAGATGCTGGGATGTCTGGCAGGAATCTGTGATATGGATCAGGTGGTCGCATCGGCAGGAAACGGGAAGAAAGAGCTGCAGGATGAAGATATAACAAGGGAACTCGGAGAGTTTCTGAAGGAAAGAAAGACGCGGAATGCAAAAGCAGGAGAAAAAAAATATGTGCCGGTGGTGAGCAAAACAGAACCTTACAGTCAGGAGGTGATCAGTCCGATCCTGTGTGCGGGGGATGTGATCGGGGCGGTACTCCTGCTGAACATGGATCAGAAAGACCTGTTTGAAGAAAGAGAAATCTGCCTTGCGGAATATACAGCGAAGGTTCTGGGAAAACAGATGGAACAATAGAACAATTATGGACAGAACAGAAGCATAAATGAGAGTCTCTCTTCATAATCTGTGATAGATGAGGAGGGAGCAGATGAGAAAAAAAGAACAAAATGAAGTATGGATCATGTGGATGGTGAAAGCTCTTCTTGCGGCATATGTAGTGACAGGTATTCTTCTGATAATACTGGCGCTGGCTCTTTATAAATTCGAATTAAATGAAGGCGCGGTGACGGCAGGAGTGACGGCAGTCTATCTGATCTCGACATTTACCGGCGGACTTGTGGTGGGAAAACTTGCAAAAGTCAGGCGGTTCCTGTGGGGAATTGTTCTGGGAATATTGTATTTTGCGTTACTTTTGCTTGTCACAGTCGGAATCTACCGCACATTTCATGGAAGCAGTACAGAGATATTGGTGACATTTGCGTTGTGTGCGGGAGGCGGCATGGCCGGCGGAATGATATCCTAAGAAAAGGATTGCGAAACCTATATTGAAATGTTATAATAACATAAGTTAAGCAATAGTAAGGAGGGACATGAACATGAAACATGTAAAATCATTGAATAAACCTATGAACAGCAACCTGGAGAAAAAGGGATGCGGTGAGTGTCAGACATCTTGCCAGTCAGCATGTAAGACATCCTGCACAGTAGGAAATCAGACTTGCGAACAGAACAAATAATTTAAAATCATATGGATACTCGGGACAGCGGTCTTTAGGGTCGCTGTTTCTTGCTGTTCATGGAATTATTTGACAACATGAGATTTCAGACAATCAGAGAAATAACAGGAATTTTCCGATATAGAATATGAAAAACAAGAAAGGGGTACCAGATATGATTCATCAGTACCGTAATAATGGATACAATATCGTTATGGATGTGTACAGCGGCTCTGTACATGTGGTAGATGATGTCTGTTATGATGTGATCGCAAAATTGAACGGATCAGAGACAGAACCAACTGCCGGAACATTAAAAGAAACAGATGTAAAAGATCAGCTTCTACAGTCACTGGGAAATAAATACGAAGCGTCAGATATCGAAGATGCATTGTCAGACGTGATCGAGCTGACAGAAGGCGGACAGTTATTTGTAAAAGATACATACGAATGTATGATTGAAGAGGTGAAGAAGAGGAAAACGGTCGTAAAAGCATTGTGCCTGCACATTGCACATGACTGTAACCTTGCCTGTAAATATTGCTTCGCAGAAGAGGGAGAGTACCACGGAAGACGTGCACTTATGAGCTTTGAAGTGGGTAAGAAGGCACTGGATTTCCTGATCGCAAATTCCGGAAACCGCCGCAACCTGGAAGTTGACTTCTTCGGAGGGGAACCTCTGATGAATTGGCAGGTTGTAAAAGATCTGGTGGCTTACGGAAGAGAACAGGAGAAGATCCATAACAAGCATTTCCGTTTTACCGTTACGACCAATGGTGTCCTTTTAAATGATGAGATACAGGAATTTGTAAATAAAGAGATGGACAATGTTGTATTAAGTCTGGATGGAAGAAAGGAAATCAATGACCAGATGCGTCCGTTCCGTAACGGAACGGGAAGCTATGATTTGATCGTTCCGAAATTCCAGAAGCTTGCAGAAAGCAGAAATCAGGAAAAATATTATATCCGTGGAACATTTACAAGAAACAATCTGGACTTTTCCAATGATATTATGCATTTTGCAGATCTTGGATTCAAACAGATGTCGATCGAGCCGGTCGTTGGAGATGAAAGCGATCCGTATGCGATCAGGGAGGAAGATCTTCCTAAGATCATGGAGGAATATGATAAACTTGCGAAGATGATGATCGAACGCGAGAAAGAGGGAAAAGGCTTCAATTTCTTCCATTTTATGATAGATTTAAATGGTGGTCCGTGTGTGGCAAAACGTTTATCCGGATGCGGTTCCGGAACAGAATATCTGGCTGTTACACCATGGGGCGACCTCTATCCATGCCATCAGTTCGTCGGACAGGATGATTTTCTGATGGGTAATGTGGACGATGGAATCGTGAAGCCGGAGATTGCGGACGATTTCAGAAGCTGTAATGTGTATTCGAAAGATAAATGCAGAAACTGTTTTGCAAAATTCTATTGCAGTGGTGGATGTATGGCAAACTCTTACAATTTCCACGGTACGATCCATGATACCTATGAGATCGGCTGTGAGATGCAAAGGAAGCGTGTAGAGTGTGCGATCATGATGAAGGCTGCACTTGCAGAAGAATAAATAATTCGAGAGGATGTGTAGGAGAACGATGAAAAAGTCAAAAAGCATACTGAGTCTGCTTCTGACGGTAATCCTCATCGTCGGTCTTGGTTTTACTGTTATCGCAGGAATTGGAAAATCTAAGACCGGTGCGATGAAGAACATCAAACTTGGTCTGGATCTAGCCGGTGGTGTCAGCATCACTTATCAGGTAAAAGATAAGAATCCGACCAAAGAAGAGATGAGTGATACAATCTATAAGCTGCAAAAGCGAGTAGAGCAGTACAGTACAGAAGCAAGTGTATACCAGGAGGGAGACGATCGAATCAATATCGAGATTCCTGGTGTTACAGATGCCAATAAGATTCTGGATGAACTTGGAAAACCAGGTTCCCTTTCTTTCCAGACGGCAGATGGTGAGACGGTCCTTACAGGAACCGATGTAAAGAGCGCATCTGCAAAGAGTGGTCAGGATGATATGGGGAATAAAGAATACTCCGTAGAACTGAACCTGACAAAATCAGGAACAAAGAAATTTGCTACAGCAACACAGAACAATATCGGAAAACAGATTGCGATCATTTATGACGGTGAGACCATCTCCAGTCCGGTTGTCCAGTCTGCGATCACAGGCGGACAGGCTTATATTACCGGAGACTTTACATACGAAGAAGCTGATAATCTGGCATCAACGATCCGTATCGGTGGACTGAAACTGGAACTGGAAGAATTACGTTCGAATGTAGTCGGAGCACAACTTGGAGAACAGGCACTTAGCACAAGTCTGAAGGCGGGAGTGATCGGTCTGATCCTGGTATTCCTGTTTATGATTCTAGTATACAGGCTTCCGGGACTGGCATCCAGTCTGGCACTGCTGATCTATACAGAGATTGTACTGGTGATCCTGAATGCATTTGATGTAACCTTAACCCTTCCGGGTATTGCAGGTATCATTTTAAGTATTGGTATGGCGGTGGATGCGAACGTTATCATCTTTGCCCGTGTGCGTGAAGAGATGGCGAAAGGAAAAACTGTGAAGTCATCACTCAAGGCAGGATTCCAGAAAGCAATGTCAGCTATCGTTGACGGTAACATAACAACTCTGATTGCAGCAGCGGTTCTGTGGTTCAAAGGTTCCGGAACAGTAAAAGGATTCGCACAGACACTGGCAATCGGTATTGTGGTATCCATGTTTACCGCACTGGTGATCACACGTATGATCGTATATGCATTCTATGGAATCGGAATCCGCAAAGAGAGTCTGTATTATCATCAGATGAAAGAAAGAAAGCCGGTGAATTTCCTCGGAAAGAAGAAGATATTCTTCAGCGTTTCCATTGCACTGATCCTTGCAGGATTTGTGATCATGGGAGTCAATTCGGCAAAGGGAAATGGAGCACTGGCATACAGTCTGGATTTCCAGGGCGGAACTTCTATGAATGTGAAATTTGACAAAGATTATTCTATCGATGAGATCGATGAAGAGATTGTTCCTGTAGTAGAAAAGATTACCGGAGACCACAACATTCAGACACAGAAGGTGTCCGGAACCAAACAGGTCATTATTAAAACAAAGACATTAAGTCTTGCGAAACGTGAGCAGGTCAACAAAGCACTGAAAACTACATTCGGAGTGAAAGAATCGGATATCACAGCTGAAAATATCAGTTCTACGATCAGTGGTGAGATGCGTCGTGATGCAGTAATTGCCGTGATCGTGGCAACAATCTTTATGCTGCTTTACATCTGGTTCCGTTTCAAAGATGTACGTTTTGCTACAAGTGCGGTTGCGGCACTGTTACATGATGTTCTGGTGGTACTTGCATTCTATGCGGCATCCAGAATCTCGGTGGGAACAACATTTATTGCATGTATGCTGACGATTGTCGGTTATTCCATCAATGCAACGATTGTAATCTTTGACAGAATCCGTGAGGAACTTCCACTGATGAAGAGAAACGATGATCTGGCTGAAATGGTAAATAAGTGTATAACACAGACGTTGACAAGAAGTATTTATACATCGTTGACGACATTTATCATGGTATTTGTTCTGTTTATTATGGGTGTAAGTTCTATTCGTGAATTTGCAGCACCGCTTATGGCAGGTATCATCTGCGGAGGATATTCTTCCGTATGTATCACAGGAGCCCTGTGGTATGTTATGAAAACAAAAGCCTCTAAAAAAGCAACAAACAAAAAGAAAAAATAAATTTGAAAAGCAGTTGTGCCTGTTGACAGGGTATAACTGCTTTTTTAAAATTAAAAAGTAATTGTACTTAGACTGAAGAGACAAAGGAGCGACAACAATGGAACGATGGGTTCTGCTGCGGAAAGGCGCAGATTTTGAGGCAATAGGGAAAAAATACCAGATCAGCCCGCGGCTGGCATGTCTGATCCGGAACAGGGATGTGATCGGGGAAGAAGCGGTTGACCGCTATCTGAATGGAACAATCAGTGATCTGTATGATGGAATGCTGATGAAAGATATGGATAAAGCAATCGATATTCTGAAAGAGAAGATCCTGGAAGATAAGAAAATCCGGGTGATCGGAGATTATGATATAGACGGAGTGAATGCAACTTACATTCTGCTGGAAGGACTGGAACGTCTCGGTGCGGATGTGGACAGTGATATACCAGACCGTATCAGTGACGGATATGGACTGAACAGGCATCTGGTCGAAAGAGCTTATGAAGCCGGTGTAGATACGCTCATTACCTGTGATAATGGGATCGCGGCAGCAGATGAAATCGCGTATGGAAAAGAAATGGGGATGACAGTGATCGTAACAGATCACCATGAGGTCCCGTTTGATGAACAGGATGGAGAAAAACGATACAGAATTCCGCCGGCAGATGCGGTTATGGATCCTAAGCAGCCGGATTGTCTCTATCCATTTAAAGGACTCTGCGGTGCTGCGGTTGCATACAAGCTGATGGAGGCATTGTGGGAGAGTATGGGAAAGGATTCGGCGGATCTGGATGATCTGATCGAAAATGTTGCGATCGCTACGATCGGAGACGTGATGGATCTGGAAGATGAGAACCGTATTTTTGTCAAAGAAGGTCTTCAGATGCTGAGACGCACAAAGAATCCGGGATTGAAAGCTTTGATCGAGTGTACAGGGATTGACAAGAACAGCCTGAATTCCTATCATATCGGTTTTGTACTCGGGCCATGTATCAATGCCAGCGGAAGATTGGATACAGCAAAACGTGCGCTGGAATTACTGAGAGCAGGAACGCAGAAGGAGGCAGATATCCTTGCAGGAGACTTGAAAGCGTTGAATGACAGCAGGAAGGATATGACGGAAGAGGCTGTAAAACAGGCAGAAGAGCAGGTGGAGACAACAACCATTTCCAAGGACAAGGTGTTGGTCGTTTATCTTCCGGATTGTCATGAAAGTCTGGCAGGTATCGTCGCCGGAAGGATAAGAGAGAACTATTATAAACCGGTGTTTGTACTGACGGATGCAGAAGAAGGAGTGAAAGGATCCGGCAGGTCGATCGACGGATACCACATGTATGAAGAACTGAATAAATGCAAAGAATTGCTGACGAAGTTTGGCGGACACCGGCTGGCAGCCGGATTGTCACTTCCGAAAGAGAATGTCGGGAAATTTCGCGAGATGTTGAATAAAAACTGTACGCTGACCGAAGAAGAGATGAAAGAAAAAGTAACTATCGATATGGAGATGCCGTTCGGATGTGTGACGGAAGGATTGGTGAAAGAACTGGAACTTCTGGAACCATTTGGAAAAGGAAATACAAAACCGGTATTTGCAGCACGCGATGTCACATTACTTGGTGCAAGAATTCTTGGGAAGAATAGAAATGTACTGAAATTACAGGTGCAGGATGTGAATGGATGCAGGATCGAAGCAATGCTGTTCCATCATGCAGATGATTTCCTGGGCAAACTGGAAGAACAGTATGGAAAGACAGAAGTGGAGGCACTCTTAAAAGGTCGTGGCAGACAGATCCGGATCTCGATGACATATTATCCGGATATTAATGAATATATGGGGAAAAAGACACCACAGATTGTGGTGACGCATTACCGTTAAACCATAGATTGAAAATTAGAAAAAGTAATGCTATACTTAAAGTTGTATTTTAGACAGAAATGGAGAGAGTATCATGAAAGCGATAGAAGAGTATGTAAGAAGCATTCCGGATTTTCCGGAACCGGGAATTATATTCAGAGATGTAACAAGCATTCTTCAGGATGCGGAGGGGTTACATCTGGCAATAGATCTGATGCAGGAAAAATTAAAAGACGTAGAGTTTGATGTGGTTGTAGGACCGGAATCCAGAGGATTTATTTTTGGAGTTCCGATTGCATATAACCTGCATAAGCCATTTATCCCGATCAGAAAAAAAGGAAAGCTCCCTTGCGAGACTGTTTCTGTTGAATATGAACTGGAATATGGTACTGCTACGATCGAGATGCATAAAGATGCGATCAAACCGGGACAAAGAGTGGTTATCATTGACGATCTGATTGCAACAGGCGGAACCAATGAGGCAATGGTAAAACTGATCGAAGGACTTGGCGGGAAAGTAGTAAAGACAGTATTTCTTATGGAACTTGCGGGATTAAAGGGAAGAGACCGGTTAGAAGGATATGATGTGGATGCCGTGATCACATATCCGGGTAAATAATAGAAGCATCAAGGGAAGGAGGCGTTGATATGTCAGACAAGACAACATATGAATCACTGGACAACCGGATTGCACCGGAAGCCCTGACGGAAGACCATACAAAAGGACTCGCGGTCGTAGACGGACATGCGGTGAAATCGCAGGAAGATTATGAAGATCCGGACCGGTTGTATGGCATGTTGATTGCCCGTATCCGAAAGTATCATCCGTCCACAGATGTTTCCCTGATTGAGAAAGCTTATAAGCTGGCAGTTGAAGCACATGGAGATCAGCGCAGAAAATCCGGAGAGCCATATATCATCCATCCGTTATGGGTAGCGATCATTCTGGCAGATCTTGAGATGGATAAAGAGACGATCGCTGCAGGAATGCTGCACGATGTGGTTGAAGATACAAAGTTTACGGAAGAAGATATCCGAAAGGAATTCGGAGCAGAAGTAGCACTTCTGGTAGATGGAGTTACCAAGCTGGGAAGACTTTCTTATTCTTCGGATAAACTGGAGGTACAGGCAGAAAATTTAAGAAAGATGTTCCTGGCAATGGCAAAGGACATCCGAGTCATCATCATCAAACTTGCAGACCGTCTGCATAATATGCGTACACTGCAGTTTATGACACCGGCGAAACAGAAAGAAAAAGCAAAAGAGACGATGGACATTTACGCACCGATCGCACAGCGTCTTGGAATTTCCAAGATCAAGACAGAACTGGATGATCTGGCACTTAAGTATTCACAGCCGGAAGTGTTCTATGATCTGGTGAATCAGATCAATGCCAGAAAGACTGAGCGGGAAGAATTTGTAGAGCAGATTGTAGATGAAGTGTCGACACATATGAAGAATGCGGGCATCAAAGCAGAAGTCAACGGGCGTGTCAAACATTTCTTCAGCATTTATAAAAAGATGGTCAATCAGGATAAGACAGTAGATCAGATTTATGACCTGTTTGCAGTCCGTATCATTGTGGATTCTGTCAAAGACTGTTATGCGGCATTGGGAATTATCCATGAGATTTATACGCCAATTCCTGGAAGATTTAAAGATTATATTGCCATGCCGAAACCGAATATGTATCAGTCTCTGCATACAACGCTGATGAGTTCGATTGGTCAGCCGTTTGAGATCCAGATCCGTACACAGGAGATGCATAAGACAGCCGAATATGGTATTGCTGCTCACTGGAAGTATAAAGAGTCCGGCGGCAGCAAGAAAGGTGTTATGGCTGAAGAAGAGAAAATGAGCTGGCTCAGACAGATTCTGGAATGGCAGAGAGATATGTCTGACAACAAGGAATTCTTAAGCCTCATCAAAGGAGATCTGGATCTGTTTGCAGATGATGTGTACTGCTTTACACCGCAGGGGGATGTAAAGACATTGCCGACGGGGTCCACTCCAATCGACTTTGCTTATTCCATACACAGTGCAGTCGGCAATAAGATGGTCGGTGCCAGAGTGAATGGAAAGCTTGTTCCGATTGATTACAGAATCCAGAATGGAGACAGAATAGAAATTCTGACCTCCCAGAATTCGAAAGGACCAAGCCGTGACTGGCTGAATGTAGTCAAGAGTACACAGGCAAAAAATAAGATTAATCAGTGGTTCAAAAAAGAATTTAAAGAGAGCAATATTATCAAAGGAAAAGAGATGGTGGCCTCCTATTGCAAAGCAAAATCTCTCAACCTTTCTAATCTGCTCCAGCCAAAATATGAAGAGATCGTACAGAGAAAATATGGATTCAAGGACTGGGATTCTGTGCTTGCCGCGATCGGACATGGCGGCTTAAAAGAAGGACAGGTCGTGAATCGTCTGGCGGAAGAATATGGCAAGGATCACAAGCAGGAACTGACAGATGAAATTGTACTTGAAAAAGTTGCAGAGGCGGCTAAGAATAAAGTCCATATTGCCAAGTCCAAGAGTGGAATTGTCGTAAAAGGAATTGATGATGTGGCAGTCCGGTTCTCCAGATGCTGTAATCCGGTACCGGGAGATGAGATTGTCGGATTTGTTACAAGAGGAAGAGGACTTTCGATTCACCGCACGGATTGTGTTAATATGATACATTTGACAGAAGCAGAACGTGCAAGACTGATTCCGGCTGAGTGGGAAGGAAATGTGGCAGAAGAGACAGGAGGTCAGTATCTGGCTGAGATCAAGATGTATGCAAGAGATCAGCAGGGACTTCTGATGAGTATTTCCAAAGTATTTACGGAGATGGAGATGGATGTCAAATCCTTAAATATCCGCACGAGCAAGCAGGGAACTGCGACCATCGAGGCTGGATTTATTGTGCATGGCCGAGAGGAACTTGCAAAAGTAATTGGTAAACTGCGTCAGATTGATGACGTGATCGATATTGAGAGAACAACAGGCTAGGAGGAAAGAAAAAGCAATGAAGATAGAGAAATTTTCCCTTGGGATTTTGGGGGCAAATTGTTACCTTTTGATAAATGAAGAGACGAAGGATACAGTTGTAGTGGATCCAGGTGGACATTCTAAGAAGTTTACAGCATACATTGAGGAAGAAAAACTTAACCTTGTGGCAATTCTTCTGACTCATGGACATTTCGATCATATTATGGGAATTGATTCTATTCTGGAAAACTGGAATATTCCGGTCTATGTAGAGGAAGAGGATCTTCCGATTATGACGGATCCAGAGCTGAATCTGTCTTCGTCTTACACGAACGGCTATTCCTTTGATGGTGCAAAACCGTTAAAAGACGGACAAAAACTGGAACTGGCAGGTGAGACGATAGAAGTCATTCATACACCGGGACATACGATGGGAGGCTGTTGCTATTATCTGCCTGTAGAACATGCAGTATTTAGTGGAGATACTTTATTCCAGCGTTCTGTCGGACGTACGGATTTTCCGAACAGCAGTCAGGATGCAATCGTACGATCTGTAAGAGAACGACTGTTCGCACTTCCGGATGATACGATTGTTTATCCGGGACATATGGGTGAGACAAAGATAGAGTATGAGAAGCTTCACAACCCATATGTACAGGAGGGCTAAGAATGATCCGGGTTATATGCAATCAGGAGACATTTGTATATAATGCATATCATATGGTGAAGGCTTTTTATCCATCGGAGACAGTTGCGTCTTCAGTGGACGAAAAAGCCTCTAATTATGTAACTGTGGAATTTGCAGAAGATGGTACAGACGGGCAGAAAGAGGCGATGATTGAAATTGCAGACAGGCAGACAAATGACATGCCAGCGGAGAAATCTGCAATGAAAAAATATCTCGACCGGATGTTATACAAAAAGTTGTCAGAGCAAAGTGGCAGAACTCTTGCATGGGGAATCCTGATGGGAGTACGACCGACTAAAATTGCTATGAGAAAACTGGAAGAAGGTATGACACAGGAGACGTTTGTCCCGTGGTTCCAGAAGGAAAATCTGGTGAGTGAAGAAAAAGCACATCTTGCATGGCAGATTGCAGGGAGAGAAAAAAAGCTTCTGGATCAGTTGGATTATGAAAATGGCTATAGTCTTTATGTGGGAATCCCATTTTGCCCGACGGTTTGCAGTTACTGTTCGTTTAGTTCGGGTGCCTTAGGTGACTGGGAGCACCGGGTAGAAGACTATCTGGCTGCACTTATGAAGGAACTGGAAGCAATTGCGAAAATGTCTGAAGGAAGAAAAGCTGACACCATTTACATGGGCGGTGGAACACCGACAACTTTGAATGCGGATCAGTTAGACCGGCTGCTTACATGCATTGATAGACATTTTGTAAGGGAAGGACTTCTGGAGTTTACGGTGGAAGCCGGACGACCGGACAGTATTACGAAAGAGAAACTTCAGGTGCTTCGAAATCACGGTATTAATCGAATTTCTATCAATCCTCAGAGCATGCAGCAGAAGACCTTGGATACAATTGGACGTAAGCATACTGTAGAACAAGTGTATGAAGCATTTCATATGGCGAGAAAGCTGGGATTTGATAATATCAATATGGATATTATTGCAGGACTTCCGGGAGAGACACCGGAGGATATGGAGGACACTCTAAGACAGATTGCGTTACTTGGACCTGATAATCTGACGGTACATTCCCTTGCAATTAAACGTGCAGCTAAAATGGGCCAGGAAGAGAGAGAAGGGAAACGATTAACGATCATACAAGATGAAATAGGTACGATGGTAGAGATGGCAGGAAATAAAGCCCGACAGATGGGACTTTTTCCGTATTATCTGTATCGTCAGAAGAATATTGCCGGAAATTTTGAAAATGTGGGCTATGCAAAGGTTGACAAAGCAGGAATATACAATATACTAATTATGGAGGAAAAGCAATCCATTATTGCAGCAGGTGCAGGTGCGTCTACAAAAATCGTACTGAAAGAACCTGTCATAAATCCTGAAAGCAAAAAGAAGAAAAAAACCAGTCTGATCCGGCAGGAGAATGTAAAAGCAATCGATGCTTACATCAGTCGGGTGGACGAGATGATAGAACGAAAAGGAGAATGGCTATGGCGTTAAAGAAGAAACCAGTAACCGGTATGAAAGATGTAATGCCGGCAGAGATGGAAATCCGGGATTACCTGATCGGCCTGATTAAAGACACCTATAAAACATTTGGATTCCAATCTATGGAAACTCCATGTGTTGA
>ENA-ORSM01002596-ORSM01002596.1-human-gut-metagenome-genome-assembly--contig:-NODE-2596-length-12550-cov-3.434174_pt1 | contig 12550 bp, 10 predicted proteins | sample MGYA00241903_ERZ509170 | MGnify/ENA primary metagenome ERZ509170 (study PRJEB26280, sample SAMEA2338784) | human gut metagenome | biome: human gut; feature: human-associated habitat; material: faeces...
CAAATTCTGCCGCACCGGGGCCGCCTGCGGCGTGGCCTATATTATGCTCCGCCAGAAGGGGGAGCAGGAGCGGATCTATCAGATCCTCTGTGACACCATCACCAACAGCATCGAGACCCTGGGCGGCATGGTGTGCGACGGGGCCAAAGCCAGCTGTGCGGCCAAGATCGGCCTGGCGGTGGAGAACGCCCTGATGGCCCTGGAGCTGAGCCTGGCAGGCAACGTCTTCCAGCCCGGCGAGGGCATGACCATGGAGGACCCGGAGGACACCATCGCGGCAGTGGGCCGCATGGGCCGGGTGGGTATGAAGAGCACCGACGTAGAGATCCTGAACATCATGCTGGGGAACTGAAGCTGTCCCCAGACGATACGCGGCCGGACGGGAGCATCCTGTCCGGCCGCGGTCTTATTCTCCCCGCTTTCTCCCACCCCCACCTTAGCGGGGACTCTTTCAACAGCCTGAGGCCGGGCGGCTTTCGCCGTCCGGCCCTTTTCTCTCACCGGTACGATTTCTCTTGCCGGTGCGCCGGAAAATACCTATAATAGAACACAAACAAGACCACTCTATTGCTGGAGGAAGCCTATGAAACAGATTTCCTGGTACCGCAGCATCCGCTTCCGCATCCCTGCTGTCATCGCTCTCGTCCTTCTGGTCCCCATCGTGGTCTTCTGGCACTATTCCATGGAGCTGACCCGAAAAAATATGCTGAGTCAAACGTCAAATCTGATCTATACCAACCTCTACGGGGCCTCTCTCCTGATGGATGATGTGATGGAACAGGTCAGTGATTTCAGCCGGGAGATCAGTCAGGACCCCGGCTTTCTCTCTCTGATCTCCCAATACCAGCAGGCCGATGCCGGTTCTGACCAGCGCCAAAAAGCACGCAGCCAGCTCTCCCTGGCTCTGAGCCAGTATGTGGGCCAGCTGCGCACCCTGGATTCCATCTATCTCATGTTTCCCGAGACAGAGACAGTGGTCACCATGCTGCCCGGGCAGAAGGAGCTCTCCTTTTCCCACCACTATGCTCAGCAGCTGTACCAGATGTACTACGATGTTTTTGAGTCCCCCATCGTCTGGCACCTGCTCCCCTCCGCCGGCGGAGGCAGCCGGATGCTCTCCCATATCCGGCCGGTCTCAGGTCCTGCCCAGCAGGAAAAGTGCATCCTGATCTGCAATCTGAAGGACTCCGCCTGGCAGACCGCTCTTTCCGCTCTGGAGCTGTACTCCGGTTCTGTCTGGATCAGCAATTATGCAGGACAGGTGCTCCTCTCCTATGGGAGCACGCTTTCCACGTCCCAGAACATTGGCCAAGACAGCCGCTTTTCCCAGGCTTTTGCGCAAAACCGCCAGTATGGGACTTACTCCTACCAGGAGGATGGCACCGACTATCTGATCTCCTACTATAACGCCGTAGAGAGCGGATGGAAATATCTCTCCTGTGTCCCGGAAGATATCGTCCTCTCCGGCTCCGGCGGCGCTCGGGCCTTCTCTCTCCTTGCCCTGCTGTGCGGTGCCCTGGGCATCTCTCTGGGCAGTCTGATCCTGTACCGGTATGTGGTGAGGCCCATTTCCGCCCTTATGAGCCATCTGAGCGATATGGAGCAGGGCACACTCGCCCAGGCTCCAGTCCCGGTCCAGCGGGATGAGATCAGCCTGCTCTTCCACCGGTACAACCAAATGATCCAACGGCTGCAAAAGCTCATCGACGAGATCTATGTCCAGCAGCTGCTCCGAAAGCAGGCTGAGCTTTCGTTTCTCCAGTCCCAGATGGACGAGCACTTCCTGTACAATACTCTGAACACCATTTACAGCCAGGCCAGCCATGAACACGCGGACACCTCTGCCCGGATGATCCTGACCTTGTCCCGATATTTCCGGATCAGTCTCTCTCAGGGCAGCGACAAGCTCCCTCTGGACCAGCTGGCCGACCTGCTCCGCAGCTATCTCCAGCTCCAGCAGATGCGCTTCGGCCGCTCGCTTGTCTTTCAGATCCAGCGTTTCCCGGAGATGGAGCAGTTTGTGGCACTCAAATATCTCTTTCAGCCCATTGTGGAAAATTCCATCGTCCACGGTTTTGAAAAACGCCCCGCGCAGCACCGAATCGAGATCACATTTCAAAAAGAAGGCGACATGCTTTTCTTTCAGGTGGCCGACGACGGCATCGGGATCTCGCCCCAGGATCTGGGGCCCCTGCTGCGTCAGATCAATGGTGAGGGGCCCATCCAGGGGCGGAGCTTCGCTCTGCGCAATATCCATGAGCAGCTCTGCATTGCCTATGGGCCCCGGGATATCCACATAGAGAGCCGCCCCGGTGCGGGCACACGTGTTTTCTTTCGCATCCCTCTGGAAAGGAGAGAGCCCCATGTCTAACTATTCTTTATTAGTCGCTGATGACGAGGAGATCCCCCGCCGGCACATCCTGGAGGATATCTCCTGGGACACGCTGAACATCCGTCCCCTCTATCAGGCCTCCACCGGCTGGGAGGCCCTGGCCCTGCTTTTGAAACATCAGCCCGATATTCTCATCTTAGATATCCGAATGCCCGGCCTCAGCGGGCTTCAGCTCCTGGACGAGCTGGTCCTCCGGCACAGCTCTACAAAGGTCATCACATTGAGCGGTTACAGTGACTTTGAAGCGGCCAGGAAAATGCTTTCCAGCGGGATGGTGGTGGAATACCTGCTCAAACCCGCCTCCGAAGACGAGCTCTTTGAAGCTGTTTTCAAATGCATCGAGCGCATCGATCAGACCCGCGGCCCTGACGACCCGGTCCCTCTGGAAGAGCCCGGACCGGAACCTCCTTCTTTTCACGAGAACGCCCAGCCCCGCGGGAGCAAGGTCCTGCTCATCCAGCAGGTCAAGGAGTATCTTCAGGAAAACTACACCCAGCGCATCACCCTGAATTCCGCTGCCGCCCTGGTGTATCTCACCCCCACCTATCTCTCCAAGCTGTTTGCCGAGGTGGAAGGGATGGGATTTTCCGAATATCTTTCCGCTCTCCGCATCCAGCATGCCAAGGAGGCCCTTCTGGACTACCACAGGCGCATCTATGAGATCGCCGCCCAGGTCGGATATCAGGATGTGAAGCATTTTATGAAGGTCTTTAAAAAGCAGGTGGGGATGACCCCGCGGGAATACCGGGAGAGCCATCTGTTCTGAGGGAAGGCATAAAATAACACACCAAAATGAAAGATTGCCCCATTTACCCTGAAAAAGTTTCTGATACAATGTTGGTAGAGAGAGAAAGCAAACTTTTAAAGGGGGCGAATGGCCATATTACCAGAAAGGACCACTCTGCCATGAGACCGCTGACACCGCTTTTTCTCACCCTCGCTCTCCTGCTCTGCTCCTGCCGGACGTCCCTTCCCCCATCCTCCTCGCCCGCCTCTCAGGAGGCGGATCAGGGATCATACCGGATCGGCGTCAGTTTTCCCACCACCAGCCTGCTCTTCCGCAGCGCTATGTTTCAGCTTCTGGAGGAGTTCGATCTCTCCGAGGGATCTGTGGAGCTGATCCTGTGCGATGGGGAAAACAGCCAGGAGAAACAGAATCAGGACCTGGTAAATCTGATCGATGATCCTGTGGACGGGATCATCCTCATCCCCTATACCATGGAGGGCCCCCTTCCCGCGATCCAGTATGCCAACGACCGCGGCATCCCGGTCCTCACCTTGGACAACCGGGTAGAGTCCTCCTCCCTCTCCCGCACCATCGGATATGTGGGGGCTGAGCACGTCACCATGGGGGAACAGGCCGCCCGGCTGCTCATCTCCGCTCTGGAGGAGCATTTTCCTGACGCCGCCCAGTGGAACGTGATCTACCTCACCGGCATTCCCAACTCCTCCGGCGCCGTAGACCGGGACAAGGGGATCACCCAGGTGCTCTCTCAGGAGCCCCGCATCCGTCTCCTGGGCACCTATAACGGGGAGTTCTCCCGCCTCAACGCTGAGAGCATCCTGGATGACTGCCTCAATGTTTACCCTGATCTCCATGGGGTCATCTGCCAAAATGACCTCATGGCCGAGGGCTGCTACCAGGCTCTGGTCCGCCGGGGGCTGGCCGGAGAGGTGGCTCTGGTGGGCATCGACGGCCAGCGTTCTGTGGTGGAGGAGATCGCCGCTGGCGGCATAGACGGCACTGTCATTCAATATCCCGATATGGCGCTGGAGGCCGTAGAAGAGATCTGCCGCTACCTGGACGGCGAGCCTCTGTCCTTCTCCAATTATCAGCAAACCGATATCATCACGCGGGAAAACGCCCAGTGGTATCTGGACCAGGATCTTCCCTGGTAGAGCCATTTCAAGATGAAGTCCTTCCAGCGGGCCCCTGGAAGATTTCATATCACCTTCCGGACCAGATTGAAAGGAGAATTACGATGAAAAAACTGACTGCGATCCTTCTGACCGGCGCCATTGCGGCGTCCCTCTCCGCCTGTTCCACTCAAGCCGAAGAGCCAGCCTCCCTGGGCATGGACCTGAGCCAGTACACGGTGGTCGACATCTCTCATCTTCAAGAAGCCGATATGCCGGCGGACCCCTCTCTCCAGCTCCCCCAGTCTGACTTCTTCGGCCGTATCGGCGTAGACGGCGGACTGCACAACCTGGAGGTCCTCAGCTATTGCGTCCACACTGGCACCCACATGGATGCTCCCTATCATGTCATCGAGACTGGCGGTGGGATCGACACCGTGGACCCCCTCATTCTGATCGGCCCCGCTTGTGTAGTAAAGCTGGATGTGCCCGCCGGCTCCTACGGCATCACAGTAGACGATGTCAAAGCCTGGGAGGAGGAGAACGGAGAGATCCAGTCCGGTGAGGCTGTCCTCTTCCATACCGGCCATGACGCCCTCTGGGAGACTGATCCCGACGAGTATATCACCAACTACCCCTATCTTCTCCCCGAGACTGCCCAATATATGGTGGACAAGGGAGTGCGCTATATCGCCATGGAGTCTATCTCTCCCGACACCACCACCACCGAGAGCCACCAGATCCTCCTGGGCAACGGCGTCGGCGTGGTAGAGAACGTGTGCAACCTGGGGGACATCGAGGCCGACCGCTGCTATACCATCGGCACCTTCCCCAACTCCCAGGGTGCCACCGGCGTCTGGACCCGGATCTTGGCACTCTATCCGTAAAACTTTGCAGTACAAATGCTGAAGGGCCGCCCCATCTGGGGCGGCCCTTCAGTTTGAGGAAAAAGTCCCTGGAGGACTTTTCCCTCAGCCGGCATCCCGATCCTTTTCCGCCCCGTACAGGGCGGAAAAGCCCTCGCCTCGCTCTGCTCACCGCCCCCTTGCGGAGCAAGGGCGGCGGGGGTTGGGATTTCCATTCGAGGCGGACTTCCGCCCCCTCGAACTCCCCCGCCCGATCCCAAAACATCTTCTCTGAAAAAAGGCTTTCAGCAAACTGAGCCGAAGGGCCGCCCCAGATGGAGCGGCCCTTCGGCTGATATAGAGGATTGAAGACAGGTAGCAAACAGGATGTCCCGATCAGGCGTCGTGGGACTTGGAGTGGCTGGGGGCGACGTACTGGCCGTTCTCCTTCTTGACCAGCTTGCCCTCCTTGACCAGCTCGTTGGGGCTGTAAATGTCGTTGATGTTCCAGCAGCCGGGGGTGGGCACCACGATGTTCTCCATGGGGGCCTCCACCAGGAAGGGCTTGCCGGCCTTGTTGGCCTCGATGGCCTTCTCCAGGGCGGGCTTGAACTCGTCGGCGGAGGAGATGCAGATGGAGTCCACGCCGTAGGCCTTGGCCACGTCGGCCCAGCTGGGGGTGTAGCGCTCGCCGTTGGCGTCATAGAACACGGTGCCGAACTTGGTCTTGTAGTTGGCGTTCTCCAGGCCGGCGATGGTGCCGAAAGCGGAGTTGTTCATGACCACCCAGGTGCAGGCGATGCCCTTCTCCACGGCAGTAGCCATGCAGGTGGGGTTGACGCCGAAGCCGCCGTCGCCGGTGAGGGTCAGCACGATCTTATCGGGGGCAGCCAGCTTGCCGCCCAGGACGGCGGAAGCGCCGAAGCCCATGGTAGCCAGACCGGAGGAGTGGTGGATGGTGCCAGGAACGGTGATATCGAACTCCTGGGCCACGCCGTTCTTGTTCCAGCCCACATCGGTGAAGATGATGGCGTCCTCGGGGATGACCTCCTTCACGTCCTTCAGGATGCGCTGGGGAGTCATGGGGAAGCGGCCGTCGTTGGAGATGGCCTCGTTGCTGGCCTTGAACGCGGCCTTGGCGGCAGCGATCTGCTCACGCAGCTCGGGGTTGCTCTTGCCCTCGGGGCAGATCTTCTTCACTTCCTCCAGGATCTGGGCCAGGCCGATCTTCAGGTCGCCGATGGCGCCGATCTCCACAGCGTAGTTGCGGCCGATCTCGTTGGGGTCGATGTCGATCTGCAGGAAGGTGGTCTTATCGGGATCGAAGGTGACGCCCTGATACCAGCTGGAGCTGTCGGCCTCGCCGAAGCGGGTGCCCAGGCCCAGGATCACGTCGGCATTGGTGGTCAGGGTGACCTCCAGGCCCCAGAAGCCGGTCTGGCCCACCATCAGGGGATGCTGGTCGGACAGGCAGCCCTGGCCGGCCAGAGTGCGGGACACAGGGAGATCCAGGAACTCGGCCAGAGCGGCCAGCTCCTCGGAGGCCTGAGCCAGCAGGATGCCGCCGCCGGCGTGGAGGACGGGGTTCTTGGCCTCCACCAGCTTCTTGGCGATGGCCTTGGCGGCAGCGGGGTCCAGGGCGGGCTTCATGGTCACATGGCTGTCCTTGTAGGTGCGGGCCCACAGCTCCTCCTCCATCTCACGGGAGAACATGTCCATGGGCACGTCCACCAGGACGGGGCCGGGACGGCCGGCCTCAGCCAGACGGAACGCCTTGTCCAGGATGTAGGGCAGGGCCTCCACATCGTCCACGCGCCAGCTGCGCTTGCACACGGGCTTGAGCATGCTGTACTGGTCGCCGTCCTCATGCATCTGGACCTCCTGATGGGGGTGACGGCCGAAGTAATAGCTGGGCACATCGCCCACGATGACCACCATGGGGATGGAGTCCAGGGAGGCGTTGGCCACGCCGGTGAGCACGTTGGTCAGGCCGGGGCCCAGGTGGCACATGACCACGGAGGCCTTGTGGGTGATGCGGGCGTAGCCGTCAGCCGCGGTGGAGGCAATGGCCTCATGCCGGGTGCCGATGTACTCGATCTTCTTGCTGCGGGAAAGGGCGTCCAGCATGCCGATGACGGTGTGGCCGCACAGTCCGAACAGCTTGGTGACGCCCCGGCGCTCCAGGTAGTCCACCAACAGGTCAGATACCAGTTTCTTGCTCATAGTTCGATTCCTCCGTTTTTTGATTGTCTCGGTCTTCCGAATTTCAGGGGGGATTTACTGCTTCTGTGCCGCGATCTCGTTGAGCTTGTCGGCGATGGCACCGTAGCCGGAGAAGAAGCTGCACAGCAGGGGGGTCTTCACGTCCTTCAGGTCGGGCAGCAGGGCGCGCATGGACACCTGGGCCATCACGATGGCGTCATAGCCCATTTTGTCCAGCTCCCGGATGCTCTCCATCAGGATGCGGTTGTGCTCCTCGGGGTGGCCGGCCTGAAGAGCATCCCAGGCAGGGTTCTGGAGGTACTGGGTGCACTCCATCTTCTTGCCCTGCTCCGCGCCCACCTTCTCGATCAGCCGCTGGCTGGGGCCCAGGGTGGTCTCCAGGGTGGCGATCAGGGCGATCTTGGTGCCCAGCCGAACGGCCTCCTGGGCCATGGGCAGGTCGATCTTCATCACGGGGACGTTGACCTCTTTGGCGTAGATGTCCGCCACCTCGCCCACAGTGGAGCAGGAGTTGACGATCAGGTCCGCACCGGAGATCTCCGCCGCCTTGGCGTACAGGGTCATCCGGTCGATGACCGCCTGGCTGGGGCCGCCATTGGCCCGGACATCAGTGAGCAGGGTGCTGTCGGTGATGAATTCCACCCGCACGCCGGGGACCTTCTCCTTCAGGAAGGCGACGGTGTCCTCCCGCTTGGCGAAGCTGGTCTGAAGAATACACACATGAGGTGCTGCCATAGTTGGGTTCATCCTTTCTCACATTTTTCTGCACTTCGGGCAGGGACAGCGCCCTGTCCGAAGTGCCTGTCTCTTTTAACCCTTCCGGGCCACCAGAGCCTTGGCCTTGGCCACGATGGAGTCCACGTCCATGCCGTGGTCCTTGTAGATCAGCTCCGGGTCGCCGGACTCACCAAAGCGGTCCTGGATGCCCACGATCTCCATGGGTACGGGGCAGTTGCCCACCACCACCTCAGCCACGGCGGAGCCCAGTCCGCCGAAGATGGAGTGGTCCTCGATGGTCATGATGGCCCCGGTCTCGCCGGCCGCCTTCAGCACGGCCTCCTTGTCCAGAGGCTTGATGGTGGCCATGTCCAGCACCCGGACGCCGATCCCCTGCTCCTTCAGGATGGCGGCCGCGTCCAGCGCCTTCTTCAGCAGGATGCCGGAGACGATCATAGTCATGTCGCTGCCGTTGTCCACCACGGTGTTGGCCTTGCCCCACTCGAACTTGTAGGTGGCGGGGTCATACAGGTCGGCAACCGGGTTGCGGTGCAGACGGACGTACAGGGGGCCGGTGAAATCCACCGCCGCATGGGCCAGGGCCCGGGCCGCCACGGCGTCGGCGGGCTGCACCACGGTCATATTGGGGAAGGAGCGCATGATGGACACGTCCTCAATGGCGGCGTGGGTGGCGCCGTCGCCGCCCACCTGGAGGCCGGCGTGGGTGCCGATGACGGTGACGTTCAGGTTGGGGTAGCAGACGAAGGTACGCACCTGCTCGCAGGCCCGCATGGAGGCGAACACCGCGAAGGTGGCCAGGAACACCTTGTTGCCGCAGGCGGCCATGCCGGCGGAGGCGGCCACCAGGTTCTGCTCGGCAATGCCGAAGGAGAACTCCCGCTCGGGGAAATACTTGCCGAACTTCTCCAGACCGCAGGTCTTGGTGTCGGCGTTACAAACCACAAAATTCTCGTTGGTCTTGGCGATCTCAATGATCTCCTGTCCAAAGGCCATACGGGTGGCAAGAGTCTTTGCCATTACACAACGCCCCCTTCCTTGATTTCCGCAATTGCTTTGACCATCTGCTCGTCGTCAGGCGCGGAGCCGTGCCAGACGGAGTCGTCCTCCATGAAGGAGACGCCCTTGCCCTTGACAGTGCGCATCAGGATGGCAGTGGGGTGGCGCATGGTCTTGGCGGTGTGCAGGGCGGTGAGCACGTCCTTCATGTTGTGGCCGTTGACCTCTACCACCTTCCAGCCGAAAGCGCGCCACTTGTCAGCCAGGGGCTCCACCGTCATGATGTCATTGACCCAGCCGTTGATCTGGACGCCGTTGCAGTCCACGATGGCCACCAGGTTCTTCAGGTCGTGATGGCTGGCTGCCATGGCGGCCTCCCAGACCATGCCCTCCTGGATCTCACCGTCACCCAGCATGACGTAGGTCATGTAGTCCTGGTGATGCAGCTTGCCGGACAGGGCCATGCCCACGCCCACGGACAGGCCGTTGCCCAGGGAGCCGGCGGTCATGTCCACGCCGGGGGTCTTGTTCATGTCCGGATGGCCCTGGAGGATGGAGTGGTACTGACGCAGGGTGTTCAGCTCCTTGGGGTCGAAGTAGCCCCGGCGGGCCAGTGCCGCATAGAGCACCGGGCAGGAGTGGCCTTTGGAGAGGATGAAGCGGTCCCGGTCAGCCCAGCGGGGGTTCTGGGGATCGATATTCAGCACGTGGAAGTACAGGGCAGTCACCATCTCCACCGCGGAGAGAGAGCCGCCGGGGTGTCCAGCCTTGGCGGCGTGGATCATGGAGATGATGTCCTGTCGGATCTGGACGGCCTGCTCTTCCAGCCGTTCCACATCCCGTTGGGTGAAGTAGTTGTGGTTCACCATCGTTCAATCCTTTCTACATCAGTTTTTGTTCTCCCTGGCTCCCAGCCTTTTGCCGGGGGCCTGTTTCCTTCTTCGCCCATAGACTACCTCCACCGGCGAAAAAAGTCCAATTCTTGTTTGTGACAGCTGGTATCATTAAAAATGATATCGCAGCCCCAAACTTTCTTGACAAATCCGGGAAAATAGCGGATACTGAGCTTTGGCAGCCCTTCTCCACTCTGGAACGAGCCCCCGCTTTTCCTTTTGATTTGACATTTTGCACAAAACAGATGCTCTCTATTTTGTTGGTCTGAAAAAACGCTTTTGCCGCCCGCTCCGCCCGCCGCGGGGACTGGCGGCCATCCCATTGATCGGAGGCATGAAACCATATGGAACTTTACACGCTTCGCTATGTGCTGGCCGTGGCCGATTCGGGGAATTTTTCCCTGGCGGCCCAGGCCTGCCACGTGGGACAGCCCGCCCTGTCCCAGCAGATCGCCAAGCTGGAGAAGGAACTGGGGGTGGCCCTCTTCGCCCGCAATCCCAGGGGTGCCACCCTGACGGAGGCGGGCAAGGATTTTGTTCTCCGGGCCAGGGAGATCCTTCAGCGCGCCCAGGCCCTCCAGGCGGAGATGTCCTTCTATGCCGGGCTGCGCAAGGGCTCCCTCAACCTGGGCATCATCACCAGCCTCCAGTGCATCAACTTCGGCGGCATGCTCTCCGCCTTCTGTGGCAGTTACCCCGACATCTCGGTGAACATCGTCCAGGAGGGGACCCACCGGCTGCTGGACCTGCTGCTGGACCGGAAGGTGGATCTGGCCTTTCTCAACCGCCCCCTGTCCCAGCTGGCCTCCAGCCTGGAGTTCGTCAAGCTGGGGGAGGATCACTACTCCCTGGCAGTCCCCCGTGTCCACCCCCTGGCCGGTCGTGAGGAGGTCAGCCTGCGGGAGCTGAGGGGGGAGCACTTCATTTTCCACCAGACCGGCCAGGTGGCCGCGGAGCTGTGCCTCACCGCCTGCCGCCGGGCGGGCTTTGAGCCGGACATCGTCTGCCGCTCCAGCAGTCCCACCACCAGCCTCTACATGGTCCAGGGCGGGCTTGGGGTGGCCTTTCTGCCCTCGGAGGACTTCCGCTCCCATACCCTCTCCGGCGTCCGGGAGATCAAACTGGAGGAGCGGATCGTCAAGGAGGTGGGGGTGGCCTGGCGCCGGGACGCGGCCTCCCCCCTGGTGGACGCCGCGGTCCAGTTCGCCCGGGAGTGGGTCAAATGACCGCCCCCTTCTTTTCCTCTTTTCCCCCTGTCCCTCTTGTTGTATAATAGAGCCATTCCACTGAGGAGGTCTTTTCTATGATCACATTGGCACAGCGCATCGAAGCCCTGCGCACCGAACGGGGTCTCAGCCGTCCCGCCCTCTCCCAGGCCCTGGGCTTTCCCAAAAATGCGGCGGAAAAGTTCGAGACCGGCCGCCAGACCCCCACCCGGGAGCAGCAGGAGAAGATGGCCGCCTTTTTCGGGGTCTCCCTCTTCTATCTCCGGGGGGAGAGCAACGACCGCACCCGTCAGGAGACCTGGATGGACGGCGGCTTCCAGGATGAGGAGGAGCCCGCTCCCCCGCCCCGCCGCGCCGCCCGGCCCGTCCCCCAGAGCGGCCCCGCCGGCCAGGACCAGGGCACGGTGTTTGACGCCTTCCTCCACAGCAAGGCGTTTCAGGATATGATCCGCGCCGCGGTACAGGAGGCCCTGCGCTCCCCTGAGGGGCAGGATATCCTCACCCAGGCCGTCCGCAAGGAGCTGGCCCGGCAGCGGTGAGCGCCGGACACAAAAATGTCCCGCGAGCAGGGACATTTTGTACGGCAGTTCAGGCCCAGAGGTCCTCATTTCCGTAATATGCATCCATTTCGCCGCTGAACCAGCGACCATTCAGGACAGTCCGGATCATCTCGGTCTTCTGGTCATCAGGAATGGAGTGGTCCGCCTCCATCCTCTCAATGATCTCGGCATAGGAGATGTGGTCGGTGGACATCTCGGCCCAAGCCCCATCGTCATTGGCGTCCACGATCAGCTGAGTGGTGCCGTCCAGACTGGTCCAGGCATCCCACTGGGGCAGTTCCCCACCATTTGGATTGCCGCTCCACAGGAAATTCTTATAATAAGTGTTGAGCATGGAGGAGACGGCCTGACAGCTGGGGGAGGCATAGAGCTCCGGATAGCTGGAAGAGGCATTGGTTAGCACATGGGTCATCAGCGGAGTGGTCATGCAATGATAAGATCCATAGATTGTAGCATACTCCTCTCCTACCACCGCCGGATCATCGCCCCAGCGGATGATACAGGTGTAGATTGGGGACTCATAGCCGCTGCCCAGCATCCGCTCGGCAGACTCCTCCCCGTTAAAGTATCCGTACATCAGGCTGCCGTACTTCTCGGCAAATCGATACTGGGGCAGCAGGACCTCATCTTTCATCAGCTCGGCCACGCTGGGGGTATTGAAGGGAGGAGAGCTCTTACAGAAGGTAGAGAATTCCCGGTCACCGTTGACCATGAGGACGGGCACGTCGTTGTAAACGGTGGTATCGAACCCCTCCTTAGGCAGCACCACGCCGTCGGCAAAGTGGTGGGGGAACGCGCTCATGCGGATGCCCGCGCCGCC
>ENA-ORSM01002609-ORSM01002609.1-human-gut-metagenome-genome-assembly--contig:-NODE-2609-length-12508-cov-7.492572_pt1 | contig 12508 bp, 12 predicted proteins | sample MGYA00241903_ERZ509170 | MGnify/ENA primary metagenome ERZ509170 (study PRJEB26280, sample SAMEA2338784) | human gut metagenome | biome: human gut; feature: human-associated habitat; material: faeces...
CCAGACCGGCACAGCACTCCGCTGCCACCTCCGGGCCGCGGGGCATGATGATGGTCAGGGGGCCAGGGCAGAACGCCGCCATCAGCAGCTGGGCACGCTCCGGCACCTCACTGACAAGGCCGGGCAGCATATCCGGGCCTGCAATGTGGACGATGAGGGGGTTGTCCTGCGGGCGTCCCTTTGCCACAAAGATTTTTTTGACGGCTTCCCCGTTGCGGGCGTCGGCTGCAATGCCGTACACCGTTTCCGTAGGGAGAGCCACCAGCTCTCCCTGCCGCAGAAGCTCTGCACCGCGGGCGATGCCTGCCGCATCCGCCGGGCGAAGTTCCGTTTTTATTTTCATACAAATCATCGCTCTTTTCTACTGTAAAGTATAGTTTCTTTACACCGTTTCGTGCGTATTATCTATCGCTTTGCGTGTCCAGCTGGCGCAGCTTTTCAGCCTGCTCGCGCATGGCAAGCGCATCGATGATCTCATCCAGATTGCCGTCCATGATCTTGTCCAGATTATGGACCGTCAGGCCAATGCGGTGGTCCGTGCAGCGGTCCTGCGGGAAGTTGTAGGTGCGGATCTTTTCGCTCCGGTCGCCGGTACCCACCTGCCCCTGCCGGTTGGCATTGATGGCGTCCTGCTGCTCTTTCTGCTTCTGGGCCAGCAGGCGGCTGCGCAGAATTTCAAGGGCCTTATCTTTATTCTGGAACTGGCTGCGCTCGTTCTGGCATTCTACCACCATGCCGGTGGGGAGATGTGTCACACGGATGGCGCTGGAAGTCTTGTTGATGTGCTGGCCGCCGGCACCCGAAGAGCGGAATGTATCAATGCGGAGGTCTTTCATGTCCAGCGCAAAATCCACTTCCTCGGCCTGGGGCATTACGGCTACCGTTGCCGTGGAGGTGTGGATGCGGCCCTGCGTCTCCGTTTCCGGCACTCGCTGCACTCGGTGGACACCGCTCTCATATTTGAGGCGGTTGTAGGCGCCCCGCCCGTTCACTGCGATGATGGCCTCTTTCACGCCGCCCAGCTCGGTCTCGTTGAGGTTGAGCACTTCCCACTCCCAGCCCCGGCTCTGGACGTACATGCTGTACATCCGCATCAGGCTGTGGGCAAACAGGGCCGCTTCCTCGCCGCCGGCTCCGCCGCGCAGCTCCAAAATCACGCTTTTTTCGTCATTTGCATCCTTGGGCAGCAGCAAAATTTTGAGATTATTTTCCAGCTCCGCCACATCCTGACTCTTTTCGCTGACTTCCTGCTGTACCATTTCCTTAAAGTCCGCGTCGAGGGTTTCCCCCTCCAGCAGGGCTTTGGCCTGTTCCAGATGATCTTTGGCGGTAGCCAGCTTCCGGTAGGCGTCCACCACAGGCTCCAGCTCGTGGTACTCCTGCATCAGGCGGCGGAACAACGCCGGGTCTGCAGCCGTTTCCGGCTGGTTCAGGCGGATGGAAAGCTCCTCAAACCGGTGGCTGACCGCCTCCATTTGGGAAAACAGTTTTGGCATATTGGGCAGTTCTCCTTACAACAATTTCCGAATGTGCTGACAGCTGCAAGGCGCTACACCGTGCCCGGTTTGATGACTTTTTTGATGTTCTTTTCAATTTTTGCGCGGGGCAGCATGACCTCGCGGCCACAGCCCGTGCAGCGGATCCTGAAATCCATGCCCACGCGCAGCACCTCAAAGCTTGCAGCGCCGCAGGGGTGCTTTTTGCGGGTGAGGATGGTATCTCCCACTGCAATGTCCATAAGTGTATCCCTCCTGCTTGTACAAAGTGGTACAGGCCGTATGGGCGGGGCACAACCCCGCGCATACAGATATAGTATAAACCAAACTCGTGCAAAATGCAAATATCTGCTGCCGGCTGCGCATATGGTGTACCAGCCTGGTGCCACCAGCCGGACCGCAGGCAAAACACAAGAGAAAGAGGAATGAAAGATGATGCAAACATTCAGAACCGAAAGCAACTACCGCAGTGCTAACCGCCTCTCCCCCGCGGAGCTGCGGGCCGCCATGGCCAACCGCGAGATTTTGCAGAGCACCGCCCTCGCCTTTGATACCCAGCGGCAGCTCCGCTTTGAGCTGGGCGGCACCAAAGCGGTGATGCCCTTTGCCCAGTGTGCCGACGGAGCGGAAAATGGCTCGGTGCGGGATATTGCCGTGCTGACACGGGTGGGCCGCCCCACCTGTTTTATCATTGAATCTCTGGATACCGATGAGAGCGGCCAGCCGTTCTACCGGCTCTCCCGGGCTGAGGCCCAGCGGATGTGCAAGGCGGAGTATCTCGACACCCTGACGCCCGGCGATATCCTGCCCTGCACCGTGACCCATATTGAACCCTTTGGCGCGTTTTGTGATGTGGGCTGCGGCATCAGCGCCCTTTTGCCCATTGATTGCATGTCCGTCAGCCGCATTTCTTCCCCCGCTGACCGGGTCAGCGTAGGGCAGCAGATTCTGTGCGCCATCAAGAGCCGGGATGTTCAGGGGCGGTTCGTGCTCACCATCCGGGAGCTGCTGGGCACCTGGGCCGAGAACGCCGCCGCTTTTACCGTAGGGGAAACGGTCGTGGGCATCGTGCGAAGCGTGGAGGAATACGGCACCTTTATTGAGATCGCGCCCAACTTGGCCGGGTTGGCGGAAAGCTGCCCCGACCTGCACCCCGGCCAGCCTGTGAGTGTCTACATCAAAAATATCCTCCCGGACAAAATGAAGATCAAGCTGGTCATCGTCAACCACAGCCTGAGCCAGAGCCATCGGTTTGAGCTGCGGTATTTCATCACGGAGGGGCACCTGGATCACTGGCTCTACTCCACCCCGGAGAGCCACAAACGGATCGAGACGGATTTTGCGGTTGCGGCTTGCAATCCGGCCTGAAACCCTTTATACTAGGGTGGAATAGAAAATAAAACCAGAGGAGATGTGTGAACGATGGCCGCCAACGATGCTTTTACTGCCGGAGTACGTCCCGGCGGGCTGACGAACAGCACCGAGATCCGGCTGCTGCTGTGCTATCTGGTCAAGAATGCCGGGCCCATTACCCGGACGGAGATCGAAAACGCCCTGATGGAGGAAGCGCTGGTCAATTACTTTGAGATCGGCTCCTGTCTGGACGATATTACCCGGCAGAGCCTTGTCACTTTGCAGAACGACCGCTACGCCATCACGGAGAAAGGCCGCAAGGTAGCGCAGGAGCTGGCCTACGATCTGCCCCGCAGTGTGCGGGAGCGGGCCGTGGCTGCCGTCTTTCGGGCCCAGACCTGGGCCCGAAAGGAAGCGGAATACAGTGCCCGCATTACCGAGAAAGCGGACGGCCACTGCTCCGTCCGCTGCACGGTCAAAGCGCTGGACCAGGAGCTGTTCTGCCTGGATTTGGGCACCCCGGACCGTCTGAGCGCCGAGCTGGTCAAAAAGCAGTTCATCCTGAAAGGCAATGAGATCTATCAGATGCTCATTACCAAATTGACCGAAGAAAAAAACTGACCTTTTTGCAATTTTTACAAAGAGAACGTCCCCTGCCCCAGCGGCCATTTGCGGCCACACGGGTGCAGGGGGCTTTTTGTCTTACCCCAAACAGCCTCGTTATTTTTTCTACTTTGGCTGAGAATCTTAACAATGGGCAGACTTTATGGTATGCTTATTAGATATGAGTATTTTTGACACAGCCGTGGGCGTGATCGTGGCGCTGGCCGTCAACTACTACCTGCCCCGGGAAAAAGTCGTGCCCCTGTGGGAGGGGTTCAAAGCCAGAATTTCCGGTAAGAGTGCAAAATAACCCGTTTTACTGTTTGCCCAGCTGCCAGAACGCCACGGCGCTGGCTGCCGCCACATTGAGCGAATCCACCCCGTGGGACATGGGGATCTTGACCGTGTAATCGCAGGCGGCAATGGTGGAGCGGGCCAGGCCGTCGCCCTCGGTGCCCAGCACGATGGCAAGCTTGGGTTCCTTGGCCAGCTGTTCGTCGTCGATGCTGACAGAACGGTCACTCAGGGCCATGGCAGCCGTTTTGAAGCCCAGCGCATGGAGCTGCTCCATTCCCTTTTCCGGCCAGTCGGCGGGCGTCTGGCCGATCTGCGCCCAGGGCACCTGAAAGACAGTTCCCATGCTCACCCGCACCGCCCGGCGGCAGAGCGGGTCACAGCAGGAGGGGTTGATGAGGACGGCATCCATGTTGAGGGCCGCTGCACTGCGGAAGATGGCCCCCACGTTGGTAGAATCCACAATGCCCTCCAGAACAGCCACCCGCCGGGCATTTTTGCAGAGTTCTTCCACGGAACGGGGTGCCGGACGGCGGAATGCGCAGAGCACGCCCCGGGTAAGTTCAAAGCCCGTCAGAGCCGCCAGCAGCTCTCGATCCGCCGTGTAAACAGGAGCATCCCCGCAGCGGGTCAGGATTTCTGCCGCCGGGCCGGTGATCTGTTTGCGCTCCATCAAAAGGGAGAGCGGCTGATAGCCTGCATCCAGCGCCCGGGAAATAACTTTGGGGCTCTCAGCAATAAAGATGCCTTTCTCCGGCTCCAGACGATTGCGCAGCTGGTTCTGGGTCAGCCGGGCGTAGGGGTCCAACTCCGGGGCGTGAAAATCGGTGATCTCGATGATATTCGGCATAGGATGCTCTCCTTTGGCATTGTTCAGAATTGTGTGGCCTTATTCTAGCACATCCGGCTCCAGAATGCAAAAATGCAGAGTCCGCCTTTGGCTGGCATATCATTTCCACATGTCAGCCATACCCCGGAATCTATCTTGTGCTTTTTGCCAAATGTGCTTATAATAAAGGAGCTGCCTTTTGCGGCGGCAGTCTTTGAAATTCAAGAGAGGTGGAATACTCCATGCAGACCAGCTCGGCGTCTAAGCGCCTGCTGCACGGCCAGATGTCGGAATCGTTCGTCACGGCCATGTTTTTGTCCCTTTCAGGCGGCTTACAGGACGCATATACCTACTTTTTCCGCGGCAAGGTTTACGCCAATGCCCAGACGGGCAACATCGTGTTGCTGAGCCAGCACCTGTTTACCGGAGATTTTCTCAAAGCGCTTCATTACCTGATCCCGTTGGTCGCTTTCGCTTCCGGCATTCTGGCGGCGGAACTGTTCCGGGAACACTTCCAGAGCCTGAAAGCCCTGCACTGGCGGCAGATGATCGTTCTGGCAGAGATCCTGCTCCTGTTCAGCGTGGGATTTTTCCCGCAGGAGCTGAACCTGCTGGCCAACGCCGTCGTCTCGTTCTCCTGCGCCATGCAGGTACAGACGTTCCGCAAGGTGAACGGCTATGCATACGCCAGCACCATGTGCATCGGCAACATGCGCAGCGGCATGGAGGCTCTGGCTGTCTGGATTGTCAAGCACGACCCCAAAGCCCTGCGCAAAGTTTTCCATTATTTGGGCATCATCTTCCTGTTTGGCGTGGGTGCGGGCCTTGGCTGGGTGGCCGTGGAGCATTTTGCCACCCGGGCCATCTGGTGGTCCTGCCTGCTGCTGCTCATCTGCTTCGCGCTGATGTTCATTCGGGAAGATCTGGAGGACAACCCCGCCATTGAACAGGACCTTGCCGAGATCCGGCAGGAAGCAGGCGAGATCGACCACCTGCTGAAAGAGGAACTGCACGAGGAGCACGAGGCTCTCCGCGATACGCTGGAACACAAAAACTGAATCTATTTTTCAAATGGCCGCTTTTTCCTCCCGCCGGGGGATGGGCGGCCTTTTTGCATCCATTCTTCCGGGGAATGGACGTGATGAAAATTCCGTATTTTACAAATATCATACTGGATATCTCCAATCCCATCGTTCTGGTGCGGGCTGCCACAGAAACCGAGTGTGAAAACGGCCCCGTGCAGTCTCCCCTGCCGAGGCTGTTTTCATTTGCTGAATCATCTAAAAATAGAATGGTTCACGATAAAAACCAGCTATTTTACAGAATGATAAAAGTGCGGTATTCTAGGGTCAGAAAGAATATCCCCCACGGGATGAAAGAGAGTATCAGTACCACCCGGTTTTAGAAAGGAAATATCTGCTATGATCAAACTGTATGAGAACGGCATCTACCTGGTCAACGGCAAAACGATCTGCTCCTGCCCCGAGGAAGTGGCCCAGAAGTCCGGCCGCGCTACCACCAAAGAGGAGGCCACCAAGGGCACCATGGCCTACGGCATCCTGCAGGCTCACAACCAGAGCGATGACCCCGACGCCCTGCGCCTGAAGTTCGACTCCATGACCAGCCACGACATCACCTATGTCGGCATCATCCAGACGGCCCGCGCTTCCGGCCTGAAGCAGTTTCCCATCCCCTATGTCCTGACCAACTGCCACAACAGCCTGTGCGCTGTGGGCGGCACCATCAACGAGGATGACCATAAGTTTGCTCTCTCCGCTGCTCACAAGTACGGCGGCATCTATGTGCCCACCAACATGGCCAACATTCACAGCTACAACCGTGAGACGATGGCTGCCGGCGGCAAGATGATCCTGGGCTCCGACTCCCACACCCGCTACGGTGCTCTTGGCACCATGGCCGTGGGCGAGGGCGGCGGCGAGCTGGCCAAGCAGCTGCTCTGCCGCACTTACGATTTCGCCCGTCCCGGCGTCATCGCCATCTACCTGACCGGCACCCCCCGCGCCGGCATCGGCCCCCACGATGTGGCCCTGAGCATCTGCGGCGCAGTCTACAAGAACGGCTACGTCAAGAACAAGGTCATGGAGTTCGTCGGCCCTGGCGTGGCTTCCCTGCCCATCGAGTACCGCAACGCCATTGACGTGATGACCACCGAGACCACCTGCTGGTCCTCCATTTGGGTGACCGATGAGGAGACCCAGCGCTACTACACTCTGCATGGCCGTCCGCAGGACTACAAGAAGCTGAACCCCGCTGAGGTCGCTTACTATGACGGTTGCGTCTATATCGACCTTTCCACCGTGGAGAGCACCATCGCCATGCCCATGCATCCCTCCAACACCTACACCATCCACGAGCTGCAGGCCAACGCCAAGGACATCCTGCATCTGGTACAGGAAGAGGCCAACAAGCAGATCAAGGGTGCCAAGATGAACCTGGACAGCAAGTACCACGATGGCGCTGTCTGGGTGGATCAGGGCGAGATCGCAGGCTGCGCCGGCGGCACGTTCGATAACATCTGCGCCGCTGCCGACATCCTGCGCGGCAAGAGCTGCGGCAACGGTGCCTTTACCCTGAGCATCTACCCGGGCTCCATGCCGGCTCTGGCCGAGCTCATCCGCAATGGCCGCGCCTCCGACCTGGTGGACGCCGGTGCCATCATGCGCGAGTGCTTCTGCGGTCCCTGCTTCGGCGCAGGCGACTGCCCGGCCAACGGCGAGTTCTCCATCCGCCACACCACCCGCAACTTCCCCAACCGTGAGGGTTCCAAGCCGGGCGAGGGCCAGATGAGTGCCGTGGCGCTGATGGATGCACGTTCCATCGCCGCTACCGCCGCCAACGGCGGCAAGCTGACCGCTGCCACCGATCTGGACATCGAGTACACCAAGCCCGAGTACCACTACAACGCAAACCTTTACGCAAAGCGTGTTTACAACGGCTGGGGCCATGCCGAACCGGAAACCGAGCTGCGTTTCGGCCCCAACATCAAGGACTGGCCTGAGATGCCTGCCCTGACCGACGACCTGCTGGTCAAGGTCTGCTCCTACATCACCGACCCCGTGACCACCACCGATGAGCTCATCCCCTCCGGTGAGACTTCTTCCTACCGCTCCAACCCCGAGCGCCTGTCCGAGTTTGCCCTGAGCCGCCGCGACCCCCAGTACGTCTCCCGCAGCAAAGAGGTGCGCCAGATCGAGCGGGACCGTGAGGCTGGCAAGGCCCTGCCCGAGGAAGTCCTGAATGTCTATGCTGCCCTGACCAAAGCCGGCATCGCCAACGACCCTGCCAACACCGACATCGGCTCCACCATCTTCGCCAATATGCCCGGCGACGGTTCCGCCCGTGAGCAGGCTGCCTCCTGCCAGCGCGTGATGGGTGCATCCGCGAACTTTGCCAAGCAGTACGCCACCAAGCGTTACCGCTCCAACTGCATCAACTGGGGCATGACCCCGTTCCTGGTGGAAAACCCGGAAGTCTTTGCTCTGGGCGATTACATCTTCATCCCCGGCCTGCGGCAGGCTGTGCTGGAAAATAAGGCCAGCTTCTCCGCTTACGTCGTCAAGGCAGACGGCACGGTCACTGAGTTCCCGGTCTCCACGGGTGCCCTGACCGAGCCTGAGCGCCAGATCATTGCCGACGGCTGCCTCATCAACTACTACCGCAACAGCCAGTAAGATGGAGCGGCACGGGCTTGCGCTTCTGTCCACAAAACAGTATACTGAAAAAAGACCGAAAAAAGGATGGAACATGCTATGGATGAAAAAGATCTGCAGATTTTCCTGACCCTTGCCGAGACGGGCAACCTGACCCGGACGGCGGAGAAGCTCTATCTGGCACAACCTACCCTGAGCAAGCGGCTACAGAATCTGGAGTCCGAGCTGGGTGCCACCCTGTTCCTGCGCAGCAAGCACGGCGTGACCCTGACACCCGCCGGGGAGGCGGCACGAGAGACGTTCCTGCACACCACCAGGGATTTTGAGGACCTGCGGGAGCGGCTGCAGAAAGGCCGCGGCATCGTCAGCGGTACGCTGCGCATCGCTACTTCCATTGATTACTCCACCTACCGCCTGCCGGAAGTGCTGGCGCAGTACACCACCCACTACCCGGAGGTCAAGCTGCAGATCTACAGTGAGCACAGCCGGGAGTGCGTGCGGCAGATGCAGACCGGCCGCCCCCACATTGCCATCATGCGGGGCGAGTGCGAGTGGGACGAGGGCAAACTCCTGCTGGAGCGGGAATCCGTCTGTCTCATCCGGAACAAGACCAATGCGGACACGCCGCTGGAAGAGCTGCGGTACATTGACCGGGACGCGAATCCCGAGCACCAGAGCATGAAAGCCCGCTGGCTGATGGAGCACAAGCTGGAGCCCTCCAGCATCCTGAATGTGGAGGGCCTTTCCACCTGCGTGGCCATGGTCAAGGCAGGTCTGGGCTGGAGCATCGTGCCGGAGATCTGCCTCTCCTACTTTGACGGCATTGCTGAGCCGCTCTTCTTTGCGGATGGCACGCCGCTCACCCGCTCCACCTACCTGCTCTACCGCAGGCGGGAAACGGAGCTGCCCCAGGTACGGGCATTCATCCAGACCGTCTGTGAGCGGGAGAACATCCCCTCCCCCGTGCCGCGCGTCTGACCGATTTTCAAAACCGCAGTCCACTTGCAGTCTTATGCAGGCAGGCTGCGGTTTTTGTCATTTTCTCGCAGAATCCAATTGCAGAGCCGGAATTGGTGTGGTATACTATTAACATTGTGTTATTGAAACAGGAAGAGGGGTCAACGAATGAAAAAAGGCTTTGACAACGATAAATATCTTCTCATGCAGTCCCAGCACATCCGGGAGCGCATTGCCCAGTTTGACAACAAGCTCTACCTGGAGTTTGGCGGCAAGCTGTTTGATGACTACCACGCCTCCCGCGTGCTGCCCGGCTTCCAGCCGGATTCCAAGCTGCAGATGCTGCTCCAGCTGAAAGACCAAGCGGAGATCGTCATCGTCATCAGCGCGGAGGACATCATCAGCAGCAAGGTTCGCGGTGATTACGGCATCACCTATGATCTGGACGTGCTCCGCCTCATCGACGCGTTCCAGGGCGTTGGCCTGTTTGTGGGCAGTGTCTGCATCACCATGTACACCGCCGCCCCCGAGGTGGAGCAGTTTGAGCAGCGGCTCAACGGGCTGGGCATCCGGACGTTCCGCCACTACAAGATCCCCGGCTACCCCAACGATGTGGCCCGCATCGTCAGCGACGAGGGCTACGGCAAGAACGAGTACATCGAGACCCAGCGCCCGCTGGTGGTCATCACGGCCCCCGGCCCCGGCAGCGGCAAAATGGCCACCTGTCTGTCCCAACTGTACCACGAGTACAAGCGAGGCGTCAAGGCCGGTTACGCCAAGTTTGAAACGTTCCCCATCTGGAACATTCCCCTCAAACACCCGGTCAACCTGGCCTACGAGGCCGCTACCGCCGACCTGAACGATGTGAACATGATCGACCCGTTCCATCTGGAGGCCTATGGCAAGACCGCGGTCAACTACAACCGCGACATTGAGATCTTCCCCGTGGTCAACGCCATGTTTGAGCTGATCGCAGGCAAGAGCCCCTACCACTCCCCCACCGACATGGGCGTGAACATGGCCGGCAACTGCATCGTGGACGATGCGGCCTGCTGCGAAGCTTCCCGCAACGAGATCGTCCGCCGCTACTTCAAGGCCCTGTGCGACCTCAAGAACGGCGCACAGATCCAGAGCGAGGTCTACAAGCTGGAGCTGCTGATGAATCAGGCCGGACTGACCCAGGGCAGCCGCCCGGTGGAGCAGGCCGCCCATGCAGTCTCTGAAAAGACCGGCGGTGCCCCCGCTGCCGCCATTGAGCTGCCGGACGGTACCGTTGTCACCGGCAAGACCGGCCCCCTGCTGGGTGCCGCTTCCTCCGCTCTGCTCAACGCGCTGAAAAAGCTGGCCGGTATCGACCAGGAGCTTGACCTCGTTTCTGCCGCCGCCATCGAGCCCATCCAGACCCTCAAGACCAACTATCTGGGCAGCAAAAACCCCCGTCTGCACACCGACGAGATCCTGATTGCCCTGTCCAGCTCGGCCGCGCAGAATCCCACTGCTGCAGCCGCCCTCAAGCAGCTCTCCCACCTGAAGGGCTGCGATATGCACTCCACCGTCATCCTGTCCAGCGTGGATATGGATACCGTGAAGAAGCTGGGCATGTATCTGACCTGCGAGCCCACCTATGAGGAAGCAGACCGGATGTACCACAAGAAGTAAAAAATAATGACCCTCTCTGTCATTGCTTTGCACTGCCGTCTTTCCCCCAAGGGCTAGGCGGCCGCATCTGCGCGACGGAGAGGGTCATTTCTATTTCCGGGTCTGTTCCCAGTAGGCTCCCATGCTCTGGCCGGGCTGGTCTGTGACATCATCGTTCAGATAGTCTGCAAGGCCAAAGGCTTCCGGCTTCCAGCTGCGGGCGGCATCCACGGTGGGGTATTCCACCTCAGCGTACCAGAACGCAGTGGGCTGGCCCTCATCCACATAGTTCACCTCCAGCACAAGGCCATCGGGCAGGGCGTAGCTTCTGCGGATCTTCCCGATCAGGGGCTTACCGATGATCTTTGTTTCCAGTTCATCAAACAGTTTCTTGTCGATGGGGCGCTCGATCTCCTCCCGTGCAAGCCCGCTTCCGGACTTGAAGCAGAGGATATAGGCCGTCTCGCCGCCTTTGAGCGCCTCCTCCCGGATGCGCACGGTGGGCCGCACGCTGATATATCCCTGCCGCATGGCAAACTCTTCCTTGAGCGGCAGAGCCGGGAGGTTTTCGCCCTCCGGCCAGCCGTTCACCATCCATTTGCGTTCGATCTCCATGACGTTTTCCTCGTTTCTGTGTTTTTGTATTTATTCTAGCACGTTTTTATGGTAAAATAAAGTTTAGCTTAAACTGGCAAAGGCTCCCCTACCAGAAGCAACAGCACCAACCGCCGCCAGTGACGGATGAAGGGCGTTGCTGTTGGGGCTGCGGCCAGCAAGACGGAGAGGTTATACACAGGGCAGCTTTTCCTCTGTCCAACCTCTCCGTCATTGCTGACGCAATGCCACCTCTCCTAGTAGGAGAGGCCTTGGCAAAATCGTAAAGTTTCCACATAATATCAGGAGTTCCTATATGAAATCTTCTCGCAATTACCCCGTTTACACCGTCAACAAACACGCCGAAGGGCTTCTGGTGGGCGGCCACCCCTGGGTGTACGAAAACGACATCCAGAGTTCCCCGGAGGCGGAGCCTGAAAACGGCACGCTGGTCGATGTGGTCAGCACAAAGGGTGCCTATCTTGGCACCGGTTTTCTCTCACTGAAAAGCAAGATCCGGGTGCGGCTCATCTCCCGCAACGCCAACGACACCTTCGATGCCGCTTTCTGGAAGCGCCGTGTCGAATACGCCTGGGCCTACCGCAAAACTGTGCTGGAGCCCGCCGACCTGACCGCCTGCCGTGTCATCTTTGGCGAGGCTGACCAGTTCCCGGGCCTGACTGTAGACCGGTTCAACAATATCCTTGTCACCCAGACCCTGAGCGTGGGCATGGAAAAGCTCAAGCCCATCCTCTTCCCCCTGCTGGCAGAAGTCCTGCGCGCTGACGGCCAGACCATTGACGGCATCTACGAGCGCAACGACGAGGCTCTGCGGGCCAAGGAGGGCCTGGCACAGAACAAGGGCTGGTTTGACCTGCCCGGCGAAACGCATCCCGACAGCACCCAGACCGAGATCTGCGAGAACGGCGTGTTCTACCACGTCGATTTTGAGAACGGCCAGAAGACCGGCTTTTTCCTCGACCAGAAATACAACCGCCGGGCTGTGGCCCGCATTGCTGCCGGGCACACCGTGCTGGACTGCTTTACCCACACCGGCAGCTTTGCGCTGAACG
>ENA-ORSM01002624-ORSM01002624.1-human-gut-metagenome-genome-assembly--contig:-NODE-2624-length-12463-cov-2.274097_pt1 | contig 12463 bp, 10 predicted proteins | sample MGYA00241903_ERZ509170 | MGnify/ENA primary metagenome ERZ509170 (study PRJEB26280, sample SAMEA2338784) | human gut metagenome | biome: human gut; feature: human-associated habitat; material: faeces...
CGGGGATCGCGAAGGACGACCTTCCGCTCGCCGTCATGCGGCACGCGACGAGCAAGATCCGCAATCTTCTCGAACTCGAAGAGGTGATGACGCTCGGCTTCCGAGGCGAGGCCCTGGCGAGCATTGACTCCGTTTCCGCCATGACGATCCGGAGCCGCACGCCGGAAGATTCGCACGCCTGGGAGTGGAAGGAAGGGCGCGTGACGCCCGCGGCCGGAAGTCCCGGAACCCGCATCGAAGTCTGCGACCTCTTCTACAAGACCCCCGCCCGACGCAAGTTCATGAAGTCGGACGCGACCGAAACGGCGCATATCCTCACGCAGGTCGAGCGCCTGGCGCTCGCGCACCCCGAGGCGGGGTTCCGCGTCGTGGCAAACGGCCGCGACGTGCTGACGCTCCCGCCCCAGACGCCCGAAGCCCGCATCGCGGCAGTGCTTCCGAAGGAATTCCGGGAGAACTGCCGACCGGTGAACGCCCTTCGCGACGGCATTCGGCTGACGGGGCTCGTGGGCCTTCCCGTGATCGGCAAGGCCCGCACGCAGGACCAGTACTTTTTCGTGAACGGCCGCTTCGTGCGCGACAAGCTTCTCTCGCACGCCGTGCGCTCCGCCTATCAGGACGTGATGCACGGCCAGACGCAGCCCCTTTACTGTCTCTATCTCGAAATCGACCCGACGGCGGTCGACGTGAACGTGCACCCCACGAAGAGCGAAGTGCGCTTCGCCGAGGGGCAGCGCATCCACACTGCAGTCTCCTCGTCCGTCCGTGCGGCGCTCTCGTTCTCGGAAGCGACGCTGCCCGAAGGAGGACTTCCCGAGCCCGAACGCGTTTTCGCGCCGGGAAGCGGCGCGAAGCGGGACTTTGAAACCCGCAAACCGATGCGCGAAGACCGTCCGCCCGTCGCAAACGCCATGCGGCTTTTCGGAGCGGACCTTGATACGGCGCTCGCCGCCGAGTCGGGACGGGCGCTGGAGGCGAAGACGCCGTTCCTCAACGACACGCTTTCCGAAGAAGAAAAGAGCGGCGCCGCCTTCACAGCGGGCGCTGCCGATTCGAACCGCTTCACCGCTTCGTCTTTGCAGACGCTCACCGAGCGCAACGGCTACGCGGTTTCGTCCGGGGCCGCGACGCCCGAAACGACTGCGGTCGAACCCGAACCGATCCCCGAAACCTTCCCCGCCGAAGGTTCGGGGGAGAAGGGGGGATTCGAACCCACACTCGAGAATTTCGAAGCCGACCGTCCTTATTTCGGACGGGCCCTGGGGCAGGTGGCGGGCGTCTACGTTCTCGCCGAAAGAGAGGACGGGATCGTGGTGGTCGACATGCATGCGGCGGCCGAGCGCGTCACCTACGAGCGGCTCAAGAAGTCGCTTGACGCCAAGGACCTTCCCGTACAGCCCTTCCTCATCGCGCAGGTCTTCCGCGTGACGCCCGCCGAGATCGCCACGATCGAAGCGCACAAGGAGGAGCTCCTCGCCTTCGGGATCGACGTGAGCGTGACGGGCGAAAACGCCGCGGCGCTTCGCGCCGTGCCTGCGATCATCGCCGAAGCGCCCGCCGACAGTCTCGAGACGCTCGTCCATGAAATTCTCGACGAGCTCGAGAGTTTCGGCACTTCGGATCTTACCGAAGTGATGCGCAACAAGGTCCTCGCCACCGTCGCCTGTCACGGCTCGGTGCGGGCGAACCGCAAGCTTACGCTCCCCGAAATCGACGCGCTCCTGCGCTCGATGGAGAAGACCGAACGGATCGATCAGTGCAATCACGGCCGGCCCACGTGGAAGCTTCTCACGACGGACGAACTCGACAAACTTTTCCTGCGGGGACAGTGATGACGGCGCCCCTCGCTCTCCTCCTTCTCGGGCCCACGGCTTCGGGAAAGTCGGCGTTGTCGCTCGCGCTCGCGCGGCGTCATCCCGTCGAAATCATCAGCATCGACTCCGCCCTCGTCTATCGGGGCATGGACATCGGAAGCGCCAAGCCGACGCCAGAAGAGCGCTCGGTCTGCCCGCACCACCTGATCGACGTGCGCGAGATCGACGAACCCTACAGCGCGGCCGACTTTTTGACGGACACGGCAAAGCTCGTCCCCGAAATCCGCGCGCGCGGGCGCGTACCCCTCATCGTAGGGGGCACGATGCTCTACGCGAAGGCCCTGCGGGAAGGACTGAACGACCTCCCCACGACGCCGCCGGAAGTGCGAAGCGAAGTGCTCGAAGAAGGAGAGCGCCTCGGCTGGCCCGCCATGTGGGAAAAGCTCCGGGAGATCGATCCCGAAACGGCGGCGCGGCTTCAGCCCGCCGACCGTCAGCGCATCGGACGCGCGATCGAAGTCTGGCGCATGACGGGTAAGACCCTTTCGAGCTTTCACGCCAAAGAAGCGGAGCCGCTTTTCCCGATGCTCTCGGTGGGGCTTTTGCCGCCCGACCGCAAGCTTCTCCACCGCCGCATCGAGGAGCGCTTCGACGCGATGTTGGACGCGGGGTTCCTCGCCGAAGTGCGCGACCTCATGAAGAGCCCCCGCTTCGATCGGGAGAGTCCCGCCATGCGGGCCGTGGGCTATCGTCAGGCGATCGACTATCTCTCGGGCGAGCGCGGTTTCGACGAATTCCGTCTGGCGGGCGTCGCCGCGACGCGGCAGCTCGCCAAGCGCCAGATGACCTGGATGCGCTCGATGCCGGACCTCACGCTGCTCGATCCCGACGATCCGGCGACGCTTCCGACGCTCGACGGCATGGTCGAAACGCTGGAGATGGGACTCGGGAAATGATTGTCCAAGAGCTTGACCTCCCGGGCGTTCTTCTTCTGACGCCCGCCGTGCACGAAGACGCGCGGGGGTATTTTCTCGAAAGCTTTCGTGCGGAGGAATTCGCCAGGCTCGGCATTCGCCGTCCCTTCGTACAGGAAAACGAAGCCTTCACCGTCAAGGCCGGGACGATTCGGGGGCTTCACTGGCAGGCCCCGGCCCACGCGCAGGCAAAGCTCGTACGGGTGCTCTCGGGCGTGATTTGGGACGTGGTGGCGGACGTGTGCCCGACAAGTCCCAACTATGGAAAATGGGTGGGCGTGACGCTTGACGCGCGCGAGCGCGCGTCGCTCTACATCCCGGCGGGTTATGCCCACGGCTACGTCACGAGAACGCCCGACACGCTCGTCGCCTACAAGGTCGACCGCTACTACGCCCCGGAGAGCGAACGCTCGGTGCGCTGGGACGATCCCTCGCTTTCCGTCCGTTGGGACGTGGTGAATCCGATTCTCTCCGCAAAGGATGCGGCCGCACCATTGCTCTCATCCGTCCGGGCGGAAGACTTCCCCGAGGACTTTTGGCTCGGAACCCAGGAAAAGTAAAAGGGACCGTCGCCCGGCGGGCGGCAGTCCCTTCAGAATCAAAAGAGCGGTCGGCGCGGATCAGCGGACGACGCAGGGGGCTTCCCCTTCGGGGAGCTTTTCGATGCGGCCGATCGTGAAGACCTTTTCGCCTTGTTCTTCAAAGAGGGCCTTGGCGCGTTCGGCGTCCTGGGCCGAGACGATCACGACGAGGCCGATGCCGTTGTTGAAGACGCGGTGCATTTCGTGGCGGTCGATGTTGCCCTTTTCTTCGAGCCACTCGAAGATCGCCGGACGCGTCCAGGAAGAGCCGTCGATCACGGCCTGCACGCCTTCGGGGAGGACGCGGGGCACGTTTTCGACGAGGCCGCCGCCGGTGATGTGGGCCATGCCCTTGATGCGCACCGACTTGAGGACTTCCAGGACGGGCTTCACGTAGATGCGGGTCGGTTCCATGACGCGGTCGGCCAGGGTCGCGCCGTCAAAGGGCATTTCCCAGTCGGCGCCGGCGACTTCCACCACCTTGCGGATGAGCGAGAAGCCGTTCGAGTGCGGACCGCTCGAGGCGAGCCCCAGAATCACGTCGCCTTCGTCGATCGTCGAGCCGTCGATGATCTGATCCTTTTCAACGACCCCCACCGCGAAGCCCGCGAGGTCGTATTCCCCTTCGGGGTACATGCCCGGCATTTCGGCGGTTTCACCGCCGATGAGGGCGCAGCCCGCGAGTTCGCAGCCCTTGGCGACGCCCGAGACGACGCGGGCGGCGACGTCCACGTCGAGCTTGCCGCAGGCGTAGTAGTCGAGGAAGAAGAGGCTCTTGGCGCCCTGCACGAGAATGTCGTTCACGCTCATGGCGACGAGGTCCTGGCCCACGGTGTCGTGGCGGCCGAGGCGGAAGGCGAGCATGAGCTTCGTTCCCACGCCGTCGGTGCCCGTGACGAGAACGGGGTTCTTGTATTCCTTGCTCACTTCGAAGAGAGCGCCGAAGCCGCCGATGGAGCCGAGAACGCCCGGAACGAGGGTGCGCTTGGCGGCGGGTTTGATGCGTTCGACGAGTTCGTCTCCGGCGTCGATCGACACGCCGGCAGCTGCGTAGGAGAGTTGGGTCATTGCCTTACCAATCAGGAAAAGAGGGGCGGCGCAGGATTTGTCTTTCCGTGAAGAAAACCCTTGCCGCTCAGAGGATGGAGCCCGTCGGAGGGCTCAATGAAGAATTGGCAGAGAGTATACGCGAAGACGGGGGAAGCGTCTTCTCCCGCCTTTTCTTTTCTTCGGTCGGGTCCCTCTTGGCGCCGCATGATTTTCGCATTCGCGGTAAACTCTTCCTTTCTAGATGTTGCCGCCGGGCTTCCGGGCCCGATCCGGCGGAATTTCCTCAGAATTTCTTCCACGCCTCATGCACGACTCGGAACAATACTTGCTGGCTATGCCCGCGGAAGACACGCCCACGCTCGACAACTTCGTGGTCGGGGCCAACGGACAGGCCGTCATGGTATTGCGGGAAGTGGCCCGCGGAGCGGGCCCGAAATTCGTGTATCTGCACGGCCCCAAAGGAGCGGGCCTCACGCACCTTCTCACGGCCCTGCGCCCTGCGAGCCGCTTTCGCGTCGAACCCTTTGATCCCGCCGTCAAGCTTTACACGGTGGACGACATCGACGAGCTCGATCTGGGCTTTTCCCGTCAATTGAGAAATCTGCAGAACGAAGTGATGCGGGTGCCCGACGCCCGACTCGTCTGCGCGGGGCGCTGTCCCATCGACGCGCTCCCCCTGGGGGACGACATCAAGAGCCGCCTGCACGCGGGCGTGTCGTTCGGCATCGCGCCGCTCAACGAAGCGGACCGCACGGCCGAACTCATGCGGCAGGCCCATCAGAGGGGTTTCGCCCTCACCTATGAAATGACGAACTGGATCGAACGCACCCTGCCTCGGGATATGAGAACGCTTTCCCGCGTGTTGGCGGCGGTGGACCGGCTGAGCCTCATGACGCAGCGGCCGGTGACCTTCCCGCTTCTGCGCGAGGCCGTGCAGGTGCTACAGCGAGATCCGCACTTCTCAAACCCGGCGCAGTCCTCGTCGCAACCCTAAGCGGTGCCGAAGCCCTGCGCAACCGAGACTGAACAACATGAAACTGGCCGTATTTGACCTCGACCATACGCTTCTGCCGATCGACACGGGAGACGGCTGGACCGTCTTTCTGATCGAAAAGGCGGGCCTCGGCGAGGAATTTCTCGAGACGAGCCGACGTCTCAACCGCGAATATCACGCGGGCACCTTCTCGCTCGACGAAATGATGAGCTTCGCCATGGGGCTTCTCGCGCGCTACCAGCGAAAGACGCTTGAAGCCTGGCGAGACGAATTCGTGCGCGAAAAGGTGGCGCCCCACGTCGATCCCGTGGTGCTTCACTACCTCGATCAGTGGCGCGAACGCGGCTGCACGCTCGTCCTCGCGACGGGGACGCACCGCTTCGTCACGGAGCCCGTCGCGAAGCTCTTTGGGATCGAACATCTCGTTGCGGCGACGCCCGAAACCGACGCCGCGGGCGAATTCACCGGCCGCGTCGCGGGATCGCACAGTTATCAAGCGGGGAAGGTGATTCTTCTCCAAGAAAAGATGAAGGAGCTCGCGCAGAAGAGCGGCGAAGACGTCGCGATTGAAGCCGCCTTCTCGGACTCGATCAACGATCTGCCGCTTCTTGAATTTGCCGAAAAGGCGGGGGGCGAAGCCTATGCCGTGCACCCCGACGAAGCCTTGCGCGCGGTCGCCCTCGAGCGCGGCTGGCACGTCCTTCGACTCTTTCCGGAAAGGAGTTCCCAGTGATCGAAACCTTCATTGACCGGGTCCGCTCCTTTTTCCAGCCCAACGAAGGCATCGTCAAGGAGCCCCGCGTAATCGGACCCGACGAACACGGGATCGATCCCGAGCTCGTCGCCTGGCAGGCGAGAAAGACCTGCGAACAGCTTCAGGCCCGCGGCTACCGCGCCTACATCGTGGGCGGGGCCGTGCGCGATCTGCTTTTGGGCGTCACGCCCAAGGACTTCGACGTCGTCACCGACGCGCGTCCCGAAGAAGTGAAGCGCTCGGTGCGCCGCGGCGTCATCATCGGGCGGCGCTTCCGGCTCGTCCACGTGATGTTCGGAAACGAAGTGATCGAATGCTCGACCTTCCGCGCGCTCGCGGGCGCGGGCGTCGCGAAGGACGCGACGGGCCGCGTCGTCTCCGACAACGAATTCGGCGAAATGTGGGAGGATGCGGCGCGCCGCGACTTCACCTGCAATTCTCTCTATTACGACCCGAAGACCGAAGAGCTCTTCGACTACCACCGCGGCTTTGACGACATCAAGGCGAAGCGCCTTCGCATGATCGGCGCTCCGGAAGAGCGCTACCGCGAAGACCCCGTGCGCATGATCCGCGCGGTGCGCATCGCCGCGAAGTTGGGCTTTAAGATCGATCCCGCGACGGAGCGGCCGATCGGAAAGATGGGCGTGCTGCTTCGCAACGTTCCGAAGCCCCGCCTCATGGACGAACTCCTCAAGATCCTCACCTGCGGGCACGCGCTCGACTGCGTGAAGAAGCTTCGCGACGAAAAGCTCGATCAGGAACTCCTTCCGATGCTCGAGCGCATCGTGACGGATCCCGAGTGGGAGCGCTTCCTCATGGTGGCGTTGAAGCGCTCGGACGAGCGCATCGCGATCGGCAAGAAGCTCTCTCCCTTCTTCCTTCTCGGCACGCTTCTCTGGCCGCAGGCCGCGAGGCGTTGGGAATACAACGAAACGAAGCTCGGCATGAAGCGTCTGCCGGCCCTCCATTCTGCGGCCGTCGAAGTGCTCGAAGGCCAGTCGGGACAGTTTGCCGTGCAGCGCCGCATCCAAAACGACATCTATGACCTCTGGATGCTGCAGGGGCGCCTTGAGCGCCGCACGGGGAAGGCCGCCTACGCGGTGCTTCGCCATCCGCGCTACCGCGCGGGCTGGGACTTCCTGCTTCTTCGCTCGCTCGTCGACATGGCCGACAAGAATCTCGTCGACTGGTGGGAGCGCTTTGCCGCGGCCGACGAAGAGGAACAAAGGGAAATGCTCGCCGTGACGCAGCAGGAGGCGAGAAATCAGCCGCCCCGTCCGAGTGCAAAGGACGGATCGGCTCCCGCTTCCGAACCCCGAAAGCGCACGCGTCGTCACCGTCCGCACCGCCGCCGCAGTCCCAAGAAGGAAGAAGCCTGATGGCGCTCGTCACGATTGCCCTCGGGGCCAATTTGGGCGAGCCCCTCGCGACGCTCCGGAAGGTCGTTTCCGACCTCAAGGGCTCGCCCGAATTCTCGGACATTCGGGTGAGCGCCTTCTATGACACGTCTCCCGTCGAATCCTCGGGTCCCGACTACGTGAACGCCGTGCTGCAGGGTAGAACGGACCTCGAACCCAAGGAAGTCCTTCATCGTCTGCAGGCGCTCGAGAACCGCTACGGGCGCGTGCGGCCCGAGGGTGTCGTGAACGCTCCGAGAACGCTCGATCTCGACGTCCTCCTCTACGACGACCTCACGAGCGACGATCCCGAACTCCTTATTCCGCACCCGAGAATGACGGGGCGGCTTTTCGTCCTCGTGCCGCTTGCCGATCTGACGGGCGAAGACTTCGTTCTCGAAGGCCGGACGCTCGGCGAATGGATTGCGGCGGTCCGCGACAAAGATCCTTCGCAGTCCATTGCTTTTTTAGCAAAGAGCTGATAAACTTCGACATCTTCTTTACGAGAAGTCTCCCCAGGTGGCGGAATGGTAGACGCAGCGGATTCAAAATCCGCCGGGTAAAACCGTGTGAGTTCGAGTCTCACCCCGGGGACCAGTTTCCAATCCCGTACTGTCGTGTGCAGTGCGGGATTTTCTTTTGCCTGCAGGGAATTTTGACAAGGCCGTCAAAATAATCGTTCGCGCCGGGTTTCGGCGAAGTGTGCGCTTCTTTCTTTCCGTCAAAGAGAAGAGGCTCCGACGATGATGTCGAAGCCCCTGTCCGTTTCTTCTCAATCCGAAACTCAGCCCTCGGCCACGTGGCGCAGGAACGTCGCCAACTGCAGCATTTCTTCCTGACAGAGTTCGTGGTCCATGTCGTAGGCGTGATATTCGAAGTTCGGATTCACCTCGTGGATCACGCGGGCGCTTCGCTCCGCGATGAGGGGCGAAACAACCGAATCGAATTCCCCGTGCCCCATGAAGACGGGCGTGCGGCGTCCCGCGGGGGTCGCTTCGTTGTAGAGACGTCCAGCGTCGGGGAGGTAGCCCGAGAGCGCGGCGATGCCGGCCAGGGGCGTCTCGGAACGCAAACCCGCATAAAGCGCGATGGCCGCACCCTGCGAGAAGCCGCCGAGGACGATGCGGTCGCGACGAAGGCCCTTGCCTTCGAGTTCGCGAAGCAACGCTTCGATGCGTCGGGCGCTCGTCTTAATCCCGTATAGGTCGACGTTCTTCTCAAGATCCGGATGACGGATGTCGTACCAGGCGCGAAGCGCGTGACCCGGGTGAATGCTCACTTCGCAGACCGGGGCGTTCGGGAGAATCATCCGGCAGGCGGGGCCGCCGAAATCGAGAATCTCGTCGGCAAAGCTTACGAAGTCGCGGTTGTCGACGCCCATCCCGTGAAGCCAGAGGAGCGTGAGTTCCGGAGGACGAACGCTCATGCGGGGCGAGACCATCAGCAGGTCGTTCGCACGGAAGGGTTCGACCGGTTCGGGCTCAGGCTTGGGTTGCGGTTTCGGCTCGGGCTTGGGTTCCGGTTTCGGTTCGGGTTTGGGTTCGACCGGAGCCTTGGGCGCTTCGGGGGCGCGGACGGGTTCCGCGGCTTTGACCTCGACCTTCACCGCTTCTTCGGAACGGGGCTGGTCCGAACCTTCGATCTTGATGCCCTTCGGGGCCTCGGGCTTTTCTTCCGGCTTCTCCGCGGGCTTTTGGGGCTTCTGAGCGTTCTTCGGACGGAAGGCCTTCACGACCTCGTCGTTCGTTTCGATGTAGGGGCCGCCGATCAGATCGATGCAGTAGGGAACGGCCGCGAAGATGCCGTTTACGATCGAGCGGCCTTCTTCGTCCTTGAGGCCTTCGAGCGTTTCGGCGATCGCCTTGGGGCGGCCCGGAAGATTGATGATGAGGGCCGCATGGTCGGGCGTTTCACGAAGGACGCCCACCTGACGCGAGAGAATCGCGGTCGGAACGAAGTGCCCCGAAATCGCCCGCATCTGTTCGCCAAAGCCCGGCATCTCGCGCGTCGCGACGGCGAGCGTCGCCTCGGGGGTCACGTCGCGTCGCGACGGCCCCGTGCCGCCCGTCGTGAGAATGAGGTCGCAGCCGATGATGTCGACGAGTTCGCGAAGGGTCTTCTCGATGTCGAAGCGTTCGTCGGGGATGAGGCGCTTGTGAATCGTGAGGGGATTCTTCACGGCCTTTCGCATCCAGGCTTCGAGCGCGGGAATGCCTTCGTCGCGATAGACGCCTCGGCTCGCGCGGTCGGAGACCGAGACGAGCCCGAGAATCAGTTCGTTTTCCGTTTTGCGGGGCGGTTTCATGCCGGTGTCCTTATCTGTGATCAGGCCTTTTCGTCGTCCTCTTCCTCATCACGGAAGAGTTCGAGCGGTTCCTCGAGCGTCGCGTGGAGGAAGCGGTAGAGTTCGCGCGCGTTCTTCGGCGGCTTCTGGAGTTCGCGCTCCTTGCGGGCGCCGCGAACGAGCGTGCGAAGCGCCTGAATGTCCACTTCGGGGTGTTCGTCGATGAACTTCTTCACGGCGTCGTCCCCTTCGATCATTTTGTCGCGCAGCGTCTCGCAGCGGTGAAGGAGCGCAACGGCGGCGCGGGATTCGCCGGTCGCGCGGTCGATCGCCTCGCGCACGGCCTTGGGATCCATGTTGCGCATTTTCTTGCCGATCAGCTGCAGCTGACGGCGCTGCGCACCAAAGGAGCGCATGCGGCGGAATTCGATGATTTCCGCGAGCACGTCTTCGGGGAGATGAATGCGCTTGAGTTGGTCGTCGCCCAACTTCGTCATTTCGCGTCCGAGCTCCTGCAATTCGAGCTGTTCGCGCTTGAGCTGCGATTTGGAGGGACCGCGCTCGATCTCTTCGTCGTCCTCAATGAAGTCCTGACGCATAACCTTGAAATCCTAAAAGAAAACCGTATGATAACGGCTTTCAGTCGCGGGAGATGCGCATGGTACGCGAAGAGGCGAAGAGTCCGAAAACGAACGAAACCGAAGCCGTGGCGAAGGCCGCGCTCGAGCGCGCTTTGAAGCTCGGAGCCGACGAATGCGCGGCCGAAGTGAGCGCCGACCGAGGCTTCAGCGTGACCTACCGAATGGGCGAGGTCGAAGCCCTCGAATACACGTCGGAAAAGGTGCTCTCGATCGCCGTCTGGAAGGGGAAGCGCCGGGGAAGCGCCACGACCTCGGACTTTTCCGAGCGATCCGTCGAGCGCGCGGTGCGCGCGGCGGTCGCGATCGCGAGCGTCGCCGAAGAAGACGAGGCGACGGGGCTTCCCGAGGAGCGCGATCTGCAGACGGAATTTCGAAATCTCTCTCTTTGCCATCCCTACGAGGGAACGCCCGAGGACGCGATCGCCTACCTCGCGAAGGCCGAAGAGGCCGCCCTGAAGGTCGATCCGTCCGTTGAGAACACGGACGGCGCGGTCTTTACGACTTCGTCGGGGCGCTTCACGCTCGTCAATTCGCTTGGCTTTTCCGCGGGCTACGACTATTCCCGTCACGACGTCGACTGCGTGGCGGTGGCGGCCAAGGGGGACGACTTCGAACAGGACGCCTGGTGGGGACAGGGCCGAAGCGCAGAGGAACTCCCCGACCCCGAGACGCTCGGACGGCGTGCGGCCGAACGGGCCGCGGCAAAGCTCGGGCGCAAACCCATTCCGGGCGGATCGGTTCGGGTGCTTTTCGCTCCCTACGTCGCGACCGAATTCCTGGACATGCTCGAAGACCTTCTCTCGGGACGGGCTCTTTACCGCAAGACCTCGTGCCTCCTCGGACGGGAGGGTACGGCCATTCTTCCCACCCATGTGTCCGTGCTGGAAGATCCCTATATTCCCGGTGCGATCGGCTCGGGCGTCTTCGATGAAGAAGGCTGCGCGGGACAGCGCCGCGCGATCGTCGAAGAGGGCGTCCTGCGGGGAAAATTCCTTTCGAGCTACACCGCGCGCAAGCTCGGCTGCCGCACGACCGGGAACGCGGGCGGCGCCTACAACCTGATTTTGACGAGCTCCGAGACGACTCCCGACATGACGGAAAAGGCGATGCTCGAGCGCCTCGGCACGGGACTCTACGTCACCGACACGATCGGGCGCGGGTTGAACCCCGTGACGGGGGACTATTCCCGCGGCGTATCGGGCTTCTGGGTCGAGCGCGGCGTCATCGTTCATCCCGTGGGCGGGATGACCTTGGCGGGGAACCTTCTCGACATGTTTTTGAGCGTCGAGGCGGTGGGGGCGGAGGTCTACGACAACGGGGCCCGTCGCTCGGGTTCGGTTTTGCTCGGGCCCGTGCAATTGTCGGGCGAATCCTGAGAGCCCTCCGTACGGATTGAGTACAATACGTCCTTTTCTTTTCATCCTGGCCGGTCAAGCCATGCGAGAACAATACCTATCCGACTTTGATTTCGAGCTCCCGCAGGAGCTCATCGCTCAATATCCTCTGGAAAACCGGACGGCTTCGCGTCTTCTGCACGTCACCCGCGACGTGATGGAGGACGGCACCTTCACCGACATCGAAAAATACCTGCACCCGGGCGATCTTCTCATCGCCAACAACACGCGCGTCATCAAGGCGCGCCTTCTCGGGAAGAAGGAAACGGGCGGCGCCGTCGAAGCCCTCATTGAACGCGTCACCGACGAAACGCACGCGATCTCGATGCTTCGCGCGAGCAAGTCTCCGAAGCCGGGCACCAAGCTCTTTTTCGGCAACGCCGTCGTGACGGTGATGGGGCGCGAAGGACAGTTCTTCGAACTCGCCTTTGAGCGTCCCGTCCTCGACGTCCTCGACGAAGAGGGCCACGTGCCGCTTCCGCCCTACATTGAGCACGAAGACAGCAAGAACGACGAAACCCGCTATCAGACGGTGTACGCCCGGTACCCGGGCGCCGTGGCGGCCCCTACGGCGGGGCTT
>ENA-ORSM01002627-ORSM01002627.1-human-gut-metagenome-genome-assembly--contig:-NODE-2627-length-12454-cov-2.895395_pt1 | contig 12454 bp, 12 predicted proteins | sample MGYA00241903_ERZ509170 | MGnify/ENA primary metagenome ERZ509170 (study PRJEB26280, sample SAMEA2338784) | human gut metagenome | biome: human gut; feature: human-associated habitat; material: faeces...
GAAATCAGAAAATTATATTCTTGGTCTGATGAAGATAAATTAATCAATAACTAATCAACACACTTTAGTGTGTTGTCATTGGAAAGTCATGACTTTCTAATGACAACCTACTAAGGTTAAAAATGAAGGGGGAATTTAAAAAATGGCAATGACAATGACACAAAAGATCTTAGCAAAACATGCGGGATTAGATCATGTTGAAGCGGGACAATTAATTGAAGCAAAATTGGATGTTGTAATGGCAAATGATATTACAGGGCCTATGGCATTACCAATTTTTGATAAAATGGCAGATAAAGTCTTTGATAAAGATAAAGTGGTTTTAGTGCCAGATCACTTTACACCAAATAAAGATATTAAATCTGCAGAAAATTCAAAAGCAATTTTGGATTTTACAAACAAACAATGTTTAACACATCGTATGGAACAAGGTAAATGTGGTGTAGAACATGCTATCTTACCAGAAAAAGGAATCGTTGTGGCTGGTGAATGTATTATTGGGGCAGACAGTCATACATGTACTTATGGGGCATTAGGAGCTTTTTCTACAGGTGTAGGAACAACAGATATCGCTACTGGAATGGCAACTGGTGAATTATGGTTTAAAGTACCAAGTGCTATTAAATTTGTGATTACTGGTAAACCAAGTGAATATGTTAGTGGGAAAGATGTTATTTTACATATTATTGATAAAATTGGTGTTGATGGGGCTTTATATAAATCAATGGAATTTGTTGGAGACGGTATTCAATATTTAACAATGGATGATCGTTTTACAATTTGTAATATGGCCATTGAAGCAGGAGCTAAAAATGGTATTTTCCCTGTTGATGATCAAACAATTGCTTATATTGAAAAACATTCTAAAAAGCCTTATGAAGTCTTTGATGCAGATGAAGATGCTGAATATGAACAAGTGGTAGAAATCAATTTAAGTGAAGTAAGACCAACTGTTGCATTTCCTCATTTACCAGGAAATGGACATACAATTGATGAAATTGAAGAAATGGATAAAATCTATATTGATCAAGTGGTTATTGGATCTTGTACAAATGGACGTTTATCTGATTTAGAAAAAGCAGCAGCAATTTTAAAAGGTAAAAAAGTTGCAGACAATGTACGTGTGATGGTCGTACCAGCAACACAAAAAATCTTCTTACAATGTATTCAAAAAGGTTTAGCTGAAATCTTTGTAGAAGCTGGATGTGCATTCAATACACCAAGTTGTGGACCATGTATGGGTGGTCATATGGGTGTTATGGCTAAAGGTGAAAAATGTGTTTCAACAACAAACCGTAACTTCGTAGGACGTATGGGAGATACAGAAGCACTTATTTATTTAGCTTCTCCGCAAGTAGCTGCAGCAAGTGCGATTGCTGGATATATCGCAAATCCTGAAAAGGTAGGTAAAGAATAATGAAAATTTATAAATATAAAGATAATGTAGATACAGATGTAATTATTCCTGCACGTTATTTAAATTCATTTGATGCAAAAGAACTTGCAAGTCATGCAATGGCAGATATTGATGCGACTTTTGCTTCAACTGTAGAAAAAGGAGATATCATTGTAGCAGGTCAAAACTTTGGTTGTGGTTCTTCAAGAGAACATGCGCCTCTTTGCTTAAAAACTGCAGGTGTTAAATGTGTAATCGCTAAAAGTTTTGCACGTATTTTCTATCGTAATTCTATTAATATTGGATTCCCAATTATGGAATGTGAAGAAGCAGCTGACAAAATTGAAAAAGGTGATGAAGTAGAAGTTAATTTTTCAACTGGTGTCATTACAAATAAAACAAAAAATGAAACTTATCAAAGTCAACCATTCCCAGAATTCTTACAAAAGATGATTGATGCTGATGGTTTAGTAAATTATGTAAATTCTAAAAAATAGGGGATAAAAAATGGAAAAGAATATAGCGGTTATTAAAGGTGATGGAATCGGGCCTGAAATCGTTACAGAAGCGATGAAAGTTTTAGATGCTGTTGCTAAAAAATACAATCATAAATTTAATTATACAGAAATCTTAATGGGTGGATGTTCAATTGATGCCTATGGTGTACCATTAAGTGATGAAGCTTTAAAAATTGCCAAAGAAAGTGATAGTGTTTTATTAGGGGCTATTGGTGGAAATACGACAACTTCACCATGGTATAAATTAGAACCATCATTAAGACCAGAAGCAGGTTTATTAAAAATTAGAAAAGAATTAGGGTTATTCGCAAATTTACGTCCTGCTTATTTATATGATGAATTAAAAGGGGCTTGTCCACTTAAAGAAGAATTAACTGAAGGTGGATTTGATATGATGATCATGCGTGAATTAACTGGTGGTCTTTATTTCGGTGAACGTTCTACTGAAAAAGAAGGAGATCAAATGGTTGCTCGTGATTCAATGAGTTATAGTGAAAGTGAAATTCGTCGTATTGCTAAACGTGGATTTGATATTGCAATGAAAAGAAATAAAAAAGTAACAAGTGTGGATAAAGCAAATGTTTTAGATACTTCTCGTTTATGGCGTAAAGTTGTTGAAGAAGTTGCTAAAGAATATCCTGAAGTTACTTTAGAACATATGTTAGTAGATAACTGTGCAATGCAACTTGTAAGAGATCCAAAACAATTTGATGTTATTTTAACTGAAAATATGTTTGGTGATATTTTATCAGATGAAGCAAGTATGGTTACTGGTTCAATTGGAATGTTATCAAGTGCTTCTTTAAGAGAAGATAGTTTTGGTATGTATGAACCAAGTCATGGTAGTGCACCAGATATTGCTGGACAAAATATTGCTAATCCAATTGCAACTATTTTATCAGCAGCAATGATGCTTCGTTATTCTTTTGATTTAGATCAAGAAGCAAAAGATGTGGAAGATGCTATTGAAAAAGTATTAAAAGAAGGATATCGTACAACAGATATCATGTCTGAAGGTAAAACATTAGTAGGTACTCGTGAAATGGGAGACCTTATTGTAAGTCATTTATAGGAGGATATAGGGATGAAAAGTGATTTTGTAAAAAAAGGAACTGAAAGAGCTCCTCATCGATCATTATTTAATGCCGCTGGGTATACAGATGAAGAATTAGAAAGACCATTAATTGGGGTTGTCAATTCTTTCAATGAAATTGTTCCAGGACATATGAACTTAGATAAAATTTGTGAAGCTGTAAAAAAAGGAATCTATCTTGCTGGTGGAGTACCCGTAGAAATTCCAGCAATCGCTGTATGTGATGGTATTGCCATGAACCATACAGGTATGAAATATTCACTTGTTACACGTGAATTAATTGCTGATAGTACAGAAGCCATGGCTGAAGCACATCAATTTGATGGTTTAGTTATGATTCCTAACTGTGATAAAAACGTGCCAGGATTATTAATGGCTGCTGCCAGAGTCAATGTTCCAACAATCTTTGTTTCTGGTGGACCAATGTTAGCTGGTCGTAAAATGGATGGTAAAAGAACATGTTTATCTTCATTATTTGAAGCTGTAGGACAATTCAATGCAGGGAATATGACAGAAGATAAACTTCATGAATTTGAACAAAAAGCATGTCCAACTTGTGGTTCATGTTCAGGTATGTATACAGCAAACTCAATGAACTGTTTAACTGAAGTTTTAGGAATGGCTCTTCGTGGAAACGGAACAATTCCAGCAGTTTATTCAGAAAGAATTAGACTTGCAAAACATGCAGGTATGCAAATCGTAGAACTTATTAAAAAAGATATTCGTCCTCGTGATATTATGACTGAAAAAGCATTTATCAATGCTCTAACAATGGATATGGCACTAGGATGTTCAACAAACTCAATGCTTCATTTACCAGCTATTGCTCATGAAGCAGGAGTTACTTTAAATCTTGAAATTGCGAATGAAATTTCTAAGAAAACACCTAACTTATGTCATTTAGCTCCAGCTGGTGATACATTTATGGAAGATTTAAATGAAGCTGGTGGAATTTATGCAGTTATGAATGAAATTAATAAATTAGGTTTATTATCAACTGATCTATTAACTGTTACTGGGAAAACAGTAGCTGAAAATATTGAAGGATGTGTTAACTTAGATCCTGAAATCATTCGTCCAGTGGAAAATCCATATTCACCTTATGGTGGTATCGCTGTTTTAAAAGGAAATATTTGTCCAAATGGTGCCGTTGTTAAACAATCAGCAGTTGCTAAAGAAATGATGGTACATACCGGACCTGCTCGTGTCTTTGATTGTGAAGATGATGCCATTGTTGCTATCCGTGAAGGAAAAATTGTTAAAGGTGATGTTGTTGTTATTCGTTATGAAGGACCTAAAGGTGGACCTGGAATGCGTGAAATGTTATCACCAACTTCAGAAATCGCTGGTATGGGCTTAGATAAAGATGTTGCTTTAATTACAGATGGTCGTTTCTCTGGAGCTACTCGTGGAGCTTCAATTGGACACGTAGCACCTGAAGCTGCTTTAGGTGGACCAATTGCTTTCATTGAAGAAGGAGATATTATTGATATTGATATTACAAATCATTCAATGAATGTACGTGTTAGTGATGAAGAAATGTCTGCAAGAAAAGCTAAATGGCAACCAAGAGAACCTCGTATTAAAAAAGGTTACTTAGTAAGATATGCTTCTTTAGTAACATCTGCAGATAAAGGTGCTGTATTACAAGCACCAGAAGAAAAAAAATAAAAGGAGGAAAAACAAAATGATGTTAACTGGTTCAGAAATTATATGTGAATGTTTAATTGAACAAGGTGTCGATACAGTGTTTGGTTATCCGGGAGGAACTATTCTTAACGTCTATGATGCACTTTATCGTTATCAAGATAAAATCAATCATGTTTTGACCTCTCATGAACAAGGTGCTTCTCATGCCGCTGATGGTTATGCAAGAGCAACAGGAAAAGTTGGTGTTTGTATGGCTACTTCAGGACCAGGGGCAACAAACCTTGTTACTGGAATTGCGACGGCTTATATGGATTCAACACCACTTGTTGCTATTACTGCAAATGTTGGTGTTGAAATCTTAGGGCGTGACAGTTTCCAAGAAATTGATATTACTGGTGTGACAATGCCAATTACAAAACATAATTTTATCGTTAAAGATATTAAAGATTTAGTGCCTACAATTCGTAAAGCATTCTATATTGCAAAAGAAGGTAGACCAGGACCTGTCTTAGTAGACGTTACTAAAAACGTTACTGCAGAAAAGATGGAATTTGAACCACTTCAACCAAAAGCTATTGAACCTAAAACTGAAACATATACTGTTGAAGATTTAGATCAAGCAATTGAAATAATCAAAGAAAGTGAAAAACCATTTATCTTTGCTGGTGGTGGTGTTATTTCATCTGATGCAAGTCAAGAATTAAAAGAATTTGCAGAAAAAGGAAATAAGGACGGACTGCTGTTGTTCCATGAAAACTATTTCCAGCACAATATATTGGAAGCCGGTGCGCATTGGGTAGATTCTCCATGGAGAAGCAGCAATAACATCAATCAGACCGGATTTCCTGAACCTGCTCCATTTGCCGGAGACAAACGAATCTTTGTGGCGGATATGTTCTATGATATCAGTCATCCTGTTCGTCGTGAATTGCACAGACAATATATCCGTCAGTGCCTGAATAACTTCGCAGACAATTCGAATGTTATTCAGTTGACAAGCGCCGAATTTACAGGCCCGTTGCACTTCGTACAATTTTGGTTGGACGTGATAGCTGAATGGGAAACTGAAACCGGGAAGAAAGCAAAAGTGGCATTGAGTACAACGAAAGACGTACAGGATGCAATCCTTGCAGATCCTAAACGCGCTGCCGTAGTAGATATTATTGATATCCGGTATTGGCATTATAAGACGGATGGAATCTTTGCGCCGGAAGGCGGAAAAAATATGGCGCCACGTCAGCACATGCGAAAGATGAAAGTGGGAAAGGTAACTTTCACAGAAGCATATAAAGCTGTCAATGAGTATCGTCAGAAATTTCCTCAAAAGGCAGTAACATTCTACGCACAGAATTATCCGGCTATGGGATGGGCTGTATTCATGGCAGGAGGTTCATGTCCTGTAATTCCGTGTACAGATAAAGCGTTCCTGAAGGATGCAGTAGCAATGGAAGTGGAAGAAACAAATACGGATGAGTACAAGAAAATGGTAAAATCTGATATTGGAAGTATCATTTATTCCAAGTCCGGAACAGAAATTCCTGTTCAATTATCGTCCGGAAAGTATGTATTAAAGTACATTCATCCTGCTTCCGGAAAGATTGAAACGATAAATAAATCGCTGAAAATAAACGGTTTATACAATCTAAAAGTGCCAGATAAGAAAGAAGGTATTTATTGGTTCCATAAGTTATAAAGCAGGAATCCCGTTGAAGACCATTCAGCGGGATTTTTGCTTTTTATTGGTAATTTCTAGTAAAAGAGTGTTATAAAACATGATACTTGTTTTTTCAATCCACAAACCAGATTTTACCTAACGTTGCGGTCGATACTGCTTAGTTTTGCAACATCAAATCAATCGAATTAATGCTATGATGGAACAAACTAATCATTCAACCGACACTTTGCTCGCTTCTTTTCAAGCGGGAAACATGGCAGCTTTTTCACAGCTGTATAACTTGCACATCAACGTCCTTTTTAATTACGGATTGAAGTTGACCATTGATAAAGAGTTACTGAAAGATTGTATTCATGACATCTTCGTGAAACTCTATACAAAGAAAGATGAATTAGGAACAATCGATAATTTGAGATCTTATTTATTCATCTCCTTAAAGAATAAGTTGTGTGATGAACTTCGCAGACGTATGTATATGTCTGATACGGCAGTAGAAGAAGTTAGCATATCCACTCCTACAGATGTAGAAGATGATTATATGGAAGAAGAGCAACGCAAGAATGAATTTTCATTGGTTAGACGTCTGCTCGACCAATTATCTCCCCGCCAACGTGAAGCGCTTACATTATATTATATAGAAGAAAAGAAATACGAGGATATTTGCGAGATTATGAATATGAATTATCAGTCTGTACGCAACTTGATGCATCGCGGATTGACAAAATTGCGTAGTCTGGCGAGTTAATTTTAGTAAAAAGGTAAATGGGTTGAGTACATAGACAGGATAACGCCGTCCTACTTATGTAAACGCTTAAAAAGGATGCGATATGTGCTCAAAGGTAATGGATTTTTTGACGGATGATGATTTTATCAACTATGTGCTGGGTGTAACTCCGCAATCAGCTTCCCAATGGGAAACTTATTTCAGAGAGCACCCGGAAGAGATGGCAGATGCAGAAGAAGCTAAAGCTGTATTATTGGCTCCGGCAAATGTAGACTGTGGCTTCTCAATAGTTGAAAATAACGAATTGAAAGATAGGATTATTAGTAGTATAAAAGATTTTTCGGGTATTTTGTAGATAGGTTAGTATAGTTAAGATAAAGTAGTTAGGTTAGTTAAGGCATTAAAAGATTGACGCGGCCTTTCACAGGAGGTTTAATTTTAAACACTGTGAAAGGCTGCGTTTTTTATTTGTCCTATTCAGGTTTATCGCCAGATTCCTGAATATCGAAAGCACTACTGAAACTGACTATTAATACGATACATCCGCCCAATATGCCGATAAGCATATAAGCGATACGGATATCGAACGCCTGCGAGATGGCCGATAAGCAGGGGAGCAATCAGCAAACCTATAAAACTGATGCTTGACAGAATGGTAAGTGCAATACTGACCGGTGTTTTTGATTTGGCTCCCACGAAGCTGTACAAAGTAGGCACAATGCAGGAAATACCCAAGCCGACCAGCATGAAACCTAAAGAATTAATGATTACTTTCATAGCCATAGATTCGAAAACTCCTCCTAACAGGGCAGAAACAAAAAAGCCGATACAGATAAAGCTGCCCGCCAGTTGCAGGACTTTCTTCTTTCCCCAAAGCTGATAAGCGTAGTTAGTCAGGAAGCGGCCCGTTGCCATCATAATCATAAATACAAGAAAACCGATTTGCAATGATTTAGGTACGTGAACCACTGATTCGAAATAAACGGCACTCCAGTCGAACATCGCACTTTCTACAATCAGCGCGAACAGTCCGACAAGTCCTAACTGCAAAAGTAACATTTCCGGTTTTTGAAATAACAGGCGAAAACCATTGGGAGCTTTGGCTGTATTTCTTTCCTGCGTCTTTGTATCAGAAACTTCCGCTTCCTGCGGTGCGCTCTCCTGCAAATATTTCCGCCCGGAAAGTGCAATTATAAGGATGATGATAAATATCAGTGTGTAATGCCAGATAGGGGAGACTCCTGCCAAAATCATTACGAAGCCGATAAGTGCTCCTGCACATGCCCCCAGACTCCATCCTCCATGAAAAGTGGCCATAATGGTTTTACCATACAAACGTTCCACTTCAATGCCTTGTGTATTGAATGATATATCACATAAATTCCAGCACACACCGAAGCAAAAGAGCAGAAAGCCTAAAAGATAGACCTCATGAGCCAGTCCGACACAAAGCAGGGATGAAGCGTATCCCAGGATACTGACCTGTACCATGCTCCGGCTTCCTAACTTCGAAACAAGATAACCAGCCAAGGGGATCGCAACAAATTTTCCGACAGGGATCATAAATAAAATCAGTCCCCAGTAGAAAGCATAATTTGCAGCAAAAACGTCTTTAAAATCAGGGATTCGGCTAGCCCAACTTGCCATACAAAGTCCTTGAGCGAAGAAAAAAGTCAATATGGCAAAACGTATTCTCTCTTTAGGATGCGTAAATTGGTTATTCATGCATTTTTTATTTTTAATCGCGGCAAAGGTATCTATTTTTTTTGTACTTTTGCGCCCGATTTAAAAATATCATATTCATGAAGACAGGCGAATCTTTATTATCCATAGGTAAATTTATTGCAGAATATTCAGCCCATTTAATGGGGGCCGGAGTACACACCTCGCGGGTGGTACGCAACACAGCGTATTGGAGAGGCTTTCGGACTAGATGTCAAATTAAGCGTATTTCATAGAAACATCATTCTGACTATTATAGACAAAGAAACAAACGAGGCTTGTAACGAGGTCATAGACATTCCTGCACACCCGATCAGTTTTGAACATAATTCAGAGTTAAGCGCATTAAGCTGGGAAGCAGTAGACAATCATTTGTCATTGGAAGAACTGAAAGACAAATACAAGAAGATTATTTCTGCTCCGCGGATACATCCGCTTTTCGTTTTACTACTAGTAGGATTTGCCAATGCGTCTTTCTGCAAATTGTTCGGCGGTGATTTAATTTCGATGGGAATTGTGTTCTCGGCTACCATTACAGGATTCTACCTGAAACAACAAATGCAGGCAAAAAAGATCAATCATTATGTTGTATTTATAGTCTCGGCTTTTGTTGCTTCCCTGTGTGCTTCCACCGCGCTGATTTTCGACACAACTTCGGAGATTGCCATGGCAACCAGCGTGCTTTATCTTGTACCTGGGGTGCCTTTGATTAATGGCGTGATTGATGTAGTAGAGGGATATGTATTAACAGGATTTGCCCGTCTGACAGAGGCTTCTTTGTTGATTGTCAGCATCGCTATCGGACTTTCCTTCACATTATTAATGGTAAAAAATAGTTTAATTTGATATGATAGCACTTGACATTCTTACGGATGGATTTTTTGCAGCAGTAGCAGGTATAGGATTTGGTGCAATTTCCGATCCTCCTTTGCGTGCATTCAAAATGATTGCCATACTGGCAGCACTGGGACACGCCTGTCGTTTTTGTTTGATGACCTATTTAGGCGTGGATATTGCCACAGGTTCGTTGTTTGCCGGATTAGTCATCGGCTTCGGTAGTTTGTGGTTAGGGAAAAAAGTATATTGCCCGATGACGGTATTGTACATTCCGGCGTTGCTTCCCATGATTCCGGGAAAGTTTGCATACAACATGGTATTTTCACTTATCATGTGTCTGCAAAATGTGAATGATCCGGATAAGCTGGACAAGTTCATGTCGATGTTCTTCTCTAATACTCTGATAGCAAGCACAGTGATTTTCATGTTGGCGGTAGGAGCTACGTTCCCGATGTTCCTGTTCCCACATAGAGCCTTTTCATTAACAAGACACTAAAACGAACTTTTATGGAGATTTTTTGGAGAACAATTGCATATTATAATTCAGCTACCTGGCTGTTACAGATAGTTATCATTCTGATTGGTATTGCATTGACCGGATTGCTTATCGGCCGACCACGTCCGTGGGTGAAAATGGCGATGAAGTTCTATATGATAGGCCTGTATACGTGGATTTCTCTGGTCTACTATTATATCTACTGTGAAGAGCGTAGTTATAATGGAGTAATGGCTATGTTTTGGGGTGTGATGGCTATCATTTGGATATGGGATGCGATTACGGGATATACTACCTTCGAACGTACCCACAAATATGATTTGCTGTCTTATGTCCTGTTGGCAATGCCTTTTATATACCCACTGGTTTCGTTGGCCCGCGGACTTAGTTTCCCGGAAATGACCTCTCCGGTAATGCCCTGTTCCGTGGTGGTATTTACAATCGGACTACTATTGCTGTTTGCTCATAAAGTGAATATGTTTCTGGTGCTTTTTCTTTGCCACTGGTCATTGATAGGATTATCCAAAACTTATTTCTTCCAGATTCCGGAAGACTTTTTGTTGGCAAGTGCAACCATTCCCGGCTTGTATCTTTTCTTCAGAGAGTATTTCCTGAATAACCTGCATGCCGATACGAAGCCGAAAGCAAAATATATTAATTGGTTATTAATAACTGTCTGTATCGGATTGGCTATATTACTGACCACTACAATGTTTCTGGAATTAGTACCCAAAAACTAATCTGAAACAGAGAGAATAGTTTTTTCTAGAAATAAAAAATCGCTTTTTATAACTATTAAAGTTATAGAAGGCGATTTTTGCATACCTGCCTATTGAATGGCATAGAATATTCGAAGAGCATATTGCATGACAACGTCAGGCAGCCATTTCTTACTCTTAGCGAATGTGACTTGTATCCATGGTCCGACTTTCGTACGGAAGGGAGGATTTTTGCGTGCTACTATTTTACAGATTGCATGCCCCAACTTCTTCGGGTGACATCCGTTACGTTCTTCCTTTTCTATAATCTCTAATGATTTCAGAAAACTTTCTCCGTAATCGGCATCCAGTCTTGTCTGTTCGGAGATATTCCGGTTATCAGTAAATCCGGTGTTGAAATCTCCCGGTTCTACTACACAAACCTTTATATGGAACGGATAAACCTCTAAAGCCAATGCTTCGCTATATCCCTCCACTGCAAATTTCGAAGCAGAATAAAATCCCTGATAGGGGATTCCCATTACACCACCGATAGAGCTGATATTGATAATCTTGCCCTTTCGCGCCTTTCTCATAGATGGCAAAACAGCTTTACACATATTCACTACACCGAAGAAGTTTGTATTCATTTGTATATTCACTTCTTCTTCAGTGGCAAGTTCCAATGCGCCGCCGATACCTATTCCGGCATTATTAATCAATACGTCAATCCGCCCCTGCTCCGATAAAATCCGCTCTACGGCCTGACAAACGGAAAGGAAATTGGTTACATCGACAACAAGCATTTTTACATGATTCATGTCTTCGGAAGGTTTCCGGCTTGTTCCATAAACGATGTGCCCTTGTTCCGATAACATTTGAGCGGTAATCTTACCGAATCCGGAAGATGCTCCGGTGATAAGTATGACTTGTGGTTGCATATTTCTTATTTGCGGTATGGTACTAACTGCTCAATTATCATTTCTCCAAGATAGCAGTCATTTCTTCCCGCCAATCCGCACCATTCTTCGGTTGGAACGTTTCAAATCCGAGTTCCTTGCCTATATGGATATTTGAAGCGCCGTCATCTACAAATAATGTTTCGGAAGGAATGATATTACAATCATTCACCATAAATTCGAAAATTTCGGGTGCAGGTTTTGTGTGACCGATCTGATAAGACAAATATAGTTTGTCACAATAATCATTCAACGGCTTTTTCTTCGATGAGAAATCGGGACCGCATGCCCACGACATAACAAAAGGATTGGTATTACTTAGAATATACACATGATAAGACTTTCTCAATTCCAATATATAATCGAGTTTATTTAGATTTACTTCATTGAAAAAGCCCAGCCATGCCTGTTTGGTTTCCTCCATCGTCAATGGACGGCCACATAAATCCCCCAGTTGTTTCCGAAACTCATCCGCGCTTAGCTTTCCTTCTTCCAGTTCTTGAAAGATGCCGGTCTGGTGATATTTATCCAGCCGGGTATCAGCATCTGCCAGTCCCAGTTTGATAAATGCCTGAACCGCTTTGTCACGATCAATATCTACAATCACTCCTCCAAAATCAAATACAATGTTTTTAATCATGATATATAATTTTCTTGTTTGCTACAAAGATACGGCTTATCTTCTT
>ENA-ORSM01002636-ORSM01002636.1-human-gut-metagenome-genome-assembly--contig:-NODE-2636-length-12425-cov-3.415845_pt1 | contig 12425 bp, 10 predicted proteins | sample MGYA00241903_ERZ509170 | MGnify/ENA primary metagenome ERZ509170 (study PRJEB26280, sample SAMEA2338784) | human gut metagenome | biome: human gut; feature: human-associated habitat; material: faeces...
AGCCCGGCGGGCATTTTTATAAATCTTTAGTTTTTATTCATGTCGCAAAGCATCGATCGGGTTCAGGTTTGCCGCCTTGAAGGAGGGGAGAAGCCCGAAGATGATGCCGATGACCATGGAAAACACCACGGCAATAATGATGGATGGCACGCTGATGGCAACCGGAGCAGACGTCACGCGCGATATGACTGCTGCAAGACCGATACCGGCACCCACGCCCACAATGCCGCCAAGGCTTGTCAGCACAGCGGCTTCCGTTAAGAACTGCCACAGAATGCGGCTCTTTTTCGCGCCGATGGCTTTTTTCAGACCGATCTCTCGCGTACGTTCCGTAACGGAAACGAGCATGATGTTCATAACGCCGATACCGCCGACGAGCAGGGAGATGCTCGCAATCCAGATGAGCTGCGAATTTGTGGAGCTGCTGAGATCCTGCAAGTCCTGCGCCTGCTTTAAAAGATCCTGTGCCTGATACTTGATCTCGCTGTTCGTCACGTTCGTGTTCATGATCTCCGCCACAGCCTTGCCGGCATCCGTCATGGCTTCCGTATTGGAAACGCGAATGGCCACGTTCTGCGGCTCATCGAACGAATAGAGCGCCGGCCACATGGAGCTTGGCACGAAAATACGGGAGGCAGAGCTATCCGAGTAATACGTATAATACTCATCGATGGAGTTGATTACGGGTTCAAACTTGCTGTCTTCATCCACAATGCCAACCACCGTAAACGGAATGCTGCTGATCTCGATCGTTTTTCCGATGGGGTTTTCGCCGTCAAACAGCGAATCCGCCGTATCGGCATCGATGATGGCTGCCGCGTGGAAATCCGTAAAATCACTGTCCACAAAGGTGCGACCGCTTTTCAGCACCAACCCATTCGTCGTGAAATAACTGTTATCCACGCCGAAGACCTGCGATCCGGAAATGCCGTTGTTGCCGTAGTAAACGGAGTTGTTGTAGTCGCTGCGGCTGGTATAGAACGCCGCATCTTCCACATTTTTTACAGACTTGATTTTTTCCATCGTGGTCTCGTCACGCACAGGAATGCCGTCCGGCAAGCCGTTATACAGCATTTCGTACTGATAATCGCCCTGATACAGCTGAATCTGCACCGTGTTTGTGCCGGAGCCGATGAGGTTCTTTTTGATTTGCTCATTCGTGCCCTTGATGGTGGACACGATGGAGATGATAGAGGCGATACCGATGATGATGCCGAGCATCGTCAGGAACGAGCGCATTTTGTGCGACCAGATTCCCTGAAATGAAAGTCTGATATTTTCAATCATGCGTCAAGCCCCCTTGCGTCGATGCCGTCATTTTCGTTTGTGTTTTCTTCCATGCCGTTCGCCTTGGCGCCATCAATTGCCGAAGTGCCGTAGGGGAAAGCCACATAATCTTCTTCCGTCAAAGTATCGCTCTTGATCTCCAGATACTGGTTGTAGATCGTCTTGCCGGTTTTGATATACGTTTTATGCACACGATTATCGTCGCCGACCTTCAAAACATACTTGCCGCCGTCATCGCTGCGGATATACGCTTTAAAAAGATATATTGCATTGCTTGCGTTATCCGAGGCCGCCTTCAAAGTAATATCAAGGCCCATTCCGTTTTTCAGGCCGTCCGCATCGGCAATGCGCGCTGTAAACTGGTACGTGGAGCTGTTTGGGTTTGAGGAGCCGTCATAGTAATAATTGGAATTGTCATTCGGAAAATCGGAGATCTGTACAATCTCTGCCTCATACATTTGTCCGTTCTCCCAAGAGCTCGCCATGACCGTATCGCCGACATGCACCTTGCCGAGCAGCGATTCGTTTAAGGATGCCGTTATATAGAAACCGTCGCCGCCCGAAACCACGAGGAACGGGGAGCTTGTGGACATCGCCGTATCGAGATCTGTGAGCGACTTCACAACACCGTTCACGGTCGATTTTATTGTAGCGTTTTCAAGATCCAGCTTCGCTTTTTCAAGGTCATGCGCCGCCTGTTTCACATTCAGCTTTAAATCTTGAATCTGTTGCTTTTTATCGGCGATCATCTGCTGCAATTCTTCCGCCGTATACATGGAGCCTCCGGTATCGTAGCTGATGCCCGGGTCGGCGTAGGAGAGATCCGGCATTTGAATGTCATCCGGCTCGCTGATAACTTCATTAAAAAAGCCCGCGGAAATCTTATCGCCGTCCATCTGCCAGCCCTTTACAAGCGGCAGGTTTTCGTTATCCTGTTCATGCACTTCAAAGCGTGCGACAAACGGGCCGTCCGGCAGTGTGAAATCAGGCTCCGGCGTGGGTACGCTTTCGCCGCCGGTCTCATTCGTTCTTGTGAATGTCATCTGCTTGAACCACGCCATACCGGAAACCGCTGACGCTTCCGTAGGTTCTATGGGCGCGGGAGTAGGGGCTTCCGTAGGTTCTATGGGCGGCGCGGGAGTAGGGGCTTCCGTCGGCGCTGTGGTAGGCTTCGCAGTCGGTTCGGGGGTAACCGTCGGCTGCGGCGCCGCCGTGGGCACTTCACTCGGCTGTGCCGTAGGCTCTGCGCTCGGTGTGGGGGTCGGAGTAGGGGTAGGGGTAGGGGTCGCACGCGGGTCTGTCACGCCGAGCAGCTTCAAGAGAAAGCCCTTCGTCAGCACAGCATCTTCCGTGCAAAGAAAGACATACGGGTCTTCCTCCGTACCGGCACCTTTAAACGGCTTCGAGTGCTCTGTAATCTCCGTATACAGTTCTGCCTGCGATTCCGGCACCGGCGTGGGAGTGGGTTCCGGCTCGGGCTCCGGGATAACCGGCTCCACATACGGCGCCGTATTTTGGAGCTTCGTAAGTTCTTTTTCGGCCTGCTCCAGTTCGTATTTCTTCTTTTTTTCTTCAAGCTCCTTGCTCTCTACCTTCAGCTGGAGCTTTGTCGTATCATACTGCAAAAGCGTATCGCCAATCTTGACAGTATCGCCCTCTTTGACGAAAATCTTAGAAATAGCTTTTTCTTTATCGGGGTAAAGTTCCTGCACAAAGTCACTTGTAGCATTACCGTAGGTGCTGGACTGGTCGCCCCAATACTGTGTGGAGATATTTGAAACCTGCTCCACATCCACCGTGGCATTTGCCGCCTTGCCGTTCACCGCGACCGTCACGCCGGTGATGATCAGCGCGATCACGATCACTACGGAGACCACCGTGATAATGACTTTTTTAAGTGGGAAATTTGCCGGCAGATTCATGCTTCCGCCTCCTTTTCCTCGGGGATATGCTGTTCCGCAAACTGACCGTCGCGAATATGCAGCACACGCTTTGCGTGGTTTGCCACATCGAGATCGTGCGTGATCATCATAACGGTCACACCCTCGTCGTTGAGCGTCTGGAACAGCTCCATAATCTGCGCGCCGGACTGGCTGTCGAGTGCGCCGGTCGGTTCATCGGCTAAAAGAATTTTCGGATTGTTGACGATGGCGCGGGCGATCGCGACGCGCTGGCACTGGCCGCCGGAAAGCTGGTTCGGCTTAAAATCCACACGGTCGCCGAGACCTACACGCTCTAAAGCGCGCACGGCACGCGCACGTCGCTCTTTTTTCGGCACACCTGCGTATAAAAGGGGAAGCGCCACGTTTTCCGCCGCGCTCTGGCGAGGCAAGAGATGAAAGCTCTGGAACACGAAGCCGATGGAGTTGAGGCGAATTTCCGAAAGCTTCGATTCGCTGCTGCCGATGATATTCTCCCCCGCAAGTGCATACGTGCCTGAAGTCGGCAGATCAAGGCAGCCGATGATGTTCATCAGCGTCGTTTTACCGGAGCCGGACGGACCCATGATGGCGACATATTCTCCCTCATCCACAGAAAGAGAGATGTCTTTTAGAACCGGCACTTCCATTTTGCCTTGGATATACGTTTTATAAATGTTGTGCAGCTCTAAGATCATGCCGTAGCACCCCCGATAACGGTTTCAAAGCTCGACGTCGCGCCATCCGCCGTGTCCGTTTCGCCCTCGGACTCCGTTACAGCACCTTCTGCGGGCATGGCGCTGTAGCCGTTCGGGTCGCCGTCCATATCGCTGCCGCCTTCCGCGGGCATAACACCGTTTGCATCGTCTGTTTTAGCACCGTTCATGTCACCGTTTGCGGCATCCATATCTTTGGAATCGTCACCCTGGTTCTTATAGGAAATATCGTCCGTAGCATACATGCCGCTGTGCACACGGTCTTCCACAACGGCCAAGCGATCGTCTGCCGTCACGCCGGACGTAATCTCATATTCGGAAAGGGTATCGTCAAACTTGCCGAGCTGCACTTCACGCTTTTCGATGCGATTCTTATCGTTTACGGCCCAAACGTAGTTTTTGCTGCCTTCGTTGAGAATATAGTAGCTTGGCAGCCAAATTCCGGTCTTCACGTCTTCGGCCTCATCCGGCTCCACGTAAACGTGCTGACCGAGCATGAGACCTTTGAAATCATCGAGCACAAGGTAGAAGTTATACTTTGTCGCCTTTGTAAACGAGCTTTCGGAACCGTAGGAAACGCCGCTGTTATTATTATCGTTTGCGGCTTCGCGTTCAATGCTCTCCACGGTGCCCGTCCAAGTCTGCTCCGGGTCTACGCGGGAGACGACCTTCATTTTCATGCCCTCCTGCAAGGAATAGACATTCAACTCCGTTGCCGTGCCTTTTACACGGTAAGAACCCGTCGCGAGAATCGTAATATACGCGTTCGTAGAATCGCTGCCGCTTGTGTTGGTATTGGAACCGTCATTGATCTGCTTCACAACGCCGGCCATTTCTGCCATGACATCCGTATTTTCAAGCGATTTCTTGAGGTTCTCGATCTCTTTCGCCTTCGTAGACTGATCGTATTCCGTCGATTTCACTTCAAGCTGCGCAGACTGAATTTGCAGGGTATAGGAAAGCTGTTCGTCGGAAGACGCTTTGTTCTTTTCCTTCTGCAGGGAATCAATCTGCTGGTTCAGCGTGGAAATGCGGTTTTTAAGGCTTTCCAGCTGTAACTGCGCCTCTTCAAGCTGCATTTGCAGGTCGTCCGTATCGTAGCTGAACAACTTATCGCCAACTTTCACTTCCTGGCCGACCGTCACATACAGCTCTGCGATTTTCTTTGTGTCGTCCTTCTGCACGGAGAGCGTCTTTTCCGGCTCCACAACGCCGGAGTATTTCGCCGTCATACCAAGTGAACCCGTGCCGGTGATGTCCGCAACGCTCGTCACATACACCATCTCATTTGGGTCGCTCGGCGCAACGCTGCCGCCGCGGAAGAAAATGAGCCAGATTACAATGCCGATCACGATCACAGCGCCGACGGCAATACCGGCGATTGTGAAAATCTTTTTCTTAGTCATAAAGTCAGTCCTTTCCTCCGCGCAAAACACCCGGCGCGGACTCTCTGATGGTTCTATTATACAGGTAAGACAAAAAATAAACAACTTAAGAAACTCTTACAAACGCAAAAGATTTGCAAAAATCGCGCTCTTGACCGCGCGTAAAATCGGGGGTACAATGGTAGCAATATAGAAAGGGAGGATCTGTCTTATGAAAAATGAACACATCGCTTCATCTGTAACCGAACTCATCGGCAAAACACCGCTTCTGCGTGCGTCCCGCTTTGCGGCAGCTGCGGGCATTTCCAACGCGCCGCTTTTGAAGCTTGAATATTTAAACCCCGCCGGCAGCGTAAAAGACCGTGCGGCACTGAAAATGATTGAAGACGCCGAAAAAGCCGGCAAATTGAAGCCCGGCGCAGTTATTGTAGAGCCAACCTCCGGCAACACGGGCATCGGCCTCGCATCTATTGCAGCGGCGCGCGGCTACCGCGTGGTGCTCACCATGCCGGAAACCATGAGCGCCGAGCGCCGCAAGCTGCTTTCCGTATACGGCGCGGAAATCGTACTCACACCGGGCAAAGACGGCATGCACGGTGCGATTGAAAAGGCGGACGAGATCGCGAAAAGTACACCCGGCAGCTTCATCCCCGCGCAGTTTGAGAATCCCTCAAACCCTGCCGCACATTATGAAACGACCGGTCCGGAGCTTGTACAGCAAACAGACGGCAAACTCGACATTTTCGTTGCGGGCATCGGCACCGGCGGCACCATCACCGGCACGGCGCGCTATTTAAAAAAGCATCTGCCACAGGTACACACCGTCGGTTTGGAACCGGCGACTTCACCGCTCATCACACAGAGCAAAAGCGGTGCGCACGGCTTACAGGGCATCGGCGCAAACTTCATCCCGAAAAACTACGATGCTTCCGTTGTGGACGAAGTGCTGACCGTCACGGATGAAGAAGCGTACAAAATGGCAAAATTATTGGCACGCACCGAGGGCATCCTCGTCGGCATCACGTCCGGCGCGGCGCTTGCCGCAGCCGTGCGCCTGCTGCGCATGCCCGAAAATGCAGAAAAAACGCTCGTGGCGCTCCTGCCCGACAGCGGCGACCGTTATTTTTCCACCCCGATCTTTGAATAAACGAAAAGGAATTTCATTTTATGGCAAAAAAATACTACGCCGTCCGCGCCGGGCGAAAAACCGGCATTTTTGAAACGTGGGACGAATGCCGTGCGCAGACGACCGGCTTTAAAGGCGCGTCGTTCAAAAGCCTTCCAACGCTTGCAGAAGCCGAAGCCTATATGCGCGGCGATAACGATTTGACGAAAGCCACTCCGGCAGAAAGCTCGACCGCAGCGCCTGAAGAAGACGGCGCCGTGGCTTACGTAGACGGCAGCTACCACATCGGCACAAAGGAGTTTTCCTGCGGTGCTGTGCTGTTTTTAAACGGCGAAGAGCTGCATTTTTCCGAAAGATTCACTGACCCCGACCTTGCCGAAATGCGCAACGTGGCAGGGGAGATCAAGGGCTCCGAAACTGTTCTGCGCTACTGCATCGAGCATGATGTGCCCTCCGTGACAATCTACCATGATTACGAGGGTGTAGCAAAATGGGCAACAGGAGAATGGAAAGCAAAAAAGCCCGGCACCATTGCGTACCGCGAATTCTGCGCCGCAGCCGCAAAGCACATCCGTTTCCGCTTTGTGAAAGTCAAGGGGCACTCCGGCGACAAATACAACGACCTCGCCGACCGTTTAGCGAAAGACGCGCTCGGCATTCAGTAAAACAGCATAGCAAAAAGGCGAGCTGCACGGAGTTGTGCGGTTCGCCTTTTGTTATACATTACGGAATTTCAGGAACAAGCTTACGCGTTTTTCGCTTCGTCGTACGCGTCCTTAAAGCGCTGCATCGCGGCGTTGAGCATCTTTTCGGGACCTGCGAGGTTTACACGTGTATGCATGGTGCCGCCCTGCGAGAACAGCGTGCCGGCGTCGCAGAAAAGATCATGCTTGCGCAGGAGCTTATCGAGCGCTTCATCATCGAGACCGAACGTCGTGCAGTCGATCCACATGAGGTACGTGCCCTGCAGATCGCTGTATGTAACGCCCGGGCAGTTTACGTCGATGAACTTGCAGAAGTTCTTGTAGTTTTTGTAGATAAGGTCGATGACTTCTGCAAGCCAACCTTCGCACTCCGTGTAGCCGAGACGGCAGGCCTCAAGGCCGAGCGCACCGGCGGACGGCGTGAAGTGTTGCTGTAAAATACTCTGGAATTTTGTTCTCAGTTCTTCATCGGGAATAACAATATTCGAGGTCTGGAGCGTCGCAAGGTTAAACGTCTTGCTCGGCGCGGTGCAAACAAGATACTTCGGCAGTGCATCCTTGCAGGCGTTTGCAAATGCCACGTGCTTATGACCCGGCATGATGAGGTCGGAGTGGATCTCGTCGCTGACAACAATCACATTGTGCTTTGCGCAGATGGCGCCGAGCTTTGCGATTTCTTCTTCCGTCCAAACGCGGCCAACCGGGTTGTGCGGATTGCAGAAGATAAACATCTTGTTTTTTTCTTCTGCGCACAGCTTCTCAAAGAGGTCAAAGTCAATCGTGTATGTCTCGTTCGTGTTGATGAGCGGGCACTCCACGTTTTTTCTGTTATTGTGCTCAATGGTCATTCTGAACGGATAATAAACCGGCGGCATGGTGATAACGCCGTCGCCGGGATCGGTATAGGCCAGAACCGAAACAGCCAGAGCCGTTACGACGCCGTGTGTAGAAACAATTTCTTCTTTCTTAATATCCCAGTCGTTGCGACGCTTCATCCAGCCGCATACCGCATTGAAGTATTCCTCTGTGGGGCCGGTATAGCCGAGGATATGCGTATCGATGTACTTTTTCAGACCCTCTACGATCTCCGGCGGGTTTTTCAGCTCCATATCCGCAACGGAAAGCGGTGCAACGTTTTCCGGCAGGTTCGGATGCTCTTTTGTCATCTCGTCCCATTTGCCGGAGCCGGTGTTTTTTCTGGAAACCAGCGTTTCAAAATCATAGATCATTGGTAATTCCTCCCATTCTAAAATAAGGTAATCTACTTTCAAACGGTCTTATTCAACCTCAAGGTCTGCAAAAGAGAAGGTGGTGCAGTCTACAAGACCGCGGTCGGTCAGACGCAGCTCCGGCAGGCAGGCGAGGGGGATTAAAGCCATCGTCATAAACGGAGACTGAATGTCGCAGCCGATCGTTTCCCAAGCTTTGCCGAGGTTCTCGACGAGCTCGTCCATTTCTTCAGCGGACTTTGTATTCATAAGGCCCGCAAACGGCAGCGGAACACAGCCGAGCACCTTGCCGTTCTGCACAATACACTCACCGCCGCCGCACTGAATAAGTGTGTTTGCAGCAAGTGCCATATCTTCGTCATTCGTGCCGACAACGAGCAGGTTGTGTGCATCGTGTGCAACGGTGGAAGCCATTGCGCCGCACTTGACGTGGAATCCCTTGACAAAGCCAACGCCGTGCTTGCCGGTCTTATTGTGGCGCTCGAAGACGAATGTCTTCAAAACATCCTGCTCCACATCGCTCTTTAATTCGCCGTTTTCAACCTTGAGTTCAACGTGACGCTCATAGTCGCCGACATGTACCGGGATAATCTCGATCGCACGGACGGTTGCCGTGCCAACCTTATCGGTATGCACCTTAAAGGTTTCCGGGGTGATCATCTCGCCGACGTGCATCGTGTCGAGCGCCCATGTGGGAAGCTCAGACTTCGGCAGGTCAATCGTCAGCTTGCCGTTTTCTGCAACAACGTCGCCGTCGATGAGCACGCGGGTGACACGGATGTCTTTTTCGTTATCAATAAATACGATGTCCGCGCACTTGCCCGGGGTGATGGAGCCGAGCTCGTGATCCATCTGGAAGCATTGTGCGCAGTTGAGCGTGACCATCTGGATGGCCGTAACAAAATCGATACCGAAGGAGACGGCACGACGCACGATGTGATCGAGATGACCGTTTGCAACCAGCGTATGCGGGTGGGTATCGTCGGAAATCATGGTCGCAAATCGGCTGTCCACTTTGTGCTCCGTGATGGCCTTGGAGACCTCCTGCAGATCGTGCCAAGCGGAGCCCTCGCGCAGCATGGCATACATGCCGAGACGCATTTTTGCGAGTGCGTCCTCCGCACGGGTGGATTCATGACAGCAGCGCACGCCGCTTGCAATGTATGCATTGAGGCCGCAACCCGTCTCCGGGATGGAATAGTGACCTGTGATGATTTTGCCGGCTTTCAACGTTTCGCCGGTGATGTTGTGCGTCGGCTCCGCGGAAGCGGTGATGCCCGGGAAGTTCATCATTTCGCCTAAACCAACGGTATAATCGTGCTTCATTTCCGAGGCAATATCCGCGGCGGTGATCTCCGCGCCGGAATCCTCAAATCCCGGAACAGCCGGAACGCAGGAGGGGGTCGTCAGCATAGCCTTCAGCGGAGTCTTTTCCGCCTCTTCCGCCATCAGGTCAACGCCTTTAAGGCCAAGCACATTGCAGACTTCGTGCGGGTCATAATAAATCCCGACGGTGCCATGGGGGATAACGGCCTTTGCATATTCGATCGGCGTCATCATGGAAGACTCAATGTGGATATGACCGTCAAGGAAACCCGGGGCGATAAGCTGACCCTCGGCATCGATGACCTTTGTGCTTTCACCGATGCAGTGTGCGGCATCGCCGACAAGTGCGATACGGCCGCAGGAAATTGCAACATCGATGTTGTCGAGAATTTCATGCGTGCAGACGTTTACGAGACGCGCATTGCGAATGACCGTCTCTGCGGGCTTTCTGCCCATTGCAACATCGGAAAGCGTGCGGGAGCACTCCCAAAGCTGGGTCTTACAAAACTTGAACATAAAAAGTAGCTTCCTTTCTTTTATCAAGAACAACACAACGGAAAAGCGCTGCGTTTTTTAGCTTTATTTACTCTATCGGGTTCACGGGATTTTTGCAGAACGAATTCATGCAGCACAAAGCACATTTCGGATTACGCGCTGTACAGACCGCTCTGCCGTGTAAAACGGTACGGTGACAAAAGTCGTTGCTCTCCTCCGGCGGCAAGACTGCGCACAGGTCTTTTTCGACTTTGAGCGGCACGTTGCTTTCGGTCAGACCGAGTCGTCCCGTGATACGGATGCAGTGCGTATCCGTCACAACGGCAGGTTTTTTGTAAATGTCGCCCACAACGAGATTTGCGGTTTTGCGTCCCACACCGGGCAGCTTTGTCAGCTCATCCACCGTGTCCGGAATCACGCCGTTATACGAATCGCGCAGCACATGGCACATAGCAAAAATATCACGAGCCTTTGTTTTATATAACCCGCAGGAGCGGATGAGCTCCGCAATTTCTTCCTCGCTGCCCGCGCAGAAGGCTTCCAGCGTAGGGAAGCGGGCAAAAAGCGCCGGTGTAACGAGGTTCACACGGGCATCCGTACACTGTGCGGAAAGTCGCGTTGCAATAAGTAATTGCAGCGGATCCTGATATTCAAGCGAACATACCGCGCCGGGATATTCTTTTTTCAGCGCTTCCACAGCAAGAAGCGCACGTTCCTTTTTTGTCATACAGACCTCCGAAAAAGCGGCGGGCAAGCCCGTCTGAATGCTTTACGTTTATTCTACAACTTTTTCATTCGGTTGACAATACCGGAAAAGGGTGGTAAATTTATTTTTATTGAAAGACCGACAAATAACCGCAAAGGGGAAAAAGAATGTCTGCGTTTACCTTAAAGCTCATCGCACTCGTCACTATGATCATCGACCATGTCGGGGCGATTTTCTTCCCGCAGTTTATCTGGCTGCGCTATATCGGGCGGCTTTCCATGCCGATCTACGCGTTTTTGCTCGTGCAGGGCTACATGCACACACGCAATTTTAACCGCTACGCACTGCGCATGGGTATTTTTGCTTTGCTCTCCGAAGTGCCGTATGACCTTTTATTTCAGGGTACATGGCTTGAGTTTCAGCGGCAAAATATCCTGTTCACGTTTTTAACGGCGCTTTTTGTGATGAAACTCTTAGATGCTTCTGCGAAAAGCCGCAATATTTTCATGTTCATCGGCGCAGTGATCTTGACAATCCTGCCGTATTTCCTGCATTTCAGCTATGGCGTTTACGGTGTTTTAACGGTACTTTGTTTCTATTTGTTCCAGAAGTACCGCGGTATTGATGCCGTGGCGTTTGCGGCGCTGACCTACGGGCAATATACGCAGGACGGCAACACGACACAGCTGTATGCCATCGCCGCCGCGATCCCCGTGCTGCTCTATAACGGCAAGCGCGGCGCGCTTTCGCTCAAATATTTTTTCTACATCAGCTATCCGGCACATATGTTATTGCTTTACGCCATCCACTATGTGCTTGCAAATCATCTATTGCCATTTTAAATGGAATAGGGTATAATTTAGTGAAGTACTGCGGCACATAAACCGCAGAGCATATTATTTTTAGAAGGGAAAGATGAAGTATGTACGGTGATCTTTTGAACACGATCGGTTTTGTTGAAACCGCAGACCCCGAGGTCGGCGAAGCGATGGAGCTGGAACTCAAACGCCAGCGCCGCAATCTGGAGCTGATTGCTTCCGAAAACATTGTTTCTCCTGCAGTTATGGCTGCAATGGGCACGGTACTCACAAACAAATATGCTGAGGGCTACCCGGGTCACCGCTATTACGGCGGCTGTGCAGATGTAGACATTGTGGAAAACATCGCCCGTGAGCGTGCTTGCCGTCTGTTCGGCGCAGAGCATGCCAATGTGCAGCCGCACTCCGGCGCACAGGCGAACCTTGCCGTATATTTCGCGCTGCTTCAGCCGGGCGATACCGTGCTCGGCATGAACCTTGCAGAGGGCGGCCATCTGACCCACGGTTCTCCTGTCAACATGTCCGGCGCCTACTATAATTTTGCGGCTTACGGCGTTGACCCCGTTACGCACCGCATCGATTACGATAAGCTCATGGAGCAGGCGTGCGAACTTAAACCGAAGCTCATCGTCGCCGGCGCAAGTGCATACCCGCGCGCGATCGATTTTAAGAAATTCCGCGAGATTGCCGATGCATGCGGCGCGGACCTCATGG
>ENA-ORSM01002645-ORSM01002645.1-human-gut-metagenome-genome-assembly--contig:-NODE-2645-length-12379-cov-4.313291_pt1 | contig 12379 bp, 8 predicted proteins | sample MGYA00241903_ERZ509170 | MGnify/ENA primary metagenome ERZ509170 (study PRJEB26280, sample SAMEA2338784) | human gut metagenome | biome: human gut; feature: human-associated habitat; material: faeces...
TTACCACATACTATGAAAGTCATATGCGTTTTCCTACGGACATGAAGCTCCTTTGGGAGAGCATCGAATAGGCTCTACCGGCACATCTGCATGCATTGCAGGAAGCTCGGCATAAGGCGTCCCCGTAACAAATATACGGATGTTGCGGCATTTTATCTGTCCTATTACAAGAAAAGAAAGAGGAAGCGGACTATAAAACTATCCGCTGCCACGGTTTTATACTTTCAATTCGAAAGAAGAGCGAGAACAGATTCTCTACAGGAACTTTGTGGAGGTTGGGCTGGAGGCGAAAGCGATGATTGGGGATGTACTTAATAAGAAGGGGGCATCTAAGGTTTTCTGTCATTAAAAATCACTCCAACTGTCCAATCGCCCTAAGGTATTCTATTTCTCGTATTTTGTAATTTGTACGGGCTTCAATATTGTTGCTGTAAGCCTCCTGCCATTGTGTCTGCGCTTCCATAACATCAAGGATCGTGGCCATTCCCATTTCATAATTGTTTTGGGTCTGAGAAAGATTATGTTCTGATTCTTCAAGGCCATGCTCTGCTGTACGAATAAGTAGCAATGCACTTTCATAAGCGGATTTGGATTGCTGTGCTTCTATATCCATCAATGAACGATTTTTGTTGAGTTCCACTGTGCTGATTTCGTGTGCCAGTCGTGCGCTCCTTATTTTTTTACGTCCTTCCCCGAAATTGAATATAGGAATGCTTATACTGGCCATTACCATCGGTATTTTCATATCGAGAGATGAACCGGCTAATTTCATGCCCCCCATATATTGATAACCAGCACTAATCCCCACTGTAGGGAGAAAATCGGCACGGGTATTTTTTATCTCCAAATCTTTCAATTCCACTTGCATTTCCTGTATACGGTATTCCGGGCGATTGACAATATCGTGTGATAATTGATTGTTGTAGTTTTGAGTTAAAATAAGTGTGTCGGTGGCAATTATTTGAGCATCCAACTCCAGTCCGATCAGATGGCACAGGGACATACGAGTCAGTTCCCGTCCGCTTTCCGCCCGTTGGAGTTCGTATGTCACATTGCTTCGCCGGGTGCGTACTTTATGCAAATCCTGAGCAGTAGCCATTTTGAGTTCAAAAAAACTGTTGACCTGCTGATGCAACGAATCCAACAATTGAGTATATTGTGTAAGCAGTTTTACCTTTTCCGCTACCGAAACATACATCCAATACGTCTGCTCCACCTCTACCAGTGTATTGATTCGGGTAAGCCTTTTGTTTTCTTCCGAGATTGCTACGCCGGTTTTTGCCATTTTGTTTGCGTTGACAATTTTCCCTCCTGCATATACAGGCTGTTGCAGGGTAATACCTGCCATATACATACCTTTCATACTCATTTCCATACCCACCATACCCATATCGATGTTTTCGAAAATATAGGCATAGGTTGCCGATCCTGATATTTTCGGGAAATAGGCTGTTTTTGCTGCTTGTCGATCTGATACCGCCTTGCCTACCTTGCGGGATGATATTTTTATATCGTCGCTGTTCTCAAGTGCCATTCTCCGGCAATCTTCGATTGATAAACGGGTTTGGGCTTGTACAGCATTGATGCCCAACCATAAAAAGATGGCAGGAATCATAAGTATCGTTTTTCTTAACATGACATTTTCTTATTGGTTCTTATTTATCTGTGGGGAAGATAGTAACAATAACGCGGGCGAAGGTGGTCAACGCCGGAATCCCCGTATCGGTCACTTCAAGGATGAGGTGCAGGGTTTCGGGTTTGTCGACTTTGGGAGCAACAAAGGTAGATTTGCCTGAGTCAACGGCGACAATGTCGATATAGCCATTGTATGTTCCTGCTTCTTTATATTGCCACCAGTAAGCGTTATATTTGGGATAACGTTGCGGAGCTATTTCGACAAAACTTTCTTTATTAAAGCCGAGCTGCTCATAAAGGGCAGAGTATTTCGCCCAGATTCCGTCAATATCAAGGGAATCTGGTTCTGTGATATCGGCATTTAGGGTTACGGTTTCACCGGATTTCACTGTTTTTTCCAGCCCGCCGGGTATGGCGATTACCGGTTTGTGGTTAGCATCTTCATATTTGCCAGCTACACACCACCGGAGTCTGGATTCAAAATCACGGTTGGCTACTTCTACCCACCGCAGGTAACTACCACGGTCTACATCACGATATACGTTTTTTAGTCCTTCTATTTTATAGAACTGTCCGCCCCAACCACCGTAAGTAGGGTCTTCATAACCACGTAATCCGCTACCAAGCGTATAAAGGAACGCAGGTGAATCGCCTTCGCTGATGTAATCCTGTGGATAAAGGGCTGCCAATGGACCGTGATCGTTGTGCAGATAGTTTTTGGCAAAACCGTCGGTATAACGTTGGCTACCGTAATCCCAAGTTCCACTAAAGTAGTAAGACACCAGCAGAGTGACGTCGGGGTGGTAAGTTTCAATGTAGTTTCCAGCGCCATCCTGATACCAGATGTTGTACATAACTGCTTTCTTCACAGCACGCTCGTACTCGGAAGGGTATTGGGTTTTTAACTTTTGGAAAGCTTTGGCTGCGGTGTTACCACCTCCCCAAGCCTGTATATAGACTTTGCGAGGATCGTTTTCCAAAAGAGTTTCAACAATCTTATCGGAACCGGGTGTATCAGCCCAATGCGTGGGGTCTATCATGGATTCAGTTCCGGGTACACGACGGATGACATCTGTATCGACCACAATATGTGTTGAATCTTGGTCACCAAGGAAGAGTTTGCTTCTTAGTTCGTTGGCAGTAGGATAAGCAGGATCGTGTACGATGAGGTTGGGATATACCTGTTCGTAAGCATCAAGTTGCTTTTCTATCCATCCGGCATTACTCCATCCACCCCGTTGAAAAATGGAATTGGTTTGGATAATAGCTACAACTTCCATATCGTTAGCATGGAGCAGGAAGCGGATCATAGAACATTGGTCATCTATCTCTCCGTCAGTCATTGCAATGACACGAGGCTTTTCTGACATTTGAGCATTGGTGTTCACTCCCAAAAGCATAAGTGCCAGAGTTACAAGGATGATTGTTTTCTTTTTCATTCGTAAATATTTATTAGCGAAGTTTTTTTAATTTTGAAAAATAATGAATAAAAAATAGGCAGCAGAATCAGCGTAATTATGGTGCCTGCTGTCAAACCGGCAACTACCACAACTGCCAGACTGGAATACATAGGGTCGAACAGAAGCGGGAGCATGCCAAGTATGGTCGTGGCCGAAGCCATTATTACCGGACGGGTACGATTTACTGTCGAATTAATGACCGCATCATAGGGAACCATTCCTTCTTTTGTAAGGCGCGTAATCTCGTCTACCAATACGATAGAGTTCTTAATCAGCATTCCCATCAATCCCATCGCTCCGATTATACCCATAAATGTGAATGGTGTACCTGTTACAAGCAAAAGGGGGGTGATTCCTATGAATGCGAAAGGCAGACACAGAATAACCAGCAGAACCTTGCGCATATCATTGAACAACCATACAAGAATCAGCACAATCAACACAAGGGCTATCGGCACGAATCCGAAAATATTTTCAAATGCGCTGTTCTGTAATTTCTGTTCTCCTAACCATTTGAGTGAATACCCGGCAGGGAGTTCTATTTGTTCAAACCGATCCTGGATTTCCGACAGTATCTCGCCGGGAGCTTCGCCGGCAAGAGGGTCACACTGTACTTTTATCGCCCGTTTACCGTCGTAACGCGCCACGCTTGTTTCTTCCCACTTAACGCGTTCGTTATTCGTTATCTGACTTAAAGGGATTGTGCGGAACATATTGTCAGTTATATCGTCGGGTGTCGCCGTACCCTGCAATACTCTACCTGTATTTACTTCTTCAAGGCTGGTATTTGGAATCATCCCCCATACCGGTATGTCATTCTGGTCTGTAATGCGACTGTCATCCGAATTCTGGACTTTCAGATTAATAATAACCGATTTGTCATTTTCGTAAATAAGACCTACGGGCAAGCCTTCTGCTGAGGCCAATAAAGCGTTCGCAATATCGCTGCGGTTCATTCCGCTACGTTTGGCGGATTGTTCGGAATAATCCCTGTATATGGATTTTCCCTGAGGTTGCCAGTTGTCGGTAACCGAATAAGCATCCACTATTGCACAATCGCGCATAATTTCTTTGCCTTGCCCGGCCAGCTCTCTTAATATCTGCGGATCGGGACCGGAGAATATGGCCTCAACCGTGTGGCTCGTACTGACTGCGAAATTGTATTTCCGTACCCGAACATACGCATCGGGATATTCTTCCCGCAGTCGTGTCTGGATTTCCGGAAGAAGTCTGTATGCATCGCGGTAATCCTCGAAGTCGATAATCAATTCTCCGTAATTGTCGCCCACCGCATTGATGGAACGCACAAGGCAATATCGGGCGGGGGTTTGCGCCTGACTTGCCGTTATCTTGTTTATCTCGTCATAGTCCGAGAGTTTTTCCGATATTTCCAGCAAATCATGTTTTACCCTGTCAGGGTGCGTTTGCGGTGGCAGGGTATATTCTACATATAACTGGTTATAATCGAAGTCGGGGAAGAATATCGACTTAACCGAAAAGAATCCAACGAAAGCCAGAACCAAACATCCGAAACTTACCAAAAAAGTTGATATTTTATGGTTCATAAAAAAATGAAGCGCCTTTCGGATAACCTTATGAAGGGGTGTGTTGAGTTGATCTTTTATCTTCTCTGGTTTTTTACCGCCGTTTGCACGTGCCGATAAGAATAGTTTTGCAAAGACAGGTATCTGTGTCATGGCAAGCACCCAACTTACCAACAATGATATGGCCAGCACAAAAAACAGATCACGTGCATATTCTCCAGCGGTATCGTTGGATAATCCGACAGGAAGGAAAGTCATTATGGCGATTAAAGTTGCACCCATTAAAGGCCACGCTGTGTTTTCCGCTGTCCGGAACAATGCTTTCTTTGGCGGCAGACCATTTCCCCTGTCTACAAGTATACCGTCGAGAACCACAACCGCGTTATCAACCAGCATACCCATTGCCACAATGAATGCCCCCAATGATATGCGTTGTAATGTTCCTCCTGTCATCAGTAATACGGGAAAAGTCATCAATACGGTCAAAATCAGTCCTGCACCGATAATTAGCCCACCTCTGATGCCCATTGTAAGAATCAGTACAAGCACTACGATGACTACCGATATTACGAGGTTCCAGTTGAAAGAGCCTATTGCGTTCGATACCCTGTCCGGTTGGAAATATATCTTTTCATACTCAAATCCGGCAGGCAACCGCTCTTGGAGCTCCGTCATTCGCGCCTCGACCAGCTTACCTACATCCGTAACCACAACGCCTGGCTCCATCGAAACGCAAAGAGCGATTGCCGGATGACCGTTCACCCAAAAGCCCCTGGTCTGCGGATCGGCATACTCCTTTGCAACTTCGGCAATATCGCCTAACTTTACCTGCCCGCCGGAAGGCGTTTGCATAATAAGGTCTTTCACATCTTCAGCGCTCCTTAGTTTGCCACCGACCTCATTACGCAGCAATTGACCATCCGAATAGTAATGCCCGGCATTGACTGGCTGATTGCGGGCATCGATAGTAGTCATAATTTGCACAGGGTAGATGCTGTTGCGTGCAATCATTTCTTTGGGGAGCTTTATATTTACATTTTCATTCCTTGTGCCAAAGAATGAAATCCGCCTTACTCCTTTCAATTCAAGGAGTTCACGTTTAATAAGCCCGGCATATTCTTCCATTTCCGCAAGCGTATAGCCTTCGGCGGAAAGGGCATAGAACATTCCGTAGATATCACTTACATCGTCTACCACCACTGGAGGATAAGCCCCTGACGGCAACCGTTGCGCGGCTGACTCCACCTTTCTACGAAGAATATCCCAACGTTGTTCGAGACCCTCAACCGGAACAGCCATGTCGATATTGATAGTGATAGTTGACATATTTTCCGAAGAGACCGATTCCATATCGGAAATATTACTGAGTGTCCGTAGTTCATCTTCGAGTACCGATGTAACTTCGAGTTCGACTTCGTGTGCAGAAGCCCCCGGATAGTAAGTTACCACCATTGCTTGCTTGACAGACAATTCAGGGTCTTCCAGTTTCGGCATAATAATGTAGGCGTATATACCGCTGAACACGATCATTACCACGCACGTCCAAAAGAACGTGGCGTTTTTGAAGAAAAAATCAGTCAGTTTCATTATAGTATCCCTCCTACATTTGTTTTGGCGGGTTGTGCGATTACCCGTACTACATCACCTTCATCGAGGGCACTCAACCCCGATTCAACAATATTGTCTGTTTCGTTCAGGCCAGACAGGATGATGATTCGCCCTTTGCTGTCGAGACCGGATATCTCCACGGGTTTTAACTTCACTTCGGAACGGTCATTCACGACCCATACATAACTTTTACCGTTCTGCATAAATACAGATCTGGGCCAAAGGGTATAACCACCTGAATGTTCTCCATTGCGAATTTCCACCGTTACCTCTACATTCATTCCTATCGAAAGAGCGTTCTTCGCATCTGTTTCGGGAAACAGGCGCATCCTGTATAACTGATTGCTGTTAGATTTGGGATTTATCGAGGCTAATTTCAAAGAAAAGTTATTATCTGCCAATAACCGAGAATGACATGAATAACTTATAAAGTTATCTTTTTGCAGGTAAACAGATGCAGGGAGTTCGCTCTCTATTTCTATGTTATTTACATCGACCAATGTAACAACGGCTGTTCCCGTATTGACCATTTCTGCTTTTTCAAAATGAATAGCCTGGATATAGCCCGATATAGGAGAATGAAGTTGGGTGTAGTTGACGGTGTTCCGGTTCGATTCCAGTTGTACTTTCAACTGCTCCAATCCGGCTACGGCTTTTTCATAATCATTGTCGGTTATATTATTTCGACGGTGTAGTTCTTCCAGTCTTGTCATTTCCGTACTCAACTGTCGGTACTGGCTTTCGGTAGCTGCCAGTTGCAGTTGGTAATCCGTATCGTCCAACCTGGCAATGAGCTGTCCTTCACGGATATAGTCACCCTCATCAACGCACAATTGCTTGATTTGTCCGGCTATTTTAAAACCGAGATCAATCTGCTGCGCTGCTTTGACCACTCCGGGGAACGACCGGAATGTATTTCCTGCGATAGGCTCGGCATGTACGATATACACGTTTTTTACAATCGGTTTTTCTTTGACGCCATGGTTCCCACAAGAACAGAGTAGCGCAAAACAAAGGAGAGACAAGCTGAATAGTTTCATTGTTATTACTGTTATTATTATTTTTGTGTAAAGGTGAAGAATTCTCACATGCCATTTAGGCATTATAGTCGTCATTATTGACCAAAAAGTCGGAATCGAGTCATACAAAAGAAAAAATGATTATTTTTGTTGACCAAATTAGACGTTCATGAAAGACAAAGCACAGAATATTGGTTTACGAATGGTGCAGGAGTTCGCCTCTACAGAAGCGTTATCAGACAAGTTCCTTATTTTTGATAACTATACGTCTCCGATGGAACATCTGGGAACTTTTGCCATTACCGGACACCCTGTCAAATTAGATAGCCTCTTAATTGTAATATGCTCGGAGGGGTATGCCCGGTTAATAGTCGGTTTTGAAGAGATTACAGTGCTGGAAAACCACTTTTTGATAGTGATGGAAGGCAAACCTTTCGAGGTGTTGGAATTAAGCAAGAACTTCAAGGCAGAATTGATGTGCTTAAAAGAAAGCCTCTTCGAGTTGCAGGGAAGTCATATACTAAGATTCCTCCACTTAATCAGAGAAAATCCCTGTCAACCGGTATTGGCTTCCAAAAAGCAGGAGTTTGAAGTCCTATTGAAATGTTTGAAACAAACGATGACAGATACCGGAAATATATTTCGTCAACAGATCATTCAATACTATTTATATATCTTGGCTTGTAATATCTTTAATTTGCTTTTAACCAACTACGCTCCGGCAGTTTTATCCCGAAGCGAATCCATTTTTCAGGAGTTCATAAAGAATGTAGAAAAATACTTTCGCAAGGAAAGGAGTGTCGGTTTTTATGCAGACAAACTGAATCTGACCCCGAAATATCTTTCTACTGTGATTCAACAACAAACGGGAAAACATGCAACGGATTGGATTGACAAATATACTATTTTAGAAGCCAAGACCTTGCTTAAATCGTCCACTCTCTCCATCCAACAAATAGCCTATGACTTGAATTTCTCGACTCAATCCCATTTTGGTCGATATTTCAGAAATCATACAGGAATGTCGCCAAAGCTATACAGAAATTCGTAAGTAGATGCTGCTTCCTTTCTATTTTCCCAGCTTGCGCACTTGATCATTGAAGGTTTCACGGTCAATAGCCTTCTGACGGATGTACACCCGTTTGTTATAGACCGTCTGGGTTGACCAGTGGAAGAAATCTGCAATTTTGCTGGAATCCGTAACGCCGAGATGCATTAGTGCGAATATGCGCAATTCCGTGTTTAGCCGCCCCTCTTCCTTGGGGATGATACGGTATTCGGGTTGAAGTAAAGAGTTGAAGTCGCTCACGAAAGAAGGATAGACATGTAAGAAAATAGCATCGAAAGTCCGATAAAACTCCTTTAATTCAGATTCTATCATGATGGGAGAATCCGTAAATTTCAGTAGGTCTTTATACTGCTGGGTTTTCACCTTGTTGTTGATGTTTTTTCGGTATTGGTCAAGCTTACTGATGTAGTCAGAACAGAGGGTGAGCACAAATCCTATATATTCTTCTTTGATGATATTCTGGTCATAGAGTTTTTCATTGGCTTCTTTCAGCAGGTTGTTTTCGAAGATAAGGTCGGGCAAAGTTTCCAGCCCGGCAAGTTCGTAGGGAGGATCGGCAAAAATAAAGTCGAATTGCTCCCGTCCGCTTTTGAGGTATTTGAATACGTCACCGCGTATGGGCAGGCATTTGTCCGTCTTTAATTCCTGCATAATCTTGCAGATGAAGGCATAGTGGTCGCGGTCTTTTTCCACGCTGATTACTTGGTCGCAGCCTCTGGACACAAGCTCGATGCTGATGCTGCCCGTACCGGCAAATAGGTCGAGGGCACGGATGCCGTCCTCAAAGTCCATGTAGTTGGAGAGTACATTGAACAGATTCTCTTTGGCAAAGTCTGTGGTGGGGCGTGCCTTGAAGGAGTGGGGCACGTCGAAACGTCGTCTTTTGTATATTCCACTGATTACTCGCATAGGGTTATGGCTTGCAGGTCAAGATTAGTGGCGGGATTCATGATGAATACCTGCCGGATGAATTTTCGCAGTTCGGGCAGTAGCAGCTCTTTGTCGTTCAGGTCACCGGTTAGGTGCAGCTCATCGCGCTCCTGCTCGAAGCCGAGTTGTTTCCATATATATAATAGGTAGTAGACACGGTCGGGTGTGCTTCTGCACTCAAAGGAATTGGCTAGAAGCAGGCGTCCGCGCTCGTAGCCGTATACGTCTACGGCATCTTTTCGCAAGTGTGCATACATTTTCCGGCTGTTGCCCAAGCGGCTCTTTGAAGAGAAGAACTCAATGAAGGGGCTGGCTTGGGAATAGAACTTGACACCGGGATACTGTTCGCGAAGGAAGGAACAGGCACTCTTATCCATGCCGAACAGTACGACAGTGTTGTTCTTATGCAGTATGTTGTATTGTACGGTTTCATTTTCCCGTTTAGGGTGGTTGTGATAGAAGATGATTTCCGTTTGTTCGTCTTCGAAGAACTCCAGGGGAATGAACGTGAAGCGTTTGTCTGCCATGAGCACATTGACACGGCGGAAGGGGCGTTTCAGCCACTCCAGCTCGCGGAAAGTCTGTTTCAGATTGGCAGTGAGGGAGAGGGACTCATCCACTTCACGGTCGTAGTAAGAAAACTCACCGTCGCCCAGAGGATTGAACACAGAAAAAGAAAATCCATCCGTGCTGAGACGGATGGATAATGTATACTGTTCCGATTTATTAAAATCAGTCGTTTCTATCATACGTTTGTCGGGGTGAGATTATTCCCAGTTACCGGCGTTGTTGTTAGCTGTTTCCAAGCTACCAATCATCAGACCGCAGTACTTGCCAAGTTTGGTTTGTACGTCCTTGATGTTAGCAATTTCCTGCTTATCCAGACCGTTCAAGTAAACTTCATACGGAGTCTTCACTTCGAGCAAACAGAAAGGAGCACCGGATTTGGCTGTATCGTTCTTGATGGCCATTTCGAATTGTGCACCGTTTCCGAAGGGAACATATCTCATTGAATCGGGGTTGAAACCTTTCGGGAAGATAGTGTCCAATACGGCTACCCACAAGGTATCACGTTTGAAGTTTTCCAATCCCCATTTCTTTACTTCATCATATTTGCCGGTCTTCTTGGCTTTATTGATGATGTTGATGGCTTTCTTTTCAGTCAGACCGTCTTCCAGCTGCTTATCGTTCAGTTCTCCTTGCTTGAAGATGAACGGAAGTTTCTGGTTTTTAACAAAGTCAATCAGAGAGTCGAAGCTTTCAGTATATTGCTGGTCATGTAAAGTACGATATTCCAATTGTGCTTTACGGATGTCAATCAGACGTGCAATGACAGCTGCATCTCTGTGCTTCTTTGCTTTTTCAAAGTTGATAGGACCCATAATGCTGGCGTAACAAATATAAATTAGCACCAAAGCACATAAGCCTAAAATGACATTAAATACTGTTTTCATGATAAATATGTTTTTTAGTTGTTATATTCGCACCGCAAAAATAAAAGAAATTAATTTAAAAACGATAGTTCCCTTTACTTTTTTCTGTTACAAAAATGATAAATAACTATTTAGAAAGGCAAATTAAGGAAAATTTTCCTTACCAACCAACTCCTGAGCAAGAAATTGCTGTAAAATCTTTATCGGAGTTCCTTCTATCACCTTGTAGCGAGGTGGTTTTTATGCTTCGTGGTTATGCGGGGACGGGTAAAACATCGTTGGTCGGTGCCTTGGTGCGGACGTTGGATAAGCTGCAACAGAAGTCGGTATTACTGGCTCCAACGGGGCGGGCGGCGAAGGTTTTCTCCGCTTATGCGGGACATCCGGCGTTTACAATTCATAAAAAAATCTATAGACAGCAATCTTTCTCCAATGAGTTGAGCAATTTTTCTGTGAACGATAATTTGACAACTCACACTTTATATATAGTGGATGAGGCCTCAATGATTTCCAATGAGGGACTGTCCGGTTCCATGTTCGGCACGGGCAGGTTGCTGGACGACCTGGTGCAGTTTGTCTATTCCGGCCAGGGATGCCGTTTGCTGCTGATGGGCGATACGGCACAGCTGCCGCCAGTGGGGGAGGAGCAGAGTCCTGCCCTCTTTGCCGATGCCTTGAAAGGCTACGGGCTGGAAGTGGTGGAGGTGGACTTGACGCAGGTAGTGCGTCAGGAGCAGCAGTCGGGTATCTTGTGGAATGCCACCCGCCTGAGGCAGTTGATAGCGGAAGACGATTGTTACAGCCTGCCAAAGATAAAGGTTTCGGGGTTTGTCGATATTAAAGTTCTGCCCGGTAATGAGCTGATAGAGACGCTGAGCTCTTGCTACGACCGCGACGGGCTGGATGAAACCATCGTGGTGTGCCGTTCCAATAAGCGGGCGAACATCTACAACAAGGGTATCCGTGCGCAGATTCTCTGGCGTGAGGATGAATTGAACACCGGTGATTTGTTGATGGTGGCGAAAAATAACTACTTCTGGACGGAAAAAGAGAAGGAGATGGACTTCATTGCCAACGGTGAGACTGCCGTAGTGCGCCGCGTGCGCCGTACGCGGGAGCTGTATGGTTTCCGCTTTGCGGACGTGACGCTGGTCTTTCCTGACTATAACGACTTTGAACTGGAAGTGAACATGCTGCTTGATACGCTGCATACCGACTCGCCTGCGCTGCCTAAGGCAGAGAACGACCGGCTTTTCTATTCCGTCCTCGAAGACTATGCCGACATCACCGTGAAGCGTGAGCGGATGAAGAAGATGAAGGCAGACCCGTATTACAATGCTTTGCAGGTGAAGTATGCCTACGCCGTGACTTGCCACAAGGCGCAGGGCGGGCAGTGGAAGAATGTATTTCTGGACCAGGGCTATATGACGGACGAATATTTGACACCCGATTACTTTCGTTGGCTCTATACGGCTTTTACCCGTGCCACGGGAACGCTCTACTTGGTGAACTATCCGAAAGAACAAATCGTTTGAAAAAGAGAGGGGTACCGATGCAGTATTCCGGTATTTTTTGTATTTTTGTAGATAGAACAACTATAACAGAACAAGTATGAAGAAGCTATATTCTCTCTTTGCCTTGATAGCACTGCTGTTTACCGCTTCCGGTTGCGAGGACGATT
>ENA-ORSM01002657-ORSM01002657.1-human-gut-metagenome-genome-assembly--contig:-NODE-2657-length-12353-cov-2.686697_pt1 | contig 12353 bp, 9 predicted proteins | sample MGYA00241903_ERZ509170 | MGnify/ENA primary metagenome ERZ509170 (study PRJEB26280, sample SAMEA2338784) | human gut metagenome | biome: human gut; feature: human-associated habitat; material: faeces...
CCGGCGGCCGATGCGCTCGATCTCCTGCTCTGAGTAGGCCATCAGGTCGGTGGCCTCCTCCCCCCTGTCCTCAGTCTGATAGCGGTCCCGCTTGCCGAAGTAGATGCCGCCGGTGAGCTCCCGGACCATCATCAGGTCGATGCCTTTCTCGGCGGTCTCCTTCTTCAGGGGGCAGGCGCCGGCCATGGCGGGACGCAGGGCGGCGGGGCGCAGGTTGGCGTACAGCCCCAGGTCCTTTCGGATGGCCAGCAGGGCCGTCTCCGGGCGCTGTTCCGCTGGCTTGTCGCTGCCCCACTTGGGACCGCCTACGGCGCCCAGCAGCACCGCGTCGCAGGCCCTGCACTTCTCCGCGGTGCCTTCGGGGTAGGACACCCCCACTGCGTCAGTGGCGCAGCCGCCCATCAAAATGTCCTCAAAGGTAAAGCTGTGGCCGAACTTCTTCCCCACGGCTTCCATGACCTGGACCGCCTCACCCACTACCTCTGGGCCGATGCCGTCGCCCCGGATCAGCGCGATCTTGTAGTTCATTTCGCCACCCCCCGGTCCTTCAGGGAGTTGAGCAGGCCGCCGCTTTTGATAATTCCGTCAATAAACTCCGGGAAGGGGGCCGCCTGGTAGGTCTTGCCGGTGGTCTCATCGGTGATGACACCAGTGGCAAAATCCACCTCCACCTGGTCCCCGGCCTGGATCTCCTCCGCCGCTTGGGCGCACTCCATAATGGGGAAGCCAATGTTGATGGCGTTGCGGTAGAAGATGCGGGCAAAGGAGGGGGCGATGACGCACTTCACACCGCAGGACTTGATGGCCAGAGGGGCGTGCTCACGGCTGGAGCCGCAGCCAAAGTTAGGACCGGCCACGATGATGTCGCCGGGCTGGACGGTGGAAGCGAAGTCCTTATCGATGTCCTCCATGCAGTGGGAGGCCAGGGCCGCGGGAGAGGGGTCGTTCAGGTGCCGGGCGGGGATGATGACGTCAGTGTCCACGTTGGCACCGTATTTGTAAACCTTCATTGGTTCGTCGATCCTTTCAAATTAAGAATTAGGAATGAGGAGTTCGGGACCTTATATTCCCCATTGCGCCTGAGGCGCCGTTCGCTTTAGATGCGGGGGTCGGCCACGCAGCCGGCCACTGCAGAGGCGGCGGCCACGGCGGGAGAGGCCAGGATGACTTCCGACTGCACATGCCCCATGCGGCCCACAAAGTTGCGGTTGGTGGTGGAGACGCAGCGCTCCCCCTCCGCCATGACGCCCATGTGTCCACCCAGGCAGGGGCCGCAGGTGGGGGCGGAGACAGCGCAGCCGGAGGCGATGAAGATCTCCAGCAGCCCCTCCTTCATGGCTTGGAGGGTGATCTCCTGGGTGGCGGGGATGACGATGCAGCGCACATTTTCCGCCACCTTTTTCCCCTTCAGAATAGCAGCGGCCTCCCGCAGGTCCTGGATGCGCCCATTGGTGCAGGAGCCGATCACCACCTGGTCGATGTGCAGGCCGGCCACCTCGCTGACCACCTTGGTGTTCTCGGGGAGATGGGGCATGGAGACGGTGGGTTCCAGCTTGTCCAGATCGATGACTACCTCCCGTGTGTAGACCGCATCGGGATCGGCCTCAAAGGCCTCGCAGGGACGGCCCACCCGGCCGTTGATATACTCCATGGTCTTCTCGTCTACGGGGAAGATTCCGTTCTTGCCGCCGGCCTCGATGGCCATGTTGGAGATGGTGAAGCGGTCGTCCATGGACAGGGAGGACACGCCCTCCCCGGCGAACTCCAGGGACTGATACAGGGCACCGTCCACCCCGATCTCGCCGATCAGGTGCAGGATCACATCCTTGCCGCTGACGCAGGGCTGGAGCTTCCCCTTCAGGGTCACCTTGATGGCAGAGGGGACCTTGAACCACAGCAGGCCGGTGGCCATGGCGGCGGCCATGTCGGTGGAGCCGATGCCGGTGGAGAAGGCACCCAGCGCGCCGTAGGTGCAGGTATGGGAGTCGGCCCCCACGATGACCTCTCCCGGGGCGGCCAGCCCCTTCTCGGGGATCAGGGCGTGCTCTACGCCCACCTGGCCCACGTCGTAGAAATGGGTGATGCTGTGCTTATGGGCAAACTCCCGTGCCTGCTTGCACAGCTGGGCAGACTTGATATCCTTGCAGGGGGTATAGTGGTCCAGCACAATGGCGATCCTGTCCTTGTCAAAGACCTGGGTGAAGCCAGCCTTCTCAAACTCCGTGATGGCCACAGGGGTGGTGATATCGTTGCCCAGGACCAGGTTCAGCCTGGCTTCGATCAGCTGGCCCGGCTGGACTGAGGACAGCCCGGCGGCCTTTGCCAGAATTTTTTGTGTCATCGTCATTCCCATGGAATGTGCCTCCTCACTTTTGTGGGTGATTTTTTCCTGTCCAGTATGACGGTTCTCTTGCCAAAAGAATGTTAACTATGATACAATTAAGAGGATTTCTTGGGAAAAGAGGAGAGATCGATGGAATACGCCAACACCTTTTCGCTGGACTTCCCTGTGGAGCTCTGGCGTCCCTTCGCCCAGGACCGCCCCTCGGTCCGCTGCTCCTCCGGCTATCTGATCTACCTCCAGGGGACAGAGGCCACCTGCTTTTATTATTTGAAAAAGGGAAAGGTAAAGAGCTTCATCCAGTCGGAGGACGGGGCGGAGCGCACCCTGAACCTGTATCAGCAGGGCTCCATCTTCGGGGAGGCATCCTTTTTTGACGAACTGCCCCGGGTGTCCTCCGCCGTAGCCCTCACCCCCTGCGAGATCGTCCCCATCGACCGGGAGCAGGTCACGGCGGAATTTACCCGGAATCCAGGCATGGCCATGGCCATGCTGAAATATCTGGCCCGGACGGTGCGGCTGCTGTCCGCCCATGTGGACGACATGGCCTTCCGCCCGGCAGAGTGGCGGGTGGCTCAGTACCTGCTCTCCGCAGCATCTGGGCAGGATCAGGTGTCCTGCACCCAGGAGGAGATCGCCTCATCCATCTCTGTTAGCCGGGTGACCGTCAGCCGCATCCTGAACCAATTCTCCCGCAGGGGGCTGGTCGCTCTGGGATACCGGAGCATTTCTCTTTTGGACCGCAGGACTCTGGAAACGCTCTGCACACCCTAAAGCTGGAGCGGCGCATTTCTGATGCGCCGCTCCAGCTTTTTAGGTCTCTAATGTATCCATAAGCTGCAGAAGCTGCTCCAGCTCCGGCTGACAGCCATAGTCCTCTAAGTCCCAGGGGTCCAGCTTCTCACAGAGCAGCGCACGCCCCAGCTGCCGGGCCGTGTCCGGATCACGCGGCGTTCCGATCCCCAGAGCATAACATCGAATCAGGCGGCAGCGGCAGTTGACGTTTCCCTTTTCCGCACCCGCCTGGTAGAGCGCAAACGCCTGCTTCGGGTCCTGCTCTACTCCAATTCCGATCTCATAAAAACGCCCCAGTGCCCAAAAGGCAGCCTCATCCCCGGACTGCTGGGCCTGTCGGTAGCAGTCCAGCGCCTCTGCGATGCGGCCCGCCTGTTCTGCATGCCAGCCCATGTTATAGAGCGCACAGACACTCCCTGCCTCCGCTGCACGCTGATACCAAAACATAGCCTGTTCGAAATTTCGGGGCCCTCCCCTTCCATTTGCCAGCATCTCCGCCAAATTGTTCATGCTGGAGGCATTCCCCTTCTCTGCCGCACACCGGTAATATTCGACTGCCCTGGCGTAATCCTGTTCTGTCCCGATGCCGTATTCATAAGACCAGCCCAAAAGCCCCAAGGAGTCGGCATCCCCCACTTCGGCGGACTTGTGAAACCAGATCAACGCCTGCTTCAGGTCCTCTGCAACTCCAATGCCGCCCTGACAGCACCGGCCCAGTTCATACATGGATCGGACGGAACCCCGCTCTGCTCCCTGCCTGTACCAGCTTACCGCAGCTGCCGGGTCTTTTTCCACACCTTTTCCCTTTTCATAGCACCAGCCCAGATTTCCCATCGCAACAGTATTTCCGGCCTGTGCCGCCCGCCGATACCACTCCACGGCCTGCTTCCAGTCCTGGGGAACACCGTGTCCACGCTCATAGCACCACCCCAGGTTGCACATGGCGTTGTCCTGCTCTTGTTCCGCAGCCCTTCGCAGCCAGATGACTGCCTGCTTGTCATCCTTCCCAATGCCGCTGCCGTGGAGGAGCCGGTATCCAAAGCTGCTCATAGAGCGGGGGTTGCCCGCTTCCGCGCCTCTGCGATACAGCTCTGTTGCCTGGACCTGGTCCTGCTCTACCCCGATCCCTTCAGAATAGCACCAGGCCAGATTTCCCATGGCGCGGATGCTGCCCGCCTCCATTGCACGGCGGTACAAAGCTGCGGCCTTTTTCCCGTCCTGATCCACGCCCTGCCCTGTCTCATACAGCCACCCCAGGCAGCGGCTGGCTTCCGCGTCTCCGGCCTCAGATGCCTGTTCATACCAGTGCGCGGCAAGAGGGAGGCTGGCCTCTACGCCCTCCCCATGCTCATAGTCCCAGGCCAGGCAGTACATGGAACGTACGTCTCCAGACTCGGCTCCACGCTGGAACCACCGGGCGGCTTCGGCGTGGTCCTGCTCCACGCCTTTTCCGTTGTCATAGCACCAAGCCAGGTTGCCCATGGCCCGGCCGCTCCCGGCCTCGGCGCTCCGCAGATACCACTCCGCCGCCTTCTCCCAGCTCTGCTCCACGCCCTGGCCCGCCTCATAGAGCCAGCCCAGGTTGCACATAGCATCGCTGTCCCCTCCGTCCGCAGAGCGGCGGTACCAGTAGGCGGCCTGAGCATAGTCCTGTCCGATCCCCCGGCCCTTCTCACAGCACCATCCCAGATCATACTGGGCCGTGGAGTCCCCCTTCTGAGCCCCCAGGGTCCACCAGCGGACCGCCTCCTGGTCATTCTGAGGGACCCCATCCCCCTTCAGGCACATCTGTCCCAGCTCGCAGGCCGCAGACTCGGCCCCCAGCTCCCATGCCCGGACCAACAGGTCCCAGGCCCGGTCTGGGTCCCGGGGCATCCCGGTCCCATTGAGGCAGCAGATCCCCAGAAGCAGAGCGGCCCGGCTGTGCCCCTGCTCCGCCGCCTGCGAATAGAGCTGGACCGCGCCGTCCGCGTCCTGCTCCACCCATTTTCCGTGTTCCATCAGCCAGCCCAGACAGCACTGTCCGTCCGCATCCCCTGCCTGAGCCGCACGGCGGTACCACTGTACGGCCTGCTTGGGGGAGATCTCCGTCCCGATGCCAAACTCATAGTGCCGGGCCAGCTCCGCCTGGCTGGAGGCGTCCCCCTGAAGGGCGGAGGTCCGCAGCCATTCCAGGGCAGCCTTTTGGTCCTGGGGCAGTCCCAGCCCCTGTTCCAGACAGCGGGCCAGCAGCCTCTGCCCCCGGGAGGAGCCGTGCTCCGCCGCTCGCCGGAACAGCTCCACCGCCTTTTTCTGGTCTGAAGTGGTGCCGATCCCCCGCTCATAGCAGACGCCCAGATTGCACACCGCCGACAGGCTCCCCATCTCCACGGCCTGCTGATAAAGCCAGAAAGCCTGGCGGGGGTCGGCCTCCACTCCGAGCCCCTGTTCCATACAGATGCCCAGGTTGCAGGTCCCCCAGCCGCTTCCCATTCCGGCGGAGCGGCGGAAGCAGGCCAGTCCCCTCTCTTTCCTATCGGGCCGGCTGATCCAGAAGACACCAAGGGCGGACCAGTCATCTCCGGTCATCTCCCCCTCCGCCGCCTGGAGCATCCGCTTGCCGCAGCGGGGACAGAACTCCGGCAGCCGGGGCCCCTCTCCAAAATAGCCGCACCCCTGGTCTGAACAGCGAAAAATCATACTGCTCTCCTTTCTCTGGCCAGCCTACTCCAGGCCCTGCTCCAAAATTCGATAGATGGCCTCCATGTCCAAGCTCCGCCGCAGCATGTCAGCCAGCCGGTCATACTGCCGTTCCTTAAAGGTACGGGCGTCCTCGGTGCAGGACTGTTCTCCGTTCCACTCCACCCCCTTCTCATCCAGGAGCAGATCCACCAGCCCGCAGGTGAACGCACCGCTGTCAAACAGTCCGTGGAGATAGGTCCCAAGCACCCGGCCCTCCACGGTGAAGATGCTCTCTCCCCCGCTGGTCCCCATATGGATCTCATAGCCCTCCAGAGGACACCCCCTGAGCCGTCCATAAAATCCGTCAGGTAGATCCGCTTGACAACACTTCTGTTCTCTAGACTTTTTACGAGAAAAGGTGGTGGCCACCGGCAGGAGTCCCATCCCATGCATGGAGCCGCCTCCCTCCACGCCCTGGGGGTCCTCCAGAGTGCGGCCCAGCATCTGGAATCCGCCGCAGATCCCGATAACTGGGACACCCTTTCCCACCAGCCGGAGGATCGTCCCCTCCAGCCCGCTCTGCCGAAGCCAGGACAGGTCGGCCAGGGTGCTCTTCGTACCTGGGAGGATGACCAGATCCGGCCTTCCCAGTGCCTGGACCCTGTCCACATAGCGCAGTCCTACCGCCGGATGGCGCTCCAGAGGGGCGAAATCGGTGAAGTTGGAGATGCGTGGCAGGCGGATCCCCGCCACGTCCAGGGGCTTCCCCTCCCGTCTAGCAGAAAAGTGCTGGGAGAGGCTGTCCTCTTCATCCAGATCCAGCTCCATCCAGGGCACCACCCCTACCACCGGCACATGGGTCAGCTCCTCCAGCTGGGTCAGGCCGGGGCGGAGGATCTCCACGTCGCCCCGGAATTTGTTGATAATAGTCCCCTTCACCATAGCCCGCTCATCAGGCTCCAGCAGGGCCATGGTCCCGTAAAGGGCAGCAAAGACACCGCCCCGGTCGATGTCACCCGCCAGCAGCACAGGCGCCCCCGCCATCCGGGCCATCCCCATATTCACGATGTCCTCCGCCTTCAGGTTGATCTCTGCGGGGCTGCCGGCCCCCTCCAGTACGACGATATCGTGGGTCTGGGCCAGGGCGTGGTAGGACTCCAGAATAGTGGGGATCAGCTGCTTTTTGTAGGACAAGTAGGCAGCGGCGGACATGCTGCCCACCACCTCCCCGTTGACGATCACCTGGCTCCCCACATCGCTGGTGGGCTTGAGCAGGACGGGATTCATCCGCACAGAGGGCTCCACGCCGGCCGCCTCCGCCTGCATCACCTGGGCCCGCCCCATCTCCAGTCCCTCCCGGGTGATGAAACTGTTCAGCGCCATATTCTGGCTCTTGAAGGGAGCCACAGAGTACCCGTCCTGCCGGAAGATACGGCACAGCCCCGCCGCCAGAACGCTCTTTCCCGCATTGGACATGGTCCCTTGGATCATAATGGATCTAGCCATGGAAAGCCTCCCTCTCCTGCTGAATGGCCTGGATCAGCCTCTTATTTTCCCCGCGGCTCCTGACGCAGACGCGGTAGAAGCCAGGACCCAGCCCCTGGAAGTCGGCGCAGCTCCGGATCAGGATGCCCCGGTCCAGCAGGCGCTCCCGCCAGCCCTCCTCCCCCTGGAACAGCAGGAAATTGGAGTCGCTTGGGTAGACGTGGAACCGCAGCCTGCTCAGTTCCTGAGAGAGATAGCAGCGCTCCTCCTCCAACTGCTGGTGGACGCGAAATGGCCAGTCCGGCGCATTCTGTAAAGCAGATATCCCTGCCTGTTGTGCCAGCTGTGACACCGGCCAGGGCGGGCCCTCCTCCGCCATAGCGGCCAGCAGCGTCCGGTCATCGGACAGGCAGTAGCCCAGCCGCAGCCCGGCCATGGCATAGCTCTTGGTCAGGGCCCGCAGCAGCAGCAGCCCTCCGCCCTCCAGCTCCCGAACCAGCCGGTCCGGCTCCCCTGGAGACAACTCCAGAAAGCACTGGTCCACCACCAGCAGTGCTCCGGCCTCCCGGCAGCGGGCCAGAAGGGCCCGCAACAGCTGGTGAGAGATCAGTGTGCCTGTGGGGTTGTTGGGATCACAGAGGAACACAGCATCAATTTTCTGGGAAATTTTTCCGAGCAGGGCGCTGGAAAAGCGGAAATCTTCGTGCATATTTGCGTAATGGAATTTAACTTTACAATTATTTTTGTACAGGGCCCTGTGGTACTCCGAAAAGGTCGGGGCCAGGACCAGGGCGTGGTCCGGACGCAGGGCTCGGACCAGCCGGTCGATCAGGTCAGAGGCCCCGTTCCCACACAGCACCCAGTCCTCCGGAACGCCGTCCCGGGCGGAGATGGCCCGCCTTAGGCCACGGCAGAGGGGGTCAGGATAGGCGGGAGAGCGCTCCAGCGCCTCCCGCGCCGCCTGGATGGCGCAGGGCGGCACCCCCAAGGGGTTCAGGCTGATGGACAGATCCAGCACAGACCGCTCCAGTCCATAGATGTCGCCACCGTGGGTCCTCTCCTCCATTTCGCTCCCTCCTATCTGAATATGTGAGAACACAGCACTGCCGCTGCGGCGCACAGGGCCAGACACAGGACCTCGGTCCCGTACATCAGTCGGTTGGCCGTCGGGATGTCCTCCGGCCGGATGGGCCGCTCCGCCTCCCCGATGGTGGGCTTTCGGACCAGCGTCCCAAAATAGCTGGCATCCCCGGCCAGCTGGACCCCCAGCGCCCCGGCACAGGCCGCCTCCGTCTGAGCGGAGTTGGGGGACTTGTGCTTACGCCGGTCCCTGCGCCAGATCCGCAGTGCGTCCCGCCCCCGGAATCCAGGCAGCAGAGCGGCGGCCAGGCACATGAGCAGGGCGGACAGCCGGGCTGGCAAATAATTGGCCGCGTCGTCGGTGCGGGCCGCAGCCCTGCCGAAAAAGAGGTATCGCTCGTTTCGGTATCCCACCATGGAGTCCATGGTATTGACAGCTTTGTACACCATGCCTAGGGGCAGCCCGCCCAGAGCCAGCCAGAACAGGGGAGCGATCACGCCGTCAGAGGTGTTTTCTGCCACCGTCTCCACTGCGGCCCGGGTCACGCCGTCCCGGTCCAGGCACTGGGTATCCCGTCCTACAATGCGGCCAACCGCCCTCTGCGCGTCCATGAGGCTCCTGCCGGTCAAGGCCCGATACACCGCCATACTCTCATCCCGGAGGCACCGGGCGGCCAGCAGCTGATAGCTGAGCCAGACCTCCGCCGCAGTCCCCGCCGCCGGAGAGAGGGCATATAGAGCGGCCAGGAGCAGCAGGCTCCCCCCTCCGAAGAGCAGGACCATGGTCAGCACCAGCACCCCGCCAGCCAGCAGTTCTCCTCCCGGCGTCCTGGGAAAAAGCCGCCGCAGGCCGGTCTCCAGGCGGCTGATGGTCCATCCCATCAGCCGTATGGGGTGGGGCATCCACGCCGGGTCCCCCAGGAGCCAGTCCAGCGCGGCAGCGGCCAGAAGGACCCACAGGCGGCTCACAGCGTCTCAATCAGGGTGAAGGCCATGTCCTCCCCCTCCTCCACCCGGACCAGATATCCGCCGCAGTTGCTGGGCAGCCAGCTGTAAAAATCCTGATGTGGCACCGCAAAGCCGGACATAGCGGACATCAGGGTCCCGCCGTGGGCCAGAATCCCGGGCCGGGACATGCCCAGGGCACGGGCCTGCTCCACCACATGGGCCACCCCCCGGCGGCAGCGGGCGATGTGCTCCCCCAGCACCTCTCCTCCGGGAAAGGCGATGTGGGGGTCCCCCGCCAGCCACGCCTGATAGATGGGGTCGTCCTTCAGCTCTGCCCAAGTCTTGCCCTCAAAGGTTCCGAAATCGCACTCCTTCAGCGCGTCCACCAGCCGCTGCTCCACGCCGGGAAACAGGATCTCAGCCGTCTGCCGGCACCGGAGCATAGGTGAGACCCACAGCCCATCGATGGGAGGCATCTCCCCCCGGCGGCGCTCCGCCAGCGCCACGCCCTCCGGGGCCAGGGGGTGGTCCTGGGAGCCTACATACTGCCGCAGCAGATTCCCTCTGGTGGAGCTGTGGCGGATCATCAGCAATTCCATGTCTATTCCTCTCTGTCTGTTCTATTTTAGTCTTATAGCCAGCCCGCAGGAGATCCGGTACACCGCCTCGGCCCTCTCCGCCAGCTGGCAGCAGAGGCGGCCCACCGCCTCCCGCCGCTGCCGTTCCTCCGCCTGGATGGGGACCAGGCCGCAGCCCACCTCGTTGCAGATCACTGCCCGCAGTCCCATCAGCTCCTCCAGATCCGGGAGGGGGTCCAGCGCATGGAGGTCGTAGAGCACCTGTGTCCCAGGCCCCAGGACCGGGGACAGCTCCTCCTCCCGGACCCCCAACTCACGCCGGGCGAAGTCCCGTTTTCCTGCCCCAAGGCCGCCCACGATCAGGATCATATCAACACCTCCGCTATCTCTCTCGCCAACACCATCGCCGCCAGACAGCCCAATTCGCACACCTGAAGGAACCACCCCGCCAGGTCACCCGTCAGACCGCCGAACTCCCGACGGGCCATTTGGATATACCAGAGATAGACGAGGATGGCGGCGGCCACAGCGGCGCAGCCCACCCCCAGCATCCCGATGGCCAGCGCCAGCAGAGCGCACAGAAACAGCAAAAACCGCTGCCGCCCCCTCCCCTGCTCCTGCTCCGTAAAGGCGGCCAGCAGGCCGTCCGCCCTGGCCCCCGGCTGGGTCAGCGCCCCGTACCCCGACATGGCCCGGGAGAGCACGGGGACCAGAGCCAGTACCCACAGATCCTCCTTCTCCCAGCCCGGCTGGCACCACAGGGCGTATTGCAGGAGGAGATAGGACACACAGCCCAGCACCGCGAAGGCCCCCACGCGGGAGTCCTTCAGGATCTCCAGCTTCCGGGCCCGGTCCTGGTGGGAGGCCAGCGCATCACAGGTGTCGCAGAAGCCGTCCATATGGATACCACCGGTGTAGGCCAGCGGCAGGAGGACCGCCCCCGCTGCCCGGAGCTGCGGCGTCAGCGTCAGCAGATCCGCCAGCGCGGACCAGGCCAGCAGGAGCAGACCTAGGACAGCCCCCACAAGGGGAAACGCGCACAAAACCCAGGCCCGGCAGTCGTCGGACCACCGGACCCAGGGCATGGGAAGACGGGAGTACATGGAGAAGGCCATAGAGACCGCCCGCAGATACCTCAACAGCACTCCTCCTTCCAGATTACCGGCAGTCCGCAGACCACCTCTATTACCCGACCGCACCGCCCTGCAGCCAGCCGGTGCAGGCGGGCCAGCCCGTCCAGATAGACCGCCGTCTCGGGAGAACAGGGGACCTCCTCTCCGAACACATCGGCGCTCACCATCACCAGGTTCTGGGCCTGGACGCTGAGCCGCTCCAACCCCTCCGCCGTCCGGAGCAGGGCCCCATCCGGGTCGAAGCCCGAAGGGGAGAACAGCTCATTGGCCCATAGATTGCCCAGATCCTCCAGCAGCACGCTGCTCCCCACCGGGATGGTCAGCCCGCCCAGGTCCCGCGGGCACTCCAGGGTGGAGAAGCCCTTGTTCTGCCGCAGGGCCCGGTGGCGCCGGACCCGCGCCCGGCTCTCCTCATCCATCGCCTCCATGGTGGCCAGATAGATCCGAGGCCCCTCACCGGACAGCGCACACAGAAGATCTTCCGCGTACCGGCTCTTACCGCTGGCCGCGCCGCCGTACACCAGTGCCTCCATCTCAGCTCTGGCGGCGATAGGGCGGGATGCCCAGGCCCTGGAAGGTGGCCATGTCCCGATAGATGGACATGGCCATATCCAGCATGGGCATGATGGTCACGGCGCCGGTCCCCTCTCCCAGCTTCAGGTCCGCCGAAACAATAGGGCGCAGCCCCAGGGCGTCCAGGAGCAGGCCGCTGGAGGGCTCCGCTGACCTGTGGCTGGCGATGAGGGCCTTGGCCGCGTCCGGGCAGAGCCGCACAGCCAGCAGGGCGGCCGCGGCGGAGATGGCGCCGTCCAGTACCACAGGCACATGGTGGAGGGCGGCCCCCAGATAAAAGCCCGCCATACCGGCGATATCCAGCCCTCCCACCTTGGAGAGCACATCCAGCGGGTCCCGGGGGTCAGGGGCGTTGACTTCGATGGCCCTGCGGATCACGGCGATCTTCCGCTCCAGCCCTTCATCTGACAGGCCGGCGCCCCGGCCCGTCACCTCCTCCACCCGCCGCCCCAGCAGCACTGCTGTCACGGCGGCGGCGGTGGTGGTGTTGCCGATGCCCATCTCCCCTGCCGCCAACAGGCGATATCCCCTGCCCTTGAGCTCCTCTGCCAGCGTGATGCCGGTGACCACTGCGGCCACCGCCTCGTCCCGTGTCATGGCAGGGCCCTTGGCGATGCTCCTGGTCCCACGGGTCACGTGGCGGCGCAGCAGGCCGCCCTCCTCCACCGGGTGGGCGATCCCGATGTCCACCGGGAACACCTGTGCTCCAGCGGTCCAGGCCATGCGGCAGACACAGGCCTCCCCCCAGGCCATGGAGGC
>ENA-ORSM01002658-ORSM01002658.1-human-gut-metagenome-genome-assembly--contig:-NODE-2658-length-12349-cov-17.524890_pt1 | contig 12349 bp, 10 predicted proteins | sample MGYA00241903_ERZ509170 | MGnify/ENA primary metagenome ERZ509170 (study PRJEB26280, sample SAMEA2338784) | human gut metagenome | biome: human gut; feature: human-associated habitat; material: faeces...
GCCGCCCCATCGACAACGTGAAGATCATGAGCACCGACATCGAGCGCATCAAGGGCGTGCTCACCGCCCAGGATACCGTCAGCCGCATCTATATCAACTTCTGCAACCCGTGGAGCAAGAACGCTTCCTCCAACAAGCACCGGCTCACCTATCCCCGCCAGCTCATCCAGTACCGCGAATTCCTGAAGGACGGCGGCGAGATCTACTTCAAGACCGATGACGACGACCTGTTCCGCGACAGCCTGGAGTATTTCCCTGCTTCCGGCTACGAGATCACCTGGAAGACCTTTGACCTGCACGAAAACGAGCCGGAGTGGAACATCCGCACCGAGCACGAGGGGATGTTCACCGAGATGGGCATCAAGATCAAGGCCCTGATCGCCAGAAAGCTGCCCGGCGATGCCGCCGTGACCTGGATCGAACCCAAGGTCCTGAAAAAGAGGAAGGCTGCGGAGGAAGCCGCTGCCGCCGCAAAGGAGGAGTAAGATGTCCTTTTTTGTCAACACCATGGTCTGCGGCTTTTCGCTGTATCAGATCCTGGCGTTTTTCCTGATCTACTCCTGCCTGGGCTGGTGCCTGGAGGTCATCTATGCCGCCGTTTCCACCGGCCAGCTGGTGAACCGCGGCTTTCTGAACGGCCCGGTCTGCCCCATCTACGGCTTTGGCATGATCATCGTGCTGTTCACCCTTTCGCCGCTGGCAGACAACCTGCTGCTGCTCTATATCGGCGGCGTGATCCTGCCCAGCGTGCTGGAGCTGGTGGGCGGCTGGGCGCTCTACAAGCTCTACCACACCCGGTGGTGGGATTACAGCGACTTCCCCTTCAACATCGGCGGATATATCTGCCTGGAGTTCTCCCTTTTGTGGGGCGTGGGCACCATTGTGGTGATGAAGGCCGTTCACCCCGTGATCGCGGGCTTTGTGGAGATGGTCCCCCAGATGGTGGGCTTTGTCCTCATGTGCATCCTGTACGCCTGCTACGCCGCCGACGTGGTCGTGACCGCCTTTGCGGCCTCTGACCTGGCCCGTGAGCTGGATGCCCTGGAAAAGGTGGCCGACAGTATGCACGCCGTGTCCGATGCCATGACCGAGCTGCTGGGCACCACCGCCATGGATGTGGACCAGAAGATGGACGAGAGCCGCCTACAGCTCAAGCTGGCGGCTGCCGAGGCCCGGGACAATGCCGCCAAACTGAGCCCCCGGGATGCCGCTGCCGCCCTGCGCGCCAAGGCCGACGAGGCCATGGAGGCCGCCCGCAAGTCCTCCCAGGAGGCCCGGCTCAATGCCTCTGAGGCCGCCACTGCCGTCAAGCTGGCTGCCAGGGGCACCGCAGAGCGCACGGCAGAGCTGCTCCGTCTGGAACAGCTGGCCGAGGAGCTGCAGGCCCGCAGCGAGGAGATGCGCGCCCGCACCCGGAGCTCCAAGTACTTTGGCAAGGGCCGTATGCTCCGCGCTTACCCCAAGCTGCGCCACGGCGAAAAGCACCGCTCTCTGGATGAGCTGCGGGAGCGCCTGAAGTACGAGCGCAGGCACTGACCCTGCCCGTTGCAGCAACCCCAAATGCCCCTGACCGGCTTCTTTCGGTCAGGGGCATTTTTCTTGCACTGCATTCTCCATAAAATCAGGCAGATCTTTTTCTGCTGCACGATTTTGTTCTCATTATGTTTTCAACATTATACGTTCCTTTTTTGTATACTTTTCCAAATCTATTTTCGTCATATTGACAAAAAAAAGAGTATTTTATCCTGTGCAATATGCTATTCCCGCTAAAAACGGAAGAATCGGCAAGCCAGTCGAAAGGCTGCGACGCAAAGCTACAAGGGCCTGTAATATGGCAGCCAGCCGCACGTTATCTCTCCGGGTAAGGTAATCCGAAACCTTGCACCTCCTTGTGAAGATGCGTCGGCTTCCCTTCAGGAGAGCGAGCGCGCAGCGGGTCTACAAGGGTTCAGAGCGTTGTACCAGCCGTTTGGCCGGTGCGGCGCTCTTTTGTTTTGGCTGAAATAGAGAGAGTTTTTTGGGAATATCATGGAAAAGGAGTAAAGAATTATGAGACCTAAGCGTTTGATCAGCTTATTGGTTGCGGTCTGCATGATGATCACCATGCTGCCCCTGTCGGCAGTCACGGCATTTGCAACAGACACGTCAACTGTACATGAAGCCAACGATGACGAAGGCATTTACAGGTATGCCTATAAGAAAAATGAAGACGGTGAAACTGTAACCATCACAAAATTTCTTGGCCCTGTTGATCCAACAAACAATGGCCCCTACGTCATCACCATACCCACAACGTTGGACAAATACACTGTAACCGGCATCGGCAAGTGGGCCTTTGATAGATGCGGCTTGCATACTCTTACCATCGAAGGCCCCATCGAATCGATGGGGCTTGCCGCCTTTTATGAGTGCACGAAACTTGAAACGATTTCGTTCGGTGAGAATATTAAGACGATCGGCGAGCAAGCCTTTCAAGGATGCTCTTCACTGACGAAGGTCACCATTCCAGATAGCGTCACTTCCATCGGCGAAGAAGCCTTTTATGAGTGCACGAAACTTGAAACGATTTCGTTCGGTGAGAATATTGAGACGATCGGCCGTTGGGCCTTTACTGGTTGCTCTGCTCTGACGAACGTCACCATCCCGAAAAATGTAACAACCATTGAATCTGGTACCTTTAAAAAATGCTCCAAACTGGAATACATTATACTCCCTGCTGGATTGACTTCTTTCAAAGACAGTCTGACTGGATGTCCGGCTGGGAACCCCAATGGTGCCATCTACTACAAAAACTACAAGGCCGCCGCAGATGCTCTGCTTGCAGACAATGATAACAATTCTAACATTGATGCCAATGATAAACTGAAAAACCGCAATTTCCTTTACCTCTGCAAGGTGACCTTTGATGCCAATGGCGGCGACCAGACCGACTACCCTGAGATGTCGGTTTATAAGACCAAAAAAATCAATGCAAACGATCTGGCTGCCATCAAAGCTCCCACCCGTGCGGGTTACAACTTCACCGGCTGGTACACCGACACCGACGGTAAACAGCTCTTTAATGCGGACGAAACCGCAATTACGGATGACATCACCCTCCATGCCGGTTGGAAGTTCGACCCCGATGCTCCGGGCTGCCACCCACTGACCGTAACCGGCGGCACTGTTACTGTGAAATACGATGGCAGCGATGTGACCAGCAAGCTGAACAGCAACACTGACGAGACCACCGGCCAAAAGACCTACGATGTACCGGACGGCGCAGAAGTGACCGTGACGCTGGACAAGACCCTGATCCCTAAGGGCAAAGTGTTTGACGGTTGGTCTACCACCGGCAATCTCTCCCTGCTCACAGGTCAGGACTCCAAGGCAGAGACCATCACCTTTACCATGAGCAGTGATGTGAAAGTGTCTGCAAAGTACCGTGATGCCGCCACTGACCACACCCCCGATACCGCAGTCTGCCGCCCGCTGACCGTTACCGGCGGCATTGTTACCGTGAAAAAAGGTGACAAGGATGTGACCGATACCCTGACCGTCACCACTGACGAGACCACCGGCAAAAAGACCTACTCTGTACCGGACGGCGCAACAGTGACCGTGACGCTGGACAAGACCCTGATCCCTGAGGGCATGGTGTTTGACATCTGGTCTACCGGCAAGTTCTCCCTGCCGCTGGGTCAGGACTACAAGGCTGAGAGCATCACCTTTACCATGAACACCATGAGCAGTGATGCGAATATTGCCGCACAGTACCGCGATGCATCCATTGAAGATGATGGGCCCAATGTGCTGGGCACTGCCGCGATCATTGGTACTGCCGCTGTGGGTACTGCAGTGCTGGGCTATCAGGCCTATTCTCTGGGCGCTGAATTTGCAGGCAAGCTGATGGCTCTGCCCTACTTCCCCAGCAACCGCAGCGCCCTTGCTATGATGCTGTGGGAGGATGCAGGCAAGCCCATGCCCGAATCCGAACTGCTCTACCCCGATGTAGAGCAGGAAGAGCGGGATATGGACCTGCAGCACGCCGCCCGCTGGGCCATGGAAAACGAGCTTATCCCTGACCTGAACGATGAGGGCACGGCTCCGGAAGAGATGAAGTTCTTCCCGGCCAATCCCGTAAGCAAGCTTGATGTGCTGAATGCATGGCAGAAGGCACAGGAGCTCAAGAACAACTAACGACATCCCCGAATATTCCCAAATATACGTAGAAGCGCCTCATCCTTCACCGGATGGGGCGCTTCTGCGTTGTAATGAGTCGAATTTTCTGTTATACTGTACCTGTCGGCCTTCCGACCTCGATCTATAAGAGGAAGGGGGTGATTCCTATGGATATTTTATTCTCTTTCATCCTGTCCGTCGCAGCGGGTGTGGTCAGCTACTACATCTGCAAGTGGCTTGAGGAACAGTTCAAGGCCGGTAAGCACTAACCCTTAGCAAGCAGGAAGCCCCTTTGACAGTCGCAATGTCAAGGGGGCTTCTTGTTGCTTTGGTGATCCTATGGATATCACCTTATTCTCTTTCGCATTCCTATTATATGCGTTGGAATGCCAAAAGTCAAGCGTTTTTCGTATACCCACAGCAAGCAGGAAGCCCCCTCGGTATTCGCACTACCGCGGGGGCTTCTTGTTGCTACTTGGTGAGTTTTATGAACTGCAACCAATCTCTTTTACAGCTTTATTATATGCTGTATCGCTCAAAAAGTCAAGCAGATTTTGTTTTGCTCACGCCCACAGATCCTCGGGGTACAGGCCCTCCTGGGTTTTCTGGGCGATGGCGGCCACCACGGTGGGCTTATCCTCACGGTAGGTCACACCGTACCACTTATCGGTGCTCTTGAGCACGGTGACTGCCGCCTTACCCTCATCGATGAGCTCGCTGGCCACAGTGGGCAGGAAATACTCGCATTTGAGGGGGTTCTTGGGCAGATTCTCACACAGCCAGCCTGCAAAGCGGCGGTCGGCCTCGTCCAGGAAGCTCTTGCCGAAGCCCCACAGGTTCATGCTGACAGGTGCTTCCACCGGCAGGTCATCCGTGCCCTCACCGGTGAGGGAGGTGCAGCGGATGCCGCCCTCATAGGTCTCGATGCCGGTGCGCTCGGTCACGCTGTGCAGGGTGCCGTCCGGGTTCACCACGCAGACACCGCGGGAGACGGTGCCGTTCTCAGAGACGGTATTTTTGAGCAGGTAGCTCACCATGCAGTAATCGTAAACTGCGCCGTCCTGATGGGTGGACAGATACTCATAGATGACCTTGAAGGCCTCGGGACCGTAGTAATCGTCCGCGTTGATGACGGCGAAAGGACCATCAATGAGGTCTTTTGCGGCCAGCACGGCGTGGCAGGTGCCCCAGGGCTTGACACGGCCTTCGGGGATGGTGAAGCCTGCGGGCAGCTCATCCAGCTGCTGGAAAGCGTATTTCACGTTCATGCCCTGAGAGACGCGGTCGCCGATGGCGGCTTTGAAAGCCTCCTCGATCTCGTGCTTGATGACAAAAATCACGGTCTCAAAGCCTGCGCGGTGGGCATCATACAGGGAGTACTCCACAATGGGCTGACCCTTGGGGCCCACCGGGTCGATCTGCTTCATGCCGCCGTAACGGCTGCCCATGCCGGCAGCCATGACCACCAATACCGGTTTGTTCATTTTTCTTTCCTCCTGCGTCAGTGCGCTGTTCTTTGCGTCTATTATACTCCAAATTTTCCCGGGCAACAAGGGACAGCTTTTCCTTGAATTTTTGCATGGATTCTCACCCGCTGCCGTGATAGAATAGAGGCAATGGAGTTTCCGCAGAAAAGGAGAATGCTTATGTCAACCAAAACTGTCTGGATCACCGGCGCGTCCTCCGGCATCGGGCGGGAGTTTGCCCGCCGCTATGCCCGGCTGGGCTTCCGGCTCATTCTGACCGCCCGCCGCCGCGACCGGCTGGAGGCCCTTGCCGCCGAGCTCCGGGCGAAACACGGCACCCTCTGCCGCATCGTACCCGCCGACCTTGCGCAGGATGCGCAGATCACCGCCCTGTGCGAAGCACTGGCAGACGAACGCATCGACCTGTTCATCAACAACGCGGGCTTTGGTGCCTGCGGTGCCTTTTCCGAGACGGACGCGGGCAAGGAGCTTTCCATGCTGCGGGTGAACGTGCTGGCCATGCACCGGCTGTTCAAGTTCACCCTGCGCAAGATGGAAGCACAGGGCTTCGGCACCATCCTGAACGTGGCATCCTCGGCGGGCCTGCTGCCGGGCGGGCCCTATATGGCGGGCTACTACGCCTCCAAGGCATACGTTGTCAGCCTGACCCGCGGCGTGGCTGAGGAGCTGCGGGAGCAGCACAGTCCGGTCTATGTCTGTGCCCTCTGCCCCGGCCCCGTGGACACCGAGTTCAACGACCGCGCCGACGTGGTGTTCGCCCTCAAGGGCATCACCCCGGAGCTCTGCGTGGAGGAAGCCATGCGCGGGATGCTCCGCCGCAAGACCATCATTGTGCCCAGCACCCTGATGCGCCTTGCCACCACGGCCCAGAAGCTCGTTCCCACGCCCCTGCTCATGCCCATTCTGGCCCACCAGCAGAAGAAAAAGCTGGGCTGATGGCCGCTTGACAGCGCACCGCCGCTCATGTATCTTAGAGGTATCCGAAAAAACAGGAGGAATGTTCCATGAAAATTGCACTCATCAATGAAAACAGTCAGGCCGCCAAGAACGGCATCATTGAAGCCGCCCTGAAAAAGGTGGTGGAGCCCATGGGCCACGAGGTGGTCAACTACGGCATGTACACCGCAGAGGATACCGCCCAGCTGACCTATGTTCAGTGCGGCATTCTGGCCGCCATCCTGCTGAACAGCGGCGCGGCCGACTACGTTATCACCGGCTGCGGCACCGGCGAGGGTGCCATGCTGGCCCTGAACAGCTTCCCCGGCGTGATCTGCGGCCATGTGGAGGACCCCGTGGACGCTTACACCTTTGCCCACGTCAACGACGGCAACGCCGTTTCCATTCCCTTTGCCAAGGGCTTTGGCTGGGGCGGCGAGCTGAATCTCGAGTACTGCTTCGAGAAGCTGTTCGGCTTTGGCCACGGTCAGGGCTACCCCAAGGAGCGCGTTGTGCCCGAGATGCGGAACAAGGCCATTCTGGATGATGTGCGCGCTGCCACCTTCAAGCCCCTGATCGAGTGCCTGCAGAGCATCGACCAGGACCTGCTCAAGGGAGCCATTGCAGGCGAAAAGTTCAGCGAGCTGTTCTTCGCCTCCTGCAAGGACGAGCAGCTGGCCGCCTACATCAAGACCCTGCTGTAAGCGGAAGCGGCAGGATATACGAATCCTATCCAAACACATCCTGCTCACCCTGAAAAGGGCGGTTTATGATACGAAACACGAGGAAGTCTAATATGGCATGGTTATACCATTTCAATCAGATCGTCACCCACGGCATGGAGGGGTTTCTGGAGACGGCGGTGCCGCTGATCTCCGGGTTGGCTGAGATCATCGGCCTGTTCATCATCGTCACCAGCCTTGTCAAGGCCACCTACCACTATGTGCGGGTCACCTTTTTCCATGGCCAGCACGATTTCCTCCACGAGATGTCCAGCGGCCTGACCACGGCGCTGGAGTTTCTGATGTCGGCGGAGATCGCCAAGACCTTCCTGCTGCAGAATCTGGAATCGGTGGTGCCGCTGGCGGCCACCTTTGCCCTGCGGGCCATGATGAGCCTGATGCTCCACTGGGAGATGGAGGGCGGGCACCGCTCCGGCCGCAAAAAGGAAGAAACGCCCGCCGGTGAGACCAAGAAAAAAGAATGACTTGTAAAGCTTTCCTCTTTTTTCTCGGTTCTGGGTTGTGTAAAACGTAAAAATCGTGCCCCGGCTCTTGACAGTTTTGCACAAAGGGGCTATACTCGTGCCATCGAAAGCAAAGGCGCTGACGGAAGTAATTCCGCCAGCGCCTTTTGTGTTTTCGCTGGATATTGCTCGGGAGGAATAGAGGGCCTCCTGAACAAGGCTCCCGCGCACATTCGGTGCGGGGAGCGCATTACAAACCGGGGAGGTATTATAATGTTCAGTTCCATAAACACCTGTTGGGTGCTGGTTGCTGCATTCCTGGTCTACTTTATGCAGGCCGGTTTTGCGCTGTGTGAGGCGGGCTTTACCCGCGCCAAAAACACCGGCAACATCCTGATGAAAAACATGATGGACTTCTGCATCGGCACACCGTGCTTCTGGCTGGTCGGCTTCGGCATCATGTTTGCAGGTTCCGGCCCGCTCATCGGCGGCTTTGCCCCCTTTATGAGCGGCGACTACAGCGCCATCCTGCCGGAGGGCGTGCCCCTTTGGGTTTATGCCGTGTTCCAGACCGTGTTCTGTGCAACGGCAGCAACCATTGTTTCCGGCTCCATGGCAGAGCGTACCAAGTTCAGCGCTTACTGCTGCTACTCGGCCGCTATCAGCCTGATCGTTTACCCCATCTCCGGCCACTGGATCTGGGGCGGCGGCTGGCTGGCACAGCTGGGCTTCCATGATTTTGCCGGTTCCACCGCCGTTCACTTTGTTGGCGGCGTTACCGCCTGCCTGGGCGCCTGGATGCTTGGCCCCCGTATTGGTAAGTACGGCAAGGACGGCAAGGCCCGCGCAATCCCCGGCCACAACCTGACCGCCATGGCCTTGGGCGTGTTTATCCTGTGGTTCTGCTGGTTCGGGTTCAACGGTGGCTCCACCGTGGCAATGGCAAGCGATGACGCCATGGTTTCCGCTGGTCTGGTCTGCTTCAATACCAACCTGGCCGCTACGCTGGCTACCGTTGCCGCGCTGATCACCAGCTGGGTGCGTTACGGCAAGCCTGATGTTTCCCTTACCTTTAACGGTGCTCTGGCCGGTCTGGTTGCCATTACCGCAGGCTGCGATATGGTTGATCCGTTCGGCGCTGCCATCATCGGCATCGTTGCCGGTGTGCTCTGCATCTTCTCCGTTGAATTCTTTGATAACGTTGTCAAGATTGATGACCCTGTCGGCGCTGTTTCCGTGCACTGCATGAACGGCATGTGGGGCACCATTGCAACCGGCCTGTTCTCCACCAGTGAGGGCCTGCTGTACGGCCATGGCTTCCGTTTCTTTGGCGTTCAGGTTTTGGGCGTTATCTGCGTGGCTGCCTGGGTGCTGGTTTCCATGACCGTCATCTTTACCATCATCAAAAAGACAATCGGCCTGCGTGTGACCGAAAAAGAAGAAATCGACGGCCTGGATATCCACGAGCACGGCCTGGCTTCCGCTTACTCCGGCTTCTCCATCTCTGACCCGACTTACGCTGAGATGAGCGTGAACGAGAACACCGACCTGGGCGAAGACGACATCACCAAGGCCAGCGAAGCCAAAATCAATGCCGCCGTCAAGGTCGTCAAGGAAGAACCCCTGCCCGCTGAGCTGAATTCCGGCATGCACAAGGTCGTTATGATCGTGCAGCTGGCCAAGTTTGAAGCTTTGAAAGCTGCCATGAACGCTGTCGGCGTGACCGGCATGACCGTTACCCAGGTTATGGGCTGCGGCCTGCAGAAGGGCAGCGGCGAGAAATACCGTGGTGCTGAGGTCGACGCAACCCTGATTCCCAAGGTCAAGGTTGAAGTTGTTGTCAGCAAGATCCCGGTAGACAAGATCATCGACACCGCCACCAAGGTTCTGTACACCGGCCATATCGGTGATGGCAAGATCTTTGTTTACAATGTGGCCAAGGTGGTCAAGGTCCGCACCGGCGAAGTAAACTACGCCGCTTTGCAGGACGTTGAGTAATTTTCCTACCTTATATATAGCAGCTTGCAAGCGCTGCTGGTATAAGTGGGAAAAGCAATTTTAACAGCCTCCAACATACTCTCTCCGATACAATACAACAAAATCCGGCACCCTGACTTTTGCGGCCAGGGTGCCGGATTCTTTATGCCTTATTTGCGATTCGGGCAGTTCAGCTGGTGCGCTTTGAAAAACAGAGCACCGTTGCCACACTTGCTGGTAAAGATAGCCCCCACGATCAGCATACCCAGCCCAATGCCCAGGCAGGCACCCTGGATGGCCTGCAGCACGGGCGAACCGGAAAAATCAAAGTGGTTCATGACCAGGTAGATCAGGACGGTGGCAATCGAGATCAGGTACATGTAATGGAACCGGTGGGTCACTTTTTCCATCACGTCATTGCTGTAGTCCGCAACCTTGCGGGCGGTCTCTTCGGTGGCACTTTTGGTTTCGGGGGTGTTCATTGCATCAGGCTTCCTTTCTCCGTCTAACAGTTCACGCAGCTCCACGCCGTAAAAATCGGCAAGCTGGATGAGGGTAGGGAGGTCGGGCAGGTTGACACCGTTTTCCCAGCGGGAAACACTGCGGTTGGTCACGCACATGATTTCAGCCAGGTTTTCCTGGGTGAGCTGGCGCTCCTGGCGGAGCTGCTTCAAGAAAGTGCCGATTTTCTGTTGATCCATTGGATTCATCCTCCCTATAGCTGCATGATACCACAGCCGAAGCAAAAAACACCACGACACAGTGCGGGAACCGGGGCAAAAGCGGCCGGACATGGGGCGTCGGGTTGGGAAGAGTATAGCATAAATGGGGGAAAGATTGAAGTGAGGAGGGAAAACAGTTAGGAGTTAGGAAGTAGGAGTTAGGAGTTGAATGGGGCGGGGCGAGTGGCAAATAAAAGAGCCCGGCGCGGGGCCGGGCGGGATAAGAGGGGGTTAAACGTTGAGTTTGACGGTGCGCTTGTAGACGAGAGCAGCGGCGAGAGCGCTGAGAAGCTCGGTGACCCAGAAAGCGTGCCACACGCCGACAGGTCCGAACATGCGGCAGAGGATCCACGCGGCGGGGATCATGATGATGATGTAGCGGCACAGCGAGATGACGAGAGACTGGGTGCCCTTGCCCAGTGCTTCCAGCGAGCCGGAGGCCGTGACCGAGAGGGTGGATACCAGGAAGCCCGCGCTGATGATGCGCAAAGCAACCTGACCGGCGGCGATGGTATCGGCGTTGGTGGTGAACATGCCGATCAAAGCGGGGCTGCCCACCAGGCAGATGATGGTGCCGGCGGCCATGATGGCGGCGTTCATACCCATGGCAAGGTTATAGATCTTTTTCACGCGGCCATGCTCCCCGGCGCCGTAATTATAGCTGATGAGGGGGCGCATGCCCTGCACAATGCCGCCCGCGGGCAGGTACAGGAAGGTTTGCAGCTTATAATAAATACCCAGAATGACCACATACCCCTGCGAGTAAGCGGCCAGCAGAGAGTTGAGGAAAGAAACCAACACCGAGGGCAGCGCTAGGTTGAGAATGGCGGGAACGCCGATGGAGTAAAGCTTGGCATCCAGCCGCCAGTCCGGCTTGATGCAGCTCAGCCGCAGCTGCACGGGAAAACGGTGGGTGCAGTAAATAATAAGGTAGACGCTTAAGGTGACGCACTGTCCGATGCCGGTTGCCAGCGCCGCGCCGGAGATACTCAGCATGGGAAAAGGCCCAAGGCCGAAGATGAGCACAGGGTCCAGAATGATGTTGGTGATGGAACCGCACAGCAGGGCGGCCATCGTTTCGTTCATGCGGCCAACGGCCTGGAACAGCTTTTCAAAGCAAAGTTCCGCCATGATGACCGGGGCAAAGAAGAACGCAATGCTGGAATACCGCACGCCGAGGGCAATGACGGCTTCATCGCCAGTGAAAAGCCGCAGAAAGCCGGGCATCATGGCGATGCAGACAACGGCAGCAATCAGGCCGTGCAGGATGGAAAAGACCAGGCCGTGGGTGGCGGCGGTATCGGCACGGCAGCGGTCCCCCGCGCCGGAATACAGCGCGATCAGGGCGTTGATGCCGACGCCGAAGCCAATGGCAATGGCGTTGATCATGTTCTGCACCGGGTACACCAGCGAAAGCGCCGTCATGGCCTGCTCACTGATCTGGGCAACAAAAAAACTGTCCACAATGTTGTACAGCGCGTTCACTGTCATGGAAAGCACCATGGGCAGCGCCATGGAAACCAGCAGCGGGAAAATAGGCCGCTCTTTCATAAAAGTATCGTTCACGGGGAAAGTATAGCTCCTTTTTAGTTGGAATGCAGGGGGAATGGCGGGCAAAAACGGCACAAAAAAACCACACAACCACGCGTTAGCGCGGTTGTGTGGCGAAAAGTAGCAGTGCTGTAAAAATCCACACCGGGTTTTAGTAGGTATAGAATAGCATACACGGTGCGGGGTGTCAAGGGGCGAGGCGGAATGTTTTTGCGCCAGGGGCTTTGCAGGCGGGCGGGGGCGTGGTATAATCAAAATGTTCCAACATTATTATGGCAATACCGCATAATTCTAAGTGCCGATACGGCGAGCGAGGTGCGGCAGCTGCT